>Ga0268298_10000088_pt1 | contig 109901 bp, 93 predicted proteins | sample WWTPWeurt_MetaG_FD_194462 | JGI IMG/M metagenome (GOLD analysis project Ga0268298, IMG submission 194462) | Activated sludge microbial communities from WWTP in Nijmegen, Gelderland, Netherland - WWTP Weurt | ecosystem: Engineered > WWTP > Aerobic digester > Activated sludge | place...
GAGTCCTAAAATGAAAAACAAATAAAAAAAGACGAGGGCGGTACGACGGTTTAGTCCCCAACTCGTTGGGGATTGGTTTCAGCCACTCACCCACCTCACCTGTAATTTTAGCGTTTTTTTAAATTTATAACTTAAACCTCCATTGAGATTTAACCTAATCTCATCTTCCATCGCTCTTTATAGCCTAAAATAAAATCGGATTATTAATCCACTCTTTTGAGATAAAATAATAACTCTTTAAGGTAAATAAGCCAGCAAAAATGAGTGGCAAAAGTATAAAATTCTATCTACATCACAAAAATTATCCTTGAAATAGGAGTGATTTCTAGGGGAGGCTATTAAAATGTCAGAAATTACAGTAGATGTGTAAAAAAGATTTAATATATAAATCTATAATATTTAATTAAATAGAATAAGAATAGTCATAAAAGTCGCTTATTTAAGCCCAAGGCTTTTAATGATTATTTTTTCAAGTTTATGGGCCAGGTCCTCAAAATTTTTATCGGTCTGCATCAAATTTTCAACAGTCTCACAGGAATATATAACCGTACTATGGTCTTTTCCTCCAAAAGCCTCACCAATCACAGAAAGCGGCTTATTGGCTAACCTTTTGGAAAAATACATGGAGAGCTGCCGGGCTTGTACAATGTTTCTCTGCCGGCCCTTTCCTTGAATGCTAGCAATTGGAATTTTAAGGTGTTCTGCAACAATTTTGGTAATGGATTCAATGGTAATTTCCTGTGAAACTTTATTTGAAAAACTGGCTAGAATATCCTTTACAAGTTCGACAGTAATTTCCTGTGGATTCAGGGTAGCATGTAGCTTTAAGTTTACAAGAAGCCCTTCAATTTCTCTGATGCTGCTTTTCATATTATGGCAGATCAGTTCCTTGATATTTTTGGGAAGACTTAATTCTTTTTCTTCCAGTTTGGATTCAAGAATGGCCATTAAAGTTTCATAGTCCGGACTCATAAGTTCTAGTGAAGCACCCCATTTAAATCTGCTGATTAACCGATCATCAATTTCTTTTAGATCTTTTGGAGCACGGTCAGATCCCATAATAATTTGTTTCTTATTTTGGTGCATCTGGTTGAATAAATGAAAAAAGATTTCCTGGGTTCCGGCCTTACCTGCAAAATATTGAATGTCGTCAATGATTAATACATCAACAGAATTGAAAAAATTTGAAAAATCCGATATGCTGTTGTTTCTGATAGATTGAATAAAAAGATTAGTGTATTTATCAGAGGTAAGATAAATGACTTGTAGTTTAGGATATTTTTTTAAAATGGCATTGCCGATGGCTTGCATCAAATGCGTTTTACCCAGTCCAACATCACCAAAGATGACCAATGGATTAAATAGATCTCCAGGCTTTTGGCAAATCTGGATGCCAGCTTGACGAGCTACACGATTGCAATGGCCTTCAATAAAATTTTCGAATTGATAATGTGGATTTAGATTAGAATCTACATGATGCTTCTTAATCCCGGGTATGACAAAAGGGTTGGTAATCCCTGAAGGTCCGGTATCTTTCGGGTCTTTATGATCTGATTTTAATTCTTTTCGCTCTATTCCCGGTTTTTTGTAATCATCTACAGCAATACGGTATTCCAACTTAGCTCTTTGACCAAGAGTACCGACTAAAGCCTCTTTAAGAATGCTTAGATAATGGTTTTCTAGGTGTGAAAGAAAAAATTCATTAGGAACTTCCAAGGTGAGGACCTTGCCTTCAAGTTTTACGGGTTTAATAGGGGAGAACCACGTGTTGTAATGCTTTGGAGATAAAGACCTGCGCACCGATTCCAGTACCTGGTTCCAAGTAGCAACATGGTCTTGATTCATAATAAAAGTAAATATGAAAATAATTAAAACTGAACCAGTTTAGGATATGCTGCAAAAATGTTAAAAAATATTTGGATTCCCTAATATATCCAGTTTTTTTACTAAAAATCTGAAATTTTTAAAGTTATGCCTTTGAAAGTGCAAATTTTACATATTATATTAAAATTTAATATGCAATTTGGCAATTGTTTTTCTGTTTTCTTAAATATTTATAGGCAGAGTTTGACCAAGTAATTCAAAGAAATATTGCAGCGATTCTCTTTTCTTTTGATCAAACTCGTAGGATATATTTTTTGAATAATATTCTTTCAAACCTAAGTTTGCAGGGTATTCTGATAAGATTTTTTCCAAATTATTTTCATCGGAGAGAAAATCCTTAATACTTTGATTAAATGTCTTAATAATTTCTTTGGGTATTTCAGATTTACTTACCCAAATAGCAAATGTAAATGGATATCCAGTCTGTTGTTTCCAGATTTCTCCCAGGTCATATTTAAATCGAAATTTATTTTCTGCCTCAAATGCCTGATCGCCAATAATTAAATATCCATCAGCTGTTTGGTTAGGGATATTAGGTGAAAGTATTCGAATTCCATTAGAAGCCCAAAAATGTTTATTCAATGTTTGCAATAATAGATTTGATGTCCTTGAATTTGGATCTTCATTAATTGTTTTAATTTTATCAAATTCAAGATTAGAGAAAATACAAACCGTTCTGACTTCACCATCACAACCGATGCAATATTCGGAAACGAGATTTAGCTTACTAGATTCTTGCAAAGCACCTACAGGAAGTAAGGCAATATCTACATCATCATTTGAAAGAGCTTCAGCACATTCCTTTGGTGTTCCTGTTTGAATGTTAAAACGATTAATAATGGATGGATTTTTAAACGCATGAATAAATGGAAGTGCGTTAAGATATTCGACCGATATTAATCTGTAAGTATGATTAGATTCCATTAAGATGTCCAAGATAGTTTTCTTTAATTATTTCCCATGATTTTCCATCGTAAATACAATGGTACAAGCCTGTGTTGGAATGTTCTATTTCTTCCATTCTGGACAATGGCCAATTCTTTAATTTACATACCAACGCTCGCAATGTCCTCCCGTGTGTGCAAACAAGCACTCTTCTGGCTTCTCTGAATTCAAGGTCATTTAGAAATTCAATTAATCTAGCTTCCATTTCAGCTGCACTTTCACCAAATAGTGCACTGACATGATAATCACCCGATTTCCAACTTTCAATAATTTTATAATACTTGGTCAATAATTCCGGATCGCCTTGTTTTCCCTCATGCTCACCCCAACAAATTTCTTTTATTCTGGGGTCTCTTTCAATAACCAGTTTATGATTTTCAAAAAATTGAATGGTCTGATATGCCCTTTTCATGTCAGAAGAAATTGCCACATCAAATTCTTTATCGAGAAAATTTGTGTGAAAAGCTTTTCCCTGAATTAATCCTAATTTATTTAAATCGGAATCTATACCACTGCCTTGAACAATACCAAGTTTGTTTTGCTCGGTTTCCCCGTGTCTGATAAAATATACTTCCTTCGGATGCATGAATTACAAAACAGGTAAATCTAAATATCCTCTGAATTCATTTTCAGCTTCAAATTGTATCTCACTGTAGTCCTTAAGCTCATGGTAAAGTGAGTCCCTTTCAATTGGTGTTTTATGCACCGATTTAATTAATTTTACCAGTTGATGGGTGGATAAAGATGGCGACTTTTCTTCTGATCCGGCCATAGAATAGATTTTTGTGGTGTCATCTATGGTGCCATCAATGTCGTCAACACCAAAGCTTAAAGATAACTGCGCCTGATTTCTCCCTAACATTGGCCAGTATGCTTTAATGTGATCAAAATTATCCAGAAAAATTCTCGAAATGGCATAATTACGTAAATCTTCTATAATGGTAACCTCTGGTAAATGGGACATCTCATTGTCCTGATTTCGGAACTTTAAAGGAATAAAGGTCTGAAAGCCACCAGTCTTGTCCTGAAGTTTTCTTAACCTGTCCATGTGATCCACCCTGTGTGTGTAGGTTTCGATATGCCCATAAAGTATGGTTGCGTTGGATTTCATCCCAAGTTGATGCCAAATTTCATGAATTTTTAGCCATTCATCAGAGCTGCATTTTCCCCCGGCGATTTGCTCCCTGATTTCTTCATTGAAAATCTCAGCACCTCCTCCTGGTAAGGAATCAACTCCGGAAGCTTTAATTTCAGCCATTCCTTCTTCATAGGAAAGCTTAGCTTTCTTAAATACATAGTGATATTCAACCGGGGTAAGGGCTTTGAGATGAAGACCTGGTCGGTGTTTTTTTATGGCACGAAACAACTTTGTGTAAAAAGCCATATCATATTGAGGCATAACACCCCCAACAATGTGAACCTCGGTAACTTCCTTATCATCAAAGGATTTTATTATATCCATGATTTCGTCATGAGTATATTCCCATCCCTGGCTTCGTTGTTTTATTAACCTTGAATAAGAACAAAAACTACAGGAATAAACACAAATATTTGTAGGCTCCACATGAAAATTTCGGTTGAAAAAAACTTTGTCTCCATGTTTTTTGGATTTGATTTCGTTTGCCAATACACCGAGAAAGGAAAGTGAAGCATTTTCATAAAGGTAAATCGCATCCTCTGTGGAAATTCTTTTTTGTGAATATACATCTCGGGCAATGTCTGCCAATCTTTTGTCCTCCTCAGCTTCAACAATGTGGTTTTGATAATTTTCTGTTGGTTTCATAGAAATGATATAGCAAATGCAAAGTAAACAGATTTAACGCAATTTGGTTAACGAAAGAAGAACATTTGAATGTTGGAAATAGTAAATCTTGTTTTCGGAATTATGATAAAATCTACTACTTTTATACAGTGATTTCGGGATTAATAACGGTTTATAATGAAGATGTCAGAAAATTGGTGTCTGACTTAACTTCTGCTTTTTTAAAAGCTGGTATTGAATTTGAAATTATTGCCATGGACGATGGATCAAGTGCATATTATCAGGAAATAAATAAAACCATTGAAGATGATCAAAAAATTAGATATGTAATGCTCCCAAAGAATGGTGGCAGATCTTTGGTGAGGAATACTTTGGCACAGATGGCAAAATATCCTTATTTGCTTTATTTGGATGGGGACAGCCTTTTATTGAATTCTGATTTTGTTCTAAATTACCTGCCTTTTCTGGATCCTGCCATAGTTTATTCAGGAGGTAGAACGTACAATGAATCTCCACCTGAAAATTATAACTATTTATTACATTGGAAATATGGCACAAGAGTAGAATCAAAATCATCCGAAATTAGAAATTTAAATCCTTATCTTTCCTTTCATTCTAATAATTTTTTGGTTCCGAAAGTCATAATCCAACAATTTCCATTCGACCAATCTTTACATAAGTATGGCCATGAAGATACTTTATGGGCAAGGCTTTTGCTGCAGAATAGAATTAATATCAGCCATATGGATAATCCTGTAATCCACAATGGACTTGAAGAATCGATTGTTTTTCTGAGTAAATCCAATCAGGCTATTAGCAACCTTCAATATTTAAAAAAAATAGGCCAGGGAATTGGCACTCCATTAGAAAAAATGATTGTCCGGTTAGAGCATTTTAAGTTGGATCGTGTTTATTTATTTTTATATTCAATTTGCGAGAGAATGATTACCAAAAACCTAATTGGTAGAAATCCATTATTGTTTTTCTTGCAAATTATGAAAATTGCGGTTTACATTCGGCATAATAGACATAAATGATTTGTTTTTTATTGCTTTTTATATATTATTTAAATGTTTAATGTGTTTAATTGGATAAACATTTAAAAATTTAACTTAAAGATTTGGTGGTTTCTCTTAATTTTCTCAATTTGCATTAGAAACCAATAATATTCTACAAATCAACGAAATGGCCAATCTGAATAATTTTAAAATATTAAAATTATATTTAATTTTTATTGGGTTATTAATCAATTCTATAGATTCACTTCAAGGTCAAAATATTGTAAAAGGAGTGTTGCGGGATGCTAAATCCGGAGAACCATTGATAGGTGCTACAGTGATCATTAAAGGCTCATCGGAGGGAACTATTTCAGATTATGAGGGTGCTTTCGTTTTGAAGACTTCACTAACGCTTCCACTGATTCTCGAATTTCGTTATAGTGGTTATGCTTCAATCGAGTTTCAATACGCAGAAGCAAATAAATCTGTAAACGTTAATATGGAGGAAGAGTCTATTCAAATTGAAGTGGTTGAAATTACGGGCCAGAGAATAAGTGATAAGCAAAAATCCTCGCCACTTACTGTTGAATCCATGGACCTTTTGGCAATAAAGGAAACACCCGCTGCAAATTTTTATTCAGGTTTGGGAAGCCTCAAAGATGTCGACCTGACTACTGCCAGTCTTGGCTTTACAATAATTAATACAAGGGGATTTAACAGCACGAATCCAGTGCGTTCTTTGCAATTGATCGATGGCGTAGATAATCAATCCCCAGGGTTAAATTTTTCACTTGGAAACTTTTTGGGCGCTTCCGAATTGGATGTTTTAAAAGTAGACTTAATAGTCGGCGCGAGTTCTGCTTTCTATGGGCCTAATGCTTTTAATGGGGTAATTAGCATGGAGACTAAAAGTCCATTTCTTCACAAAGGACTTTCTGCTTTTAGCAAAATTGGGGAAAGAAATTTATTTGAGGGAGGAGTTAGATGGGCTGAATCTTTTAGAAATAAAAAAGGAAAAGATGTATTTGCCTATAAACTTAATTTTTTCTACTTCAGAGCAAACGATTGGGTAGCCGACAATACAGAACCAGTCTATGAGTCTATTTCCAAAAAAAGTAATCCGGGGGGATACGATGCAGTAAATATCTATGGGGATGAATATCAATCTGATTTTGATTTTAGAAGTGCTTTAATTACTTATCCGGGATTAAATATTTTTCATCGTAAAGGTTACCGGGAAAAAGATTTGGTGGATTATAATTCCTATAATATTAAGACAAATCTGGCAATTCATTGGAGATTAAATCCGGGCCGTAGTTTTGATTCACCTGAAATTATTTTGTCTTCAGGTTTTGGCGGTGGCACAACAGTTTTTCAGGGAGATAACAGATTTAGTTTGAAAAATATTAAATTTTACCAACATCGATTAGAGTTGATAAAAAAAGACAATTATTTTTTAAGATTTTACGCAACACATGAAGATGCTGGTGATTCTTATGATCCTTATTTCACTGCTTTGCAACTTCAACAAAGAGCTAGTAATAATTTTAGTTGGTTAACTGCCTATAGCAATTTTTGGTCTGTGAATATTGCCCCCAAGATACGTGCAATGGAAGGTTATCCAAAAATATCAGATTACCTTGGTAGACCGAATGAATATAAATCTGCGATCGATAATTTTACTTCAGGAATTACCGATTCCTTAGTCGTTTGGCACGCGCAAGCGCAAGATGTCGCTAATTTGCCAAATGCAATCATCAAAACAAATGCTTTTTATCAACCCGGTACAGGGGCTTTTGATTCGGCATTTGCGGATATCACTTCTCGACTTGCAAATTCTGAAGGGGGTACTAGATTTTACGATCATTCTGCATTGGTGCATAGTCAAGGAGAATATGTTTTCAAGGATTTACTTACCAATGATTGGGTATCAGATCTTGACATAACTGCAGGGTTTAGCGGCCGACTGTATTTGCCAAATTCCAAAGGATCAATTCTGTTGGACACTGGAAATGCAGATATAAAGACACATGAATGGGGGATTTATTTTGGACCCACTTTTTCTTTTTTAGAGAACAAATTAAAGCTGAATATTACTGCCAGAATGGATAAGCATCAAAATTTTAATTATTTATTTTCTCCCGCAGCTTCAGTAGTTTATCAGCCCTCAAGAAATAATTATTTACGCATTTCTTTTTCTTCTGCAATTAGAAATCCTACATTGACAGATCAGTATTTGAATTATAATGTAGGTAGAGCTATTCTCAGGGGAAACATCAATGGAATCAATAATCTTATCACCGTACCGTCATTTGTGGATTTCCTGAATAGTGGATTAAGAGACACACTGGTGTATTTTGATGTACCTCCTATCCGTCCAGAACAAGTTAAAACATTTGAAATGGGTTACCGTACCACATTATTCAATAGTTTGTTTTTAGACATGGGTTACTACTTTAGCAGATACAAGGATTTTATTGGTTATCAACTTGGGGTAGATGCCTTTATTCCTCAAGGTTCTGCTTTACCAACAACAGTGCAGGCATATCGTATTTCATCAAATGCTTCAGATATTGTAACTTCTCAGGGTTTTTCAATTGGGGCAAATTATTTTTTCAGAGAAAAATATGTACTCAAAGGAAATTATTCCTGGAATGTTTTGAATACACAATCTGATGATCCGATTATTCCTGCATTTAACACACCGGAAAATAAATACAACATTGGAATCAGTGCCAGGGATTTAGTTTTATTTGGTGTAAAAAACATTGGATTTAATGTCAACTATAAATGGATTCAAGGTTTTCAATTTGAAGGCTCTCCGCAATTTACTGGATACATACCAAGCTACAATCTCACGGATGCACAAATTAATTGGAATTGGAAGCCCAGAGATTTGACTTTTAAAATTGGCGCATCAAATGTCTTTAATCAAAAATCTTATCAAACCTATGGGGGACCATTAGTAGGAAGACTTGCCTATTTTAGCGTTTTATATGAATTCAAAAATTAAATTATTTTAGAAAATTTTAAATCAATATTATGAAAAAAAATTACTTGGTTTTATTCGCTTTTCTGTTGCAATTGACTTTCTTATTTGCACAGAACAGGTATCTTGATCCAATGTTTGGGGTACAAAGGACACCAAATGTGGATTATGGTAAGAACATTGGTATTATTACCGGTGCCCCCGCACCGGAAGATTTGAAAGTGGATATTTACACTCCGGTAGGAGACACAAAGACAGATCGGCCTTTGGTCCTTATAGCACATACTGGGAGTTTTCTTCCTCCCTTATACAACGGTCAAATTACAGGATCTCGTTCCGATTCTACAGTCACAGCTACTGCAGCATACCTAACCTCAAGAGGTTTTGTAGTTGGAACATATACCCACCGACTTGGATGGTTACCTACTTCCACCGATCAAAATGTGAGAACCTCATCACTATTGCAAGCAGCTTACAGAGGAATTCAAGATACTAGATCATGTATCCGATTTTTTAAAAAATCTGTAGCTGAATCAGGAAATCCATATGGAATTGACCCGTCTAAAATTTGTGTTTGGGGTATTGGAACAGGTGGATATCTAGCTTTAGGTGCAGGTAGTTTGAATGATTTCGGCGAAGTAGTATTAGATAAATTTATCAATACCACGACACTAACTCCTTATATTGATAGTACCATACTTGGAAATATCTATGGAACGTCTCAAGCTGCTATTTGTCTTCCAAACCATCCAGGTTACTCTTCAGATTTTCAATTGAGTGTTAACTTGGGAGGTGCGCTTGGGGATTCTTCATGGTTAGATGGAGAAGCAGTTGAACCAGCATATGTTGGCGTTCATTGTCAAAATGACTTTTTTGCGCCTTACTATGAAGGGGCTGTAATTGTTCCTACAACCAACCAATTTGTGATTTTTGCAACCGGTACTAGAAAATGTATTGAATTAGCAAACAGATATGGCAGTAATGATATCTTGAAATCGGTTGATCCTGATCACGATCCTTTAAAGGATTTGGTTGCCGCTCAAAAAACCAACAACATTGTTTTACCTCTTACAATGCAAAGAATCATACAGGGTACAGATAATTTTTATGGTTTTGATATTCCTTTGATTTATAACAATGCGGTTGTTCCACAAGGCTCACCTTGGGATTGGTGGGATTTGAATACTTTAAAGGCAGTTGTTACAGCTGTTAATGCAGCAAGAGGAACAAATTTTAATGCAGATTCATTGCACTTGAGTGGACTTCGAACCAATCCGGATATGTCTTCTGCAAAAGCTCATAGATATTTGGATACAGTATTTGCATTGGTTATGCCTAGAGTTTGTGTTGCCCTAAAATTAGGATGTACTTTTGTTGGATTAAAAGAAGTCACTGAAGAAGAAATTGGTCTGGTTGTTTCTCCAAATCCTGCAAGGGAAAATATGAGATTTGAAACATCCGACAAAAATCCAATTGAATCTGTTTATTTCTATGATATGGAAGGACGTTTGGTAAAAGCACATACGAACATCAATGCTAACCAGACAAATATTCCTAGGCATAATTTGAATGCAGGTATTTATCTCGCTCAAGTAAGAACTAAGGATAAAGTAGTCACTAAACAAGTGATTTTTCAGGATTAATTTAAATTGATTTTAATCATAATGGAAACTGTCCCCAGCACTTGGGGGCAGTTTTTTATTTTTTATTCGTTAACTGTTCAACATTTATTGAAAATAGTTAGTAACTCTCACAACACAAATATGATTTCATTCATTGTTATGGGTAGTTAAAGTAAATGCAATTTTTTTATGGAGTATAGAAGGTTAGGTAAATCAGGATTGCAGGTAAGTGTATTGTCTTTTGGAAGTTGGTTAACTTTTGCCAAATAAATAGAGGAGAATACCGCAACAGAATTGATGACATACGCCTACGATCATGGTGTTAACTTTTTTGATAATGCAGAGATCTATGCGAAAGGGCATTCAGAAATAGTAATGGGGAACATCTTAAAAAAAATGAACTGGGACAGGAGCAGCTATCTGGTATCCAGTAAGGTTTTTTTTGGAGATGGTCGGCAAAAGCCAAATCAAACCGGACTAAGCAGAAAACACATTTTTGATGCTTGTAACGATGCACTAATTAGGCTAAAGCTGGATTATCTGGATTTGTTTTTCTGTCACCGCCCGGATAAGTCAACGCCAATTGAAGAAACCGTATGGGCGATGAACCATCTGATCCAACAAGGCAAAATTTTATATTGGGGAACCTCTGAATGGTCTGCACAGGAAATCATGGAGGCCCACATGGTTGCACGCTCCTTGCATCTTATCGGTCCTACCATGGAACAGCCCCAATACAATATGTTTACTAGAAATAAGGTAGAGGTGGAATATGCGCAGATTTATAAAACTATCGGGCTTGGAACAACAATATGGTCTCCTCTCGCTTCAGGAATTCTCACGGACAAGTATGCGGATTCTGTACCTACCGATACCAGATTATATATGGAAGGATTGGATTGGTTAAGAGAAAGAACATTGAATGAATCAAATCTTCAGAAAGTCAAACAGCTTTCTCTCCTAGCTCATGAACTTGGAATAAGCCTTGCCACCTTAGCAATTTGCTGGGTAATTAAAAATCCAAATGTAAGCACTGCAATATTAGGTGCTTCCAAAATTTCCCAACTTGAGGAAAGTATTAAAGCAATTGATTATTTGCATTTGCTGAATCAGGACGTACTGATGAAAATAGAAGATATTCTGGCCAACAAACCTATTCCACCGCAATATTGAGATATTGACTATTTTTGATTTAAATTTTAATGATGAAAATAAATATTTACCTGGTTGCATTCTTTTTTATTTCATTCTGGGGACAAAGCCAGAATTGTGATTATGTAAACCCAAGATTTGGGGTAAGAAATGTGAAGAATATTTTCTTGGGTACTGAGTTGGATTATCGCTTGCTACCGGATTCACTTTTTGTAGACATTTATTATCCGGTCGGCGATCCTGAAGCAAAAAGACCATTGGTGATGCTGTCTTTTGGCGGTGGATTTATTGGTGGGGCAAGACAAGATTTGGCTCCATTGTGTGAGGAATTTGCAAAGAGGGGTTTTGTTGCAGCAACTATTGATTATAGAATTGGATTTGATGGTATTTCGATTTTGGCTACCGATTCGGCAGAAATTTTAAGAGCCGGATTTCGCGGGGCCCAGGATGGGAAATGTGCCCTCAGATATTTAAAATCTAGACATCTCGAAGATTCAATTGACTTAAATAGAGTATGGGTAGGTGGCGTAAGTGCTGGAAGTATTGTAGCATTGGCTACTGCATTTCTTAGCAGAGATGAAGAAAAACCGAATGAAGCAGGAATGATCAATCCCGTAGGAGGCAGAATGAGGCCTGATCTTGGACCAATTGAAGGTACACGATTTGTAGGCACTTACGACTCCAAAGTGCAAGGAGTTTTTAATCTTTTCGGAGCATTACTAAATCCTGAAAATATTGAAGCAGGAAACCAGATTGCCGTAATGTCCTATCACCAGACGGAAGATCCTGTAGTTCCATGTGGCGCTAAAAAACCATATTATGGAACACCTCTTGTCGCCAATAACTATCCAACAGCCTATGGAAGTTGTGTGATTGAACAGAGATTAAAGGATTTGAATGTGGACTCAAAATTACACAAGACCTGGATCTATAAGGGGACGGAACATGGAATACATAATCAGGTGGAGGTTTTAAATTTTTTCTTTGAAGGTGCAAATCCAATCTTATGCAATTTAGTTTCCAAATCTGATGATCTGAATCAGAGTGCCGATATTCATGTATACCCAAATCCTTTCAACGATGAAATAGTGGTGGATGGGGTAGCTTCTGGAAGTAAATACCAACTTTCCGATATAAATGGAAAAACAATTATTAAAGGAATTTTATCTCCTTCAATGAAAATACCTTCCCAAACAATTGTTGAGGGTTTATACATCCTTACTTTCCAGGAGCAGAATAAATTAAGGTCATTTAAACTCAGTAAGATTTAATTCTGACTGGGCCCTTTTAAAATAGATATTTATATAAATCAATTGGTTTTATGTTATTAGATGGTGTACAATTGTCCGGAATCATTCGCCGCGAAATTGCAGAAAGAGTTATTGAATTTTGCGGTAATGAAACAAGACCACCTCATTTAGCTGCAGTTTTAATTGGTGCAAATCCTGCTAGCCAGGCGTATGTAAGAAATAAAATTAAAGCTTGTGAAGAAGTTGGTTTTGCTTCAACTTTAATCAAAAAACCTGAAAACACAACGCAGGAACAATTGATTGAACTCATACAAGGATTAAATCAGAATAAGGATATAGATGGTTATATTGTCCAGTTACCCTTGCCAAGACATATAAATGAAGAAGAAATAAATCTTGCTATTGATCCAGCTAAAGATGTCGATGGATTTCATCCAAATAATTTCGGAAGAATGGCTTTGGGTATGCCTACATTTTTGCCTGCCACACCAAAAGGCATCATGATGATGCTGGATCGTTATCAAGTGGATACAGAGGGAAAACATTGTGTTGTGCTAGGTCGAAGTAATATTGTTGGTACCCCAATATCGCTTTTAATGTCTAAGAAAACCAAGCCAGGTAACGCAACGGTTACTATTGCGCACAGTCGTTCCAAAAATATTAAGGACCTTACGCTGACTGCAGATATTATCATTGTAGCACTTGGAATTCCAAGATTCCTGAAATCAGATATGGTCAAACCAGGTACAGTGGTTATTGATGTTGGCATTAATAAAATTGAAGATCCCAATCATCCTAAAGGTTATCGCTTGGTTGGAGATGTGGATTTTGATGAAGTTAGCCCCCTTTGCTCAGCCATCACCCCAGTGCCTGGAGGTGTTGGACCAATGACCATAACTGCATTGTTAGATAACACCTGGAAGGCTTTTAAAAAGGATTGATTTAATAGAATCATAATAACTGTGGATGGATAAATATTTGGGTTTTATAGTGCATGTACCGGCCGAAAATCAGGAATTACTAATTGCAGATCTTTATGACCTCGGATTTGAAGCATTTATTGAGGAGGAGCATCAGATTCAGGCATTTATTGCATGTAAAGATTGGGACGAAGAGAAAGCATTGCTGATTTCAAATTATTTATCAGAATCTAAAATTAAATATCAAATTATAGAACATGATCCTCAGGATTGGAACTTAGTCTGGGAGTCTAATTTTAAGGATATTCTAATTCAAGAAAAACTTCATATCCGTGCTAGTTTTCATCCAGCTGACAAGAACGCTGAAGTAGAACTATTGATTGCTCCTAAGATGGCATTTGGAACTGGACATCATTCTACAACTTTTATGATTTTAAATTGGATGACCGGTCAAAATTTTCATGGTAAGTCTGTTTTGGACTTTGGTTGTGGCACCGGAATATTGGGAATTTATGCAAAGAAAAAGGGATGTGACCATCTTGTTATGGTAGATATTGAAGAACAGGCCATTGAAAATTCCAAAGAGAATGCAGGCTTGAATCATGTTAATGTGGACAAAATTCTTTTGGGTTCTACAGAACAAATTGAAGGAATGAAATTTGACTTAATTCTAGCCAATATAACAAGAAATATTTTACAAGAAACCTTACCGGCTCTTGCTTCTTTGTTGAATTCAGAAGGGTTGATGATCGTATCTGGATTTCTCATGGAGGACAAAGAATTTATGGAAAACCTCCTTAACTTTAATGGATTGTCACCCATGGAGACATTTAAAGACAAGGATTGGTTAGCCATTTTGGCTTGCAGAAACTGACCTTGAGTTTAAGTATTTATGGCTTGATCAAAATTACGCAAGGCTTCATACACCAAATCAGTGGGCAATCCCATAATGTTTGCATAGGAGCCCTCGATATCAGAAATTTTACAAAGTCCAATCCATTCTTGAACAGCATATGATCCCGCTTTATCATAAGGTTTGTATTTATTTATGTACCAGCGTACTTCGGAATCATTTAGTTCACGAAAACTAACCATTGATTTTCCGGTAAAAATTAACTCTTGCTTTTGATCTCTCAAACAAACACCTGTGTACACAATATGGGTTTTTCCCGATAAATGTGCCAACATCCGGTAGGCATCATTGAAATCTAAAGGTTTGTTAAATATTTTATCCCCCAGAACAACAACCGAATCAGCCGTCAACAATATTTCATTTTCCTGGATAAAGTTTTGCGCCGCATTTGCCTTCTTCTCTGCTATATAAGAAGCAACGGATTCTAAAGCCATGTCATTTGGAAATGTTTCGTCAATGTCAATAGGTCTTACATCAAACCAAAATCCCGCTTCTTCTAAAAGTTGTTTTCGCCTTGGAGAAGATGAAGCAAGTATTAATTTTCTCCTGTTGATATAATTATTACACATGGTAGTTTGTTAAAAAATAAATTAACCCAAGAATCATATATAATTTAGAACTTAAACTTAAAATCTTATAATTCCAACCTAAGCTGGTGTAAGGCATAATAAACAAAATTAATGCTGGAATTGAAATTAGAATAATACCAGGAATAGTTATCTGAATAATTAAAATGGTTAAAAGGAAATGAGTTAAAAGTATGATCCCGGAAATAATTCGGGTCTTTGCTTCACCAAAATAAATAGCGGTTGTTTGACAACCTTGTATTTTGTCTCCTGCTAAATCTTCTAGATCTTTGACAACTTCCCGATAGAAATTTATACTGAAAGTAAATAAACACATCAGAAGAATACTTTTGTTTTCTTGCAGATAAGTTAGAAATGGTTTGGTGGAATTTAAATTAAATTCATTTCTGAAGGCATACGGAATAATTAAGATTACACCTGAAGTAAAAATAGATACAAACAAGTTGCCAGCCAAAGGAGTGCATTTTAGTTTATACGAATACACCCAAAGTAAGAAAACGATTGTTGGATAAATAAAATATTCTACTAAGGAATTAAGACGAATGGAAAGCACCAATGCAATAATATTACCTGTCAGAACAGTTAGTATATAAAATACTTGAGCAGATTTAAAAGAAATTTTATTTCCAATGATTTTAGTATCTGTCTTGTTATAGTGGTCGGATACTTCATCAAACAAATCATTAATGATAAAACCACCAGCTGCAAGAAGAACAGTACAGAAAATGAGTAAAATGAAATTTGTATTTGAATCTTGTTCAATACTAATGCCAGGGGTTAGTTTATTTAAATAAAAGAAAACTAAAATTTGTGTAATGCTGATAATAGACAGGTTTTTCCAACGACAGAGATTTAACCAGGCGCCCATTTATTATTTACCATAAATGTTTTGCCTCAAGGATTTTTTCTACTAAATCCCTCACGCATCCTTCTCCTCCTTTTATTGGCGAGATGTATTGAGCAATGTTAATAACCTCTGCAACGGAATCATTAGGACATGCTCCTAAACCTGCAATCCTCATGCAGTCAATATCCGGAATATCATCACCCATGTAGGCGCATTCTGAAGTTGTGATATTCCAATCCTCAAGGAGTTTTAACATTACTGGAAGCTTTTCATCTATGCCTAAATGGACATCGGTTATACCTAAAACTTCCATTCTTTTTTTTGTGCCAATTGATTTGCCGCCGGAAATAATACCTATTTTAAGGCCGACTTGTATCGCTCTTTTTAAAGAATATCCATCTCTAACATTCATTGTGCGCAAAAAATGCCCTTCCTCTGTTACCAAGATTTTGTTATCTGTGAACACACCATCAATATCAAGTATGATGGCTTTGATGTTTGTTAAAGTTGCTAGATAATCCATAATCCTTTAGGGCTTTTGATTGTCTCGCCATTCATATACCCATTTCGCTTGAATTTGCTCTAAATGTGCTTCAGAACAATCTTCTCTTTTTCCTGCAAAATTTGGGATTTCAAGAACCCACTCAATCAACTCTGTAAATCTTACTCTGTAAATTTTACTTTCATTGTATTCTATGCCAAAACGATCATAAAGAGCCATTGCTATATCCTCATGGTCTGGCCAATAGATTGGCATATTTTCAATATCTTTAAAAGACATACTTGATTTATTGAACTTGAATATTTGAATTCTTAATGTTCATGGCCAATGATCCTTTTCTGATCCGGGATTTCAACTTCAACAATGGCCTGTTCATCTAAAATGATACATTGACATGCTAACCTTGATTCCAACCTTGGATTAATCGCACGGTCAATAAAATCTTCTTCTTTATCAGAGATTTCTTCCAGGAATTGTTCACCTTTTTGAACGTAAATATGACAGGTAGAACAAGCACATACACCACCACAATTGTGATTTAAATGGATATCATGATCTTCTGTCAGTTCCAGAATGGACTGGTCCAAAGCATTTACCTCCACAACCTTGGTGGCCAGGCTCTTGTCTTCAAAATTAAAAATTATTTTTGCCATAAGCTTAGCGACAGCTTATAAACGCTTATTTACTGTCGAGGTTCATTCCTTCTTGTATTTCGTAAAAGTAATTATCTAATATTACTCTTAAACAAAATTACATGTTCGCAATTATTTCATCTCCAAACTCAGAGCATTTCAAAAGTGTTGCTCCTTCCATCAATCGATGAAAATCATAAGTGACACGTTTGTTGGCAATAGCCTTCTCTAATCCTTTTACGATCAGCTTTGCAGCTTCGTTCCAAGCCAAATGCTCAAACATCATCACACCGGACAATATTACTGAACTAGGATTTACTTTATCTAATCCGGCATATTTAGGCGCAGTCCCGTGCGTTGCCTCAAAAATAGAATGCCCGGTGATGTAATTAATATTTGCTCCGGGTGCAATGCCAATACCTCCTACTTGAGCAGCCAAAGCATCTGAAATATAATCACCATTCAAATTGAGCGTCGCGATTACATCATATTCCTCAGGACGTAATAATATTTGTTGCAGAAATGCATCTGCAATTACATCTTTTACAATAATTCCATTTGGAAGTTTCATCCAAGGACCTCCATCAATTAATTCACCACCAAACTCTCTTCCAATAAGTTCATATGCCCAATCCATAAAGCTACCCTCGGTAAACTTCATGATGTTTCCTTTGTGAACAATGGTTAAACTTTTTTGATTTTGATCGATGGTATGTTTAATTGCTGCGCGTACCAATCTTTCTGTGCCTTCTTTGGAAACAGGTTTTATGCCAAACCCTGAAGTTTCAGGAAATCTGACCTTTTTATACTTATCTGGAAAATTTGCGGCAAGTAATTCCTTAAATTTTATTGCATCCTCAGTGCCAAATTGAAATTCAATTCCTGCATAAATGTCTTCTGTATTCTCCCTGAATATAGTCATATCGACTTTGCCTGGTTCTTTTACAGGGGAGGGGACACCTTCAAACCAACGCACCGGACGAATACACGCATATAAATCCAATTGCTGTCTTAAAGCAACATTTAAGGATCGGATTCCACCCCCAACAGGCGTAGTAAGTGGCCCTTTTATGGCCACAAGATATTCTTTGATGACATCCAGGGTTTCCTGAGGAAGCCAGCTATTGGTCATTTTAAAAGCTTTCTCCCCGGCAAGAACTTCCCTCCATTCAACCTTTCTGGAACCCTGATATGCCTTTTGAACTGCCGCATCAAAAACGCGAACCGATGCAGCCCAAATATCAGGACCTGTTCCGTCTCCTTCAATAAATGGGATCACAGGATTGTTGGGAACATTTAGTATATTGTTTTGACAAGTTATTTTTTGACCATCCATATATGAGTTATTTTTAATATTAAAATAATTGATTTATGCGCCGCAAAAATACATATAATGATATTCCTGAACAAATAAATAGACTCTTGTTTTTATATTGTTTTACAGATTTATATATATATATTATTATGTAATATATACTTAATTATTGGAATAGTTCGCGGAAGGCAGTTTCTTTAAAAAAAATCCGATCTATCATGCCTCCTTTACACCAATAGAAGTTTCTTCAAGTTGTCTACCTAGTAATATATTACCTTTGTTTATAATATGCGAAATCCTGTTCTCGATTCAGACCCAAATCAACTTCAACCGGAAGAAAAGAAAATTGAAAAGGCCCTTCGGCCTAAGGGCTTAGGAGAATTTTCTGGACAACCAAAGGTAGTTGAAAACCTTAAAGTGTTTATTCAAGCTGCAAAGCAAAGGAAGGAAGCACTTGATCATGTTCTGTTACATGGGCCACCTGGTTTAGGAAAAACTACTCTTTCTTATATCATTGCCAATGAACTGGAATCTTCACTGAAAATGACATCTGGTCCGGTTTTGGAAAAGCCTGGAGATCTGGCAGGACTGTTGACTAATTTGCAAGAAGGGGATGTCTTGTTCATAGATGAAATTCATAGACTAAATACGGTAGTCGAAGAATATCTGTATTCTGCTATGGAAGATTATAAGATTGACATTATGATTGACTCCGGACCCAGTGCACGATCTGTCCAATTAAGCCTTCAGCCTTTTACTTTGGTAGGGGCAACAACACGGCTTGGATTGCTCACTGCGCCATTGCGATCCCGATTCAGTATTAATTGTCATCTGGATTATTACGACAATAAAACACTGCTAAGTATTCTCAAAAGATCTGCCGGAATTTTAGGAATGCAGGTTACAGAAGAAGGATTGCATGAAATTTCAGGCAGAAGTCGTGGTACACCAAGAATTGCAAATGCCTTATTACGAAGACTCAGAGATTTTGCACAAATAAAAGGCGATGGAGAGCTTAACTTGGAGATTGCCCGTTATGGTCTAGAAGCTTTGAACGTGGATTCCCATGGACTCGATGATATGGACAATAGAATTCTAAGTTCAATTATCGAAAAATTTAATGGTGGCCCTGTGGGATTAACAACTATCGCAACTGCAGTAGGGGAAGAAGCTGGAACAATCGAAGAAGTACACGAACCTTTTTTAATTATGGAAGGCTTTTTACAAAGAACACCGAGGGGAAGAGTTGCTACTCAAAAGGCATATACTCATTTAAGAATTCCTTACACCCAACAACCGGGGAGCTTATTTTAATAGTGATTGACTATTAATTTGGATGCGTTCAAATTTACTTTACCAAGCATTCACTGATGGTATTATGCAAACTAGTTTTCTAAAATACAAACAGTTTAATTGAGTGCTCTGAATTTTTTGCAATCAATTTATTTATATCATATTGTAGGTAGAATAATTTTGTTCAGATTTGAAATTAAACTGAAAAACTTTCGCCACAACCACAAGTTCTCGCAGCATTAGGATTGGTAAAGTGGAAACCTTTTCCGTCCAATCCACCTGAGAATTCAAGAGTGGAGTCAAACAAATAAAGAAAACTTTTTAAGTCAGTAACCACCTTCACACCCTTGTCTTCAAAAATTTGATCGTTATGAAGTATTTCATTGTCAAATTCCATATTGTAACTAAGACCACTGCAGCCTCCACTGGTTACGGATACTCTTATGAAATGATCTGCACCAAGATTTTCAGTTTTTCTAAGTTCTGTTATTTTCTCCAGCGCAGAATCAGCGACATAAATCATGGTGTTTCGTTTAAAATTAAACTAATCCATTTTTACTTTGATAATCCTTAATTGCACTTTTAATTGCATCCTCAGCTAATACCGAACAATGGATTTTTACAGGCGGTAATGCAAGCTCTTCGACAATATCCATATTGTCAATTCTCAAAGCTTCTTCAAGGTTTTTTCCTTTTAACCATTCTGTTGCAAGAGATGAAGATGCTATTGCAGATCCACATCCAAAAGTTTTGAATTTGGCATCTTCAATAGTTTGTGTTTCAGGATTTACTTTTATTTGTAATCTCATGACATCCCCGCATTCAGGAGCACCAACCAAACCCGTACCAACAGTTTGGTCATTTTTATCCAATGTGCCTACATTTTTTGGATGTTTAAAGTGATCTAAAACTTTTTCAGAATAAGCCATATATTGAATTATTATTGGTTGTGAAAATTTATTGAGTAAACAATTAATGCGCTGACCAAACTACGGAGCTTAAATCAACTCCCTCTTTATACATTTCCCATATTGGTGACAAATCCCTCATGTGATTTACCCCATTTCGGATAGCCTCAACAGCAAAGTCAATATCTTCATCAGTGTTAAAACGTCCAAGGCTGAAACGTAAAGATGAATGTGCTAAATCATCTCCCAATCCCAGCGCTACTAGAACGTAACTTGGTTCAAGCGAAGCGGAAGTGCAAGCTGACCCTGAAGAAAGTGCGATGTTCTGGTTGAATGTCATCATCAGTCCTTCTCCTTCAACATGCTTAAATGACATATTCGTCACATGAGGCATTCTATGGGCTGGATTTCCATTTATATAAACTTCTTCCAGACTATTTTTGAGTTCTGATTCTAATCTGTCTCTCAACTTGCTTAATCGTTCCGCGTCTTTTGCCATTTCTGCATGTGCTATTTCGGCAGCTTTACCAAAACCTACAATACCAGGAACATTCAATGTTCCACTTCTCATGCCTCTTTCATGTCCTCCGCCATCCATTTGGGCAGTGACTTTGACACGAGGTTCTTTACGGCTTACATAAAGTGCGCCAACTCCTTTTGGGCCATACATTTTGTGGGCAGTAAAGGCCATGAGATGTATTCCATTTTCTCTAGGATTAACCGGGATTTTACCCACTGCCTGAGTTGCATCTGACATCAGCAAAACCCCATTTTTTGCGCAAATGTCTCCAATCTCTTTCATCGGTTGAATAACACCGGTTTCATTATTAGCCCACATGATGGATACCAAAATGGTAGTTGGCTTTATGGCTGCCTCCAATTTTGACAAATCAATTAATCCATCTTCCTGCACATCCAAATAGGTAATTTCTGCACCTTTTTTCTCAAGGGCTTTACACGTGTCCAACACTGCTTTGTGCTCCGTTTTAGCAGTAATGATGTGATTCCCTTTTCTGCTGTACATCTCAAATACGCCCTTGATAGCCAAATTATCGGCTTCTGTTGCACCTGAAGTGAAAATAATTTCCTTCTCATCTGCGCCAATAAGCTCCGCAACCTGCTTTCTGGCTTTATCTACCGCATCTTCGGCTTCCCATCCAAAGGGATGACTACGACTGGCCGCATTCCCATGATGCTCAAAGAAATAGGGCAGCATCGCCTCAACAACTCTTGGATCACACGGTGTGGTAGCATTGTTATCAAGATATACTTTCTTCAATGACATAATATGCATGTTTGGATTGCCTAACAAATAATTTCGATGTAATGTTCAGGATTTTTTTAGATAACTAAAACATTTTTGGAAAAGAATTTTTAACCAAAATTGAATCCGTACAATTTATTGGCATATAAAACTTAATTTTAAGTTCCTTTTTATGCGAAATTACTAAAATATATTTTTAGTAAAACATATAAAGTAATTATAATCAATAATTTATAAATTAAGTAATTGTATAATATTGAATTTTAAAGCAAACGCAGAATCATGGTCTGAGGCCATTATGAAGGGTAACAGGTTAGCATTGGTAAAGGCAATTACCCTAATGGAATCAACCCGCCCTGAGGACAAAAAAATGGCGGGAGAGATTTTAAAATTCATTTCAACACCCAAAGATAAATCTCTACGCATTGGGGTTACCGGAGCACCTGGTGTCGGTAAAAGTACCTTAATAGAAGCTTTAGGAATGGCTGAAATAGAATCCGGAAATAAACCTGCAGTACTAAGTATTGATCCAAGTTCCATGTTGACTAAAGGGAGTATTTTGGGAGATAAGTCAAGGATGGTGGCTCTGTCAGCACATCCCGAAGCATACGTTAGACCTAGTTCTGCAGGTATTTTTCTCGGTGGGTTGGCAAGTCATACTTATGAATCCTTGCTCTTGTGCGAAGCAGCAGGCTTTAACCGCATTTTTATTGAAACGGTAGGTACTGGTCAATCCGAAATTTCTGTTTTTTCCTTATGTGACATCACCTTGTTACTCATACAACCCGGTTCAGGGGATGATTTACAGGCTATAAAAAAAGGGATCATGGAGTGGGCCGATATTTTTGTGGTAACTAAAGATGATGGAGAATTTACGTCAAAGGCTTCTTTGACTTTTAAAGACGTGAAGACCGGCCTGGGCTTTCATAACTCGGAAAACGGGTTTGTTCAAAAAAAAGTAATGAAAGTATCTGTACATAATCAAAATAGCATAGCAGTATTAAAAAATCATATTGAAGAATGTTTTAATATATTAGTTGCTAATAATCAAATGGAGGTACTTCGTGGAAAGCATCTTGCCCAATTTTTTAACCTGGAGTGGCCAAGATTGCTTCAGAATTATCTAATGCAGGATGAGAAAACAATCCATTTTATTGATGAATTGACTTTTAATTTAGAAAATAGTAAACTTGATCTTGAAAATGCCATCCAAAAGCTAATAAGGTTTATTTTTGCACGGCATTTTTAGACAGTAGGGGATGAAAAAGGGTATTTGGGTTTTTATTTGTTTTTGTTTTGCGTTCAGCATAGATGTGGATACTCCAATAGAATGTCCAGACATTAATTTTCGAATTGGGTCCCCTGTCCGTCAAAAAATCTCAATGACAGGTAGTTTTGGTGAAATACGCAACAACCATTTTCACGCCGGCACGGACATTAGATCTAGTCATGGTTCTTCCCCCGATGAATTATTAGCAACCGGTGAAGGTTTTATCAGCAAAATTAAAATCGAATCCGAGAATTACGGAAAATCTCTTTACATACAGCATCCTGGTGGATTTACAACCATGTATGCCCATATTTTGAAATTCAGACCGGATATTGAAGCTCGGATTAAAATGGAGCAATACAAACAGCAACAATTTGAGGTTGAACTTAATTTTACGCCTAATGATTTTGCGGTAAACCAAGGGGACTCGGTTGCTTTTATGGGAAATTCTGGTGCCAGTAGAGGCACTCATTTACATTTCGAACTTAGAGCTACCGGCACCAATGAAGTTCTGGATCCGGTGGACTATGGTTTGCCAGTGGATGATGTTATTGCACCAGTAATCAGACGGATTAAAGTGTATGGTTTCGGTATTGATGGAGATCTGATTTCAGAAAAAATTTATACTAAATCCCGACTTACCTCTAAAGCCATGGTTCCTGGGGATATTCTTGCATTAGGTGTAGATGCTTCCGATCAAAGCAACAATTCCTGGAACACCACAGGCATCAAATCCATAAAATTATTTGTGGACGGAGGCCTTTTTTATCACTTCGCAACAGACAGGTGGTCATTGGATGATGCATTATATGTAAATGCGCATATTGATTATAAAAACAAATCAAAAGCCCTTGGCAATTTTCACAGGTGTTTTAAAATTGCAGGAAACAAACTTGGGCTTTATAAGACCATTCAAAATGATGGACTTTTTTATATGACCGACAGTATTGCCCATGATGTTAAATTGGAAGTTTTAGACGCCAAAGGAAACTCTTCAGAATTTAGTTTTAAGGTCCAAAAATCTAATTATAGTTTACCTGTTAAATCAAATACTCTTCCAGATTTAATAAAATATGATCAGCCTTACACATTCAATTTTGGGTCAGCAAGAATTAACTTTTGTGAAGGGGCATTTTATGATAATCTCGAATGCAAGTTTGACAGTATGACAAATTCATCAAAGCTTGCTTATAGTCCCTGGATTGGGATTTTATCCAAGCCAGAGCCGGTGCACAAGTCTTTTGAAGTTAAAATTTATCCTACACGCACCATCCCTGATCATCTAAAATCAAAATGCTACATTGCTGCAAAAAGAGGAAATCAAATCATCAATACTGGTAAAAGTAAATGGGAGGGGGATCAAATGGTGAGCAGCTATCGCCAATTAACTTTTTTCTCAATTATGGTGGATACTGTACCCCCAACAATTACCCCGTTATCGTTTCGCAATGATATGACCAAAAGCAGGTCAATGAGTTTTAAATTATATGACAATCTATCGACTCCAGCAAAAGTCGATAATTTGAAATACAATGCATACATTGATGGCCAATGGGTCCTAATGGAATACGATAAAAAAACTCATTCCATTAGACATGAATTCGAAAGTTGGTTAGGTAAGGGTAAACATGAACTATTGATTTCCGCTTCCGATGAAAGGGGCAACTCGAAAAATTATCATGCTTCATTCATTCGTTAATTTTTTCAAACCTATGGATCTATACCTACCCACTTTTACCATTGAAAAGGGATCGAAAGTTCCTGATTTTAAGTTAAAAAAACAAGATGGGACCTGGATACACCTTAATCAAATCCAAAGTCAATGGGTAGTATTGTTTTTTTATCCACAAGACAATACCCCAACTTGTACAAAGGAAGCATGTAATCTTAAAGAGAATTTTAGCATTCTGAAAGAGAAGGGGGTTTTTATTCTGGGGGTTAGTCCGGATGATGAAAAAAGTCACCAGAAATTTATAAATAAATATGAATTACCTTATGACCTGGTTGTGGATGAACATCATAAATTGGCCTCTTTTCTAGGTATTTGGGGACAAAAAAAATTTATGGGTAAAGTTTATGATGGAATTCATAGGGTAACTTTAATTTTAAATAGCAAGCATGAACTGCACGATTATATTTATCCTGTAAAGGCAGGAGAACACACAAACCAAATCATCCATTCTATATTGTCATGACCAAAGCCATGAGCATAAAAATATATGGAAAAGTACAGGGAGTCAATTTTAGGCGGTATACTAATTCCCTGGCACTAGAATTGGATTTGAAGGGCTGGGTTCAAAATATTACCGATGGTACTGTAGAGGTGCATGTCGAAGGCAATGATGCCGGGCTTAATGTTTTGATTGAAAAGTTAAAGATTGGTCCGGTTCATAGTCATGTGGAAAAATTGGAATTATCTTTGGTAGATAGTATTGGATGTCAAGAATTTATAATAAAAAGATAGCAGATTGATTTCATTCAATTTGATTTGTCAATGTGGCAGTATATTTGATCATTAAACCCAAATTCCATTTATGGATATCTTTCAAAGTGCTTTAGAACTCCATCAGAAATTAAGAGGAAAACTTTCTGTGGAAAATAGATTTGATGTTTGTACCAAAGAAGATCTGTCTCTAGTGTATTCGCCTGGCGTAGCAGCGCCCTGTGAGGCTATACATGCAGATCCTGCTAAAGTATATGACTACACCATAAAAGGAAATACTGTGGCAATCGTTTCAGATGGTTCAGCAGTTTTGGGTTTGGGAAATATTGGGGCACATGCAGCAATTCCTGTCATGGAAGGAAAAGCAATGTTGTTTAAGAGATTTGCTGGCATTAATGGTTTTCCAATTTGTATTCAAACCCAGGACACGGAGGAGATCATATCTATTGTAAAAAATATATCTCCGGTTTTTGGAGGAATCAACCTTGAAGATATTTCTTCCCCCAGATGTTTTGAAGTAGAAAAAAGATTACAGGATATAGGAATACCTGTTTTTCATGATGATCAACATGGCACAGCTATAGTGGTTCTTGCAGCAATTATGAACTACTGTAGACTTACATCCAGAAAAATGGAAGACTTAAGTATAGTAATCAATGGTGCCGGCGCTGCTGGCATTGCCATAAGCAGATACCTCGGCAGGAAAGATCCCCATACACCCAACCAAAAAATTGCGAAAGAAATAATTGTGTGTGATTCGACAGGAGTTTTGGCTCCATCCAGGTCGGATTTGAATGAATTTAAAATTGAATTATTGTCCTATACTAACCCGAGAGCAATTGAAGGAACCGTGCATGACGCCATTAAAGGAGCAGATGTATTTATAGGAGTAAGCAAAGCCGGATTATTGTATCGTGAAGATATCCAAACTATGGCAAAAGATCCATTGATTCTTGCATTGGCCAATCCTGTTCCTGAGATTTTACCGGAAGAAGCATATGCAGGCGGAGCTTTGGTTGTGGGTACAGGAAGATCTGATTTTCCTAATCAGGTGAATAATGTATTGGCTTTTCCTGGTATCTTTTTGGGTGCGATGAGGGCCAGAGCGCCAAGAATTAATTTAGCCATGAAATTTGCTGCAGCAGAGGCCATTGCAAGCGGCATTCAAAATGTCACAAGAGATCAGCTGATTCCACCTGTAATGGATGAATCCATAGCACATCGAGTGGCCGATGCAGTAAGCAATATTTGGATTAACCGTGCACATTAATTTTGCTTAAAAATTAATATTTTCCAACTCTTTTTCTTGAGATAATGTCAGAGGTACTTTCAAGCGACTCAACCATAAAATTTAGGCTTGACAGTTTTGAAATATTAAAAAAATCTTTTCACGCCAATCAAAATCCATCATTAAAGGAAAGAAAGGATGGTCTTGTAAGATTAAAAAATAATATAATTAATTTTAAGAAGGAGATTCTTTCGGCATTCGAATTGGATTTTAAAAAACCTGCATTTGAGGTGGAGGCCTCCGAAATTCTAGTCTGTATAAGAGAAATAAATTTAACCCTCAAAAACATAAATTACTGGGCCCAGGACAAACCTATGGATACCGATATATTATTGGTAGGTACTCATAATTATATAAAATTTGAACCGAAGGGTGTGGTTTTGATTATTTCACCCTGGAATTACCCACTTCTGTTAGCAGTTTTACCTTTGATTTCTGCATATGCTGCTGGGAATAAAATTGTTCTCAAACCCTCTGAGTTTTCACCCAATGTTTCTCAAGTTATCCAAAAAATTATTGCACTCAGTTTTAAGGCTGAAGAAGTGGTTTGTTTTTTGGGTGGCGCTGACCTCGGAAGTGAGTTGGTGTCAATGCCATTCAATCACATTTTTTTTACGGGATCCAAAAAGGTGGCACGAAAAATTTTGAGTTTAACTGCCCACAATTTGACCCCGGTTACCCTGGAATTAGGAGGGAAAAGTCCGGCAATCGTGGATGTGAATTATGATATGGGATTAGCGGTCGAGAGAATTGCACATGCCAAAATATTAAATGCGGGTCAGACATGTATCGCACCTGATTTTGTATGGATCCACCGAAGTAAAGTGCAAGAATTTGTTGTGCTTTGGCAGCTCAAACTTAAAGAATGGTTCGGGAGCAATATGACAGATCACCCGAATTATTGTGGATTGATTCATGAAAATCATTTTAATAGAATTTTAGCAATCGTTGACGCAAGTATTTCTGAAGGTGCTGAACTTGCAGAAGAAATGGAGATAAATTCTAATTTTTTAAAGATTAAACCGACCTTGTTATTGAATTCTAAGTTAAATCATACCTCCATGCAGGATGAGATTTTTGGCCCACTCCTCCCAATTATTGCTTATGATGATTTGGAGTCAGAAATACATTTACTTCAATCGATGGATCGGCCGCTAAGCTTGTATATATTCAGTAACACTAAATCCCTGGTAAAAAATTTATTAAATAACCTCAGGTCGGGAGGGGTTACATGGAACAATTGTCTGGTGAATTTTTGCGCATCAAATTTACCGTTTGGAGGAGATCATCAAAGTGGAAAGGGCTTTACGCATGGTTATTATGGATTTTTAGAATTTTCCCACCAAAGAGCGATTGCTAAACAAGGAATTTTACCCTCAACACTTAAATTATTTTACCCGCCCTATACAACGCTTAAGAAAAAATTGTTGAATAGACTGATAAAATATTTTTCTTGATTTTTTTTAAATTCATGAACAAACCTATTTTTCTGATTTTGTTTTGTTTAGTTCTCGGGACAAGAATTATAGCACAAAACAAATCTTTAACGTTGAATGAAATTTTTCAAGAAAAAAAATTCAAGGAAGCTGAAATTCAAGGTTTAAAATTTTTGACGGACGGATTTTCTTATGCTCGTTTATGGAATAATAAAATTATCAGATTTAACATTGCAGATGGAGTTCCTTTGGATACAATTTTTAATGGAGATGAAATTTTGGATGCAAGAATTAAAGATAGGGTTTCAGATTGCATATTCTCTGACGATGAACAGAAGATAATATTGATTTGTGCTAAAGAACTAATTTACAGACATTCCTTTAAGTCTGAAGTATGGGTTTACGATTTAAATACAAAGAAAATTTCCAGAGTTAATCCAAAGTCAAAAATCAAATATCCATCATTTAATTCATCAGGAGACAAAGTCGCATTTGTTCTGGAAAACGATATTTATTATCAACACTTATCTACTGGAAATATAATAAGGGTAACGCATGATGGGCGCATTAATCAAATTATTAATGGATCCTCTGATTGGGTTTATGAAGAGGAATTTATGCTTACAAAAGCTTACGAGTGGTCTCCTAAAGGAGATCAAATTCTCTATTTAAAATTTGATGAGTCTAAGGTTGAGGAGTTTTCTACATTATTATACAAAGAAGATCTTTATCCTCGTGTCCAAACGTTTAAATATCCAAAAGTCGGTTGTCGAATTTCTCTGGTAACAGCTTGGAACTATCAGCTAAAAGGAAATAAAACCAATTCGTTAAATTTTAGTCATTTGATAAAGGGCGATTATTATTTACCGCGCATACAATGGTTACCCGACAATCAGAATGTTTGTCTTGCATTTTTGAACCGGGCTCAAAATCAAATTAGCTATTTGATTGGTAATGCTGGGAATGGCTCTTCTCGGTTATTGCTGAATAAGAAAAGCACTAATTATATTCTGCTTGGTGATCCGTTAGTATTTAGTCCGGATTTGCAGTATTTTTTATTCAGGGATAATTGCGATGGTTATCATCATTTATATAAGTATAATTTGGATGGTAAAGTAATAAGTCAATTGACTTCAGGTGTCAACGAAGTGACAAGTGTTTTATACACAAATTTTTTGTCAAGTGAAGTTTATTGTCAAAGATCTGAGATTTTGGGAATTGACAGAAAAATTTATAAAGTTAATTTGAATAATGCGGAATCTGAATGTCTGACCCCTAAGCCTGGATATCATGAAGCATTTATAGATAAGAAGGGTAGATATATATTGGTATCTAATTCCGAATTTAATAAGCCACCTGAATTTTGGGTATTGGATTCTCTTGGGGCTTTTGTTGCAAAGCTGGAAAGAAATGAAAAGTTACTCAACATCATGAAGGAATATAATCTTTCCATGGTAGAGCATCAAGTCATATCCAATAGAAATGGGGACTCACTTAATTCTATTATGATTAAACCATTGGATTTTTCTCCGAATAAAAAGTATCCCGTTTTAATGTATGTTTATGGAGCTCCAGGTAAACAGGAAGTGTTGAATAAGTGGAATTCGTTTAGGTATTATTGGTGGTTTCAATTTCTTGCACAGAATGGATATATTATCTTTTTAGTGGATAATCGGGGCACTCCGGGGCGAGGAGATTTGTTTTTGAAATTGACCCATCGACAACTAGGTAGGTTGGAATTGGAAGATCAGGTTGATGCAGCTTTGTTCTTGAGAACGAAAACCTATGTCGACACTGCCAGAATTGGTATCTTTGGCTGGAGTTATGGTGGGTTTATGTCTTCATTAGGTATTTTTAAATACGGTAATATTTTTCGAGCTGCTGTCGCAGGGGCTCCGGTTAGTAATTGGAGGTGGTATGATTGTGTTTATGCTGAAAGGTATATGGGTTCAGAAGTAGAAAATAAGCAGGCTTATTTGGATTGTTCACTGGTTAATTTAACCTATGGTTTAAAAGGATCTTTTTTATTGATTCATGGATTGGCAGATGACAACGTGCATTTTCAACATTCAGCTGAATTAATGAATTCTTTAATTATAAATAATAAGCAGTTTGATTCAGCTTTGTATCCAAACAGTAAACATTCTATAGCAAATGAAATGTCAGCTTATCATTTGTTTACCAAAATTACACAGTTTATTTATGAGAAAATTTAGTAATTATATTTTATTTATTTCTGTTTTAGGACTTTGTTTAGTTTTTACAACCTGTAAAACATCAAAGACTAAGATTGTAAACAGGCTTGAGCCTAATCCAGCAATTCTACTAGGAGTGTGGCAGCTTAAAGATGCCAGTATTTTTGAAAAGTGGGCACAAATAAGTGTTACTGACTACTTGGGTGTTTCATATGACATGTCTACCGGGATTGCGCAAATAAACAAGAGCATGAGAGTATATAAATCAGATGACAATTGGTTATTTTTTGAAGTAAAGACAAATGAGAATAATTATCGGGCTGTTCAATTTGTCTGGAGCCCTGATCCTTTGTGGCCTTTAAAGTTTATAAATGACAAGAATGATTTTCCAAATGTTGTAAAATATCGGATTACCGAAGATAGTTCTCTAATCGCACAGATCAGTACATTGCAGGGCGAGAAAATAAAAGAATTTATATTCCATAAAGTTGTGATGAAATGAAAAGCCCTGAAATAATAAATAGAAAAGCAACTCACCTATATCAGTTCATTCAGAGTTATGAGGCCGGAATTATGCTTAAAGGGACAGAGGTTAAGTCCATTCGTGATGGACGGGCCAATCTCAGCGATGCATATTGTATTTTTGAATCTGGTGAATTGTGGATTAAAAACCTCCACATTTCTGAATATGATGCGGGAGCGCATAACAATCATGAGCCGAAAAGAAGCAGAAAGCTTTTGTTGAATAAGCTTGAGTTAAGAAAACTGGAAAGGCGAGTTTCCGAAAAAGGCATGGCCATAGTTCCCTACAGAATATATTTTAATGAACGAGGAATTACAAAAGTAGAAATTGCCCTTGCAACAGGTAAGAAGTCTTTTGATAAGAGAGAGTCAATTAAAGAGAAAGACCAAAAAAGAGATATGGACAGGGCTATTAAAAGTTATTGAACCAATATCCAAATGTAATATAAGTGATCTGATTTTCTGACAACAACAAGTTCTTATTCTTCAAAGTATTCTCTGGCTCTTCTACTAAATGTTCTTTTTACGCCTGTTGCATCAAACGGGTTTTCCCCTTCATATTCATCATTAACTTTTCTGTATAACTCAAGTTCCCATTTTTCGTTTTTCCTTTCCCCATATGCATTGCAGTGAAGTAACCTGTAATTGCTGCCTCCAAGATCAGAATTGTAAAAAATGAATTTTACATTATTTTGTCCGGTCTTTTTAATTTTGTCATATTTCCAAATTTCATAAGGAAATGCTCCACTATCTTGATCTTCTTTAAATACTTCAATTGGTTTTCCATACCTTAGGTAAATTCTCGCACGGTCTGATTCAAATCCTCTTCCAAACCCTGATCGAAACATCTGATCCACTTTTCTTACTTCTTCCATATACATGGAATATGCATAATAGGCAGAATCTGCATAGTTTTCACGCCAATAACTATACAGATAGTTCCGCTTTTCTGCCAATCGGTTATTGTTGATTAAATAATCAATAAAGCCTTGTTCATTACTCGAAATAATCGGGTAAAGTGATTTTAAGGAAATGTATACACTGTCATCTGAGAGTTGACTAAAATATTGCTCATCCTTTTTTGAAGCATAGCTCAAATAGATTAACTTATCCCAAAAAGGATTGTATCGATCAAATTCAGCAGCACTTGAATCATAGATAAAATCATTCCTGTCTATTAAATAGACTTTTAAAAGATATTTGCCTGAAGGAATTTGACTAATGTCTCTTGTATTTAAAATGATATCTCGCTCTTTATGGTCTTTGCGGTAAATCCATTCATCCACTAATTTATTATTTGAGTTACTATCCAACTCGAATAATTTATATTTAATAAAATAATTTTCCCTTTTAATCTTATTGGTGTGATAACTTTCCAAATAAGTATATAAGACATTTTGATTCCTGTCTACAAATTGATAGGGTAGGGGTTCATAATAAAAGCCGTTTTTTGTATTCATCAAACTAGTGTCTTTTGTATTTCGACAAATTGAAAACAATTGAAGGTCTGATAATGCAACGCTAATTTGGTAATCAGGAACATCAACTGAGGATAAGAGGGTGATCTCTTGTGAAGAATTTTGAGCATCATAAATGGTGCTTTCCAATAAGTAGTTACCAGGAGGTAATGGCCACCTAATTACATGTATTAATGGTTTTCGTTGGTGATACCTTGGGCTTTCCAGATGCAATTTTTCAGCTTTAATGATCTGGGAACCTTTTTTTAAAAGTAGTGTCAGCCCTATGCTGTTATGAAAACTACTGTCAGAATAATATGTAGATTTTAGTCCTGTAGTGGGTAAATAATAGACTACTTCGGTATAATGAACACCATCTATATAAAAATTGTAATGTTGGACGTCCGCATTGATTCCAAATGCATTGTTTATATTCAATAACATTAACCAAAGACACAATTGAATTTTCATACTATTCCTTTACCATGGTAAACGAAAATAAAGTGCCTTTGATGGTAGCTTGCAGGGTTAAAGTATTGTTTTTTTCAATTTTTGCCTCAAATTCAATTCTTTCTGGTTGTAATTGAATGATCTTTTTTTTATTTAAGTCAAAAGGGGTCTGAAGTTCTGATCCCATGTAGTTAGTGGTTAGAACTTTGTCTTTAAATATGAAATATGCTCCATTTAGTGTTTCTGTTTTTTTTGAATTTCTGGCAGCATTGATAATATTCCATTTTCCATGGAGAAAATCAACGGATAAACTTGGCTCAGTTTTACATCGACAGAAAAAGAATGTAATGAAACAAAAAATGGCAATCCGGCCCATATTCCTATAATGATTATCAAAGATATTACTATTTTGGCTTAAATAGAATTCTTAAGTTATGAACCTCATGAAATCCATATTAATTACAGGTATAAGTACCGGTATTGGGCATTACCTGGCTCACCAGTTGTGTCCATATTTTAAAGTTTTTGGAACGGTTCGTACAGATATCGATAAATCCAGACTGGAAGCGGAGGGCGCCAATTTTGAAATCATCATCATGGACATTTCAGATCCCGATTCTATTGCATCAGCATTCGTAGAATTAGGACTAATACTTCAAGGTAAAAAGTTATATGGTCTGATCAATAACTCTGGTATTGCAATTCCTGGTCCGCTGCCATATCTTTCAATGAGTAAATTTGAATACCAATTGAATGTCAATGTAATTGGTCAATTGAGAGTAATCCAAAAAGCCTTTCCGTTTTTGTTAAATTCCGCATCCGAGGGATCCAGAATAATTAACATAAGCTCTGTTTCCGGAATGATAGGAGCCCCATTTTTAGGTGCTTATGTGGCATCAAAATTTGCATTAGAGGGAATGTCTGATAGTCTGAGAAGAGAATGTGCCCTTCTTGGCATAAAGGTTATTATAATTGAGCCCGGGCCCATTAAAACACTGATTTGGCAAAAAAATCTTGGAATTGCAGATTCATTCAAACATACTCCATTCTACAAATACATGGAAAAGGCCGATGAACTCATAAAAGCCACTGAAGAAAATGCACTACCTTTGTCGGCTATTAAAAAACCAATTTTAAATGCACTTCAATCAAATAGACCCAGGAACAGATATGTTGTGCATAAAAAGCCATTGTTCGTTAGGCTTGCGGCATATTTTTTGCCATCCAAGTATTTGGACTATATGGTGTTAAATAACTTAAAATCAGGTAAGCATAAAATTCGACCCGTGTAATGACAAAAATCTCCATTTTTTTAAAATTGTTTTTTTGGGCAATAGCCTCTTATTTATTCTGTACCGATAATGCATTCAGTCAAACTTATAGTTTGAAGGATTCCTTAAGGGGGGCTTTACGAACAGAAAGAGATTATAATGTCCTCCATTATAATTTGGATATTAAACTCGACCCGAAAGATAAATTCATCAGCGGAAGTAATGAAATTACTTTTATAAGCAGATCTGCCCTGAAGGAGATCCAAGTTGATTTATTCGAGAATATGAAGATAAATAAAATCACCCTTGGAAAAAAGTCATTAAAATTCAGAAGAGTTTTTGATGCTGTTTTTATTGAGTGTCCATTGAGTCCTGAGGAAAACGCCAAGATTAAGATAGATTTTGAAGGTCATCCATTAGTGGCAAAAAATGCACCTTGGGATGGTGGATTTGTTTGGAAAAACGACAGTGTAGGGAACCCATGGATTGGAGTTGCTTGTGAGGGGATAGGGGCAAGTCTTTGGTGGCCTAATAAAGATCATCTTTCAGATGAACCTGAGAGTATGGATATTTGGATAACAGTGCCAAAGGATCTCGTTGCTGTTTCTAATGGAAGACTTATTGGTACTGAAAAGTCTGGAAAAAAGGATGTGAAATACCATTGGCAGGTTGGATACCCGATCAATAATTATAATGTGACTTTGTATGTTGGAGATTATGTAAATTTTAAAGAAGAATTTACGACAATTTCAAAGGAAAAATTGCTCTTAAATTACTTTGTACTTCGCCCAAATCTAGAAAAAGCTAAAGAGCATTTTAAGCAAACACAAAAAGTACTGGAATCTTTTGAGCATTATCTTGGACCCTACCCATTTATAAAGGATGGATATGCACTTGTAGAATCTCCATATTTAGGTATGGAGCACCAAAGTGCCATAGCATATGGCAATAAATTTACAATGGGGTATTTGGGAGGAAGAATTCCTGGAGAGTTTCCAGTGGATTATATCATACTTCATGAAAGTGCCCATGAATATTGGGGCAACAGTGTGTCTTGTACAGATCATGCAGAAATGTGGATTCATGAAGGTTTTGCTACCTATATGGAGAATCTATATATAGAATACTTGTATGGCAAGGAAGCCGCACTGAGATATCTTGAATCCAATAAAAAGGCAATTAAAAATGACAAGCCTTTACTCGGGCCGAAATCGGTTAATTACACAGATAATCCAAGGGATATATATTCAAAAGGAGCTTGGGTACTCCAGTCATTACGTTATGCTATTGGCAACGACAGTATCTGGTTTGACATATTCAGGACCTTCTACAATCAACACAAATATGGTTTCGCAGAAACCAAGGATTTCGTTGATTTGGTGAACGTTAAAACCCAAAAGGATTTTACTCCCTTTTTAAGGCAATATTTAAAGTATAAGGAATTGCCGAAATTGGTATATTCTGTTAGCGTAAGGGATAATTATACTCAAATCAAATACAAACTGGACTGCTTGGAAAGAGAGTTTTATGTACCAATTGAATTCAGTTTGGATGGAAAGAAAATCAAACTGGAGCCTAAAAACGAATGGAAGTACATAGAGTTTAATAGAATCTTCAAAGAGGTTAAACCGGTAACCAAAGAAATATTGTTGGATGTTGAAAAGGTATAACTGTAAACCATTGTTATAAGGTTCAACAACTATCTCCGTGAAATACTTTAGCAAGCCTGAACTGAAGTCAAACTGTCCTGGCTCTAGGTATTAGAACCGAAAATGAAATTATTTTGAAATGTTAGCCTCTTTGATTCTGGCTTTCTTACCGGATAATCCCCGGATGTAGAATAACTTAGCCCTTCTTACATGGCCTTTCTTCACAACCTTTATTTCCACTATGTTTAGAGAAGAAAATGGAAAAATACGTTCAACACCAACACCATTTGAAACTTTACGCACTGTGAAGGACTTGTTTTTTCCTTCTCCACGAATGTTGATTACATCACCCCTGAAATCCTGGATTCTCTCTTTGTTACCTTCAATAATTTTGTAACTAATTACTATGGTGTCTCCGGATTCAAAACTGGGAATACGGCTTACGTCAAGTAATTGATCTTCAACATATTTTATCAAATCCATGGCTGCTAATTTTAACTCTTCGAAAAAGAGTTGCAAAGGTAATTAAAAAGAGATAATAATGGTAAGAAATCTTCAGAAAATGTAAAGATTTTAGCCAATTTTAGAGTAAAGATTTAAATAATTAGGCCGGGTAATTTGATGGCTGATAAAAGAGGGTGTTTTCCCAAAGTCTAAAAAAATAATTATATATATTATAAATCATATATATAAAATATTAAATAATAATATCTTAATCTAAAAATTACCTTACCACAGTGGCGAAACCCTTAAGGTACACGATCTTGCCTCTGGGTTCTTTGTATTGGATAACATACACATAAACTCCTGGTGGAACAAAATCTCCTGAACCATTTACCCGCCCATTCCAGCCTGTTAAAGGATCGCTAGAATTAAAAAGTTGGGAACCCCATCGGTCCCAAATACTCATTTGAAAGTCTTGAAGTCCTTCTATATAACCAACGCCTACGAACTCCTCGTTTTTACCATCTCCGTTCGGGGTAAAAGCATTGGGCAGAAAGTAAGTCACCTTCGGCTCCACATCAATAAAAATGGTTAGTGTGTCTGTACAACCATTAGGCCTGGATACAATTTGACTGATTTTTTGTACACCGGTATCCTTAAAGGTATATTGTGCATTTCGGTCAAATAAAATAAATCGATCGTTAATCAGATATTTTAAAAATTCGGCACTTTTGGACTGATCTGTAAGATTGACTTGTTTTTGGAAAGTACTCAAACTTTTGGGGTTATAATCAAATCCTGCAACTGGACTTTCTATTACGTTGATCCAATTTGGGTAGGATGCCATAGTGTAACATCCTATTGGCGACGTGATTTCCAGTTTTATAGAATATATACCAGGGTCTTTAAAAGTATGACTAGGAGATATTTCCTTGCTGGTTTTACCATCTCCAAAGTCCCATAGTATATCATAACTTTCATCAATAGGAACCGACAAATTTTCAAAAAAAACAGATAGAGGGTTACATCCTGTAAAAGTATTTGGGTTGATTATCAGCAGAGGAGGTACTGGATAGTAAGAAAAATCTTTGATGATCGAATCTTTACAGCCACTAATATCCCTTACTACTAATTTGGTGGCTTTAATCCCGGGAGTATTAAAGATATAATCGTGATTCTGAAGAAAAACTGATTTATTTTGCTCTAAAGTCCAGATCCAATCAGTCATTTGGCCGGAGCCGGTGGTAGATAGATCTGTAAATCTTACAGCCCCGGCAATACATGTATCGTAATTATATGTAAAGTCCGCATGAATATCTGGTAGGATATTAATGGTAATGTCCGCAGAATCTGTACAATCCAAAGCGCCCTTATTCAAAATGAGTTTGCCACTATAACTTCCAAGTCCAGGGAAGGTAACAGATGCATTTTTTGTATTAAAGACTTGGGTTTGTCCATTAATTAAAAATTCCCAATCATAGGTTTTAATGTTGGATTCGATGGTACTTTGATTGATCAAATTTACAGTTAAATCCCCACAGGAATTCAGGATGTAACGATCATTAGTTTGAACTGAATCGGATTGCATTCTCGCATTAAGAGTATTTTCACAGGTTATTACGTTAAACTGAAAATCTCTTCTTACTGTACTCAAAAGAACTCCATTCCTGTATTCTTTAATGCAAACCCCGACCACAAATTGGCCTAAAGTGTTAGGTGTACCTGTGATGAGTCCGGTCAAGGGATCTATACTTACCTGAGGGTTTCCACCAAGTGGATTCAATGCTGTAAAAAATGGAGCTCTGAATTGCACCAATGTGAATGGAGGAGGGCAGGCATTTGGATTTGGTGTCACCCCATCACAATCTTCGGGTCTTCCGCCAGGTCTTCCTTCAGCTGAACCTTGTTTGCCTCCTGCCGAACTAGGCGCACAAAATTCATAAGTTATAATATCTCCTTCCTGATCAATAGCGGAATGATCATAATTTAGTGGTCTCCCTTCACAAATTATAATGGGGGGGAAACTTTTGAATCTAGGGCTATTGTTACAAATTTTTTGAGCTTCAGGACTTATGTCAATGGTATACGCGGCTCCCTGATCCCCTGGGTTGATAATGTTTGAAATGGTTTCGTTCCTGCAACATCTTTGGTAGGCAATCGTATAGGTATTTTGAATAATTGGTAAAGTTGCTGTAAACTCATATATACCTTCTTCCACACAAACAGAGGGTGGCGTAATAATACATGGATTTTCTGACGCCAATCTTCTGGAAGAAATCAAAGGAACAGAATAGGAATTTACAAATCTGAAATTACTATTAGACAATTTTTCATAAATACCTAGCTTGGCTGGATCATCCAGTATGGCACCCTGACTGATGCAATCCCTGTAAATTTTCAAGGTAAACTCGTAGGTTGCAGTATTATTGGCTAAATTGACACTAAGACAAGAATAATAGATCTCACCGCCAATAATGTGTTTTGCACACAACGCACCAAAATTTAAGAAAAGGATTGCAAAAATCAGATAAGATCTACCCATGGAGAATTTGTAATGCATTGATAACGAAAAAAAACTCCTTTTGATTAAGTAAAAATATCTTTTTTTTGCAAAATGGTAAACTCTATATTCAGCGGTCCATTTGATAGTGAGAATGAAATCGCCCAAATTGTGGAAATTCTTAACAAAGGGGGGCTGGTAATCTTGCCAACAGATACGGTTTGGGGAATTTCCTGTGTGCACGATAATAAAGATGCTTTAGAACGATTGATTAGTCTAAAAGGAAGACCTGATACCGAAGGATTTATTCTATTGGTGGATTCTATTGAAATGTTGAAAAAGTATTCACCACGGATTCATCCAAGAGTAGAAACTCTCCTGCAATACCATAAACAACCACTAACCCTTATTTCATCTGCGGGTCCTGATGTTCATCATTTGGTAACTGCTTCTGACGGAACTGTGGCCATTAGAGTATGCACTGATCCATATTGTTTGGAAATAATATCAAGGCTGGGGAAGCCAATTGTTTCGACTACAGTAAACAAAATAGGTCAAAATGTCCCTGCTTCATTCCACCAATTGGATTCATTTTGGATAGAGAATTCAGACTTTGTTTCCTATCATAGGAGAGGGGAACAAATTAAAAATGTTCCTAGCGTTATGGCAAAATTTGATGAATCAGGAGAATTGGAATTTATCAGATAAAATCAATCTGCTGAAATTTCCATTTTCGCTTTTTCAAATACCGGATCACTTAATAGTTGGAGTCTTTGCATCGCTTGTGTACCAAACATTAACTCGGCTAAAATGAATTTACAATGCTCCTTAATTTGATTTGTATTCAATGAATTTATTGCAGGCTTAATATGATTTGCAAGATAGCCATCTATCTTTTGATTCACTTCATTGTTTGAAATATTTTCTACTTTTCCACCAATGGCAATTTTTAGTTCCTGGTAGTGCGAAAGAATTATTTTTCTTAGCAATAAATCCATGTCATCTGATAATTCCAGATTGGTGTTTTCATTTTCAAAATTATAATCTGGGTTCAAGCCATTTGCTGAAACATATTTGTAAGTTGATCTTCCAAAACTGTCAATAAGTGGACTAAAAGGACTAAGCCAATTGGTGATGGAATCCTTATTGTAAGTATGATAAGGTCTTTGAATACAACGTCCAGAAGGAAATAGAATTCTGGAAGTTGCCAAAAGAATTTGTGACCCATCTGCGAGGTTAAATGGCTCGAGTACGGTGGCTTTTCCAAAGCTAGGATAGCCCATCAATTTTGCAAGCTTTAATTCTTGCATTGAACCTGCAATGACTTCAGCCGAAGATGCAGTATGTTCATTGATCAAAATAATAATTTTATCCAGCTTAAAAAAAGGCTTCCCTAATGAATTAAAAGATTTTTTTTGACCAGATCTGTTTATAGTCGAAAAAAGTTCAACATTTCGAATTGGGACCAATTGATTTAATATGTCTGCTGCAATATTCAATAATCCACCGGAATTGTCTCTGAGATCAAATATTAACCTTTTCCTGCCTTGATTAAAAGTATACTGTTCGATTTGATCCATAAATTCTCTGTACGATCGCTCCCCAATAGAATTTAATCTCAGATAGAATATATTTTGATCAATTGGAAAAACAGGGCCGAGTGTACTGTTTTCTAAGTTTTCCTTTTTGATTTTTTTTACAAAGACGTCCTCACTAGCTTGTTTTTTCCATTTAATTTCGACTTCAAAAGAATTTGATTTAGTTAAATTTTCAGGTTTGAAATCTAAATCATCGCTTTGGATTCCATTGATGGATAAAATTTCATCCCCGGGTTCAAGACCTGCAATATCCGCAGGACTGTTTTTAACCACATTATTTGCCAACCAAGATTTTTCGAATTCAAAAAAAGTTAATCCAACGCCATGAAAACCTCCATCCAAATCATCCAAATATTCCTGAACCTGGTCCGCTGGAATGTATTCTGAATAGGGATCAAGAGCCAAACACAATTGTTGGATCATATAATCTGAAGCCTCATTAATTCTTAAACTGTCCACATACCTTGAATCAAGATAAGACAATACATCAGTTAGTTTTTGATTCGCGGAATAATGAATTGAATTGGAATCTTTGGTAGCTTTATTTTTTTGCTCCGGCAGTTTTAATTTATAACCACCATACATACCGATAACAGCACAAATTGCTAGGAGCAAAGGTTGATATTTAAAATAGGGAATATCTGATTTTTCCATACTAATAATAAGTATAGCGCCTTACTTGGGCTACATATTTGGCAAGTCTTACCACTTGGCAGGTATATCCATATTCATTATCATACCAGGCATAAATGGTTACTGTTTTCCCATCGTTGCTCAAAATGGTGGAAGGAGCATCAATTACGGAGGCAACAGTTGATCCTACTGCATTACTAGATACATATTCGTTCGAATTGGAATACTGAAGTTGTTCAACCAATTCTCCAACCAATGTTGCTTTTCTGAGTGTAGACAAAATTTCTTCCAGATTGGTCTCCTTGTCTAGACTTAAATTAAGTATGGCAAGTGACACATTCGGTACTGGGACTCTAACCGCATTTCCGGTTAATTTTCCTTTTAGATGAGGAAGGACTTTTGCAACTGCAGATGCTGCTCCGGTACTTGTTATGACCATATTTATTGGCGCACCTCGGCCTCTTCTTGGTTTTTTATGGAAATTGTCCAATAGATTTTGATCGCTGGTATATGCATGAACTGTTTCTATATGTCCCTTCGTTATTCCATAATTATGGTCCATAACTTGAATAATGGGTACAATGGCATTTGTGGTACAGGAAGCGGCACAAAAAATATTTTCCTTTTGAGGATCTACAATATCTTGATTGACGCCAACTACAATATTTGGAATATCCTTGCCCGGAGCGGTGAGTATAACTTGTGCGATTCCAGGTCTAAGGTGTGCGCTTAGTTTCTCTTTCGTATCCCACATTCCTGTGTTGTCAATCAATAATGCATTTTTAATACCATAATCTTCATAATTGATTTCTGAAGGTTCATTTGCAAAGATCATGTGTATAATGTTACCGTTAATTTTAACCAACGACTCCTCATGAAAAATCTCAATAGTTCCGGGAAAATTTCCATGTATGGAATCTGTTTCAAGAAGGGACATTCTTTTGAAAATTTCCTCCTTCCGTTCTTTCATACTTGGTCGTATCACAATTGCTTTAAGTAAAAGCTGTTCCCCTCGACCGGTCGAACTGATTAACCTTCTAGCCACCAATCGACCAATCCTGCCGAAACCATAAAGCACAACATCCCTATGCGGATCCTTGTCTTTTTCAGCACCAATCCCATTCGAAAGTTTATTTCGGATAAAATCTTCCAACTTATGATTTTCATTTTTATCCGTTTCCCATTCAGCGGCTAATCTGCCAATATCTATTTTAGATGGATTTAAATCCGGGATATGTGAAATTACTTTAACTATAGAAAGGGTTAAATCTACCGTAATGGGTTTGTCGATATAATTTTTTGAAAAAAGATGAATATTGATGATTTCAGATGGTCTAATGTCAAAAAGATCCCTTCTGAAGAGTACAATTTCAATGGAACGGTCAAAACGGAGTTCACCTACTAGTTTGCTGAGTTCTAAAGCTTGTTTTTCTTTTTCACGCCATTCCTGAAGAGCGGATTGATGGTCCAGCGGATTTGCATTCATTTTAAAAATTTTTGCAAAGTTGACAAAAAGAATTCAGGCAAAGGCAAAATCCTTCCAAAATATGTCAAAAACAATTTAAAGAAATCGCTCTTAAAATTATAACGAATGGGATCAAATTATGAGCTATAAACCTAGGCCGTATCCTTAGCTACCTAAATATTGTTTTAACAATTTACTCCTTGTAGTGGAGCGTAACTTGTTGATGGCCTTATCTTTAATCTGTCTAACTCTTTCACGGGTTAATCCAAATTTGTCACCGATATCTTCCAATGATTCCGGATGCTCTACACCGATACCAAAATACAATTTGATTACATCAGCTTGTCTGTCTGTCAAAGTGCCAAGAGCACGTTCTATTTCTTTTCTAAGTGAATCCTTATATTCTAGTACAGAATCTGTGGCAGGTGTGCTGTCATTTTCTAAAACATCCAGCAATGAATTGTCTTCTCCTTCCACAAATGGGGCATCCATGGAAACGTGTCGTGCTGCAACACCTAAGGTTGTCTCAACCTCTTCTGTAGGAATCTCAAGGACTGTTGCCAATTCTTCGGCAGAAGGTTCCCGCTCAAACTCTTGTTCCAATTCAGAAAATGCCCTGTTAATTTTATTCAACGATCCAACCTTATTCAAAGGAAGTCTTACAATACGGCTTTGTTCAGCAAGCGCCTGCAGGATGGATTGACGTATCCACCACACAGCATAGGAAATAAACTTAAATCCTCTGGTTTCATCAAAACGTTGGGCAGCCTTAATAAGTCCCAGATTTCCTTCATTGATCAAATCGGATAGGGATAAACCTTGGTTTTGGTACTGCTTTGCTACTGAAACTACAAACCTCAAATTTGCTTTTGTCAACTTTTCCAGAGAAATTTGATCACCTTGTTTGATTTGTTTGGCCAATTCAACCTCTTCCTCAGGAGTCAGCAGGTCAACTTTTCCTATTTCTTGTAAATATTTTTCAAGAGATTGACTCTCCCGATTAGTAATTGATTTGGTGATTTTTAATTGCCGCATGGGTAGTTGTAAGCTTCTAAGTTATTGATAAACAATTAATTAAATTAATTGTTATCATTTTTCAATTGAAATAAGTCACGAAATTACACCGAATTAGTCATTTTGAGACCATACTGATAAATGAAATCTCAATAAAAAAAGTTCATAAAAACATAAAAAAATAAATAAACCATTTAATATTGCCCGAAATACATCAATCCCACCAATAAAAAATAAACATGGCAAGAGTTCAATTTCAGACAGAATTTATGTTCAAGGCCTCTCCATCGATTATTTATCTTTTTGTAACACAACCAACTACCATCATTCGTTGGTTTTGTGATAAGGTGGATAATGTGGGAGACCATTATACTTTTTCATGGGATGGTGACACAGAAGAGGCAACTCTGATTGTGGACATCGAAGACGAAATGGTTAAGTATCAGTGGGTAGATCGGGAGGAAGAGTTTCTTCAATTCAGAATTTACAAAACGGACATTACCAATGAAACCATATTGGAGATTACGGATTTCTGCGATGACGATGAGGTCCAGGAACAAAAAGACATATGGGAGGTTTATATTAAGAAGTTTAAAACGTTCTGTGGAGGATGATGTGATCAATTGTTCCTAATCCTGGGTCAATCGTTATCCTTTTTTAAAACATAACTGTTGCACTAAAATTTGATGCCCATGGAAGAATCAGTTAAACCTCCGGAAAGTAAGAAGTACAAATTTAAAGAGTTAAAGGTTTATTCCTCAACTGAGTGGCTTGCGGACAATAAGAAGAAGTATCGACAGGTATTCGATAGGTTTGATGTCACTTATATTTATGCAGAATTATCCTTTTACAATAAGTGGTTTGATAGGGATTTCTGGGAAGCCAATTTTGAGTTAAGGTGTTTCTGCCTGATTAAATCAAAAAAAGAAGTTTGTAATCTAAGTTTTAAACGAAACATTTCTAAATATGATCATCTGGTCTATATAAGAGAGGGTTGGGGCAATAAAAAGGAAGGTTCGTTTTGGAAAAAAGGTACTTATTATTGGGAAGCCTGGGTAGATGGAGAAAAAATCGCCACCAAGTATTTTTATGTAGAAGATCCGGGGATGGCTCATGATGTGGAAGGAAACCCTTATGTAGAGCTACAAAGTCTTCGGTTGTACGAGGGGCCTTTTGACGATATTCCGGAAAATGAACGTACTTATTTCACTTCTTTCAATGGAGAAGAAACTCGTTACATTTATGCAGAGTTAATTTTAAATAATAAATGCACTCAGGCAAATTGGCAGTGTGAGGTTTTTATCAAATTTCATAATGAGGCCAGAGAGCTCAAAGGCCAGTTGGTAAGATTGGTACCGGTCCGTAGAGAAGAAGATAAAATCTTTATTACTGCTGGATGGGGAAGTAATGTCAAAGGCTCCTGGTGGGATGGTATCTACACAGTAGAGATTGTTTTCATGGAGGAGTTATTAGGCATGATGTCCTTTGAAATTCAGGACGAATTTGTAGAGGGTGTTCCAATGATTACTTTGCCGCATTCTGCAGAGCCGGTCTTACTACCGGATTTAGAGAGTGATTATAAGAATTTTGAAGAGGTTTTGGCAGAGTTGGATAAAATGGTTGGATTACAAGAGGTGAAGAAAAAAGTAAGAGAGCATGCACAATACATACAATTTCTAAAATTAAGAAAAGAGAAGGGTATCGCGGAAAAAGACCAGATCGTTCTCCATACAGTTTTTTTTGGTAACCCTGGTACTGGTAAAACTACCGTAGCAAAAATGATGGGGCAGCTCTATAAAAAGATGGGCGTTTTGAGTAAAGGCCATGTTTATGAAGCAGATAGAGCCGAACTTGTTGGAGAGTACATTGGTCAGACAGCCCCAAAGGTTAAAGAGGTGATTGAAAAAGCCAGAGGAGGGGTTTTATTTATTGATGAGGCATATGCCTTGGCAAGGACTAACGATGATTCAAAGGACTTTGGTAGAGAAGTTATTGAAATTTTGGTCAAGGAAATGTCAAATGGTCCGGGAGATCTTGCTGTGATCATGGCTGGATATCCGAAAGAAATGCGTTATTTTTTAGATTCTAACCCGGGGTTAAAAAGTAGAATTAAACTGTACTATGAATTTCCGGATTATCTGCCACAGGAGTTATATCAGATTGCAGAATATGCTGCAAAGGAAAAAGCCTTGATATTTTTACCTGAAGCTTTAGAGGCTTTGCATCATTTGATTTTAAATGCCTACCGAGATCGCGACAATACTTTTGGTAACGCCAGATTTGTATTTGATTTGGTGGATAAAGCCAAAGTTAACCTTGGGATTCGAATTATTTCAGCTGGAGAAACAGATAACATCGAAGTAAGCAGTTTAAGTGAGGTGAGTCTTGAGGATGTAAATGGTATCCAAATTGAACCACATAAACAAAGACCTAAAATACCGGTCGATTCCAAATTATTGGAAGAAGCTTTGGCAGAATTGAATTCATTAATTGGAATATCTCAGGTAAAAAAAGACATCTATGATTTAGTACAAATTGTTCAATACCTTCAAAGGGCAGGCAAGGAAGTGCTTAATCAATTTTTTTTACACACTGTTTTTCTTGGCAATCCTGGAACTGGAAAATCAACCGTCGCACGAATTCTTGCTAAAATTTTCAAGGCTTTAGGAATTTTAGAAAGAGGCCATATGGTTGAAACCGACAGGCAAGGTTTAGTTGCAGGGTACATCGGGCAATCAGCGATAAAAACTGCTGAAAAAGTGGAAGAGGCGATAGGTGGTGTTCTATTCATTGATGAAGCATATTCTTTGACTCAAAACACTTCGGGGCAGGGAGATTATGGTGGTGAGGTCATCCAGACTTTATTGAAAAGAATGGAAGATCAGCGTGGGTTGTTTTTTGTCTTTGTTGCAGGTTATACGGAGCCAATGGAGCTTTTTCTAAAATCAAACCCTGGATTAAATAGCCGATTTGACAGAATTCTGAAGTTCGAGGACTATAATCCTCAAGAGCTGATGGACATTTCAATAAAAATGTTTGCAGATCAAAATTTTACTCTTCATCATCTGGCCCAGGGACAGTTGTTGAATTATTTGGAATACATCTATGCAACTAAGGATAAGTATTTTGGCAATGCCCGTACAATTAGAACCATTGTACAGGAGATCATTCGATATCAAAACATCCGATTATCTCAAATGTCCACAACAGAATGGGAGGGTGTGGATAGAAACATGATATTGTTGGAAGATTTAAAAGACATTCACCCTGAAAATGACCGAAGAAAAGCTTTTGATAAACCAAGGTTGGGATTTAGAAAAACTTAATATTCCCTTAATATTGGGTTAAATAATTTTGCTCTGAAATTGTCATTCAGGCAATTTTATTAAAGTGTTGAAATGAAATACAGATTGCTCTGCACAATCTTATTGTGCACTCTATGGGGCTATTCCTATGCCCAAATGATGGACACCACTGCAAAACCAGTTTTAAAGCATAGTCCAAAATGGTTTGAATCTATTCAGTTACGAGGCTATGCTCAGGTCAGATACAATCGGCTATTAGAGACGAATCCAGATCTTAAATGCGAACAATGTGATAAATCCTGGGGAGACAAGGGCGGTTTTTTTATACGTCGTATGCGTTTAATCTTTTATGGACAGATACACAAGCAAGTTTATTTCTATGTGCAGCCAGATTTGGCGAGTAGCGTCAGTACAACAAGCCTACATTTCGCACAAATACGTGATGCATACTTTGATGTTGGCGTGGATAAGGAAAATGAATTCAGATTTAGGATTGGACAAAGTAAAGTCCCTTTTGGGTTTGAGAATATGCAGTCCAGTCAAAATCGCCTACCTCTTGATAGAGCCGATGCATTAAATAGTGCTGTTTCCAATGAGCGAGATCTAGGGGTGTTTTTTTATTGGGCTCCTAAAAAACAGCGTGAATTGTTTTCATCCTTGGTTAAAGATGGCTTAAAGGGATCAGGAGATTATGGGGTATTTGGTTTTGGTGCTTATAATGGACAAACTGCCAACAAACCGGAGTTGAATGACGAACCTCATATTGCAGCAAGGGTAAGTTACCCTTTCAAATTTAAGGGACAAATTATTGAACCCTCCATTCAGGCATACTCTGGAAAATTTGTAATCCCATCAGACCAACTTTCCAATGGGGTTAAACGAAACAAGGATTTGTCCTATCTTGATCAAAGGATAGCGGGAACTTTGGTTTTGTATTCGAAACCAATAGGGATTCTTGCGGAATACAATTTTGGTAAAGGTCCTGAGTTTAACAAAGAAACAGATTCCATTGAAGTGCATTCGCTTCAAGGAGGTTTCGTTACCTTGAATTACATGCTTAAAAGTAAAACTCAACTAATTATTCCTTTCCTTAGATATCAATATTATGATGGAGGTAAGAAACACGAAAAAGATGCAAGATCTTATGAAGTAAATGACTTGGAATTTGGAGTTGAATGGCAGCCGTTTAAAAATTTCGAACTTGTAGCTATGTATACGATTTCAAAAAGAAGGTTCGAGGATTTTTCATTACAAGATAATTATCAGAAAGGAAATTTGCTGAGATTGCAGGCGCAAGTGAATTTTTAAGTGTTTAAAAGCACAAGTCCATTCCGTTTTTTATTTCGGCATATTGAATGTAAATTTGTGCTTTTAAAATATATAATATGCATCATCTCAGTGAACAAGAGATTATTCGGCGACAATATTTAGAAGAAATTCAGGCAATGGGCATAAACCCATATCCTGCGGAAGCTTATGACATAAATACAACAGCCAAAGAAATTAAGGAGGAATTTGAATCAAGGCCAAATGATTTTTCCAACATAAGTATCGCCGGAAGATTGATGATGAAAAGAGTTATGGGCAAAGCCTCTTTCGCTGAAATTCAGGATAGCACGGGCAAGATTCAGGCTTACATCAATAGGGATCTAATTTGTCCCGGAGAAAACAAGGATCAGTATAATATTCTCTTTAAAAAATTGTGCGACATAGGTGATTTTGTGGGCGTTAAAGGTTATGTTTTTAAAACACAAACCGGAGAGATAAGTATTCATGTATCAGAGTTTTATTTTTTGGCAAAATCTTTACATCCCTTACCAATTGTCAAAGTGGATGCAGAAGGAAAAGTTCATGATGCATTTTTGGACCCGGAAGCAAGATATCGAAAGCGGTATGTAGACCTCATTGTAAATCCGCATGTAAAAGAAATTTTTATCAAACGATCCAGGATCATTGCAAGAATGAGGCATTATTTTGATGAACGTGGATGGCTGGAAGTAGAAACACCTGTTTTACAAAGGATCCATGGAGGGGCTGCAGCAAGACCATTTAAGACGCATCACAATGCTTTGGACCTTCCGCTTTATTTAAGGATAGCCAACGAATTATATTTGAAAAGGTTAATTGTTGGTGGGTTCGATGGAGTCTATGAATTTGGTAAAATGTTCCGAAACGAAGGGATGGACCGAACGCATAATCCTGAATTCACCTCCATGGAAATTTATGTAGCATACAAGGATTACCTCTGGATGATGGAAATGGTAGAGCAAATGCTGGACAAAGTAGTATCTGAAGTTAATGGAACTACTGAGGTAATAGTGGGAGGAAAAGAAATCAGTTTCAAAAAGCCATATCGAAGGATTTCAATGTATGATGCAATTCAAGAATATGCAGGAGTAGATGTTCAACATATGTCTGAATCAGATCTACTTACCTTTTGTAAAAGCAGACATATTGAGGTAGATGGGACTATGGGTAAAGGTAAATTGATTGATTCAATATTTGGGGATCTGGTTGAGCACCATCTTATTCAACCTACTTATATAACGGACTATCCAATTGAAATGACTCCTCTGGCTAAAAAGCACCGGGACAAAGAAGGTTTAGTAGAAAGATTTGAGCTTTATGTCAATGGAAAAGAAATTGCCAATGCTTACTCCGAATTGAATGACCCAATTGATCAAAGAATGAGATTTGAAGATCAGTTATCCCTTTCTGATCGTGGAGACGAAGAGGCCATGGCGATGGATGAAGAATTTTTACAAGCACTAGAATATGGTATGCCTCCGACCTCCGGTCTTGGAATCGGAATTGATAGGCTAACCATGATGCTCACGGGTCAGGAGGCCATACAGGAAGTTTTGCTTTTTCCTCAAATGAAACCTGAAAAAGGCCTATAAAACGAGGAGTAGTTAAGCGTTTTACAGCCTTTTTGTTAGAAATGCAAATACCATTGATTCGAGGAAATACTTTGTACCTCATTTTACACTGCTGAATTGTGTGTAAAATTCAAGTGGGTTCTAAAACGCTATTTATCTTTTATTAGAGGATTATTTTTATTAAAGATCGCTAAAGCGGATACTACAGCCCATGTTCCTTCCAATAAGATAAACGGTATAGAATTAATAAGATAGGAGGATAAGCAAGCCAATAATGCCCCAAACAAATTCAGAAATAGATAATATTTATCCGTTGTTTTAAGTTTGCCGTAGAGGTTCAAAAAATAAGCCAATAGAATTTGAAAAACACCCAATGTGCCGAGCAAATCTGAGGGAGAGAGTAAGTTAAAACTCATGTATAATTAGTTTTTTTTATCCTTTGGATTAAATAATGGATGAAAGCTATAGGTCTTTATGAACATTATCAAACTTCATTTCTCCTGAATTAAAGAGTTTTTGAAATTTTTCATAACTCAATTGCCATTGATTCACCTCTTGTTCAAAATTAAGAGAGCCTGGTATGCAACGATATGTTTTAATGAATTCAAAACCTAATTTAGCTAATGTTTTATTGGGCGCCGGATTTAATGAATATGGTTCGCAAATTAAATTTGTTAATTTGAGGTTTTTGAAAAAGTAAGGTAAGCTAAGTTTAACAAAAATACGCCCAAAACCAGACTTCCTATACTCCTGATTCCATAAGTGCAAATGCATATTTGCTTTTTCAGCGTATGTTATTTGATTTACATTACAATGGCCAATCGCAACATCATTGAGTAGCCAAATAATACAATAGGATTTTTTATGTTCATATTCCGTTTTAAGTTGTTCATTCAACATATCAATCCATTCAGATCTTGAAGGAAACTTTGTTAGGTCACATCCCATGGAACAAAAATATTCCGGGTCTGTCTGAAGCCAATAATCTGCAATATGGGGTATGTCATGAGCTGTAATCTCTCTTACAGAAAGTATAGATTTATGCATTAGTTTTTGTATTTAGCATTTATTGAATAATTCTAATATACCCACGATTCAAATGACAGAGATGATTAAGTTTTCCTTTCTTAGAATTGCAGTTTGAATCATACCATGTTATGATTTCGTTTTATGAAGAATCAGAAATTGGATAATAAATGAATGATTTTAATATCTGTTATAAATATCCAAACCTTCTGCAATTTACGGGTTGAATTTAGATTATCTTTCAAGCAGATCAAAATTTGTTTGACTTTTTATTAATTATATCTTGGGTTGTTCAAAAAATTTTATGGTAAATTCATCCATTGCATGCTCGGATGGATGTTTGGAATTAACAGTTGTAGAGTATGGCAATAGATCTGTATAATAGAGTCAGATTCTTGTTCCCATTTCAACATATATTTGCAGTACCATGCTGATTTTTTGGTCATATGTTTTATTTCTAATATTGGTTGTATTTTTAGATTACAAACTTTTTGCTGGTTCCGGAGAAGCTGACGGAATGAAGAAAGCTTGGCATTCTATTATTTATTGGTTTGCCATAACCCTGTTTACAATTGGCCTTATAATGCTTTCATACGATAGAGATTGGTTTCAATCTTATTTATCGCATGACCAAAGTTTGACTGCATGGGAAGCAGGGAGTTTATTTCTATCGGGGTATATTGTCGAACAGTCTTTGAGTATAGATAATATATTTGTAATGGCCTTCCTATTAAATTACTTCAAAGTGCCTGTAAACTATCGACCTGGATTACTTAGTATTGGAATTTGGACGGCAATTTTACTCAGGGGAATAATGATCATTATTGGACTTTGGTTAATTCAATCCATCTCCTGGCTTATCTATCTTTTAGGTATAATCCTCATCTATTCTGGGATTAAAATCTACGGTACGTCACCTGAAGACCAATCAGATCCAAATAAAAGTATATTGATCCGATTAATTCGTCGATATTTACCCATAACAAAAGGCTACTATGGTCAAAAATTTATGGTTAAAAAAATGGGAAAATGGGCAATTACCCCTCTTTTGTTAACTCTTGTCGCCATAGAATTAACAGATATTTTATTTGCAATTGATTCAATTCCAGCTATCTTTGCCATTACAACGGATCCCTTTCTTGTATTGTCCTCTAATATTCTTGCAATTGCGAATATGAGGTCTTTTTTCACTATTCTATCAAGAGCCCTTGAAAAATTGGAATTTATCCATCATGCTCTGGCAATTTTACTGATTTATATTGGATTTAAGATACTCTTGGAAGATCACATACATATTTCAGGAAGTCTGAACTTGTTAATCATTTTATTTGTTTTAGTAGCAGGTGTGGTTTATTCTATTTTAAGAACCTCAAGAAGTAAATAAATCAAAAAATGTGAATTAAATTATTGTTAAAGGCGCAATAATGTATTACATTTTATCCTTATATTTGTGAATTATATCCATGAACATTTAACTGGCTTATTCAATGCGTAACATTTTTAAATTAAAAAGCTCCAACAAAGAAAGCAAAGTACAAGAGAAGGCAAAAAAAGAAGAAATGATTGCTAAAGGCAAAGGTCATAACGACAAAAGCAGTCATGAAGAATCTAACTCTTCTACTGGCTTTTACAACAACGATGAGGACTTGGGCTATTGCTAAAGTGGTTTGATATTCTTAAATGATTCTTTTTCGTTTAAAGTATATAATCAATCCCACAACAAAGAATCCGATAGTCATCCACCAAATTAGGTAGCCATACTTCCAATGTAACTCTGGCATGAATTCAAAATTCATCCCATATATTCCTGTCATGAACAGGATTGGTATGGATATTGTAGATATGGCCGCCAACCATTTCATATCCTTGTTCAGGGCTATCGAAGTTTGATTGAGCGCGAGGTCTTTCATCCCATTCAACAATTCTCTTTGATTGTCGATGATTTCAATAATTTGAATAATGTGGTCTTCAAGATCTCTGTAGAAAATCATGTTTGATTCCTCAAGAAATTGAGTTTCGGACCTCTTTAATTTACCAATCTCGTCTCTTAATGGATAAATGTATTTTCTGAATTTGAGCAGAGCTCCTCTGATGGTAAAAATATCTAAAATAATGTCTTCCCCAGGTTTTTGATGGATTCTTTCTTCGAGGTTTGCAATTTCCAAGTCAATGGCATCAGCGACTAAAAAATAACAATCTACCAGGTAATCCATCATGGCATAGAACAAGTAGTCGGAATTCTTATTTCTTATTCTAGAGATCTCGGATCTCATTCTTTTTCGTATAATAGCAAAGCTATCATCAGGGTTTTCCTGAAAGCTGACTAAAACATGTTCAGCAAAGAAGGTGGACACTTGTTCTTTTAGAATGGTTTTTGTGTTTGGATCAAATTTTAAGTTTTGTACAATGGAAAATATTCCATTTTCATAAATGTCTATTTTGGTACGCTGACTCAATTCTTGGATATCCTCTAAAATCAACCGATGAATGTTAAAAGTTTCTCCGATTTTAAGTATATATTCCGAATCATGTATGCCCATGACATCCAACCATAAGTTATGTTCAGGTAAAGCTTGTGATTTCCTAATGTCAGAAATGTCCAATTCTAAAATATTATTTGTATTATAGCATAGAAATTGACCAATTGGTTTTTCTATAGTTTGATTTCTTTCAAAGATTAAAGTCCCAGGTGACAGTCCTGTTTTTTTTCTTTTGGACATGGTTGTTTAAGTTTACGCAAATCTAAGGAAATTAAGCATTCTCTTTAAAGTATGGCATTTCTGATCATTTTAACTATATTCCTATTAATTGGGTAATAGGTTTAAATGGGGCAGAACAAACGAGTTGTCCAAATTTCCGGAGTATAGTTGAAATTTAGATTTAGTTTTCCCGTTAAATACTAATTTTAGGTCTTTAATATTTGAATATTGGATTTTTTCTAAATCTCTTTAATGGGCTTTTTTGATAGAATTTTAGGGGGCTCTCAATTGAAAGGCCCTAATCTGTGTTTTGGTCGAGCAACTGACTTGCCTAAAGATAAATCTCAACTAGAGCTATGGGATAAAGCTAATGAATCTTTTAATCAGGGTGATTATTTTCAATCTCTTGAACAGTTCTTTAATTATTTAAACAACCCTGAATTGCAGAATCTAACTTACCGAAAGGTATCCGGAGGATTTGAATTTTCATTGGTTCAAGGATCAAAAATTATTGAAGGGTTAGTGGATAATAACTGGTTGAGAGCAGAATCGAAGCTTGCCAAATGTAAAAGTCTGAGCATCGGGTTTTTGAGGAAATTGGTAGAATCAAATTTTGACCTTCAGTATGGAAGATATGCTCTGGATCCAAATTCAAATCTATGTATCATTTTTGAAAGTTTTGTTGAAGAAGCATCACCCTATAAATTGTTTTTTGGCCTCAAAGAGATTGCTGTCAAAGCAGATAAGCAAGATGATTTGCTGTTGGATGAATTTACCGAGCTGGAGGCAATTAACACCACACATATTGTACAACAGGATGTTGAAATAAAGAAAGTAAAATTCAATTTCCTCAAGGAGACACTTAGAAAGGCAATAGCGATGGAAGACATGGGGAATCTTAATTTGGACAGATATCCCGGAGCCATGACCTACATTTATTTACACACCCTTTATAAAATTGACTACTTGCTATGCCCGGAGGGGAAAAGTATGGAGCTTATCGAAGAAGCCCATAGTGCCTATTTTGAACAAGGCGACCTAGATGCTCATGAAAAGGTACAATCTTTATCCAAAAGCCTGAAAGAGCTTAATGCCATTGGTGAAGATAAATTTGCGCTTGAATTATATATTGTTAACCACACATTTGGGATAAACAATAACGTCCCTCATTCTACAATCGCCCAGTTTATAGATACCGAAATGCAGGCATTGGAGTGGTATCTTTCCAATAAACATGTAAAAATTTGCCAGGATATTTGCTCCTATATAGTTGGTTATTGTCTGTTCAGTTTTGCTCTTGCAGAACCTGTTTCGAAACTGTTTCATCTTTTTTATGAAATTGAAGAGCCTGATTTTTTCAAAGACTTGGGTTATACCAAACATTTTGGTCCGAAAGACATTGAAATAAAAAAAATTGAATCCAAAATTAAATCTTCTATTAAAGATATACTTCAAGCATCTGCTACCAAGTATCCGGAAATAAATTCAGAAGTCAAACTGAATTTTGATTCTAGAATTGAATTTTCAATTTCCTTGCTCCAGCTGATTAAAGATTTAAATGTTTAAACACTTGAAAGATATAATTGAATTATATAAGGGTGCAGTGATACAAATCGCTACTCCTTTTTCAATTGGGACAGGTTTTTTTTTAAAAGACGCAGATCTTATCATCACCAATGAACATGTTGTTAGAAACAATAAAGAAGTGGTTATTGATGGCAATGGCTTGCATAGGGTAGTTAGCCCTGTGATATACCTGGATCCAAAGTTTGATCTTGCTTTTATTAAATCACCTGCAAAGCACAATTTGGCTAACATTCAACTTGGTGATTCAACAAAAGCTGTTGAGGGAGACCAGGTATTGGCAGTAGGCCATCCTTTTGGGTTAAAATATACAGCCACACAGGGAATAATTTCGAATACCTTACATCAGCAAGATGACATACAATACATTCAGCATGATGCAGCTTTAAATCCTGGAAATAGTGGGGGGCCACTTGTAAATGTAGATGGAGAGATTATCGGGGTCAATACCTTTATCATTAAGGATGGGCAAAACATTGGATTTTCCCTGCCAAGTCAATATCTTCTTGAAAGCATAAAAGATTTTAAAAAAAGGGAGAATCCTGTTGCAGTAAGATGCGAATCATGTTCAAACCTGGTTTTCGAACCCAATCAAGAAAAGAAATATTGTCCATTTTGTGGCGCCAGGATCCGTATGATCTCCGAAATTGAAGACTACGAACCCAAAGGTCTTCGCAGGATTCTTGAGGAATCGATCACCAAGCTGGGGTTTGATATAAAATTAACCAGGAGGGGGCCTTTCAACTGGGAGATCATAAAAGGTTCAGCCAAGATTTTGATCAGTTATCATGAAGAATCGGGAATGATAGCTGGGGATGCAGTCCTTGCCGGTTTACCAAAAGAAAATATAAAATCAATTTACGAGTTCATCTTGCAGCAGAATTATCATTTGCGGGGTCTTGTCTTAGGGGTACGAAAAAATGATATAGTCCTTTCCTTTGTAGTCTTTGATCAGTATTCAAAACAAGAATTTCTGGATAAGTTGATCCAAAGTCTGATACATACTGCAGATGAATATGACAATTTACTTGTATCGAAATATGGTGTGTTAATAACTAAAGATTAGATCCTTACGAATTATTAAAAAATAAATATGTGTAGAGTGCTTCGAAATGGGAATGTTTTTTGTCAGAATAGCTCTATATTTAACCTTTGCTAAAATAGTAGGTATGCGTAGAATTATACAATTGATTCTTTTTATTGCTCCATTGAGTGTATTCACTCAGGACATCCATTTTTCTCAGTTTTATATGTCTCCCTTAAATCTAAACCCTGCTTTGACAGGCGTTATGAATTGTAAGATGCGGTTTGTGGCAAATTACAGGAACCAGTGGGCTCCTGTACTTAAGTCAAAATCTTTCAATACTTTCAACATGTCCTTTGACCAAAAAATACCCGTTGGCAGGTATGATTATTTTGGCTTTGGGGGAACCTTTTGGGGAGATAAGGCTGGGTCGTTGGATTTTTCAACCATTCAATTCAAGCTTTCCGGATCTTACAGCAAACGGATGGCTGGAACCCGTACTTCAGCCCAATATTTAGTTTTTGGAGCCGATGCATCCCTAAATCAGAGAAGTATAAATTTTCACAATGCGCTTTGGGGAAATCAGATTACCTCAAGTGGGCCTAACACAAATTTACCCGGAGATCCGACGATTTTTGACCCTGGCTTCCTGTTTGCAGACATGACTATTGGATTATTGTGGTTCTCTGTGTTGGATAAAAACAATAATTATTATTTCGGAGGTTCCTACAGCCATTTGAATGAGCCGCTACAAAACAATTCAGTGGATGCACCAGGTAATAATTTTAGTCCCGCTCCTTTATATCCAAAATTAACTGTTCACGGTGGCGGGGTTTTTGCTCTGGATCGCAAGAACAGTATAGTGCCGGGCATTGTCAGCTTTTTTCAAGGTCCTCACTGGCAAGTTAACGGAGGTACAAGCTTCCGATTTAACATGAGTAAATCTAGGTATGATGAGCAATCTTTCCAACTTGGTTTATGGGGACGTCTTGCCAATTCAGAAAAAGTAAAAGATGCAACAACAACACCAGTAACTTATTCAAATGGAGTATTGATGGATGCATTGATACTTTCAACAAGATTTGATTATAACAAATTTGGAGTTGGTTTAAGCTATGATGTGAATGTGTCCGGGCTCAGAAAAGCAAGTGCTGCAAACAACTCCTTTGAGTTTTCTTTTATTTACAATATTTGTGGGCCTGAAAAGCGCGGAATCTATTGCCCTAACTTCTAGTACACTTATAATAAACTTAACATATAAAGAGCATTCAGAAATGGATGCTCTTTCTTTTTTAATGCAAATCAGTTTGCTGGTGGATTTTTTGTAATTTTATCTTCTCAAAAAGGTAAACTTATGTTCGGAAACAAAAACACTCAAGCAAAGGAACCAGTTAAAGGCGTTTCCGGAGCCCCTACCCAGGGTGCTCTAAACAGCCTTGTTATGGGTACAATAATTGAAGGAACTATTAATGCAGACAACGACATTAGAATCGATGGTCTCCTAAAAGGTGTATTGATTTGTAAGGGGAAGGTAATTATAGGGCCTAAAGGTCAGATTGAAGGTGAAATTAAGGCTCAAAATGCAGTGATAGAAGGTCAATTTAAGGGAAGTCTAATTATAGAGGATCTTTTACAAATCAAAGAAACCGCCCATGTTGAAGGGGAGATCAATACAGATAAACTTTCTGTCAGTCCCGGTGCAAAATTTAATGTGGTCAGTAAAATGGCTTCCCAATTTACGGGGAGAAATACACCGCCACCGGTGCGGTCTGAGGATAATCTGAAGTAGTAAAGAAAATGCGTCCTAATAAAACAAGGGTAAACGCTTACCTTAAATATTCAGGATTGGCCTTTCAATTATTCGGAACCATGGCTGCTGGAGCATTTCTTGGTCGATGGATCGATCAAAAGCTTAATACAGAAAAGCCTTATTTTACCATTCTTTTTGTAGCAATTTTCTTTTTCGCTGCCATGGTATGGGTCTATATGGATTTGCAAAAGACAAGATCAGAATGAACCGAACGAAGTTTTTTCTTTTTTTGTTTTTATGTTTTTTCCTTTCGTGGTTGATTGGTAACTTAATTTTCCCAATACAAGAAAAGTCAAAGTTCTTTTTAAGTTTGCTGGGTGTCTTTTTTATGTTTTTTGGAATTATTGTGTACGAGATTTCGACTCGTGCCAGCTATTCAAAAAATCTATACCTATTTAGTCAGATATTTCTTATTTCTGTTTTATTGAAAATAACCTTGTTTGTATTTATTGTCATACTTGCAATAAGAAAGTTTGGCTATGAAAAAAAGGAAATAATTATTCCTGCTCTTTTTATCTATTTGATATTCACAATTTACGAAACCTATTTTTTAATGAAGATCAGTCATCAAAAAGTGTCTTGATCGAGTAACACATCATTTTTTTGGTTTGTTGGTACAATACAAAAGCCTAAGGTCTGAAGTTTGGTTTCCTTTTTTCTAAAAATGCTAAAATTCCTTCTTTTGCCTCGGATGACTCCATAATTTTCCCAAATTCCGAAGCTTCAAGTGCAAATCCTTTCTCCTCATTTAGATAATAGGCATTTACAGTTCGGATGATGGCAGCAATAGATTTTGGTCCTTTTTTACCAATTTTTTCTAAAAGCTCTATTGACCTGGAAAGCTCAAAACCAGGTTCACAAATTTGATTCACTAAACCCAGTCTCAAGGCTTCTTCTGCGTTGATCATGTCTCCTGTTAATAGTAATTCCATCGTTTTGGTTTTACCAATATATCTAGTCAATCTTTGGGTTGCTCCGTATCCAGGTATGAGTCCAAGATTTAATTCAGGTTGCCCAAATCGGGCATGTGATCCTGCGATTCGAAGATGACAACTCATCGCCAGTTCACAACCTCCTCCAAGAGCGAATCCATTTATTGCAGCAACAACCGGAATTTCGAGAGCTTCAATAGAGGAAAATAACTTCTGTCCTTTAAGAGATAAAACTTCCCCTTCTGCTTGACTTATATTTTGAAATTCTGTAATATCGGCTCCTGCAACAAAAGATTTGGAACCGGCACCGGTCAGAATGACACCTTTAAAGGAATTTTTTGATTTTTGAATTTCATGAAACAGGTCAGTCAAAATTTGAATGACATTTTTGTTTAATGCATTTAGGCTTGATTCCCTGTTGATTGTAATAATTTGAATGCCGTTTTCGAGGCTGTTTAAAACTTCCATCTTAAAATTTTGTCAGACTGCAAAGATGGCTAAGGAATGGCATATTAAGTTCAGCTAGGCCTTGAATTTTGTCACTTTTTTGGTTTATTTTAAGTAAATTTGCAGCGAAAATTATTTTATGAAATACAGTTTTTCAACATTTTTATTTTGCCTTTTTTGGTTTTCACTAAATGCGCAGGATGGTGACCTCAATATGAAAATTGTTGCCCACGTCCCGGTTCCGGAAGGAGGATCAGGGATTTGGCATTATGTTGATAAAAATAAAATAGAGTATGCAGTCTTTGGTAGTAGAGACGCGGTTATAATTTATAGTTTGGAGGATCCTGCAAAACCAATTGAAAGATTTAGATTGCCAGGGGTCAATACAATCTGGAGAGAGGTATATATTTATGGGGACTATATTTATGGGGTGAATGATAATCAAGCAAACGGTTTGATCATAATCAACATGAAGAATGCGCCGTTGAACATCACGGGAAAATTTTGGAAAGCCAATATTACTGCTAACGGACAAACAGCCGAATTAAATACTTGTCATACGGTCTTTGTAGACGATAAGGGTAGGTTATATTTGAATGGATGTTCACCATGGAGGGGTACTTTGATCTTTGACATCACCAAGCAGCCTGAGAATCCTGAATACCTGGGAGCACAGACTAAAAGATACTGTCATGATAATTTTGGTAGAAATGATACTATTTGGTCCGCAGATGTTTTGGACGGAGTATTGAGTATATGGGACATAAAAAATCCTTCTGCAGTAAAAGAATTGGCAGCTGTGACAACACCTTTTGCCTTTACACACAATGCCTGGCCTTCTGATGATGGCAAATATGTTTTTACAACGGATGAAAAGGAAAATGCCTTTGTTGCATCGTATGACATTCAGGATTTGGCAAATATAAAATTGTTGGATAAATACCGTCCAAAGGATACGGAAGGAAACGGCGTAATCCCACATAATACAAGGTATCTAAATGGATTTTTAATTACAGCTTATTACACGGATGGGGTAAAAATTACAGACGTCCATCGACCTGATAATATGGTTGAAGTAGGAAGTGTGGATACTTGGTCTGGGCCTCATGGTGGATTTAATGGATGTTGGGGGGTGAGTCCTTATCTTCCGAGCGGAACAATTGTTGCATCTGACATTCAGGGCGGATTATTTGTTATAAAGCCTACCTACATTAGGGCTTGCTATTTGGAAGGTAAGGTTATTGATTCATTAACAGGCTTGCCAATCAGCAACACAACGATTGAAATTTTAGCACCTAGAAAAAATGGAAAGACAAGTGATCTTAAAGGAGATTATAAAACAGGTTATGCTAATTCCGGAACCTATAGTGTGGTCTATAACCATCCTGAATATTTTCCTGAAACCATCAGTATTGAGTTGAAAAATGGGCTTGTAACAATTAAAGATGTCAAATTAAAGCCTCGAAACGTGCTTTTAAACATAAAGGTAACTGTTAAAGATGCTAAAACTTTACAAAACATACCCGATGCTAGAGTCTTATTTTCGAACCACAATAGGGATAAAAATTCCATCACTGATCAAACCGGGATGGTGGTCGTTCAAGTGTTTCAAGATACTTTCCCTTATGATTTATTTGTAGGTAAATGGGGCTATTTGCATAAGAAGGTGATTTTTGATTCTCAAAATCCTGTTTCTGAGATTGTTATCTTAGTTAACAAAGGATATCAGGATGATTTTCTATTTGATCAGGGGTGGAAAGTGACATCTACCGCATCGTCTGGCACTTGGACCAGAGGAGAACCCAAAGGTACTTCCCAAGGTGGGGTAGTTGTTGCTCCTGAACTTGATCTACCTAATGATTTTGGGGTAGAGTGTTTTATAACAGGAAACGAGGGGTCAACTATTTCGGATGACGATATTGACAATGGAGGAACAGTTTTAATTTCCCCAGTAATGAATTTGGTTACTTACAATCTGCCTTTGCTTAGCTATTCAACATGGTTTGCAAATCAGGGGGGAAGTGGAATACCAAATGACAAAATGGTGGTCAGATTAAATAACGGTTCTCAAACCGTAGTTTTGGATGAAATTGTCACCCCAGATCCAAAGTGGACAACTAAATCCAAAATCGATCTCAAATCCATGATTACTTTGACTGACAGTATGGTACTTACAGTAGATATTGCAGATGACAATCCGGGGCATGTCTTAGAAGGTGGGTTCGATGGTTTTTTGGTAACCGAAGGGCGTCCGGTAGGTTCTATTGACCTGTTTAACGAAAACTTGCGCATTGCGGCATATCCAAGTTCGTTTTTAGATAAAACAACCATTGAATTAAATTTAATTCCTGGGCTAAAGAATAGCGCTTTGGAAGTGCTTAATCTCAACGGGGTAATAGTTAGCAAAATTCAAATTCCTGATGGTATACAGAATATTTCAGTTGGTCAGGGATTAAATCCCGGTATGTATTCGGTAAGATTTGTCAGTGAACAAGGTTTGAGTAATACTGTTAGGATAATAAAATTCTAAATTTTTACCATTTATCATTTAGATAATTGGATGATATTTTAAAAACTGAACAAACACTTAGTTTGTATTTTTCATATTGCCCTCTATAGGCGGATTGATAATATTGTTTGATTCGACGAATTAACCTTTGAATCCAGAATTACAATATTTAAATTAGGATGTTTAATTCTGAATTCTGTTTACTTTTTATTTTTCAATTTTCTTGAGTAGCATATTTAATTTTAATCTACAATATTCATAGACTCATAAAAGGAGATAACAATCATATTATTACTTTATTGGTTCATCTTTTAAATACTGGACGAACACAGTCAAAAAATTGAACTTAAAATTCCTTAATCAATTTTGTGCACTAAATTTCGGTATGAAAGGAAAAAGACGAATAGACCAAAGTACTCTAATGAATGAGATATCTTTGATTACCATCTAAATGATGAGCATCAGTTCACTAAGTGAATACCCCCAACCACACAGCGTCAATCTGTCTGCAATAATAAGCTTGTAATGCCTGCCTGAATGAATCAAACTGTTGGGTCTACCTAAAAGCTTCTTTCTGCCAGGCCTAACAGCTGGAACTAGTTATCGAGCGCAATCAAAAGTGTTGTTTAGGTTTTTGAATAGAAAGAGGGGTTTCTTTGGTTCTAGAGAGTGATCGACATCCGACAAATGGGGGGAATGAATCACGACAGTGCTTCAAGAGAAGGTGGTCTACGCCCACCGGTGTAAGTGTGCAACTAATTGGATCAACTTTATCTAACTGCGTCCAGCTGGTAGGCTGTCCTTATGACTGAGTCTAGCAGGCAGGTTCGAAAGTATTGTACTATTTTTTGTTTGTATTAGAAGGTATTTTACTTTGATATAGAAACTGTAAAGTATAAAATTTGATAATGCAATAATCTTTGATGTCTAACTTTTTATTGCTCATTCAGTTCAAAAAAAAAAGGCTGCAAAAAATGCAGCCTTTTTTAAATTTATTTTGAAAGTGATTACTTAGAAATAATCACTTTGTGAATAGAATTTATTTGACTATTCTCCAATCTTACGAAATAAGTTCCTGGTTGAACGTCTGAAACATCAATCGTGGTAGTAATGCTGGTGGTTTTACCAGAAACAATTTTTTGTCCTGTCATATTTACCAAAGAATAATTTGTATTTTCCTTTGTTTGTATATGCAGACTTGAATTTGTTGGGTTAGGGAAAATTTTGGTTTCCAAAATTCCGTAAGCTCTTTGAGACATGTCTACCTGAACAAGTGCTTCATCATTAGGAAGTGATTTAGGCCCTTTCTTTCCCGGCTTTTTAGGGCAAAGGACAGGTGAAAGGACTTCAATATATTTAACTTTTGTTGCAGAGTTAGTTCCATTACTATTCTTTACAGATAGTTTTACAGTATATGTTCCGGCCATATTAAATCTTACAATCGGATTTTTTAAATTGGATACACCCGGCATTCCATTTTCAAATTGCCAGTTCCACTCCAAAACGTCAATAGAAGACTGATCTGTAAACATCACATTGAGAGGAGCACAACCTCTAATGGTATCTGCTGTAAAATTGACTTTTGGTATTAGGTAAACTGCAATAAGCTTGTCAAAGGTGTCAATTCCACATTCATTTTCAGTGATAAGTCTTACATTAAATTCTCCTTCCACGCCGTAATTGTGACTTGGATTTGCTTCAGTACTCGTTTTATTGTCACCAAAATCCCAATAGTAATTAGTAGCCTCTGTACTTAAATTGGTAAAATAGGCAACGAATCCGGTAATACTATTTTGAAATTCTGCGGTTGGTGCTATTTTGACTTCTATAAAATCAGTCAAAGTCAGAGAGTCGCTTTCAAGGAAATTTTTTGCAACCAATTTGGCATCGAACTTACCTTTTGCGTTATAAGTAACAATCGGATTACGATCAGTACTTGTCGAAGGATTTCCACCTGGGAAGGTCCAGATGAAATCTGTTGCACTACTGGTAGAAGTATTCTCATATTGAACAGTAAAAGGAACACACCCAATTGGCGTTTGGGTTCTGAATCCGGCTGTAGGTTTAGTTCCGATGATGACAACATCTTTTACAGTTGTAGACCCACAAGCATTGGTAGCTGTATATCTTACTTCGTAACGACCATCTCTGTATTGATGAGTTGGGCTTTCTTCAACACTTGTATTTCCATCACCAAAATCCCAAAAATGAGTATTTGCATAAACCGACTTATTCGTAAAGGAAACATTAGGGCCATTTGATTGATAGCTGAATTTTGCATCCGGAATACTGTCAATTCGGATATACATTTCCTTTGTTATTGAAGTTGAAAATTTTGGTGTATTAACTGAAAGTTTTACTTTATAAACACCCGGATTCGTATACTTAACTACTGGATCCTTTTGGAATGAACCCGATGGTGTTCCACCAGGGAATGACCAGGTCCAATTGATAACGTTACTGGATGATCGGTCAAAAAACTTAATAGTTTTAGGTGCGCAGCCCCAGGTAGTATCAGAGGTGAATTCCGCAATTGGATATGTATAGACTCCAATGTTTTTGCAAATTGTTTTGCTACCACAGTCATTGGTAACGGTTAAGCAAACTTTATAAAGTCCATCCTTGGCATATTCATGTTCCGGCATAAATTCTTCACTGGTTTCACCATCTCCAAAGTCCCAGAAATATTCTACTCCCCGTTGTGACCTATTTACGAATAAAACAACTAAATCTACATTTCCGCCGGTAAAGTCAGCCGTTGGAAGGTCATTTGTTTCGATAAATAAGGGCTTTGTAACCTTTACGGTACACTTGGGGTTCATAACTTCAAGCGTAACATCATATTTTCCAATCGAATTGTACAATACAACTGGGTTAACGCTTGTGGAAGTTGCTGGGTTTCCTCCGGAGAATGTCCACTTGTAAGAAACTCCATTTACAGAAAGGTTATTAAACTGGACTGATAATGGGATACACCCATAAGGTGGATCTGCATCAAATTCAGCAATAGGAATATTACCACCACTACAGTCTGCCAAACAACCTCCATTTCTGATTGTATAATCTGAAATTTGATTTAACGACTGAAATGACCACGTTCCGGAACCATTAACCACAGGTGACATGATTGTTGGCCCCAGTGGATCATGAGTACAAGAAAAATTATGTCCGATCTCATGAGATTGTAATTGCTTTAAAAGAAAAATTCCCTGAGTGAATTCACTGCAAACGTTCACACCTGCTACAGAACAAACAGAACTAAGCCAAGCCACCCCAACAGCACCACTTGTGAATTTTGTTGTCCACAAAGTTGCAACATCATGAGCATTTGTAAATATACTAAATTGGAGTGTTGTGAATAAATCCAAATGAGTAAATATGTCATTCGAGTTTCTCCACGGATCTAAAAGAGAATCTGGAGAGATCCAAATGTCAGTAATTGCATAAACGTATTCTGCCCACAAGGGGGTGGCCCAATCCAATTGCATAAAGTTAGCAACATTGACCATGGCTGCTTCAGCAGCAGGGGGACTCTTATAAAAACTGGCATAACTCCAATCACAGGCTAAAGCTAAATCAACTTCATAACACCTTTTATTCCTGTTTTCAATTTCCCTACCATCGAAATCTTTTTTGTGATCTTCTTTTGACTTATTTACTAAATCAGCTCCGCATAATACTCCATTAACGGGTAAAACATCTGATGTTTTATATAAAATGAACTGATTTGACAAATTTGGATCCAAACTTCGATTTTTTTGTTCTAAATAATATGTTTGGCCGTTTTCATTGAAAATAATGGCCAAAAAATCCTTAGCCACAGTCATTCCAGCATTGCCCCCAGAAAAACTAGAAGAAATCCCTCTGAAAGTTTTTAATTCTTTGCTTGGCTTGCGTGAAATAATGCCGTTGGCAGTTTGAATCTTGACAATGGCATTCCCTTTAAACATGTCATATTCAAATAGTTGCAAAACCACTTTTCTTGAGCCAAGATTAAGTTCTATTTCCACTCCAACTTTGGTAACATTCTCTAGCTTTTTCCGAATGTCTTCAACATTGATTTCATATTCCTCAACTTGTTTGAATTTTTGAAACAATTCCTGATTCACGGGAATTTTCTTACTGTTAATTATTACATCCTGAGCCGATAGCCAAGGGAAGGTGATGGCAAAAATGATTAAAGTAAATAATTTATTCATATTGATAATTGTTAGCATTTAGACGCTACAATATACGGGTATTCCAGCATTTTTATATAGAATGTGTGTTAATCTGCTGAATTTTAACTTTTTAATTTCAAGGAGTTGGTTACAATTATTATTTAGAAAATTATAATTAAATTAGTTAAATATGTATGTATAAAATATTGAAAATAAACGTTTAATAAAATAAATATTTACATTATGTGTTAATTTGTTTAATGTTATGTGGACTTTAAATTAGGTTGATAGCCTTGGGTATTTTTCTAAAATTTAGAGTATGCAGTTGAAAGTACACTCTGGGGGCTTTTTATCTTAAGTCTCCTGCAAAAATTCATATCCTTTCGTAAATAAATCACTGTCAATATTTTAACATTTGAAAAATATTCTAAAGTATCCTTATGTCAATAAACTAGATTTACATAAAATGTTACATTTTTACAGTACACAATTAGGTCGACTTCCTTTTTAAGTTTTAAAAACAAACAAATTACCATGATTTCGAATACAAATTTTCGGGTTGTTATTTTTTTATTTATATTGCAAATAATTGTAAATCAATTAATTGCGCAAAAGTGGGGATATGTTACTTTGATTGCTCCCGGAAATTCCAATTCAGTAAACTTGCTGGATACTAATAGTTCAGTAGTCAAGTCCTGGACCAATTTAAGTGGCCAGACAGCGTATTCTTCGCATCTAATGCCAGGCGGAATTTTATGGAGGTCGGTAGGAGCACCAAATGCAATTTTTAGAGGAGGTGGAATAACCGGCAGAATTCAAAAAGTAGATTGGAATGGAAAAATCCTGTTTGATTATACCATTTCAGATAATACTCAATGTGCACATCATGATTTTTGCCCATTGCCAAATGGTAATGTTTTGGTTATAGTGTATGTGATAAAAACAGCAGCAGAAAGCACCGCCAAAGGTGGACCTAATGCATCAAGATATTCTGAAAAATTAATTGAATTAAAGCCGACCGGTGTGAATACTGCAGAAATCGTTTGGGAATGGCATTTGTGGGACCATTTATGTCAAAACACAAATGCTGCCTTATCTAATTATGTGAGTTCGATTGTGAATAATCCCCATATGTTGAATATTAACTACCAAAACAATAAGAATGATTGGGTTCATATGAATGGGGTTGATTATAACGAAGGGCTCGATCAAATAGTACTTAGTTCTCATTTTTTAAATGAAATGTGGGTGATTGACCATAGCTTAAACAAATCTGAAACTTCAAAGAATACTGGAGGAAAATATGGAGTAGGTGGAGGATTTCTATATCGGTGGGGCAATCCTGCGGCTTATGGTGCATCAGGTCCCACTGTTTTTAAAGTGATGCATGATGCACATTGGGTGCCAAAAGATGCGCCAAGAGCTGGGTTTTTAACTGCAGTTAACAATCAAGGCGTGAGCAATAATCAAACTGCTGCAGATTATTTTCAATCCAGTTGGGACGGAACTAAATATGTCAAATCCCCTGGTCAAGCGTATTTACCTGTGAATTATTCATTTCGTCATTCTGCTAATGGGTATACAAGCAACATGGGAAGTTGTCAGGAATTACCCAATGGGAATTTGTTAATATGTCTTGCCACAGCCTCCAAAGTATACGAAGTAGATTCAACAGGAAAACAACTTTGGGTTTATCAAGGTAATGCTCCCATACCTCAAGCTTTTAGACATTCAAAGTGTTTTATTGAAAATCCACAGGCATCTGTTTCTGCTAGTACAATGTTTGTTAATCCGGGCGAAAGCGTAGACCTAAATTGTTCTGTTGTTGCTACTGCTGCCACTGGATTAAAATATAATTGGTCCCCTGTTCAAGGGCTTTCAGATTCTACTCTTCCGAACCCGATTGCAAAGCCTAATCTGACTACGACATATACCGTGACTGTAACATCTGCAGCAGGTTGTTCAGCAACCGCATCCATCACCATTGCAGTGAAATCTGCAAGCTTGGAGGTGGAAGTTTCAGCACTGGACTCCATAATTTGCTTAGGTGAAATTACACAACTCAATTCCAAATTGATCGGAAGTAATGGAACTCCTCAATATGATTGGTCTTCAAATCCATCCGGATTTAATTCTAATTTACCTGATCCTTACATCAATCCTGAAAAAAATACATGGTACCATTTAAAAGTGACGGAAAATGGAAATGTAGCCTGGGACAGTATTCTTATACAAGTTAACCCACTTCCACAACAGCCTTCAATTACCAGGGAAGATTCTGTTCTTGTTTCATCTGCTGATTTGGGAAATCAGTGGTTCTTCTATGGAAATCCAATAGATTCGGCAACAGGAAAGTATTTTTTACCAAAGGAAACCGGATCTTATCAGGTACAAGTCTTGGATAGTAATGGTTGTGCATCTATCTTGTCCGACCCATACGAATTTATCCAAACAGCAATAAATGACTTAAGTTGGAAAGAGGCCTGGTTTTTATCTCCTAACCCGGCTAAAGATGAGTTGGTGATTTTTAACTTGCAACCTTATTCAAACTTTAGTTTGATTTTAGTGGATCAACTGGGCAGACTTGTAAAACAAGTTTCAAACGTAAATTATTTGTCCTTGCAAGACCTTTATGAAGGAGTCTATTATCTTGTTTTGAAAACTGAAAAGTCAACAAGTTGTAAAAAACTAATCATAACACAATAACGGTTTTCATGAAATATGAAAGTTTAAGATACTTTTTTTTCCTTATAATTTTAACAGTACCATATTTAGTATTTGGGCAGGATTTTTATGATCGCGAAACCATACAGGAAATAAAAATTTATTTTTCTTTTGACAATTGGAAATATAGACTTGATTCTGCCAAGACAGGGAATGATGGATATTTATTGGCAGATTCAGTATGGATTAATAATAAAAAATATTTATCTGCAGGTGTTAAGTTTAAAGGGAACAGCAGCTATTCTCCATCCAGAAATAAAAACCCTTTGCATATTAAACTTGATCTGGTGAAAAGTGCAGACTATCAAGGCTATGATGATATAAAATTAGGCAACGCCTGGAGTGATAATTCGATTATTCGTGAGCCATTGGCATATGAAATTCTCAGGCAATATATGTTTGCACCAAAAAGTAATTTTGCAAAAGTCTTCATCAATAACCAATATTATGGATTAATGAACAACACAGAAAGCATTGATAAAGGATTTTTATTCAGAAATTTCTTGAGTTCTGCGTATAGTTTTATCAAATGCAATCCCGAATCCATTGGTTCTAATTTTGGGAACGGACCTAACCTGGGATATTTGGGAGATAATATAAGTTCTTATTTAGGGAAATATGAGTTGGAATCAGATACCGGTTGGTATGAATTGGTACAGTTATGCGATAGTTTGAATAATCATTTTGAACAGTTCAATGATTTTGCTGATCTGGATAAATTTATTTGGATGCTTGCATTCAATAATGTACTGGTTAATTTAGATAGTTATACAGGTAATTTTAGACAGAATTATTACTTGTATAGAAATCATCAAGGAATTTGGAACCCGATTGTATGGGACCTTAATATGTGTTTTGGTGGTTTTGCTTTACCCGGGGGCATTACAAGTTCACTTAATCCAACTACCATGCAAACGATGACACATAACTTGCATAAATCAGAGAGTGGATGGCCTTTAATCTTTAAATTGTTAAATGACCCTTTTTATGTGAAGATGTATTACGCGCACATGAGAACAATCAACCAGGAGAATTTTGTTACCGGTAATTACAAGGAATGGGCAAAAAAGCTTCAGTTGTTGGTTGAACAGGAAGTAAAAAATGATTCCAATTTTTTATCCACGTATGAGAATTTTAAAATTGCACTAGAAACAAATACTCCTGGAACAAATGGTGCACCAACTTCACCAGGCATATTTCCACTTATGGATGGCCGTGCCAATTTTTTAAAAAATGTTTTGTCCGCCACTCCACCATTAATAGAATGGACTAAAATTCCATTGGAAGTAAAGATTGGGACGATGGTGAACATCTATGCAAAAATATCCAACAGTAACAAAGCTTATTTATCTTACAGAACACAAATTAGCGATAGGTTTGTAAGAGTGCAAATGTATGATGATGGCCTGCATGGGGACGGGCTTGCAGGAGATTCCATATTTGGGGTGTCAATTCCAGTTGTAAAGCCATTCACGCAATTTTATTTTTATGCAGAAAATAGTCAGGCTGGTAGCTTTTTACCTGAAAGAGCAGAACATGAATATTATACATTAGAAGCTAAAATCCAAATGCCGCAAGTTGGAGAATTGGTAATTAATGAGTTAGTGCCATCTAACAATTCGGGTATATTTAATGAAAAAGGTAAGGCAAAAGACTGGTTTGAATTAGGGAATACAACCGATCGATATTTATCACTAAATGGAATTAAAGTGAGTGATGATCCTCAAAATTTTATCAGTTGGGCTTTTCCGGAAGATGCATTTATTTCACCAAATGAGCATCTATTGGTTTGGGCGGATGGCGAAAATGGAAGTTACCTTAATTATCACACAAACTTTTCATTATCAGGATCTGCTGGAAATTTAATACTCAGTTCTAACGATTTGATTTTTGACCAAGTGTCCTATTCTTCCGTAAAGGTTGATTATTCTTCTGCCCGATGTCCCGATTTAACAGGAGGGTTCCAATTGCTTTCTAAAGTTACGCCCGGAGCTGCAAATCAATGCTTGAATTTAATTGATGAAACACCTAAAGAAAAAGTCCATGTTTTTCCAATACCTACGAATGGAAATGTGGAGATACATTCAGATAAGGTGATTACAGAAATTCAGTTGTTTAATTTTCAGGGTACATTTATAAGAGGTTTGAAGATTGGAAAGTCTGATCTGTCTGAATTGCCAAGAGGGATTTATGTTATAAAAATAATTGATCAAGATAATAAGGTATATATTAAAAAAATATCTAAATTGTGACGTGAAACAGGGAACTAATAGAGAATCGTATTCTCAATATTAGGTGTTTGTTATTGAAATTAAGGTAGTTAGGTTAAGGTTTAGGGTTTGCATAGAATTGAAAGAACATTTCAAAAAATGGTCTATTTGATTTAATAAGACGGTAAAAAGGTAAAATATGAATGTCAGAAAGCGGGAAGCATTTCTCATAGCTTTGTTTTTCTTATTATTGACTTTTGTGTTTGTTAATCAAACAAGAATTGCAAATTATGCTTATGACCGATATACTATGCCTGCGGAATTTGAATCGCAAGGTATGGTTTGGATGTCTTGTATCGGATTGCCTCCTTTTAACAAAATAAATGCAGAACTCATTAACATTATAGAATCCAATATCAGGATTAATGTTGTTACTGAATCAGATTCTTTGTTGGAAGACTGCAGAAGGTATCTCGGTAGCAATGATAATGATCTTTTCCCTATTAAATATAGGAGTATAACAGATAGCGATCTTTGGATTAGAGATCATGGTGCAGTGTTTGTTAAAAACAAAGAAGGTCTTCTGAAAATTGTTGATTTTAAATGGAGTCAATATGGCTACAGAGAATGGCTAAATGATTATTATTCCGGAAACCAAGTGCTGGTCGAAGAAGTAATGTCAGTTATTTTACAGTCCAAAAAAGGACAGTTTGATAGCTTAATGGCAGTCCGAACCGGAATTCCTATTGAAAAGACCTGGATAACTATTGAAGGTGGAGCAATTGAATCAAACGGGACAGGGACCATCATACTAAACGAGAAACTTACCTTGAACAGAAATCCAGGAGTATCGAAAGATAAACTGGAAAAGGAATTTAAACGTGTTCTGGGAGTTAGTAATATTATTTGGCTCTATGATGGCATTGCAGAAGATCCTCATATTTTTGGAACTATAGTGGACAATTTTATTGGTATTGGAACGGGTGGACATACAGATGAATTTGTACGGTTTGTTGACCCAAAGACAATATTGCTGGCTTGGATTCCTGAAGAAGAAAAAAATTTAAATCCTATTACCAGATTGAATTTTCAAAGGATGTCAAAGAATTATGAAATCCTAAAATCCTCCAGAAATGAACAAGGTGAAGAATTTAAAATTCTAAAGGTGCCACTTCCAAAAACAGTTATGCAAAAAATTAGAATAAATAAAGGTAATGAGTGGGATACCACTTTGAATATCCCTGAAATGATGTTTAAACCTGCTGATGGATGGAATGCCGGTGATTCTGTATTTAGAGTCGCAGCAACCAGTTATCTCAATTATTTTTTAACAAACTCTGAAGTAGTAATTCCCAGTTACATTCATGCAGGAACTTCTAAAGAAAAGGAGGAGGAGGTGAAAAGTATTTTCAAATCTGTTTTTCCGGGAAGGCGTATCATTTCGGTCAATGCCTTGCCGTTGAATTGGCGAGGTGGAGGACTTCATTGCGTAACGTTAAATCAGCCAGCATCTTTAGTCAAACCATAGTTCATAAAAATCAGTTGGGAAAAAAGTGATTGCAATTAGCTCAGATTTGGGCTGTATAATCTTTAATTTAATTTGTTATACTTTTTTCGGAATTGGATAGCAAAATGCAAATGTTTAAACTAAAAGGTTTGGGCTAAATAAACGTATGAATTCCAATTAGAATTTTATATTTGTAGGCTAAATTAATCTTAATGAATTATAAATTACTGCTTGGGTTGTTGTTTTTAAATTACGTGTCACTCTTCAGCCAAAAAAGAATTGATTTAAAATTTATTCTTGATGGACATCAAAGAGAATGCATTATAGTAATACCGGGGAAGTTGCCACCCCCAAATGGTTATCCGGTTGTGTTTATGCTTCATGGAACAAGTGGGGATGGAGAAAAATTTTATAATATTTCAGGATGGAAGGAATTGGGCGAAGAAGAAAATTTTATCACTGTATTTCCATCTTCTCTAACTTGGTGTTTTGTAGAGGATAATATTGAAAAGCATAATACTCGCTGGGTGAATGGCAATGTAACTGAATTTCCATGTTCTGGTCCTCCTCAGAATTACGTTGATGATGTAAAGTTCTTAAAGCTTTTAGCTACTCAAATTGCAGATAGTTTACCGGTCAATCGAAAAATGATTTTTGCCAGTGGCTTTTCTAATGGTTGTTCTATGATTCATAAATTGGCCGTAGATGCGGGAGATGTTTTTGCAGCAGTAACCGGAGGAAGTTCAATTTTGACCATGTCAGATTCTGCTAGACCTATCAATAGGATTCCAATCTGGACAATAGTTGGAACTTTAGATGATCGTTTTATTTTTTCGCCTTATACAGAATTACCTTTTGGGGGGGATTCCATTTTGACCTATCTGCAAATACCAATTGGGAGAGTTCTCGGTTCTCAGGGACTAACTGACAATTTTATTAAGTCCGAAACTCCAATCACCCACACTTATCAATTTTTAGATAATAAGCCTGGCGAATTGGCTAAGCCATATATCTTTACCTTAGTAAAAGATATGATACATGAATATCCGAACGGCTTAAATTACCCACTAAATGGTCCAAAAATATTTTGGGAATTCTTTAAGCGTTCTATTACCGTTGGAAACGAATTAATTGAAGATAAGAAATACAAGGTTTCGGTGTATCCAAATCCATCCAATGAATTAATTACAATTGATTTCTCCACTTGGGATACAAACTGGCCAATATCAATTAATGTTTTTAATGCTTATGGACAATCTGTGTACACAAGGAAGTTGATGGAAAATTCAAAAATAACGATTTATAAAAAGGAATTGGGAGAAGGGCTCTTTTTTATTCACATAAAGAACAACTCTTATTCTTATTCACAAAAAGTAATTTTTAATTAGGTGGGAAAAATTAATTGCACTTAAACTTTCACTTTTGTGTTTTAATTTATTTTAGAATCATTCTCGCTGGTATTCAAGCATTTTGCTTTATATTACATGCTTGATTCCTTTTTCATATTCTGATCGTAATATCCATAAGTTGTTAAACTTACTTATCCATATGTAAATCGAATACAAAATTAATTACTAAAAGAGGATTAATCAGGACACCAAAATTGTACAGAGATTTAAATGCAAAAATTCAAATATCGGTATTTACCGAGCGATCTGGTTAAATTTAATGATACTGGATGTAAATTGGGCGGGGAATAAATTTCAAAAGTTCTTCTGGGGTGTATAGTTCTTTTGAACTTATTTTAGTATCATTCTTATAAAATATTTTGAATCCGGTAAATTGTACAGGTTCTGCATAGATGTGTCTTTGGTAGGTACTCTTTTTTAATTCTTTCGTTCCAAATCCGTCCATATCCATAACGAATTGCACCTCAGGAAATATTTTTATAGATCCGACATTGGTAACCATGTTTTTTGTAAAACGATGGACCACCAGTATCTTTGGTGAAAGCTGATATTTCTTTACAAGTTTGCTTAAATATTTGGAAGCGTAATTAATGTCTTTTGCATCAAAAGTGCCAATTTGTTTGCCAGGCAAAATCTCTGATTTCATAGAAAATTCCGGATCTATACCAAGATGCACATTAGGCAATTTTAAGAATTTCTCAAGTTTGGGAATTTCTACTTCAAGACTGCTCCAACCAACCTGAATGTCCAGAAATACTAGAGCATCTATTTTTTTTGCAAGAGAAAGTATTTTTTCAATTTGCTGAAAGGGCATTCGAAGGTTTTTATTAATGCCTTCCGTTTGGGCAGTAACTGCAATGTAATGCAAGGCAGGTTTTACTGGAAAAATTGAGTCAACAGCTTCCCAATTTTGACACTCCTTTTTAAGTTTTTCTAACATTTCATCTACTGGATATTCGCCTAAAATTCCCATTCTTTTTGAATAAAGATTCCCATAAAAGGCTACTATGCGAAAGAATGGCAAAATTGCACCCGGAAGAGGGTAGGGACCTTTTGTTGGCCATTTCCCTGCATCGTCACCATTAGATAATAAATTGAGTCTAAAATTATAATCCAGGGTATCCAAAACTAAGAGGGGTGTTTTTATAGGCAGAGTATCTACAAGATTTTTTGCCTTAATGGTGCCATTAATAACTTCTTTGCAGCATTGAAAAATTAAGGACAAAGGAACCACAAAAAAAGCAATACTCATGTAGATTAAGAACCTGGTCAATTTTGTCTTTTCGTAAGTCAATCGGTTTGGTTTTATTGAAGAATACAAATATATCCCTTATAATTTAATAAGGGACATAACAACTCAATTTGAGCAATTCTATTAAAGTTCATTTTAGAGAAGAAAGCCGAAATTGAAGATTTGTTTGTAATATCAAATGTGTTATAGTGTTCTTTAAATATAAATATCCGAAAAAACTTTTTCTTTATTAGCGTGATAATGTTTAATTTATAGGAATCCCACCTAAATTTTATCGTAGGATTTGGAATAGATGACGTATACAGTAAAGGGGTTCTCCAAAATAAAAAAGCCGAGTAATAATAAATTATTCGGCTTTTGTTTAATGTCGGAGGCAGGATGCTGACGAATTCCGTTCAAATCATAAATTCACTTTTAGCCCCATTTCCGGAATTGTCAGCATGCCGACAAGCAAAGCTTCGTCGACACTTGAACAAATTTCCTGTAAATGAGAAAAGCCCGTCTTCCGACAGGCTTTTTTAGTGGCGGAGGCAGGACTCGAACCTACGACCTTCGGGTTATGAGCCCGACGAGCTACCAACTGCTCCACTCCGCGATATGAGGCCGCAAAGGTAAGACTATTTTCTTAATTTTCAAAGATTTTCTTAAATTTCATGCTTAAACTAAAATCAAACTTTTTCGTTTTATTCCCATGATTAAGTTAATTGCCATCACCGCCCTCCTTTTTCAGATGAAGGCCTGTAGCACTCAGCAGCCTGGAAAAGAAGTTCAAAACCCTATACCAACCATGGAAAACAAAGAAGTTTTGTCAGAAGAAAAAATAAATCCCTCTGGCTTGGATACGATTATACTAGCTGCAGGATGTTTTTGGTGTGTTGAGGCGGTTTTTCAGGATTTGAAAGGGGTTTATCAAGTAAAGTCTGGTTATACAGGGGGCAAAACTAAAAATCCGGATTACCACGAAGTCTGTGGTGGAATGACTGGGCATGCTGAAGCTCTTGAGGTTTTGTTTGACCCTAAAATAATTTCTTTGGAGCAGCTGTTGGAAGTGTTCTGGTCCACTCATGACCCAACAACCTTGAACAGACAAGGCGCTGATAAGGGAACCCAGTACAGATCTGCAATATTTTATCAAAATGAAGAACAGAAAGCAGTGGCTATGAAGTCTAAGGCTGAGGTTGCAACCAAATTTTGGGATGATCCAATTGTTACTGAAATAACAAAAGCCGATATATTTTATCCGGCAGAAGATTATCACCAAAATTACTATAAGCAGAATTCAGATGCAGGATATTGTCAAATTGTAATAACACCTAAACTGGTTAAATTACGGGAAAAATATCAGGGACTTTTAAAAAAGTAGCTAATAGTCAGATTAGAATCTGTCTCTTATTTACAAAATGTAGTAAATATCCATTAAAATAAAATATCGCTGTATGCAGGCCTCCGAATTCAATATTCTTAATGAAGAAGAAAAGCGAGTGATCCTTAATAAAGGAACAGAATATCCTTTTACGGGAAAATATGAGTCCCATTTTGAATCAGGAGTTTATACTTGTAGGCAATGTGCTGAACCCCTATACCGATCATCTGCAAAGTTCCACTCTGGATGCGGTTGGCCAAGTTTTGATGAAGAAATATCTGGGGCGGTTAAGAGAATGCCCGATGCTGATGGAAGTAGGGTTGAAATAGTTTGTGCTAAATGTGGAGGCCACTTAGGTCATGTATTTGAAGGTGAAGGATTCACACCGTTAAATGTCCGGCATTGTGTCAATTCGGTATCACTGGATTTTTTATCTGAGTAAATCAGGAAGATTTTCATCTTTCCAATGAGTTTGGAAATCGTTTATTTTAGACTGAATTCTATCTTTTATTTTTGCTGTAAACGCAACAGGATCTGAGGCATATTCGGGATCAAAAAAGTGTATTCTAACTTCAGTTTTCCATTTTGAAAATGTCAAAATAAATTGCCTAATCAAATTTTCATTCCACCAGAAATCTTTTTTAGGGTTCATGTATTCCAATGCAAAACTGGAAATTTGTTTGTTAGCGGCAACCGCAGATTCAATTGAGCCTTTTTTAAAGGGTAGAAGTTCTCGGGTAGTACTTATGGTCCCTTCAGGAAAAATCAAAATGGAGTAATTTTTATTCAGAAATTCAAGTATTGCATTTTTTGCCTCTGTGCGGCTTTCCGCTTTGGTTCTATGGACAAAAATTACGCCGGATAGTTTTGCACCCTGACTGATCAAAGGATAATTTTCTACTTCCGATTTACTTACGGCGTAACCATTGGTTATAAATGAAAAAACAATCACAGGATCAATTAAAGAGCGATGATTTCCAATATAAAGTTGGGTTTTAGATAAGTCTAGATGCCCTGTTTTATATATTTTGATGCCGAGAATAATACATGCCAGTTTGCACCAGAAAGTTCTGATTTGAAAAGCATGATTTTGTTTAAAAATTCTTGTATAAACCAAGATAAGTCCAAAACCTGTAAAAATCGCCATGGTTATCACAAGAAAGAATAAGCGTATTAACGCAAGTGCTGAGCCAAATAATTTTTGAATCACTATATCAGTTTATTAGCTTCAATGCTTCCTTCGCATCCTGTACCGGAATTTTACATACTTTATTCCGACAGACGTAAATAAACGTGTTTCCTTCCTGTAATTTATCTTTCAATAATTCAAGAGTCCCTTCTGTTGTTCCGCCAAGTAATATGATGTACGGGAGATAAGATTTTGCTAAATCATTTCTGAGTTGTTTACTGTTTGTTCCGACAACTGCGACTTCATAGTATGGTTTTAACAGCGTAATGTAAAGTCTTGTCCAGTTTGAATAAAATTCAGTTTGTCCTTCACCAAAATTTTCACAAGCACTTAAGATCATTTTTTTGCTTCGCTGCAGGAATTCATTATTGTAAAAATATAAACCAAGCCGATATAAATTATCTGCCATGACAGAATTTGCCGATGGGGTAACCTGGTCTTCAAAATCCATTTTTCTGGAAATTAATTGTTTGTCTTCTTTTGAATTGAAATAGAAAAATAAATTATTAGGATCAGAAAAATTTTGGATAGTAATATCTGCCAGTTGTTTAGCAAACAACAGATAGCTTTCATCAAAACTTAACTCGTAAAGTCGAATAAATGCATCTATGGTAAAACTATAATCCTCCAGAAAACCATTTATACTTTTTTGACCATCTTTATAATTACGAAATAAACCTTTCTGAGGATCCCACATTCTATTCCTGATTAGGTCGGCAGCTTTTATTGCTGAATTCAAATACTCTTCATTTCCTAAAGCTGCGGATGCATCAGTATATGCACGTATCATTAGAGCATTCCAAGCTGTCAATATTTTGTCATCAAGTTTTGGTTTTTTGCGATTGGATTTTAATTGTAACAATTTATTTCTGGAATTATTGAGAGATTGTGTGATTTCTGATTCCGGTTTTTTGAATTTTTTTGCAGTAGATTTTACATCTTTAATGGTGAACAATACGTTTTTTCCTTTCTCCCAATTTCCCCCTTCCCGGATACCATAAGTGTACTTGAAAATTTCCAGATCAGGCCCTTCACCTAATCCTTCGTTAATTTCCTTTTCTGTCCAAACATAATATTTACCTTCTTCGCCTTCGGTTTCTGCATCCAGTGAAGAATAAAAAGAACCATCAGGATGCGTTAAATTTTTCTTGATAAAACTAAGGCTTTTATCCATCACATTCTTGTATTTTTCGTTACCAGTCTTTTGATATGCCATTGCATACAAACTTATCAGCTGGGCATTATCATAAAGCATTTTTTCAAAATGAGGTACTTTCCACTCCGGGTCCACTGTGTATCTGCTAAAGCCACCTTCTAAATGATCATAAATTCCCCCGTCTGCAATCTTATTTAAAGTTGTGGTATTGAATTTATCTAAATTAACATTATTGGAATAGAGCTGATATTCAAGCAAACTTCTCATCAACGGAGGTAGTGGGAATTTTTGACTGCTTTTCTTTCCGCCATGGACAAAATCTAAGGATTGAATAGTTTTGTCATAAAGATTTTTTAAATTTTTTTCTGAACCAACTGTTTGGGTTGTAGTGCCAAATCGCGAATAATCCACACTAAGATGACTTTGTATTTGCATCGCCATTTTTTCCAATTCATTTGGATCTTCAGCATAAACATCCTGCATATTTTTCAGCAATCTCAGCCATTCATCTTTGGTAAGATAAGTCCCTACCCATACCGGTCTGCCATCCGGAAGCGTAATGGCATTTAATGGCCATCCGCAAGCGCCGGAATTGATAATTTGGCAGGCGTTCATATAGATTTGGTCCACATCCGGACGTTCTTCACGGTCAACTTTAATAGAAATGAAATGTGCGTTCATGACGTTACTGACTGCAGTGTCACTAAATGATTCTCTTTCCATTACATGGCACCAATGACATGAAGAATACCCAATACTAATGATCATCAGCTTTCTGGTGTCCGCAGCAATTTTAAGCGCTTCATCTTTCCATGGATACCAATCTACAGGATTGTGCGCATGTTGGAGAAGATAAGGCGAAATTTCACCACTAAGGTGGTTGCCTGATGTTTTATGTGAGGTGCTTTCTTTTGTATTCTTGCAAGAAGTAAAATTTATCAGTAGAACTGCAGTAAAAATTAATAATAGTTTCATTTTATAAATATTGTCCATGATCATTAAGAATCTTAAATTTGGATATATAATAGTTTTATGTATTAATTATTGTCATATATTAGATCAACATATTTTGTCCGTTCTTAACAGGATGGTTTAATTTGAGGTGGAGTACTTTGGATGGTAAACCTAAATGATTATTTAAAAAAGTAGCGTAATTACAAAATGTTGAAATCCCGATTTAATTAAGTTGCAAATATATGCTATGGAATGGAGAAGTTTCAATGGTGATGTGATTAAACAACCTCTTTTAGAAAAAGTTGAAGAAATAATTCAAAGAGAGATAGATCTTGGATTTAAACTTAAAGTTTGTGTTGGAACAGATTCCAGGGTTTGTGTTGAAAAAATTGAATTTGCCACAGTGGTAGTGTTTTTGAGAGAAGGGAAGGGAGGATTCATGTTGGTGGCCCTGACAGAGGATTACCGTAAAATGGGGTTGAATCAAAGGATGATGACAGAGGTGTCCAAATCAGTTGAAGTGGCTTACTCCATGTGTGAATTGCTGGATACTTACCAAATTCCACTTGAAGTTCACGCGGATATTAACACTGACCCAAATTTTAAATCTAATGTAGCACTGCGTGAAGCTACAGGGTACATACTTTCCATGGGTTTTATTTTTAAGGCCAAGCCGGAAGCCTTCGCCTCAACTTATTGTGCAGATCATTTGATACATTAAGTCATCCAGATAACTTAATTACCCTTTAATGAATTTAAAAATATTTTCTTCTGCAGTGTTGGGGTTGGAAGTAATTTTGACAAAATAGACTCCTTTCGGTAAATCTTGAATGCTAATTTTGTAAGAGGTTTTTGATTCTGTGGCTCTAAAGATTTGACTTTTTAACTTCTTCCCGTTCAAGCTGTAAATATCCACATAATGATCAGATCTTTCTGTTTGCCCCAAAATATCCAGATTTAAATAATCAAAAGCGGGTACTGGATAAAGGTTTAAACTCAACGATGCGCCTGTTTCTAAGGTTCTTACACTAATAACCTGGGAGTAGCTGAAGGTTAAATCTTTGTCAACCATTTTTAGGCGATAATATGTGGTCCCCTCGATTATTTGATCGTCCTCAAAACTCAAAGTATGTATGCTGTTTTCTGATGTGCCCGGTTGGAGTGCAAGCATTTGTATAGGTGAAAATTCAATTTCCGAATTAGATTTTTTTTCTATGATGTAATGTGAAAAATTATGATCAGCGATACCTTGCCATTGTAAAATATTATTCCCGTCCTCCTGCAATACCTTAAAAGAAATCAATTCAAGTGGTAGAACTTGTCCACATACAATTATGATTCCGTTTCCGTTTGGTCCTCCGCTGGTAGCTTTAAAAATGTCGCCAGGGCAAGAAGGGTTCTTCCATCCACCAGTTGTTCCATCACCAGTTACACGAATCACAGGTCTGAGTAAATTGGCTGAACCACATTTATATTGGGCTTTAAAACAGAATGGATCTAAATCGGGGAATTTTGCATTTGGTGTACCTACTCCATTGTCCCCATAATTCGTTCTGGGATTACCATCATTGTCATCAACATAAAAACCAGGACCAGGTAAGTCATAATTTCGAGCCTTTACGGAATCTATATAAATCCATCTCCGGTTTCCATATTGAGTATTCTGTGTGCCGGTCGGACCTTCTAAATACTCTACTCCTGTTTGAAGATCATCAAAAGCTATAAAAATGCCATGCACCCAATTTGTGGAAGCTTCAAAAAAGCCATCCAAAGTGAAGCAGAATTCAAAATCGATTGTCCCCTGGGCCGGACTCTCATAAGTCCCCAGACCAGATGTGGCCATAAACTTGGTGATGTATACGTTTCCTTTGGCACACTGACCCTGTAGACCATGTATCGACGAAATGGTGAGAGAGAGTACCAACCAAACCAAGTTGAAATATTTCATAAAAGCTTGATAATTAGTTAAATAAACTTTGCTGTTCCCAGTCTAGGGACAGAACAACACTTACGAACCAAAAAACATGCCAAATAGATATACTAAATGTATGAGGAACAATATTTTATACTTAATCCAAATTCTTAAGTTTTGAAATAATTTAATCGTTATATGCTTTTATGTCCAACATCCTGATTTGAATCAAAGTTCTTTTAACTATAATTATTGGAACGATTGATTTTGAAATTGTGTTTAACAATCTTTAATTCAAATATTCAAAAGATGGGAATTTTCGATTTTTTAAAAAATGAATTTATTGAATCTATTGACTGGATAGATTCTGATGGAGAAGTTGTTCTTTATAAATTTCCGGATAAACAAGCGGATATTAAGTATGGGGCGGCTCTTACAGTACGGCCAAGTCAGATAGCTATTTTTGTAAATGAAGGTCAAATAGCCGATGTATTCCAGGAAGGTCTGTATACTTTAGAGACTCAAAATCTTCCGGTTCTTACCAAAATGAGGAATTGGAAAATGGGTTTCAATTCACCATTCAAGTGTGATATTTATTTTGTAAGCTTAAAGAGTTTTACCCAATTTAAATGGGGAACCCCAAATCCTATAATCATGAGGGATTCTCAGTTTGGACAGGTTAGGGTTAAAGCATTTGGCACATACATGCTTAAAATTAAGGACCCGGTGATGTTTTACAAAGAATTTGCAGGCAATAAACCAATAGTAAGACAACAGGAAATTGAAGCGACAATGAGAGATTTTGTCGCTCCAAAGTTTGCCGAAGCACTCGCCGAATCAAATGTTTCAGTAATGGATATGGTTTCCAATTATTCAGAAATTGGTAATAGGGTTTTACCCTTATTACAAGATGACTTTGATCAATTTGGCATAACACTTACTAAATATGTTGTCACCAGCATAAGTTTACCCGAAGAGGTTGAGGCTTTTTATGACAAAATTACCAATATGAATATGGCACAGGATCTGAACAGATTGACACAATTTGAAACCAGTCAGGCTATTCAGAAAGCAGCTGAGAATCCCGGAACAGCGGGGGCTTTTATTGGAATGAATATGGGGGCAAATCTTGGAAATGCAATGAACAACCAAATGCAATCCGCCCAATCGTCTAATATTGTGCCAACAGACAAAGAGAAAATAATGGAAACCATTCGAGATCTAGGAAAACTAAAAACTGAGGGTTTGTTGTCAGAGGAAGAATTTGAACAAAAAAAGAAAGAGCTTTTAGCAAGGTTGTAACTGATGATGAGCAAATTAAATGGCATTACAACCTGGCATATATAGCCCAAAGTGTCCTTCTTGTGGGGGGACAATTATTTATTCTCCAGACTCAAAGCATTTGACTTGTGAGTACTGTGGATTTTCTGAAGATCTACCATCGGAAAAAGATCAAATAGTAGAAACCAAATTAGATCTTCAAAAAAATCAATATGAAGAATTTGATTTGGATAAAACCACTGAGAAATTATTGCAATGTTCTTCCTGTGGGGCCCAATTTTCAATTTTCCATGAGCAATTGAAGGTGAATTGCCCATTCTGCAATTCTGAAAAAATCCATGAGGAAGCTGTATTACAAAAGTTAATAAAACCAGTTGGAATTATTCCCTTCTATCTTGGAAAAAGGGAAGCGGAGAAAAAATTTGGGATTTGGCTAGGACAAGGTTGGTTCCATCCCGCGGGTTTGAAAAACGCTGCAACTTTGGATCATTTACAAGGAATTTATATTCCATTTTGGACATTCGATTTCCAAGCCAATGCAGAGTGGTGTGGAGAAGCAGGATATGAATACACAAGTTATCAAACAGTATTTGTAAATGGTAAAATGCAATCACAACCAGTTACCAAAATTAGATGGGAATACCGCTCAGGAATTTTAAATCATTTTTTTGATGATGTTTTGGTTGCCGCCTCTGACAGAATTGATTCCCGATACCGAGAAAAGGTTTCGGGTTACAAATTATCGGAAATGCTCAATTTTGATAAGCGTTACTTGTTAGGCTGGCAGGCAGAGGTTTACAATCAGGATATCCAAACTTCCTATCCGCTTGCTGAAGAAATGGTCTATGAACAGGTCAGACACATGTGTGCGGCCCAACTCGGAGGAAATGTCCAAAGAAACCTTAGCGTCCAAACAAACTTATCCAAGCAAACCTTTAAACATATATACCTTCCCTTATGGTTAAGTTCATATAACTATAATGGAAAAATTTATCATGTCTTAATAAATGGGCAAACTGGAAAGGTAATTGGAGACAAGCCACTGTCATGGTTGAAAATCAGTTTACTTGTGTTTTCATTTTTACTCATTATTTTTGTCATTTGGTGGCTTAAAGAAAGTGGAATAGTCCGCTTATAAACGAGTTATAATTAAAAAATCATGACACAACAAATTCAAATATTTGTTACCGGCGGAACTTTTGACAAAGAATACAATTTTGTATCAGGCCAACTTTTTTTCAAGGATACCCATCTGAATGAAATTCTGGAGAGAGGAAGGTGTTCATTAGATCTGGATGTAAAGACACTGATGATGGTAGATAGTCTTGAGATGACCGACTCGGATCGAGAAATTATAATTCACAATTGTCAAAAAACTACTTCAAACCACATCTTAATTACACATGGTACAGACACGATGGTGAAAACCGCTGAAGCCATTGCAAAAGAAAAAATATCCGGAAAAACAATTGTGCTTACCGGTGCGATGATACCATATGCATTTGGAAATTCTTCTGATGGGTTCTTTAATCTGGGAAGTGCCCTGGCTTTCGTCCAATCTCTTAAGCCTGGGATTTACATTGTCATGAATGGAAGATATTTTGATTGGAATAAAGTCCAAAAAAATACCAAAACAGGATTTTTTGAAGAAAAGTAATGCAAAGCATTTACCATAAAACCAAAAACTGAATACACTATTTCAAGAGAAAATGGACATCAGTTTTTTGAGATTGAAATTACTTTTTTACGTTCTGGGAATGCCTTCGTTGGAATTTTGATGATACCCATTTACATCTTTTTTCTTTTTCTTTCCTTTCGTATTTGCAGCTAACTGTAAAGCATTATAAGCATTTATCATGCCACCGGTGCTGGAGAGTTCTGAAAATTTAATGGAGCTTCCCCTTCCAGGTCGAGTAACTTCTACGTTACTCTTTATGGATGATTCTCTTAAGATTTTTCTAACCTGTTTTGCAGTAAGATTTGGGTAATAGCTTCTTATTAGTGCGGCTACACCTGCGGCAATCGGACTAGCCATAGATGTTCCTTGCATATTCTCATAACCATTGTCCGGGATTGTAGAGTAAATCACCATACCTGGTGAAAACAGGTCAACATTTTTCTTTCCATAATTAGAAAATCCGGCTACCATTTGTTCTCCTTGAATAGGAGATAGGGCTCCAACTTCAAGCCAATTAGACACGGACCGGGAACCGAAGAGACTTCTTTTTTTAATATATTTATTAGGAAAGTTATCCACTTTGTCAATGTCAGCTGAGCCATTTCCGGAAGCGTGTACAATTAAAACATCTTTTGATTCTGCATATTTAACAGCAGCATCGACCGCATCCTTATTTGGAGAATCTCCTTTGCCGAAACTCATATTGATAATGCTGGCACCGTTATCCACCGCATAACGAATAGCATTGGCAACATCCTTGTCTCTTTCATCGCCATCAGGAACACATCGGACACTCATAATTTTTACCTGGTCTGCAACGCCGTCCATTCCTTTGCCATTATTCCGAACTGCAGCAATACATCCTGCTACATGTGTGCCATGCTTGGCATCAGGGCCTCGGACATCATTATTGCCATAAAATCGTTCTTCAACATTTTTATAATCATCTCCAACAATTTTTCTTGAATCAAATTCCGGATTAAAATTAAATTCAAGCTCTTTGGAAAATTGACCTATTCCTTCTGCATATTCATTTTCAACAAATTTTTTCAATTCATCTGCAGTCTTTAGGTGGGGCTGATCTTCCAGTATGTTTCTGGCAATGCTCAAGCCAATTGCCAATTTTTTTGAATCATTGTCTTCAATGCTATTAAGATTTTCTATAGTCAAAGCTTTTGATCCTAAAGCACTGGCAACAGCATCCAAGCCAGACTTTACTTGATTCTGGGATGCCAACATTCCTTCTAAATTTGATTTTGCTGTCGCTCTTCTGCTTTCTACATTATCCTTGTACTTTAAAAACTTGCTGTATTCCTTTTTTTGCTTAGCGTTAAGTTTATCCGGATCTGCATTTTCATATTTGTATCGAAGGGCGGCAAACAATCTTGTTGTTTCATAAGTATCAGCACCCACGTTTCCATTTTTTCCGCCAATAAAATTCCAGCCATGGATATCGTCTATGTAGCCATTTGCATCATCATCCAGACCATTGCCTGGGATTTCTCCATGGTTTATCCACATCACAGATTTTAGATCTTCGTGTTCGGGGTCAACACCTGAGTCCAAGACAGCAACAATTATTGGTTTTGCGGTCTTATTTTTTAAAAGCACTTCATAGGACTTTTGAGAACTCACTCCATTATAACCGTCCTGGGTTGGATCTAAATGAAACCAATTTTTTGGAATCTCGGTTTGTGCACCTACAGCTAGGCATAATCCACATAGCAGAATTAATATTGAAAACCGTTTAAAAAATTTGAAATGCATAGTTGTTTATGAATGTATTTCATATGAAACGTAAAATTGTTCAGCTTGTTGAATTTGGACACAAAAGTTGTAGATTTTAACACAAAAAACATAATCAGAATTTGATTTTAATTTCAATCTCAATTAACCCCTCAAACTATTATTTGATATAGGCATATATAAGTGATTGATAAACAATGTTATATAAATATGTGCATAAGATATGTATATTAACCTTGAAGGGCAGAGAATTATAAAATTCTTTACCATTTATTATATGTTGATGATAATAAATTAAAATATTATATATTTGCATTATATATAATATTTAATCTATTGAAAATAATTGTTATATTCAATTTTTCTCAGTAATGACACGAATTATTATTCTTGCTTTTTTATGGAACGGTTTCAATCTTTCTGCACAATCTTGGGACTTAGGATTATGTCTGGCAGGTTCAAATTACAGTGGAGATTTAACCGAAAACTCCAGAGTTGCCATAAGCCAAACCAGGCTGGGGATTGGATCGAGCATCAGATATGATTTAAGCAATCTAATAGCGATAAAGGTTCAATATTTATTTATGCAAATTGAAGGAGCAGACGCAAAATCAAAAAATGAATGGCAGGTTAAGCGAAATCTTCAATTTCGAACAGCAATACACAATGTTGATCTTTTGGGTCAAATCAATTTAAGTGGAATACTCTTCCATGAGCCAAGGAGATGGAATCCTTTTTTGGCATTGGGTGTAAGTTATTTTAAGTTTAATCCAAAGGCAAATTACAACAACCAGTGGGTTGAACTTAAGCCATTAGGGACAGAAGGACAAGGAATGCCCGGTTATCCAGAACCATACAATTTAAACTCTAGAGCGTTGACTTTTGGATTTGGAAACAGATTCTTTTTGAGTTCAAATATTTCTTTAACTCTCGAATTTCTTTGGAGACAAACCAAAACGGATTATCTGGACGATGCTTCAACAAATTACGTGGATTATGAAGCTTTGAAACAGAATAATGGTTTGCTTGCTGCCGAATTAGGGAATAAGATTAAAGCCATAGGGGGAAGTCAAAGAGCCAATTCATCTGACAATGACTGGATTCAATCTTGCACTTTGGGGATTAGTTATCATTTTGGTGGTGAGTTTAAAGGAGGTTCTCTGAAATTCAACAGGAAGGCAGTAAATTGCCCGAAATTCAAATAATTTCATGTTAATCTCTGATCCCAAAGTAATCCTGAAAAAATATTGGGGGTACGATGATTTCAGATCCATACAGAGTGAAGTTATTGAATCTGTTCTTTCATCTGTGGATACTTTGGCGTTGATGCCCACGGGAGGAGGAAAATCCTTATGCTACCAGATTCCTGCTTTATGTCTTGAAGGTTGTTGTTTAGTTATTTCCCCTTTAATTGCTCTAATGCAAGATCAGGTGAACCAACTAAAGAAAAGAGGCATTTCTGCGGAGTTCATTCACTCGGGTTTAAAAGCAAAAGAGGTAGAAAGAATACTTGAACAATGTTCTGGAGGAACAATTAAATTATTGTATGTCTCACCAGAAAGGCTTTTAAATCAAAATTTCAGAAGCTCAGTTATTCATCTTAAGATAAGCTTTATCGCAGTGGACGAAGCACATTGTATTTCTCAATGGGGTTATGATTTTAGGCCGGCCTATCTAAAAGTAAATGAATTTCGATTATTGTTTAATAGTCCGGTTTTGGCACTTACAGCAACAGCGACTGCAGAGGTTCAAATAGATATACTTCAGCAATTAGGAATTCCTGAAGCTCATGTATTTAAAACTAGCTTTCTGAGAGAAAATCTGGCTCTTGTTGTGAGGGAACAAGAAAATAAGACATCCGAAATTATACATGTACTTAAAAAATTGAATTCATCTGCTTTAATTTATGTAAGAAACAGACGGCAGACGGTAGAGATCAGTAATGAACTGAAAAGAGAGGGAATCATTTCTGACTTTTATCATGCAGGATTGCCCATGGAATCCAGAGACCAAAGACAAAAAGCCTGGATTGAAAATCATATTCGCGTAATGGTTTGTACCAATGCATTTGGTATGGGTGTGGATAAGTCTGATGTGTCTTTAGTATTGCATGCTGACTTGCCTAATAGTTTGGAGGAATACTTTCAAGAGGTAGGACGAGCGGGGAGAAATGGTTCGAGATCATATGGAGTAATGCTTTATCATCAAAAAGATATTAAACGAATTGTAAAGCAATTTGAAATTGCGTTTCCGGGGATGGATGAAATTCGTTTTGTTTATCAATGTTTGGGTTACACCTTAGATGTGGCAGTTGGTTCAATTATGTTGGAGAGTGTAGATTTTGATCTCTTTAAATTTTGCACCCAATATAAGTTGGAAATACATAAAACTCTGAGTTGTTTTAAAATTTTGGAACAAGCAGGCTATGTATATTTATCAGAAGCTTTTCACCATCCCAGTCAATTGCAGATTCTAATTTCTTCTGAAGAATTATTTGAATACTATAAAGAGAAACCACAGGCTGAACAATTAATTAAATCCATCCTTCGATCTTATGAGGGGGTCTTTAGTGTTATGGTACGAATTCAGGAGTCACAATTGGCTAAAAGCTCTGGTGTCCCTTATGGCAAAGTGCTTAATATACTCAGTTCATTACATAAAATTGGTATCATTAAATATTTGCCTCAGTCCGATAATCCTAGAATCCAATTTTTAAACGAGCGAATTCCTTCCAAAGAAATTAAACTTGATGAAAAATGGATTAAACATAGAAAATCAGTTTTTAAAAAAAGGTCAGATTCCCTTTTAAACTATTTATCTACAGGTATATGCCGGCAGCGATTTTTAATGGATTATTTTGGTGAAAAAGGGACGAAGGTTTGTGGAATTTGTGACAATTGCCTTCAAAATAATGATGCACCAATAAATTCAAATATTGTAAGCGAATGGAGAGGAATTATTCTCCAAAAACTACAAAAAAAATCTCCTTTATTGATAAATGAGTTATATCATTTATTTCCAAGCAATAAAATTAAATTCGTGGAATTAATCTTAGATGAGATGCTAGGGGAAGAACTGGTTACTAGAAAATTTGACCAGATTTTTCTAAAAAATCCAAAATAAACAAAAGCAAAAAATGAAGTTTTCTAAAAAATAACTACACTCAACAAATTAAATTTACATTATTCTTTAATGAATTTTAAAATTTCGTCTTGAATTCTTATAATGTATACGCCGGGTTGTAAATGACTGACATCAAGGGTTTTTTGGTTATTCAATAAATTACACTGAATAAATCTTCCATTCAAATCTGAAATCTTATAATTGCTGGAGGTTAATGCCTCTTGCTGATCAACATGTAAAATACCTGAAGCAGGGTTAGGGAACAGACGAATTTTCCTGGATCGATCATTTTTGGAACTGACAATTTTACTGTAAGAAAAGGTGCCATCTTTATCAACCATCTTTAACCGAAAATAGGATATTGCACGTGCATCTGTTAGAAATAATTCGTAAAAATAATTTTTCAATTCAACGGATGTTCCAGCAGCTCTTACTTTTCCCGCATCTCTAAACATTCTGCCGTCTGAACTTTGTTGAACGATAAAATGGGAAGTATTTTCTTCTACAGCAGTCTGCCATTTGAGTGCAATACTTCCTGATGTGCTAACCTCAGCAATAAAATCTACTAACTTAATTGGCAATATTAAAAAATCCGTCACTACGCCACAGGTGGTGGTATTAGGTCTTTTCCCCTCTGCTAAAAAAGATGCAGTAGAGTTACACTCAGCGACAAAAGTAAAATCTTCACAAAAAACAGTTCCCACAGGAAAGTTTTCAATGTTTTTTACCCTGGTCATGGTCCCATAGGTATGGTTCACTGCATATTCTACGGTTTTTGCATCTGCAGTAGATTTTTTTAAACAAAACCGAATGGTAAACAAACAATCTGGACCACCAAAATTTTGTTTGGAAACTATCGATAGGCTATTATTTACAGTTTCGATGCAATCCTGGGCGGAAATAGATACCTGTGCAATGGCAAGAAAAACAAGTGCTAAATATAATCGCTTCATCCTCAATTGGTTGGTTTATGGTATGGATGTAAAGTTAATTCAATTATTATGTATGAGCAAATCATTTAAATATATAATTAATTTATATGTTTAATGTAATTGTATAACTGCGTTTTATGGGAAACAGGAAGTGAGCCTCAGACTAAATTACACATGAAGGATGATGTCCAATTAAGGGGATTAGTCTTTAATAAATATTATATTTTCATCATCCAAACGATTCCCTGATTTTAATTTTAAAAAGACTCTTGCAGTTAGAATAACGTCTTTCATACAGTAATTTGAGATGCGAATTAAATCATTTTCTTCCCAGTAGACTCTTCCTACATCTTTACCGCTAATATCTGATTTTGAGGTTGGCAATTGAAGGCAGGATGCCAGGAGGTCAAGGGAAGTAAAATGCTTGTAATCGCCAAACTTCCACATTTCCATTGTATCTACAATATGCTGAATTTCCCATGGTTTTTTATTGTGTAAATGAAAACTTGTGGGAAGATTCAAACCATTAATGATTGCTCTTCTGCAGATGTATGGAATATCAAATTCTTTAATGTTGTGTCCACAAAATCCTGCATGTTCAGGATGATTGAAGTGATTATTGACCAATTCAAAAAATTGCTTTAAAATTATAAGCTCTTCTGATCCAAAAAAACTTTTAACCCGAAAGTCTTCATCGTTGAAAAAGCCGATGCTAATACAAACTATTTTGCCAAATTCTGAAAAGATTGCAGCCTTTTCTTGGTAAATCTCAGATGGGGACTTTTGTGGTTCTGAGTTTAGGTAATACCTTGATTTTGAGATCCATAAATCCTGCCACTCGGGGCTCAACTGGTCGAATGAAGCTACTGAACTCACCGTTTCGATGTCTAAAAAAAGTATTTTTCTGGTTTCCATAATGTATTGATTTAGTGTGTTTAATAATTTATTGACAATAATTTTGATTGTTTTTTCATTAATAGGTAAATTTACGTCTTAACCAATAGGATATTATGACAGATAACAGATCAAATCAAAATTTAAAAGCTGCTGTACTAGTGGCAATTTTAGCCCTTTTTGGGGCTAATGTATATCAATTTGTTAATAACAGGGGACTTCAAAAGGATAATTTGGCCAAAGAAACAGAAATTGTTGAGCTGGACAAAGCCAAAGTGGAACTTGAAAAACAATACCAGGAATCTGTAGCAGAGCTCAATACCATGAAAACAGACAATGAAGAACTGAACAAAAGTATTGAAGTTCAAAAGGAAGAACTAAGGCTTCAGAAAGAAAAAATAACCCTTTTATTGGGGGACAGTAAAAACTTGAGAGTTGCTAGAAAGGAAATGGAAGGGATGAAGGCTAAACTAACGGAATATGTTGCCGAAATAAATAAATTAAAGGAGGCTAACCAATCATTAACAGCCTCAAACCAAAACTTAACTGAGGAAAAGGAAAATTTATCAAAAGACCTCCAAACCAAAAGTGCAGAAAATCAGCAACTGGCAGAAGCAAAGAATTCATTGATGTCAGATAAAGAATCTCTCAGTAAAGAAAGAGAGAATTTAAGCCGCAAGGTAAATAGGGCTGCATCCATTGCAGTTACAAAGATATCGGCTGAAGGTTACCAAAATAGAGAAGGAAAAAAGCCTTCCTCAAAATCTAAGGCTAAGGATGTAGACTTCGTTGAGGTATGTTTTAAAACTACCAATAATGTGAATGCGGATGCTGGAAATGAAACTTTCTACATAAGAATTATAAATCCGATTGGTGAAACACAAACCATAGAATCTTCTGGTTCAGGGATAATTAAAAATGAAGCGACTGGAGAACAGGTTAAGTTTAGTGCAAAAGCAAATGTAAATTACAAGAATGATGTTCAGGAGGTATGCGGAAAATATGAAAATTCCGGGGCCTTCCAAAAAGGAGTCTATCAAGTAGAAATTTACAATAAGGGCTTTCTGGTAGGTACCAGTACATTTAAGCTTAAATAATTACGATTTTCTACAATTATAAGAACCATATGTGATTTTGTTAAATTACATATGGTTTTTTTTATGTTTGTGACTTTAAAAACTAAATTTTCCAGAGTATGGTTAAAATTCTAATGCTGGGATCAAATGGGCAAATTGGCACTGTATTGGCCAAAGCGCTTATGGATAAGTATGGATCAGACAATGTAATTACTTCGGATGTCCGGGAACCAAAAGAGAAGCAACAAAATTTCGTCCATATTGATGTTTTGAATAAGGACCGAATAGCTCAAGTGGTGGATGAATATGAGATCAACCAGATTTATCATCTTGCTGCAATACTTTCAGCAAGTGGTGAAAAGAAACCTGCCATTACCTGGGAAATCAATATGCAAGGACTTTTAAATGTTTTGGATATTGGCGTTGAAAAGAAATTGGAGAGAATATTTTTTCCTAGTTCAATAGCCATTTATGGACCTAGCACCCCAAAGCAAAATACTCCTCAATATTCCAGTTTTATGCCCACAACGGTATACGGAATCAGTAAAATTGCTGGTGAAATGTGGTGTGCATATTATCACAATAGATTTGGCCTAGATGTTAGGTCAATCAGGTATCCAGGTGTTATAGGTTGGCAATCACTTCCGGAAGGAGGAACAACTGATTATGCAGTTGAAATTTTCCATGAAGCATTAAGCTCAGGTAAATATTGTTGTTTTTTAAAAGAAAATACGAGACTACCAATGATTTATATGGATGATGCAATCCGCGCTACGATCGAATTGATGGAAGCGGATGGGGACAAGTTGAGTCTTCGATCAGGATATAATCTGGTAGGAATGGATTTTACTCCGGGAGAAATAGCTGCAGAAATAAGGAAGAGGATACCTGAATTTGAGATCGAATACAAACCCGACTTCCGCCAGAATATAGCAGAATCCTGGGCAGAATCGATTGACGATTCTTTAGCCAGAAAGGATTGGGATTGGCAGCCTAAATACAACCTTGAATCCATGACAATGGAAATGTTGGAAAAACTTAAGCCAATGGTATAACCATATCAGAATTATTCTTAAAAGACTAACAATGAAATCAATACAATTTTGTTTTTGTATTCATCTGTTTTGTTTATTCATATTATAACTAACTGATAATATTTTATTTTATATATATAATAATAATTTAATGTTATTAATTCTCTTAAAAAAGCAATTAAGACTGGAGTTCTACTTAATTTTGCGGGCAAATTTAAACATATGAAGACCAGATATTCTGATGAAGAGTTGGAAGAGTTCAAGGCCCTGATTGATGAAAAATTAGTGAGTGCCAAATCCGAGTTACAAGGTATCGAACAACAGATAATGGAAATGAGGGAGAATATGGCCGACGAACAAGGGGGCGATTGGTTTGATGACAGTTCCATTCACACAGAAATCGAATTTTTGACTAAAATGGCAGAAAGGCAACGTCAATTTGTTCAAAATCTGGAATTGGCATTGGTGAGGATTAAAAATAAGTCTTACGGTATTTGCTCAGTTACCGGAGAGTTGATTGATAAACAAAGGTTACTATTGGTTCCTCATGCTACTAAAAGCGTAAAAGCTAAAGAACGAGAAGCTCCGGTTCAAAATGAAGATGCCAGGCCAAGTTCTCAATTTGAAGAAGAGGACAACGAAGAGCGTATAATTGAAGAATAAGTCATGCAATGATTTATACATTATGATTCATTTCTTAATTGTGTAAATTATTTGAGATTTCAACTTTCTTAGGAAAATGATCTTGGCCAAAAGCCAATTGATAGATAAATATGATGAAGATTAGAATTCTAGGTTACGCATTGCTGGTATGCTCCTTGAATTCGTGTTTTCCCCCGATTGAAAACATTTCTTCATCCTTGGATTATTCTCTCTCAGATCCAATAGTTCACCAAATTTTCGAAGCTAGGGATAGAAGAAATTCAGATTCACTCAAATTATTTTTGAACAGTGAACATGGTAAATACAGACTGCTTTCTGCGGAATCTTTTGGATCTTTCAAGGATTCAACTGTCGTCAATGCTTTAATAGGACTATTGTCGGATCCCATTCAGGAAGTCAGACAAGCTGCTGTATGGTCCTTAGGACAAATTGGTCACCAGTCAGCTGAGCAGGAATTAATAAAAGCTTTCATTCCTGTGGATTCGAGTGGCCAGTTTCTCAAGACAAATAGGATGATTCTTGAGGCCTTAGGTAAATGTGGAGGGGATTCAACTTTAAGAATGATTTGTAATGTGAAATCATATCAACCTAAAGACACCGCTTATTTACTTGGACAAATCTTGGCAATTTATAGATTTGGATTGAGAGGAAAATTTTGTTTAGAATCTTTTCCCAGACTGGTTGAATATGCCACCCAAAGAAAATATACAGATGAAGCCAGATTAATGGCAGCACATTGTCTCCAACGTTTTAAAGAAATTGAATCTAAACCTTATTTTGATTTGCTTAAAACGGCTTGTTATGAAGAAAAAAATCCCAATGTTAGAATGTGTTTGGTTACAGCATTAGCTCGGGTAGGAAATCAAGCAGCTTTGACAGAGTTGGAGGAATTGTACAGGAGGGGTTTAGATCAAAGGATTCAAGTAAATATTGTCAAAGGTCTTCAAAACTTTAAATCAGGAAATGCTTTTGGCCTTGCATTAAAAGCTATTCAAAATCCATCGATACATGTTGCGAGTTTAGGAGCACAATATTTTTTAGAAAATGGCAATGAGACTCATGAAGAAGCACTTGGAAATATACTTCGACAAGGTGGTCTGTCCTGGCAAGTTAAGAGCATTGTGTATGACGCACTTTTAAGAATTGTACCCCCTTATAAAAAGTTAACTCATGAATCGTTAAAATATCAGATTAAAGGATTGGTGACAGCATCAAGAAATCCATATGAAAAATCAGCTTATCTTAAATGCTTGTGGCGAGATCCTAAGGAAATTCCTTACTTCATCCGAACAGCAGAACAAAGTAAGGATGCAATCATTAAGACAACCACCACTGAAGCTATATTCAAAAGCCTCAGACAATCATCTTTTTCATCGATTTACAGAGGGGCAAAAAATCCTATCTACAAAATGATTTCAGCACATCTTCATGAGTTGGTGACAAAATCTGATGTGGGTAGCATTTCTATTATGGCAGAGCAATTTCAACAAGAATCCGGAATGTTGAAATATTACTTTAAGCCTGATTCCTCATTTAAAGAAGCTATGAAACTTTTGTCTCTCCCAAGAGATATTGAAACTTACAATGACTTAGAAAAGTTTCTGGCAAAAAGTGGTAAAAGAGCAGCAAATACAAAAAATCCGGATTTTAATCATCCTATCAACTGGAAATTACTGGAAGGAAAGACGGATACAATAAAAGTGGAATTAGAGACAGATAAAGGTGTTTGTGAGTTAGAATTGTATCCAAAATTTGCCCCTGGTACAGTTGCCAATTTCATGGATCTGATTCAGAAAGATTTTTTTAAAGATAAAATTATCCATCGTGTTGTTCCGAACTTTGTGATCCAGGCTGGATGCCCAAGGGGGGATGGGTATGGAAGTCTAGATTATTCTATTCGGACAGAATCTTCCAAATTATTAAATTTTCACGAAGATGGAATTTTGGGAATGGCTAGTTCAGGTGCGGATACGGAATGTAGTCAGTTTTTTATTAGCTTTTCTCCAGCACCGCATTTAGATGGACGATATACAATTTTTGGAAAAATGACCAGAGGAGTTGATGTCTTAAATATAATTAATGTTGGAGATAAAATCCTGTCCGTAAAATTGAAGACTTAATTAACCAAAACTAATATATGAAAAATACTGCACTGACTGATACGCACATTGCTTTGGGAGCAAAAATGGCTGAATTCGCTGGTTATAATATGCCAATTTCTTATTCAGGAATCAAAGAGGAACATGATGCTGTAAGGAATTTTGCCGGAATGTTTGATGTGTCTCATATGGGTGAATTCATCGTGAAAGGTAAGCAAGCTTTTGATTTGATACAAAAAGTAACCTCTAATGATGTCTCCAAACTTGAAATTGGAGAAGCACAATATTCATGCATGCCTAATTTAACTGGGGGCATAGTGGATGATTTATTGGTTTACCGTCTAGCGGAAGACCAATGTGCTGAAGGTGAAAAGGCCTATATGTTGGTTGTTAATGCATCCAATATTCAAAAAGATTGGGATTGGATTAATAGTCATAATTCATTTGATACCAGGATAATAAATATTTCAGATATTACAGGTCTTCTTGCTATTCAAGGACCTGGAGTAGTCGGATTATTGCAGGAACTTACGGAGGTAAACTTAGCATCTATACCATATTATTCTTTTAAAAAGGGATCATTTGCAGGAGTTGACAATGTTTTAATATCAGCGACTGGATATACGGGGAGTGGAGGGTTTGAAATTTATGCAGAAAACGAAAAGATAGCCCATATATGGAATGAAGTATTTAAAATTGGTAAACCAAAAGGACTTTTACCAATTGGTTTAGGTGCGCGGGATACATTGAGGTTAGAAATGGGATTTTGCTTATATGGAAATGACATCGATGATACTACATCTCCTTTAGAAGCAGGCTTAGGCTGGATCACAAAATTGAATAAAGGAGAATTTATTGGCAGAGATTTAATGCTAGAACTCAAGGCAAATGGTATAAAAAAGAAGTTGGTAGCTATCAAATTGGAGGACAGAAGAGTGCCTAGACATGGCTATGCTGTTGTTGATGAGGGAGGAAAGGAAATTGGCGTGGTTACTTCTGGCACTTCATCGCCTACTTTGAATTGTTCTATAGGACTTTGTTATGTTCCAACAGAATTATCCAAAGAAGGAAGTATCGTATATGTATCAGTCGGTTCAAAAAACCTAAAAGCAGAAGTAGTTAAGTTGCCATTTTATAAAGGCAATAAATAAACATGTGATTGAGTGATAGATTGCTGTAATTTAAATGCCTCCAAAAAATTATTGTGCAAATAAAACCCATAAAATACTTATTTCCAGATCTAGAGAGAGTAGAAAATTCCGATGCATTTTTTGATACTATAAAGGAAAATTTTCCTCAAAAAAATGAGGAAGGAATTTTTTTACAGGGTAAGAAAAGTACTATTTTCTTATATAAGATTAAAACAAAAAAACGTGTATTTCATGGAATTCTCGCTGGGGTAGATATAGAGGATTATCTGAAGGGAAATATTAAGAAACACGAAAACACCTTATTAAAGCAGGAAGAGAATATAGTTAAATTAACCTTGGAACGCAATGCGATTATAAAACCTGTACTGCTCACCTATAAATCTAATCCCGAGTTAAGTAAACTGATAAAAAATGGGTTTCATAATCGAAAACCAAAGTTTGCACTGGAATTTACTAAGGACAAGCAAACCCATGAATTATATGCAATCACCAATGAAAGTGAAATAAAGTCTTTTCAAAAACTATTCGATAAGCACGTTAAAAAATCATATATAGCTGATGGACATCACCGTATGGCTGCGGTAAGCTATATTTTGGATGAAAAGCCAGAATTAAAAAATCATGGATTAAATTATATTCTTTGTGCATTATTCGATTTGGATGAATTGAGCATCATGTCATACAACCGAATGTTTTCTTTATCTCATATTGACGAGATTTCTATATTGTTGAAAAAACTAAGGACTTGGTCGGATGTTAAAAAGTTAAGAAGTATCAGGCTCCCAATGAAAAAGCATGAGTTTATTTTGTATACTTCCAAGGGTCATTATTCTGTAACCTGGAATAAAAAAATTGTTGCACAAAATAGGAAGTCAAATCATATAGTTTATGATATTGACTTGTTTAATGATTATGTATTAACAAAGATTTTTAAAGTGCTGGAAGTTAGATCTGACCCAAGAATTCAATATGTTGAAGGGATAAAAGGGGTAAAGCCAATAGTAAAAAGTCTAAAAGAAAATGAGCAGCTTATCGGCTTCAGCTTTTTTCCTGTGAAATCACGTGATTTTGTAAAAACAGCGGATACCGGAAAGATTTTGCCTCCTAAAAGTACTTGGTTTGAACCACGGATCCGAAACGGTATTATAGTCCAGAACTTATAGTTTTTAATAATTTTCAAGTTTTATGCTAAAAGTATATAGTGACCATATTTTTAATGGCTTTGAGTTTTTAAAACAAACAGGATTAATATTTAATGATAAATCAGAGATCGTAAAGATATGCCCTATTGGTAGTTTTGATAAAAGTGAATTCAATTATTATCCGGGATTGCTAGTTCCTGGATTTGTTAACGCGCATTGTCATCTTGAGTTATCTCATCTCCGCAATAAAGTTGGTTCTGGAATTGGATTGCTTCCATTTCTAAAAAATGTGGTGGGTCTAAGAGAAACTTCTGAAGAAGAGATCCAGGTAGCAATAAGAAATGCTGACGCTCAAATGTATGAATTGGGCATCGTGGCTGTAGGGGACATTTCTAATAAGCCTGATACCATTGTATGTAAATCAGAGAGTAGAATAAAATATTTTAATTTCATAGAGTCTTTTGATTTCATGCAAGAGCATTTGACCAACTTTTTTTTTAATGGTTATCTTGAGACTTTTAAAAAATATGGAAATCTACCTAAATCAATGGTACCTCATGCGCCATATTCTGTGACTCCTCAATTATTTAAATTGATCAATCATCAGAATTGCGATCCAACTGTAATAAGTATCCACAATCAGGAAGTAATGGATGAGGACCTTTTGTTTCTTAGTAAGCAGGGGGGATTTTTAGATTTTTACCAACATTTTGGTTTTAATTTGGATACTTTTCTCCCTACCGGTAAAACATCTATTCATTACACCTTAAGTCATCTTGATCTAAAACATAATGTTCTTCTTGTACACAACACAATGATGGGTTTAGATGATATAATAGAGGCTAAGAACAGAATTTCTCAAATATATTTTGTAACCTGTCCGAATGCTAACCTATATATTGAAAATAATCTGCCTGACTATAAATATTTTATTGAAACGGGTTCAACAATGTGCATAGGAACTGATTCGCTTTCATCAAACTGGAGCCTGTCGATTCTTGATGAGATTAAGACAATACATAAATATAACCAATGGATACCTCTTCAATCTATATTTTCATGGGCAACCATAAATGGTGCCCGAGCTTTGAAAATGGATGATTGTTTTGGAAGTTTTGAAATACACAAAAGTCCTGGACTAAATTGGATACAAGAATTTAAAAGGATTGATGAAATTGCAATATTGCCTCAATCCGCAGGGGTCAAGAAAATTTTATGATTTGAAAATTGCCAATATGATGGAATCCGTTTTTGAGCAAATTGTTTTACATACGGGTTTGACTCCCAGACAAATAAAAAGCACACTAGATTTGTTGAAGGAGGGCGCAAGTATTCCATTTATTGCAAGATACCGAAAAGAAAGAACCCAATCTTTAGATGAACATCAGATAAGACTAATTAAAAGTACCTCCGATCTTTTTGAGGATTTATGGAATCGGAAAAATTTCATTTTAGATACACTTAACGAACAAGGAGTTCTAACCAGTGAATTAAAGGGAAAAATTTTGGAGGCTAAGGATATGCTAACCTTGGAAGATCTGTATTTACCTTTTAAGAAGCGAAGGAAAACCAAGGCAGATATCGCTATAGAGAATGGGCTTGAACCAATAGCCATGAGAATTATCCAAAAGGTTAAACTTAATTTAGATGCTGAATTGATTCCATTTATCCCAACTCCTTACCAATCAAAAATCGATGCACTGGAAGGCATTAAGCATATTATATCTGATATTATTAACAGGGACGATGAATTAAGGCTTAGATTGAGGAACAGGATATGGAACGAAGGTATACTTGTCTCTAAACTTTCAAAGGGTAAAGAAAATCAAGCACAAAAATTTAAAGACTATTTTAAGTATCATGAATTAGTAAAGAAGATTCCTTCTCATCGTTACCTGGCTATAAGAAGAGGTGAAGAAGAAAAATTACTAAAAGTGGATGTAGAATTGAATGAAATCGACTTCATTGAAATTATTGAACGTAAGTATTTTAATGATGGATCGAGTAAGCTGAGTCAAATAATGAAATCAGCTGTAGAAGAAGCATGGAGCAAAATGCTTTTCCCATCATTGGTTTTACAAGTTAATCATCGATTAAAGGAAAAGTCAGATATAGCAGCAATTGATGTTTTTGGAAACAATCTCAGGCAAATTCTTTTAGAAGCTCCCCTGGGAAGCAAAAGAATTTTAGCGATAGATCCAGGATTTAGATCAGGCTGTAAAGTTGTGTGTATTGATGAAACAGGGAATTTGTTAAATCATTTTGTAATTTTTCCTTTGGAACCGGTTCTTGAAAAGTCTGTCTCCAAGGAAAAATTAATGTCTGCAATAAATTCTTATAAAATTTTGGATATAGCAATTGGTGATGGAACTGGAGGAAGGGAAGTTAGCGCATGGTTGTCAGAAATATTGGAATCCAGTAATGTTAATGTTCATGTGGTTAGTGAAAGTGGGGCATCCATATATTCTGCATCTGAATTGGCGGGATCTGAGTTTCCTGAACTGGATCTGACATTTAGAGGGGCAATATCAATTGGGAGAAGATTAATGGATCCATTGTCTGAGTTAATCAAAATAGACCCAAAATCAATAGGTGTAGGCCAATATCAACATGATGTTAATCAAAAGATCTTAAAGGATCGATTAGATCAAGAAATTATAAGTTGTGTAAATGCAGTTGGGGTACAAGTAAATACCGCTTCTGTTCAGCTTTTATCTTTTGTTAGCGGAATAGGCCCAACCTTAGCTAAGAATATAGTTGAATATCGTGACAAGAATTATGAGTTCAAAACAAAAGGTGAATTGCTTAATGTTCCACGCTTTGGACAAAAGGCTTTTGAACACAGTGCTGGATTTTTGAGAGTAAGAGATGGTAAGTATCCACTTGATAATACTGGAGTTCATCCGGAACGATACGAATTGGTGGATGCAATGGCGGTATCTGTGAATCACACTTTGGAAGAATTAATTTCCTCTAAAAATTTTATTCAAAAAATTGATTTGACAAAATTTATATCAGATAGCACAAATCTTGATACGCTCAAGGATATTATAAACGATATTTCCAAGCCTGGCCTAGACCCGAGAGGAGAGATCAAACTGTTTTCTTTTGATCCCACAGTCAAAACCATTAATGATATAGTTCAAGGAATGATTTTACCTGGAATTGTTTTAAATATTACAAAGTTTGGTGCATTTATAGACATAGGTATTAAAGAATCAGGTTTGATTCATGTCTCTGAGATGAGTGCTAAATTTATTGAGGATCCATTAAAAATATTAAGTTTAAGGCAAAAAATTTTAGTTAAGGTTATTTTAGTTGATTATGAAAGGAAGCGGATTCAATTGAGTATAAAAGACCTTGATTTTAAAATTTAGATTTTAGATCACAACATATTTAATTTGTTTTGCACTCTGATTTGACATATGATTTTATAATAATTGGGGCTGGGATAATTGGTTTGGCAACTGCAAGGGAGTTTTTAGTAAAACTCAGAAATGTTAGAGTCCTTGTACTGGAAGCAGAGGATCAGATAGGTACTCATCAAACCGGACACAACAGCGGAGTTATTCACTCAGGTATTTATTATCAGCCGGATTCTTTGAGATCAAAGAATTGTCTCAGAGGCTATTCTTTAATGTTGGATTATCTTAATGAAAAGCAAATTTCTCATGAACTGTGTGGCAAATTAATTGTAGCAAAGGAAGAAAAGGAACTAGTTCCCTTAAATAAGCTATTTGAGAATGGCCGAAAAGTGGGCTTGGATAAGGTTGAAATTTTAACAGATGTGGAGGCATCTGAGCTGCAACCCGGACTCAAATCGCTCAGAAGTTTGTGGGTGCCTTATACTGGAATAGTTAGTTATAAGGATGTTGCTCGTAGTTTAGAAAAAGATGTGAAAGAGCTGGGAGGAAAAATTCTTCTTGGACAAAATGTAAATAGTTTAAAACTTGGTTCAAATCAAGATTGGACCGTAACTGCTGGGAATAGTGTTTATAAGTGTAATTATTTAATAAGTTGTGCAGGATTACAAGCTGATCGCCTGATACCTGATCAAAATTTGATAAATAAGTTTAGAATAATTCCGTTTAAAGGAGATTATTATGCGTTAAAAAAGGAATCTTTTAAAAAAATTAATTGCTTGCTGTACCCAATTCCTGATCCTGAGTTTCCATTTTTAGGGATTCACTTTACCCGTCATGTCGACGGAACTATCTCGCTCGGACCAAGTGCGACCCTTTCTCTCAATCGTAGTGATTATAAACACCGCAGCATTAATATGAGTGATCTCAATGCGATTATCAACTTTCCTGGTTTTTGGAAATTTATCCTAAGATATTGGCGTACGGGATTGAAGGAAATGATTCTCTTTGTAAATAAAGCAAAATTTGCAAAAGAAGGTTGTGCTTTTGGAATTGATGTAAAAAAAGAAGATTTGAGTAAAATTGAATCAGGAATAAGAGCATTAGTAGTAGATAATCAGGGTTATATAAATGATGATTTTATTATATCTGAAAATATCAATTGCCTTCATCTATTAAATTCTCCTTCGCCAGGAGCAACAGCAAGTCTCGCAATAGCTGAGTCTCTTTTCCAAAGGTATCTCTCAGGTCAAACTCCTGATTTTTAAGCTTTTTTGTAGCTTTACATGGATTTTTCTAGCAAGTCTTAAGTTTATGGGATTATTTCAAATCAAATCAAAAAATGGTTCATTTAGTTTAACTGAGGATCAACTCCATGCATATGAGGTTACAGAAATTGCCGTGGACCGATACCACTTAGTGTATAAAAATTTATCACTTCAGGCAAAAGTAAATCTTATTGATCTAGTAAATGGTAAGGTTGAGCTTAAAATTAATGGAATTGTACATGAGCTTACAATAGAGGATGAATTAAAATTGTTAATAGATTCCATTGGGTTAAGAATCAGTCAAAAGAAAATAGATGACATATTGAGGGCGCCAATGCCTGGCTTAGTATTGAATGTTTTAGTTGTGCCTCAACAAGAAGTTAAAAAGGGGGATAGTTTGGTAACACTGGAAGCTATGAAAATGGAGAATGTACTTAAAGCACACCATGATGGAGTGATTAAGTCAGTAAGTGTTTTAAAAGGTGATAAAGTTGAAAAGGGCCAAATTCTTGTTGCTTTTGAAAATTAATTTTTAAATGACTGGTTTTAAGAAATATTCTAAAAGTGAATGGATGGAATCCTTCTCCTTGGATAAGGGGATTGAGAGTACCCACTTGGTTGACCCACAAATAAAAGGTTTATCTTTTGCGCATCAGGATGATTTAAGAGATTATCAAGGTTTTGAGAGACTAAAAAATGGAAGCGCAGATTGGAAAATTTCGTGCTTATTGGAAATTTCAGATTACTCCACTCAGAATCCGTTAATACCCTTGAGTCTTGAACATGGTGTGGAACAAATAAGGTTGCATTTTAAAAATAAACCAAGTTTAGATTCAATAAAAGTTCAATTAATTAATGTTTTGACAGATGTTGTTGACATATTTATCAGTTGGGATGATATGATTATAGAGGATGTAGTGAAAATAAAAAATGAAATTAACACTAACTATTTTTCGAACCATTTAATAAAATTGGAAATTTGTATTGATCATTTATTGAAGACGGCAAAAAGCAAAAATGAACAGGATTTACTACAGAATGAAACCCTTTTGTACTGTTTTAATTTTGGTGTTTATGAAACCGAAAAATGGCAAGTAAATCTAAATAATCTTCATGAAAATTTGATTAATTTTAATTTCTCAAAACCATTAAAAGTTGTCGTTAAGGTTGATTTTGATAATGATTTTTTAACAAATATTTCATCATTCAGGGCATTAAAGGAAGTTTTAAAGTCTTTTAATTTTATTGATCCTGTTTATTATTTAAGTTTTGTTGATAAGAAAAATTATACAGATCTGAATTCAAATCTTATCCATTTGTCTTTAACAAGTTTGTCAGCCAGTTTGGCAAATGCGGATGCAATCTGGGTCAAACCAGCTGATTCATTTCATTCAGAAAATAGTGAATTTTGGTTAAAACTAGCATTGCATCAGCAGCATATTCTTAAGCAGGAGGCAAAAATGAATTTAGTATGGGACCCTTTAGGTGGTTCATATTACATTGAAGATTTATCCAATAAAATATTCAATCTTTTGTTCATAAAAAATTGATGTCCATTTGAAATTTAATTCAATGATTAAGAAACTATTAATAGCTAATAGAGGTGAGATTGCATTACGCATTATGCGAACTGCAAGAAAAATGGGCATTGTTACCGTTGCCGTATATAGTGATGCAGACAAAATTGCTCCTCATGTATTATTTGCGGATGAAGCGATTTATATTGGACCTTCTCCATCCAGAGAGTCGTATTTAAGGATGGATAAAATAATAGAGGCCGCAATAAATACTAATTGTGATGCCATCCATCCTGGGTATGGATTTTTAAGTGAAAATTCAGATTTTGCGGACCTCGTCCATCAGAAAGGTATGATATTTATTGGGCCACCAGCTTCCGCGATGATTCAAATGGGATCCAAAATTGCGGCTAAGCAAACTGCTACCAGAATTGGTGTCCCACTTGTGCCAGGAACGGATACCGCCATTTCAACTCTTGCGGAGGCAAAGCAGATTGCATTAGAAACTGGATTCCCTTTATTGATTAAAGCCAGTGCCGGTGGAGGAGGGAAAGGTATGCGTTTGGTTAATCAGGAGAATGAATTGGAAGAACAAATGCGTCAGGCATCAAGTGAAGCTTTGGCTTCATTTGGAGACGGAGCAGTTTTTATTGAGAAATTTGTTCATAGGCCTAGACATATTGAGATTCAGATATTTTGTGATAAGCATGGCAATGGATTATATTTATTCGAAAGGGAATGCAGTGTTCAACGAAGACATCAGAAATTAGTAGAGGAAGCGCCATCATCCTGTTTAAATGAGGTCATAAGAAAGAGAATGGGAGAAGATGCCGTAAAACTGGCATTGTCATGCGGATATGTTGGTGCAGGTACTGTCGAATTTTTAGTTGACGATTCCTTGAATTATTATTTCCTGGAAATGAATACCAGATTGCAGGTTGAACATCCAGTGACCGAAATGATCACTGGACTTGACTTAGTAGAACTGCAAATCAAAGTTGCAGAAGGACTGCCATTAGGTATTTCCCAAGACGCCTTATCTATAAATGGACACGCTATGGAAGTAAGGGTTTGTGCAGAAGATCCAAAGAATCAATTTTTTCCAAGCATTGGAACTTTAGAGGAATATGATCCACCTGTTGGGGCACATATTCGGGTTGATGATAGTTATTCCAAGGGAATGGAAATTCCAATACATTATGATCCTATGATAGGGAAACTTATTGTCCATGGAAAAGACAGAATGGATGCCATTAATAAATTGTTGGATGCTATTGCTAAATATAGAATTAAGGGAGTTGAAACAACATTGTCATTTTGTGAATTTGTTTTAAATCACCAGGATTTTAGAAAAGGAAATTTTGATACCGGTTTTGTTGGCGCTCATTACGAAGAATTCCTAAATTATAAATCTCATTCGCTCGAAGAGGAAGCAGCCTGTATAATTGGATTGTACGCATATCTTAAAGAAAAAAGTAGAACCAATACATATGAAGATAATGGCGATCATTGGGTTCAAAATAGGAGATGGTTATAATAATTTAATTAAATCCTTAATTATTAAATTTTATGTCTAACATGAAATGGGTAAGCCCAGAGGGCATCGAAATTGATGAGGAGTATTTTCATTCTGGGAAGGTAAAAGACCTGGAAGGATTTGTATCAGGAGTCCCTCCATTTATGAGAGGTCCTTACGCCTCAATGTATGTATCACAGCCATGGACCATTCGGCAGTATGCAGGATTTTCCAATGCTCATGACAGTAATGCATTTTATCTAAAAAATCTAGCCCAGGGCCAGAAAGGGTTGTCTGTTGCATTTGATCTTGCCACACATCGTGGATATGATTCTGATCATCCTCGTGTGGAAGGAGATGTTGGAAAAGCCGGAGTAGCCATAGATTCAGTTGAGGATATGAAAATTCTTTTCAATAGGATTCCACTCGATGAAATTTCAGTCTCCATGACAATGAATGGAGCAGTGATTCCTATTCTTGCATTTTATATAATTGCTGCAGAGGAACAAGGAGTAATTCCATCCAAACTTTCTGGAACCATTCAGAATGATATTTTGAAAGAATTTATGGTGAGGAACACATATATATATCCTCCAGAACCATCCATGAGACTGATCTCTGACATTTTTGCTTATTGCTCTAAGCACATGCCAAAATTCAACTGTATTAGTGTGAGTGGTTACCACATGCACGAGGCAGGAGCTCCTGCAGACCTGGAATTAGCATACACTTTATCCAATGGGGTGGAGTATATAAAAGCCGGAATTGATGCAGGACTGAATATTGACAATTTTGCACCCAGAATTTCTTTTTTCTGGGGGATAGGAATGAATTTTTTTATGGAAGTTGCAAAAATGAGGGCAGCACGTGTTGTCTGGGCTGAATTGGTGCAGAAATTCAATCCTCAAAATCCCAAATCTTTGGCTTTAAGAACCCATTGCCAGACTTCAGGGTGGAGTTTGACAGAACAAGAGCCATATAATAATATTACACGCACAGCAATCGAGGCAATGGCTGCAGTTATAGGTGGAACACAATCACTTCATACAAATGCTTTGGATGAAGCAATCGCATTGCCAACAGATTTTTCTGCAAAGATTGCCCGTGACACACAATTATACATCATGAATGAGTCTGGGGTAACCAAATCTGTAGACCCTTTTGGAGGATCATATTATTTGGAAGAATTAACTTCAGAGTTAATCGAAAAGACCAAAAGCCACATTAAGGATATTGAATCCCATGGGGGAATGGTTAAGGCAATTGAAATGGGCTTACCAAAATTGGGAATTGAAGAGGCTGCCACAAAGAAACAAGCAAAAATTGATTCAGGAACAGATCAAATTATAGGGGTCAATGTCTTCCGCTCAAATTCTTCTCTAAGTTTTGATCTCCTTGAAGTAGATAATGTTTCGGTAAGGCAAGAGCAAATTAATCGCCTGGCAGAAATAAAATCTACAAGGAATCAGATAAAAGTTGATCAATGTCTGTCCAGATTGACTAGTGCAGCAAAAGATAAATCTGAAAATATTTTGCAACTGGCAATAGATGCAGCGCGAGAAAGAGCAACTTTGGGAGAAATTAGTTATGCATTGGAAATAGTTTTTGGGAGATATCAGGCAAATTATAAATTTGTATCTGGTGTTTATAATAAAACCATGGGTAATTCTGAAGCAACCAAGAAAGTTAAAATGCTTTCCGATTTGTTCTCGAAATTAGATGGAAGACGTCCACGTATTTTAATTGCTAAATTAGGACAAGATGGTCATGATAGGGGAGCCCACATCATTGCTACTGGTTTTTCAGATTTTGGTTTTGATGTAGATATAGCGCCATTATTTCAAACCCCTGAAGAAGCTGCTTTTCAAGCTTTTGATAACGATGTTCATGTGCTTGGCATTTCTTCTCTGGCTGCTGGTCATAAAACGCTTGTTCCAAAAGCGATTCAAAAATTAAAAGAGCTGGGAAGAGAAGATATACTTGTTGTCGTTGGAGGAGTTATTCCGGAAAAGGATTACGATTTTTTATACCGGCAAGGTGTTTCGGCAATTTTTGGTCCTGGCACTCCTTTGCCTGAGTCGGCAAGAGTTGTGCTTGAAAAAATGTTTGAAAGATTTTATCCGCAACATGTTTTGTAGACTCAATCAATCAAAACCTTAAAACATTCCGCACCAATAGTTGTGCCAAGTTGTATGAAATAAATTGAAGGCGGGGTGTTTTGTGCATCCATTAATTCTTGTTTGAAGTTGCTATCAGCAGGACTAAGATTTCCACTTCTGACAACTTCACCATTCATGTTGATGATTTTATAAGTTATTGCATCCTGCAAAATTTGATTGGCTACAAAGTAAATTTTCTTTGCTTGTCTTTCATAATAAACAAAATGCTCTTGATTAGTTGGGTTATATATACTTATGGTATTAAAAAATTCATATTGCCTATCGTAATCAGTTTGTTTCAATCGGTAATAGTTAATTCCTTTGATTGGATTGACATCCAGATGTTTATAAGCTACCACTGAAGTGGAATTCTTGCTTCCTTTAACAATCGCAATTTCCTCAAAATTTCTTCCATCAGAAGATCTTTCAATTGTAAAAAATGCATTGTTTCTTTCTGATGCTGTTTCCCAACGCAATTCAATATAATCGTTAATGAATTCACCTTCAAAATTTATTAAGCTTATAGGTGCAGGAGGAATAGGATAGGTGTAATTCAAGCATTCAATATCCAAATTTTGGATGGCGATACAACATGTCGGATTCATATTTGCTGTACCATTTCCACTGATGTGGCCAATTCCAAGAGAATGAGTCAATTCATGCGTTACCATTCTTTTGTATTGGGTGGCTGTAAGACAAGCGCCCGTTGAATCATTAACTATGACATACCCATAAGCACCGCTCCACCAGGATGTGCCATCAAAGCTATGCATTCCAGATCCATACAATCCGCCTACAGCTAAAATTCCTGAACAACTATTTAGATCGGCAATTTCATCACAAGGGTCATTATATATGACCAATGCATTTCTGCTGGTGCCATAAGTATTTAATATATAGGAAATAAAATTTCCACCAGCAGCAGATCCTGTTGAACAATCGGGAATATATCCATGCGTATTTCCATTTGCCAAATTAATGCCTGTGTAATTATTGTTAAGATCAACCAATGCATTTTGTACTTGAGTGTTTGCTCCTCCAAAGTAGTTGTCTCCTATTGAATCATATCTAACAGGTAATGCAGTGCCTTTAAATCCTGTCCATCTGAATCTAATTCCATTGGCAACAAGGAAGGTGCAATGTGCCGGAGCGGCCCGATCATTAATTCTAAAGTCTTCTATCTTGTAAGTTGTGTTTATTGCAGCTTCATTCCAACTACTTTTTCTGTTTAGAAAAGAGGTCATCATTCTGATTAAGGCTTCTTTAGGATAAACTTTTAGAGGAGTAAAGCTTCTTTTTTCTGCAATTTGAAAATCGCTGGACTCCTCAATTGGTACTAAATAATAATTTTCATTCTTTTTATTAGTTTCAAAAACTCCCCATGCCATCATTTGTAATCTCCAGCCTTGAGGTCCATTGTCTAAAAAAACTAAGTATTCGTGTCCAATCGTAAATTCAGGTTCTCCAAAAACAAAAAAATCCATTTCCTTAGCCTGATAGCTTAAAGAATGAAGTAAAATATTTTGTTCTTGTCTAAGAGGGCCCTTTATGCATTCTGAGACTTGTAGTTCATATTGATTGAAAGTTTTTTCGCCAACTTGTTTTTGTCCACTGGATAAACAAGTAACCAGAACCACGGCATCTGCATTATTTGCTAAAATCCCCAAGTTTTCAGGGGGAATTATGGTTGTTGCTGAAAGTATAGTTGCAGTAAATAAGAAAAATAAAACACGATTGAAAGCAATAAACATATTTACCATATTATTGACAAATACATCACCAAATCATGAT
>Ga0268298_10000089_pt1 | contig 109565 bp, 78 predicted proteins | sample WWTPWeurt_MetaG_FD_194462 | JGI IMG/M metagenome (GOLD analysis project Ga0268298, IMG submission 194462) | Activated sludge microbial communities from WWTP in Nijmegen, Gelderland, Netherland - WWTP Weurt | ecosystem: Engineered > WWTP > Aerobic digester > Activated sludge | place...
AGGCTGCTTCACAGACAAAAATTAGAATTTTAATACTAATATTAGAACAACAATAATTTCTACCTGAAGAAGGTCCTCTTAACAAGCGTTAATACAACCCAAGATACTTGATCTGCTTTATAGTAACTGCCCATATTCAGAGTTGTAATTTACCGCTTTTGGTTCAAAATATCTTATCTCTTATATATTTTTCACCAAACGTCAAAAGCTCCAGGAAACTAAGTCCCGGAATTCATACAGGATCGAATCCCATTTTAAATATTAAATTGCAACCGAGCTTGATTTTAACTTGAAGAACAGAGGCAATTATTTAAACAGTGGTGTCTGATTTTTAAAGCAGTATGATCAGATAGTTTTCTAACCTTAATACATACAAGCGTTTAAGGTGATCTTTAAATTAAGTTCATTTGACTGCGTTAGGAGAATTTTTGGGCTATACTTTGCACAAATATAAACATGTAAGTTGTATTGCTTTGGCATGTAGCCCATTCATTAATAAGCTTATTATTTTAACGCACTTTTAAAAAAAGATGGAAATATAAATTGCGTTCTAAGCAAGGGGAGTCCCAAGTTTGAGAAACCTAATAAGGCACATTCTGGAACTTTAGCGGAATCCTTTGCCAACTCCATAAAACATAGCAATGTCCATTACAATGTTTGATATAGAAGTTATCAATCAAAGTTTCAAAACTCTTTTTTTTCAATCTCATTCATTTACCCGACCAAAATATCATTCATTACCATATTGAAAAAGAATAATATAGTAATTCCCAGCAGAATACCTGCTCCATATCGGCTCGAGAAAGATAAAGAAAAAATTTAAAATGTATTTCAAAATAGGAATTTTAAACCAAAAATAAAAATCAAATGCAGTTGTTTTTTTTGATTCAATAATCCGGTATCCTTGTTTATCAAACAGTTCATTAAGCTGAATATTTGTCCATTCCAATTGAGGTTGATTGTTTTTTAATTTATATTCTTTATAGTTTTTCGAATCAATGTCGGAAACAATTAAAATTATAAATTTGGGCAAAACTGAATTATTCAAAAAAATCTTAGTGGGATCATCTATGAGTAGGATCGAATTGACAAATAACCAAATTGAATCTGAATGTTCAAATCGATAATTTTCATATGTACAGTTTATTGACTCAAAATCAGGAAATAAAGCAAATGATGATTTTAGACTTTCTATCAATTTAGGGTTATTGTCAACTAGACAAAAGTGGTTGTTTATCCCCATATTTCTCAGTGCGATAGGAATATAAGCTTCCCCACAAGGCAAATCGATAATTTTCTCTCTATTTTTTAATTCAGGATATTTGTAAATCAGGTTTTTAATTTCTTTTGCCCAAACCCAATGAGGATACCTGAAGCTTTGAATTTTCCTAGAAAAAAATTGATGTTTTGATTTCAGAACTAAAATAGTGCGGGCTAACATAGAATTCTGGGCATAAGTGAAACTTAATCAAATCTTTATCTTTATTTTCTAAAAAAGAAAGCCATTTCCTGTATGGAAATGGCTTCAATATTAATCCTTGATAATATAATTCTAAACATGAGCAGAAGGGCGCTTACCCCAGCTGCATTTTGGATTTAACCAACAAATCATTGTATCGCTTTGAGCCAGTACCTGCAGGGATTTTCTTACCAATAATTACGTTTTCTTTCAAACCTGAAAGATCATCAACTTTTGCTGCAATAGCGGCTGAACTCAAGACTTTGGTAGTTTCCTGGAACGAAGCTGCTGAAATCCAACTACTTGTACCCAATGAAGCCCTTGTAATACCAAGCAATAACGAACTGGAAGTTGCAGGAATAGCATCCCGATATTCTACCAATTTTTTATCGTTACGCTTTAGGTAAGAATTTTCTTCCTGGATTTGGCGCATGGTTACCAATTGCCCGCGTTTCAATTTAGCAGATTCTCCCGCTTCAGAAATCACTTTTTTGTCAAAAATATCGTCATTTGCATTCACAAAATCCCAACGATCTACGGGCTCTCCTTCTAATAATGTAGTATCTCCCGGATCTTCTATTTGTACCCAACGCATCATTTGTCTAACAATCACTTCAATGTGTTTGTCATTGATATTGATACCTTGTGAACGGTACACCTCTTGGACTCCATTTACCAAATAGGATTGTACAGCGAATATTCCTTTGATATTAAGTATATCTCTAGGTGCTGTAGTTCCATCGGATAATGGCGTACCAGCTCGTACAAAATCTCCTTCCTGAACCAATATGTGTTTGGACAAGCCTATCAGATATTTTCTTCTCTGTTGTGTTCGCTCATCTTCCACAAAGATTTCACGGTTACCGCGCTTGATTTTACCAAAGAATACGATTCCATCAATTTCAGATACTACTGCCGGATTTGAAGGATTTCTAGCTTCAAACAATTCAGTTACTCGTGGCAAACCACCCGTGATATCAGATACTTTACTGATATTTCTCGGAATTTTACCGATTTTCTGACCAGCAGAAATCGAATCATTATCTTCTACTGATAGATAAGCTCCTACGGGAAGGGCATAGTTTTTTAACTCATCTCCCGAAGGGCTTACAATAGAAATAGCTGGTACTTTCTTTTTATTTTTTGACTCGATAATTACCTTTTCAGTGAATCCGGTCTGATCGTCTCTTTCTTGACGATAAGTCACACCTTCTTCAATGGAATCAAATTTTACTATTCCAGAAAATTCGGAGATGATCAATGCATTGAATGGATCCCAGCTACACAACATCTCTCCCTTTGAAACTTCCTGACCTTCTGAAACCAAGAGTAGTGAAGAGTATGGCACGTGAGCACTTGATAAAAGTTTCTTGGTTGTGCTGTCAAGGATTTTAATCTCGCCTGACCTGGAGAGAACGATTCTTGATTTTGAGCCACCATCGATGAATTCGGAAAAACGAATTCCATCAAACTCCACAGTACCATCGAACTTTGCACTCAGTTCTGATTCAGCTTTAGAAACGGCCGCAACACCACCCACGTGGAATGTACGTAAGGTCAGCTGTGTTCCAGGTTCACCGATACTTTGTGCTGCTATAATTCCGACTGCATCTCCTTTTTCTGCGATTCTACCAGAAGCGAGGTTTTTACCGTAACACTTAGTACAAACTCCTTTTCGAGCTTCACAAGTCAAAACTGAACGAATCGTAACAGATTCGATACCAAGTTTTTCAATGTTGATAGCTGATTTTTCATCTATATAATCGCCTGCAGAAAGCAATATTTCATCCGATTCAGGATGAATTACATTGTGCAATGTAAACCTACCCTGTATCCTACTAGACAGGTTCTCTATGACTTTGTCATTGTCTATCAATGCTGTGGTCTCAATTCCTCTTAAAGTATTGCAATCCTGTTCAATTATTACCACATCCTGAGCCACGTCAACCAACCTTCTGGTAAGATAACCCGCATCAGCAGTTTTCAATGCCGTATCAGCAAGACCTTTACGAGCACCGTGAGTAGAAATAAAATATTCCAAGACACTTAAGCCTTCCTGGAAGTTTGATAAAATCGGATTTTCAATAATCGCAGAACCCGTGTCTCCAGATTTCCTTGGCTTTGCCATCAGACCTCTTAGACCACAGAGCTGCTTGATTTGTTGTTTAGAACCACGCGCCCCGGAATGAAGCATCATGTATACTGAGTTGAAGCCACCTTTATGAGAAGCAAGTTCTTTCATTAGGTTGTCTGTAATTCTGTTGTCAGCATACGTCCATCTGTCGATAATCTGATTGTAACGCTCATTATTCGTAATGAGACCCATATTATAACTATCCCAGATTTCGTCAACTTCTCTTTGTGCGTCCTCCAAAGTTTTATTCTTTACCGAAGGATGTATCAAATCTCCCAGATTGAAAGATAATCCTGCTTTGAATGCCCAATAGAATCCTTTCTCTTTGATTTCATCCAGAAACTTTGCAGTCACTGCAAAATTGGTCCTGGCCAAAATATCTCCGATTATTTGCTTCAGATTCTTTTTGGTCATTAATTCATTTACAAAAGGTACAGATTCAGGTACAGCTCTGTTGAATATCACACGACCTACTGTTGTTTTCACTAATTTTGGAACCAGATCGCCCAACTCATTCTCAGCATTTACCATCACCTTTACGGCATCGTGCAATTCCACCCTCCTTTCATTGAAAGCTATGGTCACCTCTTCCGGTGAATAATAAGCTCTCACTTTGGAGTCTTTCTCTTGTATTTTCTCTTTTGTTAAATAATACAAACCTAATACCATGTCCTGAGAAGGCAAGGTTACAGGAGATCCATCCTGTGGGTTGAGCATATTATGGGGAGCCAGCATCAATAGCTGCGCTTCCAGGATTGATGCATGAGCCAGAGGCACATGAACAGCCATTTGGTCTCCGTCAAAATCCGCATTGAACGCACCACACACCAAAGGGTGAAGTTGGATAGCTTTTCCTTCAACGAGTTGAGGTTGGAAAGCTTGAATAGAAAGTCTGTGGAGTGTAGGAGCTCGGTTGAGCAAAACTGGATGCCCTTTTAGAATATTTTCCAGGATGTCCCAGATTACCGGATCCTTCCTGTCCACTAATTTTTTTGCAGATTTTACAGTTTTAACGACTCCTCTTTCGATGAGTTTTCTGATGATAAATGGCTTGAACAATTCTGCAGCCATTCCTTTTGGAATACCGCATTCATGCAGTTTCAAGGTGGGACCTACCACGATAACAGAACGACCGCTGTAGTCCACCCTTTTACCGAGTAGATTCTGACGAAAACGTCCTTGTTTTCCCTTGAGAATATCACTCAATGATTTCAGTGCTCGACCTCCTTCAGCTTTCACAGCATTGGATTTTCTTGAATTGTCAAACAATGAATCCACTGCTTCCTGCAACATCCTTTTTTCATTTCTAAGGATCACTTCAGGAGCTTTTATTTCCAATAGCCTTTTCAATCGATTGTTGCGTATGATAACGCGGCGATATAAATCGTTCAAATCTGAGCTAGCGAATCGTCCACCATCCAATGGCACCAGAGGTCTAAGTTCAGGTGGAATGACCGGCAAATATTGGATGATCATCCACTCCGGTTTATTGTTTCGGCTATTTAGTCCTTCCCTGAATGCTTCTACCACACGAAGTCTTTTAAGAGCTTCAGATTTCCTTTGCTGGGAAGATTCTGTGGATGCTTGGTGGCGCAGTTCGAAAGAAAGATCATCGAGTTGCAATTTTTGGAGCAGATCAAAAATTGCTTCTGCACCCATTTTTGCTACAAATTTGTTTGGATCTGCATCGTCTAGCATTTGGTTTTCCTTAGGGAGAGATTCCAATATTTCAAAATACTCTTCCTCAGTCAACAAATCCATGTTATTGACACCATTCCCTCCGGCCATTCCAGGTTGAATGACTACAAACCTCTCGTAATAAATGATGGTCTCCAATTTTTTGGATGAAAGACCCAACAAGTATCCTATTTTATTAGGAAGAGATTTAAAAAACCAAATATGAACTACAGGCACTACCAATTTGATGTGCCCCATTCTCTCACGACGAACCTTCTTTTCAGTTACTTCAACACCACAACGGTCGCAGACAATGCCTTTATATCGAATCCTTTTATACTTACCACAGAAACACTCGTAGTCTTTTACCGGACCAAAAATTCTTTCGCAGAATAGTCCGTCTCTTTCCGGTTTGTATGAACGGTAGTTGATTGTCTCAGGCTTAAGTATCTCACCATATGATCTCTCCAAAATCTCATCCGGAGAACTCAGGCTAATGGCAATCTTGTCGAAAGACTGATCTTGTTTGAAGACTTTATTTTTATATGACATGTCCTGTTTTTTAAGTTTGATTAAGATTCAAATTTTACGTCAAGTACCAAACCACGTAATTCGTGGATCAATACGTTGAAAGATTCTGGAATGCTTGGTTCAGGAAGATTATCTCCCTTCACAATTGCTTCATAAGCTTTTGCTCTACCGATAATATCGTCAGATTTGATGGTCAACAACTCGCGTAGGATATTCGAAGCTCCAAAAGCCTCCAAAGCCCAAACCTCCATCTCTCCAAACCTCTGACCTCCAAACTGAGCTTTACCTCCAAGAGGTTGCTGAGTAATCAAAGAGTAAGGTCCAATGGATCTCGCATGCATTTTGTCATCCACCATATGAGATAACTTCAACATATAAATTACACCTACCGTCGCTTGCTGGTGGAATCTATCGCCTGTCTCCCCATCATATAGGTAAGTTTGACCAAATGCCGGCAACCCTGCTCTTTGGATGTATTCATCTATATCAGCCATTGTAGCTCCATCAAAAATTGGTGTGGCGAAATTCATGTTTAGTTTTTTGCCTGCCCATCCAAGAACGGTCTCGAATATCTGACCTAGGTTCATCCTTGAAGGTACACCCAATGGGTTCAAAACAATATCAACTGGAGTCCCGTCTTCCAGGAATGGCATGTCTTCTGCACGAACAATTCTGGATACGATTCCTTTATTTCCGTGTCTTCCAGCTAACTTATCACCAACTTTCAGTTTCCTTTTCTTAGCAATATAAACTTTAGCAAGTTTCAAAACACCAGTTGGCAATTCGTCACCTATACTGATATTGAACTTTTCTCTTTTGTATCTTCCAATTTCTTCATTTACTTTGATATTAAAATTGTGAAGTAATCTCGACACCAGGACATTTTTGTCAGTATCTTTTGTCCAGTTCAGATAGTCCACTTTGATGAAGTCAAGCTTTTTGAGGATCGCATTGGTATATTTTGTACCTTTTGCTACCATTTCCTCACCATATATACTCTTAACTCCCTGTGATACCTGATCCTTGACGATCTTCATCAACTTGTCTATCAACACAGTTTTCAACTCGTTAATAGCTACATTGTGTTTGTCTTCAAGTTTTGTGAGGAGATCTTTCTCTTGCACTTTCTGGTATTTATCCTTCTTGGCTCTGGCATAAAGCTGCTTGTCAATGACGACGCCTTCAATCGAAGGAGGAACTTTAAGAGATGCATCCTTTACATCACCTGCCTTATCTCCAAAAATCGCCCTGAGGAGTTTTTCTTCCGGAGTTGGATCCGTTTCCCCTTTAGGTGTGATTTTTCCAATCAGGATATCACCTTCCTCTACGTTTGCACCGATCCTGATGATACCATTTTCGTCGAGGTCTTTGGTTGCCTCTTCACTGACATTAGGAATGTCATTGGTCAACTCTTCTTCACCTAATTTAGTATCGCGAACTTCCAATTCAAAGCTTTCAATGTGAATGGAAGTAAAAATATCATCTTGAATAACACGTTCTGAGAGTACAATTGCATCTTCAAAATTGTAACCCTTCCATGGCATGAAAGCTACTTGGAGGTTTGTACCTAATGCCAATTCTCCATTTTCGGTAGCATATCCTTCACAAAGGATCGTAGATGAAGTTACACGATCTCCTTTCTTTACGATGGGTTTTAAGTTGATGCAAGTTGCCTGATTCGTTCGTGCAAATTTCGTCAAAGGATATTCTTTAATACTATCCTCAAATGAAACCAACTGATCTTCTTCGCTTCGGTCATATTGAATGACTATCTTTCTTGAATCTACGAATTCTACTACTCCATCGCCTTCTGCATTGATGAGCATCCTTGAGTCAAGTGCGACTTTGCCTTCAAGGCCGGTCCCAACAACAGGAGCTTGAGGTTTGATCAAAGGCACGGCCTGACGTTGCATGTTCGATCCCATGAGGGCACGGTTGGCATCGTCATTTTCGAGGAAAGGAATGAGTGAAGCGGAGACACCAACAATTTGGTTTGGCGCAACATCCATGAAGTCCAATTCTTCATTTCCAAGTACAGGAAATTCACCATGCTCACGACCTTTTACTTTATTTGTCTGGAATGTTCCTTTTATGTCAACAGGAACATTGGCCTGAGCGATTTTCTTATAGTCTTCTTCTTCAGCGGATAGAAACTGAATACCATTTTTGACATTCACATTTCCATCTTCTACTTTCCAATATGGCGTCTCCAAAAAGCCCATACTGTTCACTTTAGCGTGAACACACAAAGTGGAAATAAGTCCGATGTTAGGACCTTCCGGCGTTTCGATTGTACACAATCGACCATAATGTGAATAGTGCACGTCCCTCACCTCGAATCCTGCTCTTTCTCTCGAAAGTCCACCTGGTCCTAGCGCTGATATTCTTCGTTTGTGCGTAATTTCGGACAATGGATTCGTCTGATCGAGAAATTGGGAAAGCTGGCTTGTTCCAAAAAATGAGTTTATGACAGAGGATAATGTTCTAGCATTGATCAAATCAACAGGCGTAAATACCTCATTGTCTCTGACATTCATCCTCTCTCTGATGGTTCTCGCCATACGAGCAAGACCTACACCAAACTGTGCAAAAAGTTGCTCACCAACAGTCCTGACCCTTCTATTACTCAAATGGTCAATATCATCTAATTCCGCTTTCTGATTGATCAATGAAACCAAATACTTGACGATGGAAGTGATATCTTCCTTAGTGAGAACCAATGTCTCAAAAGAGGTATTGAGATTGAGCTTTTTATTGATTTTATAGCGCCCTACTTCTCCGAGATTATATCTCTTATCTGAAAAGAACAATTTGTCGATAATACCACGAGCGGTTTCTTCATCCGGTGGATCGCTACCACGCAATTGGCGGTAGATATGGATCACGGCTTCAATCTCGCTTGAAGATGGGTCTTTTTGTAAAGTATTGTAAATGATAGAGTAATCTTCCTCAATATCTTCTTTCTGGAGGATCACTGTATCCACATTTGCATTCTGGATAAGCTGAATGTTTTCTTCATCAAGGATTACATCTCTTTCCAGGATGATTTCATTTCTCTCCAAGGTAACCAATTCACCTGTATCTTCGTCTACGAAGTCTTCGGTCCACCTTCTCAAAACTCTGGCGGCCAATTTCCTGCCGATTGCTTTTTTGAGCTCTTTGGCTGTTGATTTGATTTCCTCAGACAAATTGAAGAGTTTCAAGATATCTTTATCTGAGTCATAACCAATTGACCTGAGTAATGTAGTGACAGGAAATTTCTTCTTCCTGTCGATATATGCATACATCACCATATTGATATCGGTCGCAAACTCCATCCAGGCTCCTTTGAAAGGGATCACTCTGGCAGAAAAGATTTTAGTACCATTTGGATGGTATGTCTGGGAAAAGAATACTCCCGGAGAACGATGCAGCTGGGATACGACAACTCTTTCCGCTCCATTGATGACAAATGTACCTTTTGGGGTCATGTAAGGTATATTCCCCAGAAACACATCCTGTTCGATGGTTTTGAAATCGACGTGCTCCTCGTCATTACATGAAAGTCTCAGTCGAGCCTTTAATGGTACAGAATAAGTTAACCCTCTCTGAACGCACTCATCGATATCATATCTGGGAGGATCCACGAAGTAGTCGAGAAACTCCAGAATAAAGATATTTCTGGCATCAGAAATAGGAAAGTTTTCTTTGAAAACCTTAAAAAGACCTTCGTTTATCCTTTTGTCAGGAGTGGTCTCTAATTGAAAAAACTCCTCAAAAGATTGGAGCTGAATTTCAAGAAAATCCGGATAACCAGCTTTGAGTGCAGCTTTACTAAAGCTATGTCTCAGCTTGGTTTGTTGGCTTATTGCTTTTACTGACATGAAACTATATTTAACGGTACAAGGCCGAAATTATTTCTATAATGATAAAACTATGAAAGGCTTAGACCATAAATACATATGATCTAAGCCAAACACATGTGTATTCCCTTTTTTTGAAAAGGCATACTTATTGCTGAAGCAAAGAATTATTTTACTTCGATTTCTGCACCAGCAGCTGTCAATGCATCTTTTAAAGAGTTAGCTTCCTCTTTGGAGACTCCTTGTTTCAATACAGCAGGAGCTCCATCCACTAAATCCTTAGCTTCTTTCAAACCGAGATTGAGGATATTTTTTACTTCCTTGATCACATTAAGTTTGTTTGCGCCTCCGGATTTCAATACTACATCGAATTCTGTTTTTTCTGCAGCAGCAGCTTCTCCGCCACCTCCAGCAGGAGCAGCAGCTATAGCCACAGCAGCAGCAGCAGGTTCAATACCATATTTGTCTTTTAGCACAGCAGCGAGTTCATTCACTTCTTTAATTGTTAAGCCGACTAGTTGCTCAGCTAAAGCGTTTACATCAACCATTGTAATTGATTTTTGTGTTGGTGAAAAAAATTAATTTATTAAATATTAAAAAGCGTAAAGCTTGGAAGCCATCTTTATGACTACGATCATTGTTGTCTTTCCTCAAGAGCTTTGACAATACCTGCAACGGTATGACCTCCGGACTGCAATGCACCCAAAACTCGTTTGATCGGTGACTGGAGCAACATGATAACATCTCCCACCAAATCTTCCTTAGATTTTAATTTGGCTAGAACTTTAATTTGATCATCGCCGGTGAAAACCGCAGTATCAATGTATGCTGCTTTGAGCGTAGGCTTTTCATTTGTCTTTCTAAAGTCTTCCAACACCTTTGCCGGAAGAGAAGCGTTGCTGGTAAACAACAATGCTGTAGGTCCTTCAAGAGCTTGGTAAAGAGGAGCAAATCCTCTCTCTTCATCAAAGCTCTCCAGTGCTTTTTTGGCCAAAGTATTCTTCACAACCTGCATTTCGATTCCTTTTTCGAAACAGATTCTTCTGAACTGATTGACTTGGGCTACTGTAAGTGTAGATGCATCTGTCACATAGAAGAATGAGTTATTCTCAAATTTTACTTTTAAATCTTCTATTGCTTGTGTTTTTTGATCTCTTGTCATGACTTTTTCTCAATTTAAGAATTAACGAACTACCCTAGGGTCAATGTTGATACCAGGGCTCATCGTAGAAGCCATGGAAATAGATTTAATATAAGTTCCTTTTGCAGAGGAAGGTTTGAGTTTGAGTATATTGGACAAGAATTCATTTGCATTCTCTCTAATCTTGTCCGCTGTAAATCCTACGCGGCCGATTGAAGAATGAATGATACCGAATTTGTCCACACGAAAAGCAATTTTACCACCTTTCACCTCATTGACAGCTCCTGCAATATCCATAGTAACGGTACCCGTTTTGGGGTTTGGCATTAATCCTCTTGGTCCAAGAATCCGACCAATCTTCCCAAGCTTTGCCATTACTGTAGGCATTGCTATTATTACATCAACATCTGTCCATCCACCTTCAATTTTCTGGATATAATCATCCAAACCTACAAACTCAGCTCCAGCTGCTTTTGCATCAGCCTCTTTCTCTGGAGTACATAAGACCAAAACACGCTTTGTCTTACCTGTTCCATTTGGTAAAGTAACAGTACCTCGAATTGCCTGATCAGGTTTTCTTGGGTCCACACCCAGCCTTACGTGCAAATCAACAGAAGCGTTGAATTTTGCAACATTAACCTCTTTTACCAGGCTGCATGCCTCCTCGAGGTTGTACAATTTGGCAGCATCCACTTTGGGATCGACTTGCTGCCTTTTTTTACTTGTTTTTGCCATAATTTGAAGGTTTTAACATTCTACTCTTCGCAGAACTCCCTTTATTAATTGATGAATTTAAATTCTATTGCTGCCATGGGGCATCACCTGTTACAGTAAGGCCCATACTTCTTGCTGTACCTGCAACCATTTTCATCGCTGACTCGATGGTAAAAGCGTTCAGATCCGGCATTTTGTTTTTTGCTATTTCTTCGATTTGAGCCCAAGTTACAGTCCCCACTTTCTTCCTATTGGATTCTGCTGATCCTTTTGGAACTTTAGTAGCTTCAAGAAGCTGGATAGAAGCAGGAGGAGATTTTACAACAAAGTCAAATGACTTATCTTTATATAAAGTGATTAGTACCGGTAATAATTTTCCCGGTGTATCCTGGGTTTTTGCATTAAATCGCTTACAAAACTCCATGATATTAATACCTTTGGAACCCAATGCAGGTCCTACAGGTGGAGCCGGATTGGCCTGACCTCCTTTAACCTGGAGCTTTACGTATCCTTCGATTTCTTTTGCCATAAGATTTAAATTTTAGTTGGTCTTCTCTACCTGCATGAAATTGAGTTCAACCTCAGTGCCTCGACCAAATATTTTTACAATTACTTTCAATTTTTTCTTCTCTTCATTAACTTCTTTGATGTCTCCGACAAAATCGTTGAAAGGGCCATCAATGATACGAACCGTTTCGCCAGCAATAAATGGCTCGATCATGGTTTCACCTGCATCCAGAGATTCGTCTACTTTTCCAAGCATGCGATTTGCTTCGGCCTGAGACATCGGAAGTGGCACATTCTTTCCTAAAAAATGAATGATGTCCGGCATATTATTGATATGCTGGACAATTTCACCACTGAACTTAGATGGTATAGCTTCTACTAATAAATAACCTGGAAGAAGGTTTCTCTCCATGATTACTTTTTTGCTATTGCGAATCTTGTAAACTTTCTCAGAAGGAACTATCACCTGAGTGATAATCTCAGCCCAGCCTGAACGCTGGACTTCTTGTTCCAATCGTTCTCTGATCTTTTTTTCTTTCCCGCTTATGACCCGCAATGAGTACCACCTTTTTTCTTCTGACATGGTCTGGATTCGCTTACAAGCTATAAATAAAATTCAGAACCGTGTTAGTCACCAAATCCATGACGAAAATCACCAAAGCGATCAACAAACTGGCTATAATTACTACTCTGGCGCTGTCAAATAGATTTTGCCATGTCGGCCAGGTCACTTTATCGACCAGCTCGTGGTAGCTTTCCTTCAGATATAATTTGAGTTTTTCCATAATTTGTTCTGAACAATTTGCACGGGCAGAAGGACTTGAACCCTCAGCCTACGGTTTTGGAGACCGTCGCTCTGCCAGTTGAGCTATGCCCGTATGACATAAGGAAGGGCCCTTGTAGGACCCATCCTTATCTCCCGGAATATTTTAATTACTTAATAATTTCTGTCACCTGACCAGCACCAACTGTTCTACCACCTTCACGGATCGCAAAACGCAATCCCTTCTCCATCGCAATCGGGCTAATCAATGTTACTTCCAAAGATATATTATCTCCAGGCATAACCATTTCTACTCCATCAGGTAGTTTACACTCTCCTGTTACGTCAGTTGTACGGAAGTAAAACTGCGGTCTGTAACCTTTGAAGAATGGGGTATGTCGTCCACCTTCTTCTTTTGAAAGAACGTAAACCTCACACTTAAATTGCATATGTGGCTTAACGGAGCCAGCAGCGCAAATTACCATACCTCTTTTGATGTCATCTTTTTCGATACCTCTAAGTAACAAACCTGCGTTGTCGCCGGCTTCTCCCCTATCCAACAACTTACGGAACATCTCTACTCCAGTAATGGTTGAAGTCATAGGCTTGTCTTCCGGTTTCATCATACCGACGATTTCCACAGTTTCACCTACTTTTACTACACCTCTTTCGATTCTACCAGTTGCAACTGTACCGCGACCAGTGATGGAAAAAACGTCTTCCACAGGCATCAAGAATGGTTGGTCTATCAATCTCACCGGCTCAGGGATATCTTTATCGACAGCAGCCATCAAATCATAGATCGCTTGTTTTCCAACAGGATCTCCTTCAAGAGCCTTAAGAGCGGAACCTTTGATAATAGATGCGTTGTTTCCGTCGAACTGATACTTATCCAACAATTCTCTTACTTCCATCTCAACGAGTTCCAACATTTCCGGATCTTCTACAAGGTCTACCTTGTTCATGAACACGACAATTTTTGGAACACCCACCTGACGAGCCAAGAGAATGTGCTCGCGAGTTTGAGGCATAGGGCCGTCAGTTGCAGCAACAACCAGGATTGCACCGTCCATCTGAGCAGCACCTGTAACCATGTTTTTCACATAGTCGGCGTGACCCGGACAATCCACGTGAGCATAGTGGCGATTTGCTGTTTCGTATTCTACGTGTGCAGTATTGATTGTGATACCTCTTTCTTTTTCTTCCGGAGCATTGTCGATGGAGTCATAGTCTTTTTTCTGAGCCAGACCCTGTTCAGCAAGAACAGAAGTAATTGCAGAGGTCAAAGTAGTTTTACCATGATCGACGTGTCCGATTGTACCGACGTTGACATGGGGTTTCGAACGATTGAAAGTTTCCTTTGCCATTGATAAGTATTTTAATGCTTGTAATCTTTTTTAAAGTATAAATTCAAAATATTTAATGTCTAAAGAGCCACAGAAGGGAATTGAACCCTTGACCCCTTCCTTACCATGGAAGTGCTCTACCCCTGAGCTACAATGGCTTGTTAAGCAGGTCGCTTATTTTTCATTTCAGTTTTAGCTTGCATCTTTTGAAAAAACAGAGCGGGAGACGAGGCTCGAACCCGCGACCTACAGCTTGGAAGGCTGTCGCTCTACCAACTGAGCTACTCCCGCAGATGCTTTATATAGTAAAAGCTGAATTTCAAAATTTTTATTGTTTCAAACCTTTGTCTGAAAACATTATTATAAGAAATCGTCAATACATACAATATATTGGCGAAATCAATTATTCACTCTTTAGACTTACATCTCTCTGTACCCGGCAAAGGGATCAGTGATGATTCTGAGGCAAATATGCTCTAGACTCCACTGACAAAATGATGGTGGGGGTGATTGGACTCGAACCCATTCAGTCATAGACACCAGATTTACAGTCTGGCCCGGCTCTCCAACTCCGGCGCACCCCCATACTTTCAACATCTTTGGCCGATTGTGGATTTTCCTGTTTTAAGAAATAACCGCATTGCCATTCAAAAAAGATGAGCCAGTGGACGGACTCGAACCCCCGACCAGCTGATTACAAATCAGCGGCTCTACCAACTGAGCTACACTGGCTTCTCCTTAAAAAAGGGATACACTTTTATACCCCTTCAAAATTTGAAGTGCAAAGATATAATAAATTCAATTATTGAAAAAAGATTCTTTTGAGAATTTTATTCATTTTGCAACTTATCCATGTGCTTGCGGGCCTGCATCTTTAGGGAACCCATTGCTTCGGCGAGTGCTTTTTCAAATGACTTGTTAACACTTTTAGCAATGCAGGTTTTCTTCGGAAGGTCAACGATGATCTCAACTATCTTATCTTGTATTCGGGATACTTTTTCTAATCGCAAGACAATCCGTGCATGAATCTTATGTCCTTTGAGAAGACGTGAAAGACTTTGAACTTTGGATTCAATGTAGTTTAACAACTTTTGATCAGCATCAAAATGAACGGACTGAATACTAACTGTCATCATACTTAATTGATTTTATTGTGAACGAATTAAAAACTTGCTTTGGGGTGTGCTTTCATATATATTTCCTTGAGCTTCTCAATGCTTGAGTGAGTATATACTTGAGTGGATGCGAGACTGGCGTGCCCCAAGAGGGACTTCACAACATTGAGCTCTGCCCCATTATCCAATAAATGACTTGCAAAACTGTGTCTCAGTATATGTGGGCTGGTCCGGTGTATCGTGCTGTATGTGCCTGCCAATGTCTTAACCAGCCTGTAGACTGCTTCTGGATACATTGCCTTTCCGTTTTTTAATATTATCAGCCGATCTTCCCTCAAAACGTCGAGTTTGTTCCTAACTTCTAAATAACGTCTTATTTTTAAGATTAGTTCATCTAGAATGGGAATGATTCTCTCCTTGTTTCCTTTTCCTTTTACTTTAATAGTCATTCGGAAAAAATCAATATTTTCCTCCTTTAAAGCGATGAGTTCAGAACGCCTAAGACCGCATTGGTACAAGAGATTCATGATTAAATTATTGCGGGTGTCATCAAACTCATCGGACGAACCGAGGTCGAGCATTTTTTTCAATTCTGACTCATTAAAAATGGCAGGTAATCTTTTTCCGGATTTTGGTATAGTGATTTTCAGGAATGGATTTGGTTGGGTGTAAATTCCTTTGTTAATCGCCCACTTTACAAATGACTGGAGCGATGAAATCTTACGCCGCAGCGATGCAGCTTGAGCTCCATTTGCAGCGAGCAGCACTAACCAGGCCCGGATGCATTTGTGGCTAAAAACGTCAAGATTTTCGCCCCAAGAGTGGACTTGAGCGAAATGTAAAAATTGAAGTAAGTCTGATTGGTATGCTAAAGTGGTGTGATCCGAATATCTCCTCTCTATGCGGAGAAACTGAATAAATTGTGCCACCGAGTTTTGCATCCATCAAAGGTATGCAAAACCCTATAAATGTTACTACAAAATATTATAAAAAATTATAATGCGTTCTTGGTCACATAATCCTGCTTGCTTATCGCTTTGAGGATTTCTGTCCTACGCTCTACTGAAGGCTTTGTAAAATGCTTGCGTCTTCGCAGTTCTTTGAGCGTTTTGGCTTGTTCAAATTTCTTTTTGTACTTCTTTAAAGCCCTGTCAATGGATTCTGCGTCTTTAACGTCTATAATGAGCATAATTTTTAAATTTGGAACGCAAAGATATACGAATATCCTGAGTTTTCTATATCAACTCAAGCATTTTTTTCTACAAATGAGTAAAGCGTTCTGAATACATCTCTCTGTCAAGTTGCAATATTTCATTATTCTAATCTTCAAATAACTTAAGCAGTGGAATGCTAAACCTAAATTGCAAAGTTGATCGATATGATCTTGATTATTCAGAACCTTTCGGTCACATCAAAATCATTGATTTTGAATTCCATTTGGTTCTCACTTGGCTCCCAAAGCAAAATCCAGATTACATTTAATTCGAAATCTACTGGTAGTCCATTTATAAGTCTGAGGCATCCATAAAAACAAAATGCCCCATTTCTGAGGCATTTTGTTATAAACCGATAGATTACAATAATTACTTTTCGAATATCATTTTTCGAGTAGCAACATAGTCTTTTCCTTCCATTTTGTAGTACAACATACCACTACCGGTCAATTCGTTGGCCGGGATGGTCAACTCATTGTATCCTTTACTCGCCAAAACTTCTTTTCTCCAAATTTGCTTTCCATCAACTGAGTATATACTGATGATCACTGACTCATTTGAAGGCACCTTGAATGCTATCGCAGTTGTGTGCTTAAATGGATTTGGTTGGTTTTGGAACAGCTCATATTCCTGATGAGCAACATTGAGCTCTTTACTCCTCCAGTCGATATCCAAGATCTCAACATTCTCATTGTAAGCTTCTGCATCGAAACCATTTTCAAACATCAGCTTCACAGGAAGAGTCATCTGTGATGACATTACTTTTCCTACCAAATAAAAGACAGGTTCGTCAGTTGCTGCAATGGATCCTGATGCATTCCAGCTCATTCTCACGACTGATTGTCCAGAAGCATTCCATCCAAGGTTTGCACTTTGGATATCTATAGTCCCAGCTTCAATGTTGAACAATTCAAAGTTCGCTCTGTCATAAGTCAAACTCATTTGAAATCCTGTCAATTGTCCATTCCAACTTGCATACACAGGGACTTTGATGACATCACCCACTGGAGCATTAGATTTTTCAATTTCAAATTTTACCTTTTCAGCTGATCTAGACTGTGTTTTAGTCACCAGGTTGGTTGCTGCATTCTGATTTAAGTCTCCAATTTTAACTGCCATGAAATCATTATTCATATTCGGACCTTTCAAATTGAGTATAGAAATCATCTCTGGCCATACAGTTGGAGTCCAAGGATTAGTCGGATCTTCAAAATGGTGAGACATCGGTACAAATCTCCAAGATTTCTGATTGTTTTTGAATTCTGAAGTTATCCCTAATATTGCTTTTCTCAATTCAGAAATATCTGAAGCTGTAATTGTCTTACTATTGTTAGCATCTGCAGCAATATATTGGTAAGGAGAATTGAATAATTTTACTCCTAAAATATGCTTTTGTATATATACGATATCAGCAGTAGATACACCATTGATCAAATCGTCATTCTTTCCAGGAACTATGTCATAATTTTCTCCTTCAATAAGGTCATTAAAGTTGTATGATCCAGATCCATCGCTCATCAATTCACTAGTGCCTGTACTAGAATTGCTGATATTCAGTTGAGCATTTTTCAATGGATTATTACTAGTTGCCATTACGAGTCCAAGTACAGAACCACCATTGGTAAACCTGTCTTGACATCTGTTGCCCACATTATCCTGAATCGTCAAAGTCGTACGACAGAATGAATTTCTATTTGAATTATCCCAAACATAAACAGTCAAACTGAAAGTAGCGGATTTTCCATTTGGAATACTATCGCATGTATAAGTACGAACAGTATCATTTTTGTTTGTTGAGAATGAGTATTTCAAACTTGCAAAAGGAGTACAATTATCATTGGTACTGCTTTCAATAAAATCTCTTGCTTTTACATCTATCATACCATTCGAAGGCATAACTGTAATGATCAATCCAACTTTACAGAATGGACTTGGATCTTTGCAGTCATTTATTCTGAAGATTTGACTTTCAGTATCAACATTCCCACATCTATCTCTAACTTCCCATATTACTTTATGCTCTCCCGTTCTGTAATTACCACTAGCATTTTTGCCTGATCCTCTTAAATCAATTGTATTATTGTTATCTAAATCAATAGAATAAGACCAAATCAAATCTGCCTCGTCCGTACAAACTGAAGTTGCACTACCTATCAATATAATATTCCCTGCACAATTTACATCTGAAGCACAAACCTCCTTAGTTATTTTGCTCGAATCACTAATGATAGGCGCTACAGTATTTCTTACGTAAATCACTTGGTCGAAATTACATATTCCGTCTTCAGTTCCACTATTGACATCATAAGTACACCAGTCAATTACCTTCCAGTGACGGATAATTTTCGCACAATATCCTCCAACATTATTGAATACTTCATCTTTATAACCAGCAATAACATTGTTACAAGCACCCGTTGGCCAGGTTGGAACTCCGGTCACTGAAGTCAGAGCTGCTGACGCATCACATCCATTAATGGTTTTTTCTCCAATTAATGATGTATCCACTTTTGAACAATTAAATGGCGATAAGTCTTGAACAGTAATTATCTGTACACAACTAACTTGTCCTCCTGAGGATGTATTCACATACCAATAGCGATTGACAACTCCTTGTGCACATTTCCAAGAAATGGTATCGTCACGATAGCTAGGAGTAAGATTTGGACATCCTCCTGTTACAGTGGCTCTGCCTAAAATCGTCAAATTGCTTAAATCGGTACCACAAGCCACAGTTTTATTTGATGGACGGGTAATCACCGGTGGTATTTTATCTTGTACGGTAACTCTCACCATACAATCATTATATCTTCCGCCTTTGTCTTTGACTCGGAATACCACCGTCTGTACAATGCCTACATCTTTACAGCAGAATGTAATTGCAGTTTTGAAATTTATATCAGAAGGAACACCACAACTATCTGCATTCATTCTTCTAATCAACATTGAATCCAATGAACAATTGTCATAACTTCCATTGTCCACATTTTTAGCAAATAACTGACCGACTCCACTTTCATTCAATGTAACTACAGTATGCTCATCGCACACTGCAACCGGTGGCGTGTTATCCACAACGTTTACGTCAAATGTACATTTGCTTGAATTTCCACAATCATCTGTGAAAGTATAAACTAACCATTGACAGCCTAGAGTGAGGTTACTTACTCTGTAAGTTGAATCGTTAACTTTTGTAATTACGCCTTGTCCTTTGAAAGTACCATTTCCAGTACAGTTGGCTGGATCATCTGGAATAAAATGCTCAATCGTATAAGTCCATGAAGAGCTTTCAGTAATGATATATGGTCTCAAACCATCATTATAAGAACCTAATCTTCTAGGGACAGGTGCCAGAATGGAACCAGTACAGGATACCAAATCAGTCGGTACGCTTTGCACTGTTGTCGGGCATATTATCACCGGAGCTTCATTGTCTACAACCTTAATCAGTTGGTTGCAACTTTTTATAACACCAGTACACCAATCAAAAACTGTCCAGTTTCTAATAATCTTAAAAGAAGCTCCGCAAACCGGAATATAAACGTCTCTAAACGTCACTGCCATATGATCACAGCTAATATTTGACGGAGCACCAGTACCTTTCCAAAGTAAAACTCCGGATGCATTAAAATAATCATAAGGTGAAGGATAACCATTGTCTAGTGCATTCCACCCACGAGGAAAAGGCCCAACAATAGGTTCTTTAAGTTCGATACTCAAATATGGTTTTGTAAAACCATCATAATTTGGCGGGCAAACAACAGAATCCAATGTTCCCCTTCTAAAATATAACGTGTCGTTGCAATAAGTTTTATTTCCAACACTGTCTTCTGCTGACCAATATCTGTACAATGACGCATATACCGGAGTATTACAGTTGTATTTCAAATAGATATCGTAGTAGTTCAATTTAATTGGACTACATAAATCATGTCCTGTAACATTATAGTGTCCAGTACCTAAAATTGCATCAGGTGAAACTACTGCACCCGTTGCAACCGGATATGGTCTGCCATGAAATCGTGGATTAATACTAAGTGCTTCAGGAGTATATGCATCTCCACAATTAATTGTATCGTGTAGTGTGTTACAGATTAAAGATGGAATATATTTATCTTCAATATAAATATAACCCCAGCAATTAATTCCTGAACAAAGATGAGTCACTGAAACCTTTAATGTTTTACCAAGATGAACTTTCGTTACTTGATCTCCAGCGAGAATATTTCCGTTTTGATCGAAAACATCTACACTATATGAGGACTCAGGATATGGTTGTCCCTCCAACATATTATCCGGAGTAATTACTGCCTGACAATTTCCATCTAAAGACACATTGATCAGACGGTCACAGGCCAATGATATATTGCCTTCAACAAATACTCTCTGATAGCTTATAAGGCCAGCACCATTGTCGAGTTTTATTTGAAATGAACCCGCAGTGGAGCCCCATGCTACAGTTACTGAGTTTGTTGACGTAGCTGTGACGGTACCTCCTCCAAGAACTGAAAATGTCCATGGACCGCCGGAAAACGTATATGTATCAGTTGTACCGGGACATACACTAGTGTCACCACTAACATATGTTTGAGCATTGCTCACAAATGTTGTAGCGATCAAGAGCATCGCAACTAAGAAGCACTTAGCGGAATTTTGAGCTCTGAGGATGCCAGCTGATAAAGAGGCAACGCGATTGTAAATTAAAATTTGCATAGAAGGAAGTTTTGGAAAAATTAACTTTCTCATATTTCTTTTTTTCATCGGTTTATAGATTTAAAATTGGTTGAGTCAAAGGCTACTATCCGGAGACAAAGTCTCCGGCATAGCCTAATTACCCAAGAACCGTTTTTATCTTATAACTACCATTTTACGTGTAGCAATAAATTCGTTTGTATCGAGTTGATAATAGAGAATACCATTGATTCCTGATTGAATCTCTATTTCTTTACTATTCAGACCTTTTTTACCATTAATCTGGTATTCGACAATCGATTTTCCGGAAACATCGTATATACTGAGTTTGACCCACTGATCATTCGGTAGTGTAAAACTGATTACTGATTTTCCAGAGAATGGATTTGGAATATTCTGATAAAGTTCATAAGCAGAAGCACTTGATAAATGCTTACCTCTTTCAGCAATAACTACAGTTGATACATCTTCTCCAACATACCATTCGGGTGTCAATCCATATTCGTAAGTATTGATATCAGACGGAACAAATATGCCAGAAACTTTAGGTACGAGTTGCAAGTAGAAAAGTATTTCACCTGATTGTACCTGTTGATTGTTTTCTGAATTCCAACTAATATTTACCAATCCATGTTTGTCACTTACAATATGATAATTGCCATCATTTATCTGGAATGCTCCAGGAGTGATTTGTAGTAGATCAAACTTTTCAGTATTCCATATTAATGTTGTTTGAAATCCTTCAACCTTTCCTGCTGATCCTGCATAAACCGGAACTTGCAATATTTTATTCAATGCAGTTTGCTGCGTTTCCAATTCAAACTTCATTGTAGTGTTACTGCGGATGCCGGTGTTTGAATGGAAACCTGTCACTGCTTCTCCGGTGACGTCACCAATTTTTATTGCGCGGAAATTATAGTTTCCAGGATTTCCGTATACATGAATAAAATCATTGTATTCATATGGTTGATGAATATCCCAAGGATAGGCTGCATCAACAAATTCCCAAGATGGTCTTCCTTCAAACTTTAATGTAACTCCAAGTATTAATTTCCTCAATTCAGAAATATCACGCGCAGTAACACTCTTTGAGTTATTTGGATCTGCTGCGATCATATCTGCGGGATCTGAGAATTCTTCAATACCAAGAATGTGTTTCTGAATTTTTACGATATCCTTTGTTGAAACTCCGTTCAGGAAATCTTTATTGAAAGTTGGTTTCAACAAATATTCCTTTGTAGTATTCATAGTAGGGAATGCATAATGGCCCTGGTCATTTGTCATTGCCTGATCCAATACATTTTGATTTACATCGGATATACTGACGGGAACATTAGGAGCCGGTTTGTTTGTATTGATCATGATAGCGCCACCAATGTTGGTCAAATTTGTAATATCCGGACACACGCCATCATTATCCTGGAGATAAATTTTCGTTACACAAAAATCGTAGTTACCTTCAGAATCAAACACATAAATAGTAACAGGTAATGTATCCGAAATTCCGTTTTCAATATCTGCACAAACAAAAGTCTTGAAACTATCTCTTACATTCCTCGAGAAAGAAAACTTCAATAAATTGTTTGGAGTACAATTGTCGAAGCTACCCAAATTAAAATCCTTTGCCCATACAGTAGTTCCACCAGGAGCCATTATTACAGTCACTATTCCCGGATTGCAATATGGTGTTGGTTGCTTGCAGTCACGAACCACAAAATTATTCGTACAAGTACTTCTGTTTCCGCATCTGTCTTCAACAGTCCATGTAACAGAATAGCTACCTGAGGTCATAGTTCTTGTGAAGTTCTGAGAACTTCCTGTATACAATGCTGTGCCTGCAGAATTTTTGATGACATAGGACCAAATCAAGTCAGTTTTTGAACAAGAATCTACAGCTGTAACTTGTTGAGATACGGTCATCGAGCAACCAGAGAGAATGCAAAAAGTATCATTGCGATTGCACTGCTGAGTGAAAATTGGAGCTTCACGATCAATAATTTTTATTACTTGTGTATGATAGAATGTCGCTTTTGTTGGATTAGTATGATACAAACACCAATCAATAACGGTCCATCTTCTCAATATTTTTGCGCATACACCGTCAACGATGTTAAATTCCAAATCTTCGAAACCTGCTACCGGTTGATTACAACCATCAATATTTATATATCGAGGTTTTCCAAGTATGTCTGAGCTAATATCTGAACTACATCCATAAAGAATAGTATCTCTTGGGAATATAATATTGCTTTCTTCCAGAGGAGTATCGTCCACAACCGTAATTGTTTGTGTACAAGTTGCTTTCAATAAACCACCATCTGTTGCAGTAAAATGTCTATAAATATTTCCTATATTGCATGAATTCAATTGATTGTCAACAATTGAAGATAATGTTGCTGAACAGTTGTCAGTGAAAGTTGCTGTACCAAATACTGCCAGATTGGATAAATCTCTTGTACAGTTTACAGTAACACTAGAAGGACAAGAAATTGTCGGCTCAAGTTTGTCTTGAACTTGAACATCTACCATGCACTCACTTTTATTTGCTGTTGTAGTAGAAAGACCATCTCGTACTTCCAAAACTACACTTACGGTTCTGCCTACATCAGAGCAACAGAATTCAACATTGTCACCAAAATTTGTATTGGAACATGCATTTGCATTCGCGCGTTTTACACGCAAATAAACCTGACTACAATTATCATGACTATGATCGTTAAAAGATGCAGCCGGCACAATTGATCTGCCGTTCGAACCAATTGAAACAACGGTTTTTTGTTGACAAACTGCGACTGGTGGAGTTAGATCTCTTACAAAAATATCAAATGCACATCGCGTTGAATTTCCGCAACCGTCTGTAATAGTGTACACCAACCACTGACATCCGGCAGTTAAATTACTTAACTGATAAGTGCCATCTGCGAGTTTTGTCACCACACCTTGACCTAGAATAGCTCCAATCGCATTGCAACTATCAGGATTTGCTGGTATAAAATGCTGAACTGTATAAGTCCATCCTGAACACCCTTCATTGATCACATAAGGACGAGTACCATCATTCTGGCCGGCATAATCCTCAGGTACAGGAGCAATAATTGAAGCACTGCAAGTCCATGGATTCGTATCGATATCTCTAACAGTAGTAGGACAAATCATAACGGGAGGATGTGTATCCACTACTTTGATTTGTTGAATATGCGTAAAGTGTCGGGCAGCACACCAATCTATCACAGTCCACTTTCTCAACAGCTTGTATGAACCTTTGCAAACTTGTATGGTATCATCTTGAAAATCATACTGAATATTACCACAATATGTTCCTTCAGGCTTTCCTGTACCAGCTACTGTTGTATCAGGTAAATAATATTTAGGATCAGCAGGATTATCAGCAAGATGATCCCAGCTTCCATTACATTCTAATGCGGGTGCATTTCCTGGTAAGCCATCGTAATGAGGAGGAAAGATGATATCTGCAATAGTACCTCGTTCCAAATCAATTGTATCTCTACAACAATATTGATATCCAACAGAATCTTGTACACACCACAGTCTGTAGACAGTAGCACTAAGTACTGTGTTACTACATCCGTGATTGACTACGCTATCGCGATAAGTTATGTAAACGATTCCGCAAGAATCAACGCCTCTGACAGTCCATGGTGATGTGGTAAAATTCACATTTGCAAAATTTACCGGCATACCGATAATGCGAGGATCTAAATTTGCAGCACATGAAAATGTATCCCTCGGACGACAAGTCAGTGAAGGTGGATTTTTATCTTCTAATCTGAGAGTTCCCCAGCAAGTATTATTGCAAACAATATTTCTTACACTAACGGTTAATTTCTTTCCGATGTAATTTTTATTTAAAGGCAAACTCACTCTCTTGTTGCCATCATAAATGCTTACATCATAAAAGCCAAGAGCTGCACATTCAGTGGATTCTCCCTCAAGAACCATAGTAGAAAGTACGTCTGCCTGACACATACTATTGACAGAAAGCTGTACATCATTATTACACGCCAACTGACAATTCGTCCAGCAGTCAGGAAGTAAAGCAACATTGGAAACTGCTTCAACCGGAGGAGGTGGCCCTGGCGGGATCTCGTTCAACACTGTTGCAGTATTTCCAAGTGTTCCTGCTCCTGCAGCGCGCGGGTTAATCTCTGCAATTAGTTGATAAGTCAATGTATCTCCTCCCAACATTATTCCATCATTGATGGTGATATCAGGATTTGCAATTGTCCCATCGTATGCACCATTTAAAGTGGGAACTGTAACGGTTGGTGAGCTGTACACCACTATGGGTAATCCTACCAACTTTACAAATTTCGTCCCAAGGTTGGTAGAAGAACCAATCGCGTCGGTTACTACTATATTACCAGTTATAATGCAGGACGGATTTTGGACAATCATGATGCGATACGTTGCATCAATATTGCCCTGAACTCCACTTGATGCGGGAGTTACTCCAAGCAATGTTTTAGTTACAGTATAGCATTGAGCATAGGTCTTGCTCAAACTAAACAACATCAACACAGCGAAGAGATAGAATGACAAAGCTCTTCTATCGGTTTTTAAACAGATCTTTGCATTCTCTTTGATGAAAGAAAAAAGATTCATCTTGGTTAAGTTTATTTTTGTAAAATATTGTTTCATTTTTTTTACAATTTTGAATTGACAATTTCTGAGATCCTCAAACGGTCCTTTTGAGTGATCAAGATCAAGAAGTGGGGAGTGTGCTTCTTTTAATTGGGGGTAGAGAAGTAGTTTTTCATTTTAGACAGATCTGAACTATTAACCAGCTAAGATCTGTCCTACACTATCTTGGATTTTAATCAATAAGGATCATCTTTCGGACTGCTCTGAAATTGTTCACTTCGAGCTGATAATATAGAATCCCTGAATAAGCCAATTCTTCTTTATTTAATTCTACGGTATGATATCCTTGCGTGAAATATTTAGAAATCGTACGCAATTTTCTACCATTGACATCCATAATTGTCAATTGTGCATTTCCATCTTCCGGCAACTGGAATGATATTGTAGTAGATTTTGAAAATGGATTTGGTTGATTCTGGAATAGGAAAAAGCCAGGTTTAACCAATTGATCTCCACGCACAAAATCCAATCTCAAATCAGCCGCTTCACTATTCATATCATATGCTTCAGCAGCAATACTTCCAGTTTTCAGGACCAAACAACTACTTAAATTCGCAGATTGCAATCCTTCCAATTTTATCTTGAACAGTGCACGGTCTGCTTCAAAACCATCCACCTGATCAAAAGATATTCGAATTACACCTTCTGATAATCTGTTTAGATTCAAGTTGTAATCATGAAGGGAAATAGTACCATTTTCTATTTCAAGGAATTTTACTTTTTCCGGATCAAACTGCAGTTCCATCTGCAAACCACTCAGTCGAGTTTCGCTATTTATCATAAATGGAACACTAATTAGCTTTCCTGCTTCTACCAATTCATCTTGAATATTCAGTCCCCATTTTTCTCTTCGTGCCTGACTACCATTGAACAAATTTGTTCTTGCATTTCCTGACAGATCACCTATTTTAACAGCTACAAAATTGTTATTCATTTGATCTTTATCCAGATTATTATATGCAAAACTTTCTTGCAAAGGCCATGGATGCATAATATCCGCAAATTGTTGCTGAGAATTAATAAATCTCCATGATGTATTTCCTACAAAATTCGTTGTCACACCCAGGATTAATTTTCTCAATTCGGAAATATCACGAGCTGTGATACTTTCTGAATTATTTACATCGGCTGCTACAACTTTATATGCTGATTTCAATTCTGCAATACCCAAAATATGCTTTTGAATGAGTACAATATCTTGTGTAGAAACTCCATTCAAAGGATCATCATTTTTGTATGCACTCACAGAATAGTTGTCTTTCATCGGCAATGACAAGAATGTATATTGACCATGTGAAGTCTTTGCATTCTTTGTCATAGTATGCGTCTCATTGCTGATATTGACGTCAGTATTTTCCATCATTGATGATGATTCATTAAATACGCTACCACCTAAGTTAGCAGTAAGATTATTGCTTCCGCCTCCGCCATTAAAATTATCAGGGCAAGCATCCCCAGCACCATCTTGAAGCACAATCTGAGTAGTACAATAGTCAGAATTATTATCTAAATCCCAAACATATATTGTCAACACACTATCTCGTGACACGCCGTTTGGAATATCTGAACATTTGAATGTACGACCGGAGTCAGCTTTATTAGGCGAGAAGGAATACAATAATGAATAATTTGGAGTACAATTATCAAAACTATTCACATTGAAATCTCTTGCCCAAACGCTAACTTCTCTACTTGAAGGCATGATAACAGTGATGATGCCTGGTCTACAGACTGGAGTGGGTTTCTTCGCATCGCGAATTCTAAATATTGCAGGACACGATTTTTTATTTCCACACAAATCCTCAACTGTCCACGTAATTCTATGCTCGCCATTCGGATATACGCCACTTGCATTGTTGCCATTACCTGTGATAAGGTTCGCAGGATTCTTAAACAACTCTATTTTATAGCTCCACTTCAAATCTGCAGCAGGTGTACAATCATCCGTTGCAGAAGCAGTAAGATTTACAAAATAGTCACAATCGTTTTCAGGATTGTCTACAACCGGATAACTACAACCGGTGACAAAATCCGGCAAAACAGTATTGGTTACCTTGATAACTTGAACTGTGTCCCAAATTCCGGTATTTAAAACCTTATTATAGTTACACCAATCGATAACAGTCCATTTTCTTAAAATCTTTAAACAGACTTTTTCGACTACATTGAATGTTTGATCTTCGTAAGTTGCGACTACATCTGCACATCCATTTGTCGCAGACCATGACGGTTTTCCAGTATAATCAGGCAATGTAGATCCTTTGCACCCTGAGAGTATAGTATCTCGTGGCCAGGTAATTCTTTGATTTCCATTGAAAGGAGAGTAATTGACAAATGTAATTGTCTGAGTAACTGGTGTTACTGAGCTTGAAGCATCTCTGAATGTAAATGTTCGTGAAATAGTTCCTACCCCACATGAATTTAGAGAATAACTTACACTATAACCTGGGATCAGTTGACAATCTTCTGAAACTAATCCATCCTTACCCCAAATTCTTGGTTGTACATAAAGAGGATTTCCCGGATCATTGACAACGATATTTTGTCGTGCCGCTTCTGATGTTCTATAGACACCAAAACGATTTAAGTTTGTTGTATCCGTACCACAACTCACAGTGATGTCTGGAAGAGTAGCTACAATAACCGGTGGGCGCTTGTCAACCAAATTAACCTGCACCATACATTCATTGTAATTTCCACTCTTGTCATAAACTCTGAATACTACAATATTTGGATTGGTCAATACATCTGAACAACAGAATTCTACAAAATCCCTAAATGATGTATCGCTTACGATCGGAGACGAACAATTTCCAGCATTCATTCTTCGCACTTGAAAATGAGATATCTCACAATTGTCATGAGACCCATCATCGAATGTTTCTGCAAAGACTTTTGCACTGCCATAGTCAGTCAAGGTGACATTTGTTTCAAAGTCACAAACTGCAATCGGTTTTGTTTTCTCCTGAACCTCTACGTCTGCAGTACAAACTGAGCTGTTGCCACAGCCGTCCGTAGCATAAAATTTAACCCATGAGCAACCGACAGGTAGGTTGGTTACTTTCACGCTGTCTCTTGCTCCACCTGTAGCTTTTATAATTGTAATCCCAGTTGTGGATTCATTGGTTGTAGTATTTGTAGGTGGTGCAACGCATGTAGGCGATCCTCTGACTACTTTCACTTGCCAAGTAATGGAATTCGGATTGCATTCTGAAAGAATAGATGGAAATGCTACAGTTGCTTCACCTTCACAAGAACTGGACAATGTGCTGACTTTTTTAGTCGTTGCACAAGTCAAAACAGGACTCTTATCGTCCACTATTTTAATAATTTGAATACATTTTGTATCACGCGCTGTACACCAATCTGCGATGATCCACTCTCTCAAAACTTTGTAAGTTCCTTCGCAGGCACGTATTCTTAAATCTGTATAAGTGAAATCAAGATTGCGACACGATATTCCTCCAGGATAACCTGTATAAGATGGATGAGGATTCCCTTTTGTGTCCAACGGATAAGAAGCCCCGCATGGAATAACCGCATGATTACCTGGAAGTCCGTCCCAGTTAGGTGGGCAAATGATGTCGGTTAGAACAGCTCTGCGGAGATAAATTGTATCTACACATCGTGCTGTCCTCCCCACTCCATCTGTGGCCAGCCAAGACCTGAAGATGGTATCTATATATGTACTTGGTGGAGGGCAATTCACGTGAGCCGTCCTGTCACTGTAAGTGAGGGTAGTTGCACCACAATTGTCCACCAATGTACTTGTAATTGTATAAGTATTTGTACCTGACGACACCGGTGTACCCGCACCTGGTGCCAGTGGGAATCCCAAAGCAGCCGGTGAAGTATTAGCACTACAACTCACGGTATAATTCTTACACAACAAAGTTGGGTCTAACTTATCTTCTATGCGAAGTATACCCCAACAAGAGTTGTTCGAGCAACGGTGTCTTGCCGTTACCTCAAGGAATTTCCCCTTGTATGAAGCCGGTACCATAGGGCTTGTCGGGATGACAAGACCTGTCGATTGGTCTTTGATAATGATTTCAAATTCTTGATAATTATATGCACCTTTTAAGACCAAATCCGGAGTAACAATCGCTTGGCAAAATTCATTAAGTGAAATATTTACCGTATCGTTACACGCAGCCTGTGGTGCAAACTGCGAAGAGACATGGACTCTGAATGTATCACTACATACAACTGTAGTATTGTTCAGAGAAAAAACGTAATCGCCAGGTGCTGCCCAGCTTAAAGTAACCCGTCCAGTAAATGCATTTATATTAATGGTCGTACTCCCAACTATATTAGTGGAAGTCCAACTATGTGCTGCATTAAAAGGACTAATGGTGTCAACAAAGGATGCACTTCCTCCTACATCACTACAAATGAATGAAGGAATGGAAGAAAGGCCAAGATTATTACATCTTTGGGCATTTGTGTCTCGAGGTACTAAAAACGCCCCTGCGCACAATACCAACATCCACAGCCATTTCTGGCGAAGAACATGTGTAAGATTTGGTTTTTTCATAAAAACTTTTAGTTTTTTAAAATTCGTTTTTGCCAATTAATAGTCTGATGATCTGCATGCACAGACCATCCTCCTTGGGAGTAATTTGTTGCGGGGGGCAAACGGTATAGAACAATCCTGGCTTCCGCCAATAATTATCCTATGATTCTGCTCAAAATTGGCAAGGAATGTTCCAAAAAAAGTGCTAATTCAGTTACTCTTTATTAAAAAACCTGATATGAATAAATTAAATAATCCACTAATGTATTAGAGATTAATATTGGATAGCTTACGAATTAATCTTAGCCCATATCCATAAAAAAAAAATATGTAAAAGATTACTCTTGATGATTTAGCGAAGTCAAATAATTTAAATTCCTGAGGCAAAAGCAGTTCTTTAACAAGAATTGTGCGACTAGATGTTCGATTGGAAAAAGCAAAATGTTCGACTTAAGAATCGAGTGTTATTCAAATCCAAAAATTAACTGGCGGTTTGTGACAAAACTATGAATTCTGCTTGCAAATACAAACAAACTATTGGTAATCACCAATTAATAAATAGTGTAAATAGATAATATAACTTAAAAATTCAGCAGAAGGCTAAAGTAGTGAGAATACAAGCCTACTCCTGTGTTTGCAATGTTGGTCATGGCATAATCCAATGAAAGTTTCTTTAACTTGATACCAACCCCTGCTGATGGATACATTGATAGTTCCCTGTCACCAGAATTATCTTCTTTTAGAACCCTCTGAATATTATTTACTCCTGTCCTGAGATATACTTTATTGTACAAGCCGCACTCGAGGCCAAGTCTTGGATCCATGGCTATCTTGTCACCACCAATCAAACTCGCCGCGGAGCCATTATTAGAAATTTCCAAATCCAATTCCGGAACGAGGTTATAGTTAGCTCCAAATTGAAATTTATACATTCCGGCAAGAATCAATTTTGGCAAGGTATACTCAACACTGCTGGTAGGTACCTCATTATTAGTTTGATAAAGCACTGCCTTTTCTTCCTCTGTAAAACTAAATTTATATGCATTGAAAGTTGTGGTAATGTCTCTTGCCATAGCGCTCACTTTAAATTTGCTACTCACTTGATAACTTGCACCTAAGTCAAATCCAAAACCGAATGCGTTTGCAAAAGATCCAAAATTTCTAAATATGACCTTGGCATTTACACCAACATCTAATTTAGCTTTGGGGATATGTCTACCATAAGATCCAATCAGAGCATAATCCGTTACACTAAATTCTTCAATTCTACTATAATCAATGCTCCCATCAGAACCTCTAAGACGCAAGGTATTGGGGATGTTGTCTATTCCCATCCTTATCAAGGAAATTGCTCCAAATGATTTATCAGCATCTCCAAATTTTTTGCCGAAGCCTAGATAATCATATTTCCCAATACCAGAAAACCACTCTGCATGCTGAGCCCCAACCTGAAAATTACTCCCAACTCCGACCAAATTTGCAGGATTCCAATAAGCTGCATTCACGTTGTCAGTGGAGGCGGTCACAGCTGTACCCAGGGCCATGCCTCTTGCGCCTACTCCAATGTTTAGAAAATCATTGCTAAATTTAGGTGCTTGTGCTTGCATTTCATTTACTAGCAAAATCATGCAACAGGCAAGCTTAAGTTTTATCATTTTCATATTAGCTTATACTTTTATAATCCCACAATTTTCCTCAGAAAGCTTTTCTCCTATTTTAATTTCAGCGCAGTCGTTCTTTCGGAATAGGGACAATTTTCAAACGACAAATATATGATATTTTATTTTAATATATTGTTTCTCAAAGAAATAACGCACCATTGAACCGGAAATTATGTTCTTAACAAAGTTTCAAATCTTATGCGAGTTCTCAAAGCAGTATCACTTCCTTTGATTATGGAGTACTGCATGGACCTGAATACCATCCTCATTTCCAAATTCGTCTGTTATCCAAAAAACATGGTTGCCGGGATCAGGGACACAGGCCATTTGATGTTCTCCTGAAGTTTGACCTAGATATTTGCCATCCATATACCAATACAAACTTGCCCGCGGGTTACTATGAGTCGCCAAGAGTACTATAGGATTTTGGACACCATCAAGATCAACCGGCAGAAGTACATCTACTCCAGCAGGAGGGTATATGAACTTTACCTGCTTTTTGGTGGAAATAACATCACCCAGACAATCAGCACGAACCGGAGGAATAGCAATATAATCCGGGTGATTGAGTTTATAAAAATACTCCATAGCCGGTGGCAGGTGGAAAAAAACTTGTTCGGTTGGATTTGGTTCGCATTGCCTATATACTCTATGCAAGTTTTCTTTATCGGTTAAGACCTGCTCATGAAATGGGCATATCGTTTCAACAGATGATTTCAATGGAATCCACGTGCTATCAGTTTTATTGCAATACTCTCCTGACAGGAACCCACTTTTAGAGCATAAACTGATTTGTTTCAAATCATTGTACGGCACTCTAGCCGTATACTGATCACCTAAGCTTACCATGATGGATTCCATCAAAGGAGCTGCAGTATTCAGACCAATTAACCCAGGTCTGCTCCTACCATCGCTGTTACCTACCCAACATACTACTGTATATTTTTCGCCTATACCCACGCACCAGGCATCTTTAAAACCAAACGAGGTCCCTGTCTTCCAAGCAATCTTTCCATAGAGGAAATGAGACTGATGCCCAATCGTAGATCTATTTCCCGACATTGCTTCTAACATATTAAATATTGCTCCCGCCTTCAGAATATGTTCAGAATGAAAATCCTGATCGGAACCTTCATGTTTTGATCTGATAATGTTCAAGTCGGGTTCATTTGTATTAGGATAACTGTTATTGTCTAGGAAATATTGGTAATCATACACCAATTGGCTGTAAACCTTTGCCAAATCCCAGGCGCTAATTTCTGCACCACCAAGTATCAATGCAAGACCATAATAGTCTGCACGATCTCGCAATCCAGTAAAACCCAATTCTTTCAAATATTGCAAAAAAGCGGCTACCCCGAATTCTTGCAACATTCGTACAGATGGAATATTCAGTGATTGTTGAATCACTTCATCCGCAGGAACTGCTCCCTTATAATCTCTGGAAAAATTTTCAGGTTGAAACCCGGCGATATTCATCGGTATGTCAGGCAAAAGCATTTTAGGTGTAATTAAACCGCGCTGACACATTGCAGCATACAATAATGGTTTCAATATGCTCCCTGAACTTCGGATAGCGGGAATCATATCCACCCAATAGTTTTTGACAGGAATTGTATCTATAATATTGCCTAAATAACCACACACATTTCTACTTGAATTTTCAACTACCATCACTGCTGCATTTTGAATATCATTTTGTCTCCAAATTCTAGAAAAACGCAGGGTTTCTTTGAGAATTAGTTGCTGAATATTCTCTGAAATAAAAGATTTGAATACGTGTTGACTAGGATACTTCTGCATTAAGCTATAAAGAAGATGCGGTGCTTTGCTTTCTTGAATTTTTACACGAAATGGAATTGATTCTAAGGAGGACAACTCAAACTCATCCTGCGAAATAACTTGGTCTCTTCTCAGGGCTTCGAGTAATTTATTCCTTTTTAAAAGTAACTTATCTTGCTGAACTTTACTATTGAAAAGAGAAGGGCGATTGGGTAGGACCGAAAGTAAACAAGCTTCAGAGAGGCTCATTGATTTTAACTCCCGCCCATAATACTTCCAAAATGCGGATTGCAATCCAACTACATTTCCTCCATAAGGCGCTCTTTGAGAATATAGATATAATATTTGTTTTTTTGAATTCAAAAATTCGAATCCAATTGAATAAATACATTCTTTGACCTTATTTATCATATCTCTTCCAGCCTGATGTCGAAAAAGCTGCACAGTTTGCATAGTCAATGTACTACCACCTGACACTACCTTTCCAGCCATTAAATTTTGTTTGGCAGCACGAATTAATGAAATAAAATCAATCCCTAAATGTAGATAAAATCTCTTGTCTTCGTAAAACGTCAAACATTTTTCAAATACATGTGGTATACTGTCATATATTGGAATTGCCCAATTACCCTGTGGAGATGTCCTGGCTGATAATACTTTTTCTTCCTGATCCAGAAGTATAGGTGAATACTCAATATTATCCTCAAGTTGAAATGCTGAAATGATCGAAAACAACCATACAAAGTAGCATAGCCAAATTATTTTATACCACATCGAAATTCAAGAAATTATCTTGAAATTTTAATTTTCCCCAAGTTACTTATTGAACGAATATAAGGTAAATACATGTGCTCCAGAACCAGAACCGGCGAATTAAAACTACCTTCATAAACTGCAGTCACCGGAATATCAATTCGCTTCACCCGATTAGCAGGCAGATCAAAATATGTCAACACTCTATCGTCTCTGATATCCTGATAGTCTGCAGGTGAAACTCCGTCAGAAAAATTGACCCGGCTATTCTTAATTTCAAATCCGGAGGCAAAAGGAATAGTCAAGGCCATATGGTCCAGGCTTCCAAGAGAACCATCAGTAGAAATAAATATACTCAGTACAAGATCAGTTCCAACTTTCAATTTTGACAAGTCTGCTTGTTTTCCATCAGAGGTCATATAACTCGCACTTAACTTTACTATCTGATTTGATTCTGACTTCCTACTCTGCAATGACTTTCCCGTTTGAACAACTGTTGCCATCACTGGAAATGTACCCTTATTATCGAATTGTAAAGTATTTGATTGTTCTTGATGAATATTTTTCCGATATGCAGATTCAATACCTTTAAATTCAAATTTTTCACCATTCCAATTCCCTGCTATAATAAATGTTTTGTCTCCTGATTTCACAAAATGGGATAATGCCAATAATACAAAACTCATTTCTTGTGTAGAATAATACTCATAATCATTAATCTTTTTACCAACATTTTCCAATGCGTTAAAAGCTTCTGTTTTACGATCACATTCCTGCAAAGCCAAACAAATAATTGCTTCGTCCCTTAGATCAGAAGAATAAGAAAATTCATTGTACTTGGTTGATAGCTTGGCCGAAATTGCCTGATTTAAAATCTGATCTGATATTTCCTTCTTTCCACTCACTGCATAAGCTGCTGCCAATAAATAACTGCTCATTTTAGATTTTGCCGTCAATTCTTTAAGGCGATTCATTGCAGCCCAATCTGTTTTTTGAGCCAGCGCAAGAGCATATAGCCTGTAAGCTTGAATATCACAATAGGCTTGATATTGATTTTTCACAGGCTTGAACAACTTGCTCATTGATGCTTCATACTTTAACCAATTACTGACCATGGATTCAGGTACTCGATAGCCATTCTTTTTACATATTAATAAGAAATGCCCTACAAATGTAGTTGACCATTCATGTGAATAGTTTGATCCCGGCCAGTAAGAAAATGAGCCATTAGGCAATTGAAATGAAATTAAGTTCTGAATACTTGTATTTACGTTCTCTACGGTAGACTTTTTATCTTGATCACTTAATTGGATCATTTGAGATAAAAATAATTGAGAAAATCCTGCCGCTGAAGTTTGCTCCACACAACCATGAGGATAATTGATCAAACGATCTGCAAAAGCACTTAAAGGTATTCCATGAAAAGCTGAAACTTCGATATAAGCTTTTTGTGATTTTCCTTCTTCGCCGAATGAGGAAATTTGTTTTGAAATGGATTGACCCGGCTCGATCCAGAAACTTTGAGTCAAGGTGGATATTGGATTTGCATTTTCAACTTTAATATCTAAACTTGATTTTGTTTTCCATTTCGAAGAACTCACATCAGCAACTAAATGAAGCGGTCCACTGGAAGTCGCAGTCGAAATTTTAAAATAAGCCGTCTTTTCACCTCCCCCCGAAAAAACCAAGTTTTGTGAATTTGATCCAACAATTTTGACCGGTCCATCTGCAGTCAATCGGACATTCACATCTTTTACAGTTGGGTCTGATGAAAATACAGTTACCGGCACCCTTACTTCTTCTTGTAATCCTAAAACCCTAGGAAATCCAATCTGAGCCATCAAATCGTCACGAACTTTGATAGAAAGTTCTGAAGATCCTGCTCCCCGAATATTGCACGCCATGACCATCACACGCACCTCCCCATTGTAATTACTAATTGTAAAATTATGGTTCCTTTTTTGTCCTTTGTCAAGTTTTTGAATTCCGGTTGTCTGTACCAATGCTTTAAATCTTTGAATTTTGGATAATTGATCTGCCGACATTCCTGCATCACCACCAATGGAGAATATTTGTGCAATTCCGGTATTGTTCACGCTCATGATATCATCGAAATTGTCCCAGGTCTGCATTGTTAAAGCTTCTTTTGCGAACAACTCTGAATATGGATCCGGTGTTGCAAATCTAGTCAGGTTTAATAATCCTTCATCAACAACATAGGCGACATAAGCCATTTCCTTACCTTCTTTCTCTGATATTTCGATTGCAAATTGTTGATCTGGCTTTACGATCTCCGGAGCTGTAATTTCGGGATGCAATTTTTTCTGCGCTGATTCTACGATGATAGGCAATACTGAATACATACGAAGTGGCAGATCATTTGTTTTATTTTCAGATCCCTGTATGAGTTGAATATCGAGATAAACATTCGGAACCATAGAGTCATCCGTAGTGAAACTGTAATCAGTCTCTTCAGATCGTCCTTCAATGATTTCATGCTTCAAAATCCGATCTTGCTTAATCGTATAAACATGATATAATGATTTATAGGCAGCAGGTAATTTTACCGATACTTTTTCTCCAGATTGGTATTTCTCTTTGTCTGTACGAATGTGAATTTGATTGACAAAGTTTCGCTTAGTGTCATTACCGTCATCAGACCAGCCTGTGTAGAAAAAGTCACCAGTGGTATATAAATTTTTTAAATTATTGACCTGCACGTAATACACTGCATACCCGCTCGGTTTAAATTGGAAATGGACTTCACCTTTTTCATCAGAAACAAGTTTCGAGCTTTGTACAAGTTTCTTTGTTTTTTTACTTTGATAAGGATTTTGGTCTGTTGAGCCAAGTTGGTACCACCAATTCCAGTCTACTTCAAACACCTGAATCGATAATTCACGTCCTGCAATCGGTTTTCCATTTCTTTCCACTACAATGGCAGAGATCTCATGAGACCTATCTTTTGCAAGAAATTTACCATAAGAAGAAGGAGGTATTTTAACACCTACATATTCGTCAAACCAATTAAAATTTTGTTCAAAATAGTCGGTATTGATATCACCTTCAGGAAAAAGTCGGGTCACAAACCAGGTATTGAGTATTCCGGTATGAAGTCCAGTTGTGAGAGGACTCAAATCTACTTGAGCTAAGCCCTGGTTATTCAGCTTTCCTGTAAATAAATCTACAGTTTTTACTTCTTTCGACACCTCAGGATCCAACCAACTGTAATCTTTATATTCTTTAAACTCTGGAGACAGTAGCCTAATTTGTGCTTGGATATTTGCTTCGAGGGATGCAGCAGGCGAACCATGCAACCATTTTGATTCAACACTAACTTTGGTATTTTTTCCTAAAGAATTTTCAAATTCTTTAGGAATGATCCAATTTGTTTTCAAGCGATTTGGCTTAATCGTTTCAATCCGCACATCTTTCTCAAAAATAGAAGCCCCTGAGACGAATACCGCTCGATAATTTCCAGTGAGAAACTGTGTGTTTGTCACAACTTTAAAACAATATAAACCCATTTCATTTTTACTCTGTACCTGAGTGAAAACAATCTGATCTTTTGGATTAAAAAGCTTTAGTGTAAGAGGAAATTTATCAGGTATCTCTCTATCACTTTGTGACAAAATTACGTTTAAAAAAACTGTATCTCCCGGTCTCCATACTCCTCTTTCGCCAAAAATAGAAGCCTTCAAACCTTCTTTTGTCTGGATACCACTTACATCAAATTCGCTGAATGACAATTCATTCTGAGCATTAAAATTCAGATACGCATAATTTGAATTATATTTGGCAAATACATAAGCCGCTGGAAATTTTGATTGAAGTGCGGCTTCACCTTTTTCATCTGTAGTTGTTTCCAATAATTCCTGCAGTTGTTTGTCATAAAAGATCAAACTCGCTCCCTTTACTGGCTTACCAGAGAGAATATTTGTGACCATAGCACGTGATTCACCACTCACACTACTCTTCTTGCAACTTAATGCAATTTCAGAACTCAGGATCAACTGACTAGCATAGTGTTCAGAATAATAATATCTATAGCTACAAGGGTCGTTCTGGTTTAAATTTAAATTATCCCCATCTAAATATGGAACCCACTGAACCCAATTTGATTTAAACTGTGACTCACCATCTTGTTCATAATCCTGATCATTAGTGACCTGAGGGATAGAAGATTTACATTTTAATCTAGTGTACTCTGGTTTAAATGTTAATCTTACTTCATACATTGACCCAGGGTCTGTCTTAACTAATTTATTAAGGTCTAATGCATACGTATTCCAACCAATATCTTTGACCAAGGCTCCTTCCTTAATCAAATCAATTTTTTTCTGGTAAACAACTCGTCCAAAATAACGAAGTGAATAATAGTCGTAGTTGTCATTTATATGCAAATTGTACAAAATATTATTTGAAAACAATTGAAATATTTCTATATCAAATGCATCTAATCCCTTCATTTCAACGGGTAAAATAACAGTAGACTGCCCAGGCATTATTTTTCCATGACCTTTTATGGCGAATCTGATTTCAGGTTTATTAATTTGATCCTGAATTTTCAAGTTAAATGGCTTGCTTAAGCTTTTTCCGGATAGGGCTTTAATTTGAGTACCTAAAACTATATTCACATCCGTTGACTTACAGGTTTCATCCAACTGTATCATCAATGAAGTTGGAAATGCTTGAAAACTCATGTTGCATGACACGATCTGGTCATTCTGAATAGTCCTGAAATCTTGACTTTGATCAATGGGATTGCTAAAATAAACTAAAACATTATTTCTGGAATCCTCCTCCAATCTAAACGAAGCTACAACAAATTCCTCTTTACCCGGCACTGAGATTTCAAAAGGATTAGAATATTGTTTCTCACCGATTTTTTTTAAGGTTTCAATAGTTAATTTTTGAGGATTCTCTGATTTTTCAATTTTCCGTATTTTAAAATTGATCCTCTTTTGATTGATTTGGGTGTATTCGATATCTTTCTGATAAGGCTTTTCGTAATTTATATTTAGTAAGGATGGTAAATCTTTTTCATCAATATACTCTGTCACGACAAGATCTCCTTCAATCATCATCTGCGAGGGATAATCCGGATCCACTTGAAGATAAGCATTATTCATCATTACCAACTGTGGAACAAATTGCAAATCAAACTTTACTTTTGATATACTATCCGGAACCTGCTTTATGAGTTTGTCCAAATCCAATAAAATGCTATACTTATCCCCCGACTTGACTTTATCCTGAATGGGTGTAAACTTTATCGAAAATGGGCTTTCATAAACAAACTCTCCCTCCAATTTTGGAGTTATCTGAATAATTTCGTTCGGCACCTGTTGTCCAACTTGACTTGAATCTGCTATTGCCTCATTAAAATGAATATAAAAAGAAGATTGCTTGGAAATTGATCCGGTAGTATAACTGTTGACATATCCCGCAAGATCTTCAGAATTTGAAGGCTGTTTATATTTTTGATCATTCTTTTGACAAGATATAAAGCTTAAAATCAGAATGCTCGCAATTATTGCTGCATGAAAATTAACTGAAAATCTAGTATAAATCATAACTAATGTATTGGTATGAGGAATTTACAAATCATTTCAATCATCAATTGATCCGCTTCTGTGCTCCCATTATCAAGTCCTTTAGATCGGAGGTCATATTCTCTGCACAAATTCAAATTTCTGGATAGTTCTTCCAGAGTATATCTCCTACTTGCAGACTTGTAATCATTTAAATAAGTGGCAAATGCTACTTTTGCGATCGACATTAACTCATGATCTGGTTTATTGGCATTAGTCCTAAGCATCCACAATTTGGCAAAATAAGAATACAAAGATGCTGTGACCATTTGAATTGGATTATTCTTTATGTGAGTTGCCATGTTCTTGACAATTTTCATTGCTTTCTCAGTATTGCGATGGTTCAGTGCATCCTGCAATGTAAACACATTGAACTCTCGATTGACGCCTGAAAAATTTAAAATGGTATCCACATTTATGTTTGAACCATGTGGTAAGTTAATTTGAATCTTTTCCAATTCATTATAAATAACATTCAAATTATTTCCTACATACTCATTCATCAATTGACAAGCCCCATCATCAATATGCATTCCCAGTTCTTTAGCTTGATCCTTTATAAATGAGGGGACTTGGTTTTCTTTTATCTTTAAAGATTGATAAAAAATGGATTTCGTCTTCATAGTTTTTACCCAGTTCAATCTCCCATCCGGTTTTTTATGCTTGTATGAAAAAATCAGGATAGTTTTTGATGAAGGTGCAAGTAAATATTTTTCAATACCTTCCCAATCCTTATCTTTAATTTCTTGACTTTCCTTGACTATCATAAGTTTTTCGTTGGCACCAAGGGGAGAAAGTCGAGCTATCTCTGCGATTTTTTGTCCTGAAACATCTCTACCGTAATATATTTCCTGACAAAAATCACGTTGTTCTTCCGGAATTATATTTGCTTCGGCATAATCTACAAGTTGATCAATAAAAAACTCTTCATCTCCGGTCAGAAAATAGACACGATCATATGATTTTTTTTGCCACGAACTGATGATTGACTTATAATCCATTATTCAACAAGCTTAGCATCCCGTAAATTTAGGCATTTCACTTATCTTTGCAAATTAAAATTCACCTAATAATGAATCGAAAACTCATCTTAGTGACCAATGACGACGGCATATTTGCGCCAGGCTTGAAGGCCCTGGTGGAATCCGTGAGTGAATTTGGGGACGTGCTCGTTGTAGCCCCTGACTCACCTCAATCGGGTATGGGGCACGCAATAACTATTCAGCAACCTTTGAGACTGAACAAAGTGGATGTATTCCCTGGAATCGAATCATATGAATGTTCAGGGACACCCGCAGATTGTGTAAAACTGGCAAAAAATATACTAGTAAAAAATAAATCTATTGATCTATGTGTTTCTGGTGTCAATCATGGATCTAATGCTTCTGTAAACATCCTGTATTCGGGAACCTTATCTGCTGCTATGGAGGCTTCTATAGAAAATATCCCTTCGATAGGTTTTTCCTTATTGGATTATTCGTTTCAAGCAAATTTTGAACCTGCGAAGAAATATATCAAATCCATTTCAAAATACGTTCTTGATGGAAATTTGAAAGAGTGTAATCTCCTGAATGTGAATATTCCGAAACTTGAAGCTTCCGAAATCAAAGGAATTAAAATCTGCAGACAATCTTCAGGGGTTTGGGTGGAGGAGTTTCAAGAAGGTATTGACCCAAGAAATGTTAAATACTATTGGCTAACAGGAAAATTTGTTGCAAATGAAGATAGTCATGATACTGACCTTTGGGCCCTGGCCAATGGATATGTCAGTGTGGTTCCATCCGGACACGATCTTTCAGTCCATAAGGCAATATTACCAAACATTTTTATCCAAAATATATAATGAGGGGACCACGATACTCACAATATGATCAAGTTTGGATTGGCATTTTAATCGGGTGTATTGTCCCAATCCTTGCATATGGATTGACACTTTATTTTTACGACTTAATGGATCTATTTGAAATTTTTCAAGCTGCCAATTCCAATTCAATTTTTCGAGAACGCACAATTGCATTGATCGCCATTATTGCAAATGTCATTCCGATGCAATTACTAAATCGCCGTGACTTGCCCAATGCGATGAGAGGAATTGTTTTTCCAACTTTTGTATATATTGTTATTTGGATGTTCTTTTATGGATTTGAGTTGCTAGGAATCAATGTATAAAATATATACTATCGCAGGCGAATCATCAGGGGACCTTCATGGCTCTAACCTTGTGAGGGAAATAAAAAGATTAAACCCATCCATTGAATTTTATGGTTGGGGAGGAGAGCTCATGGAATCTGAAGGTGTAAGATTGGGCATTAATTACCACAAAGCAAGTTTTATGGGATTTGTTGAGGTGATCAAACACCTGCCCCAGATAATCAAATTATTTTCTATCACAAAAAAGCAAATTGAAGAATTTAAGCCTCATGCCATTTTACTCATTGACTATCCTGGATTTAATTTAAGGATGGCAAAATGGGCATTTGAAAGAAATATTCGAGTGTATTACTATATTTCACCACAGGTTTGGGCTTGGAAGGAGTCCCGGGTCCTTCATATGAAAAAGTATATTCATCAATTGTTTGTAATTCTGCCTTTTGAGAAAGATTTTTTCAAAAAACATGATGTCGAGTCTCATTTTGTTGGACACCCACTGTTAGATCATATCCAAAAGTTCAATAACGAAAAAAATAATGCCCAATTTTTTAATTCGAAATCAAAAAAGGTACTAGCTCTTTTACCTGGTAGCAGAAGACAAGAAATCAAGACAATGCTACCCCTCTTTTTGCAAGCATGCAAACAGTTACAAGAATATCAAATCGTCCTCGCCGGAATGTCACGACACAAAGATTTATATCATGAGCTGGTGAATGAAGCAGATCACATTAACATCTTACTAGATTCTACATATAATATTCTTAAGCAAGCTGATTGTGCAATTGTAACTTCAGGTACTGCTACATTGGAAACTGCCCTATTTAAAGTACCACAGGTCGTTTGTTACAAAGGGAATAAGATATCTTATTGGATAGCGAAAAAATTAGTGAAAGTAAAATATATTTCTCTCGTCAACCTGATTTTAGATAAAGAAGCTGTAACAGAACTCATTCAGAATGATTGCAATCCAACACAAATCGTTCAATCTGTTTTAAAATTAAAAAACAACAATTATTCACAACAATTAATAAAAGATTACGACCTTCTCTTGAGTTTGTTAGGGGATATTCCCGCAAGCAAAACTACTGCTCAGCTGATCTCATCAGATCTCAATCAAACCTATGGAAAATTGGAAAAATCTCTTTAAAATTCAGGATTATCGTTCTGAAGAATTAAAAAACAAAGCAGCTTCTTGGAACATGGCCTTTTCCAAAGATGATACTCTAGGCCTGGAGCAACAACTATCTCAATTTGGCCTTCTAAAAGAAGGCAGGCATAAAATTTCAAATATTCTATCAGAGTCTGACTCCCTTGCCAATATTTGCATTTTTGACAATAGTCAAACAATAGTTGCGGGAAACACCATTATCCATAACAAACAAAGTGTTTGTTTTATCAGTTCTACGCAATTGAGCCTGCCACATTTTATCATGAAACCCGAAAAATTTCACCATAAAATATTACATTGGTTGGGCTTCAAAGACATCGATTTCGATGATCACCCCCAATTTTCTGATAAATATGAGTTGCGAGGAGAATACAAAACCGTGATTGAATTTTTTTTTGATAAGAAAATGTTAGATTTTTTAGCTTCTCAACCTGAAATCCATATGGAAGGAATGAATTACTATTTCATTATTTATTCAAAAAACAATCTATATTCATCGGCACAAATCATGACTTTGAAAAAGTTTGCACAAATGATTTTTCAGTTGTTTTTAATGAAAAGCAAAGAGAGCCTGAGTATATTTGATCCAATTGAGGCCTAAAAAAACATTTTTTTATTTACGCCGATTGAGTTCATCTCGAATTTTTGCAGCTTTTTCATAATCCTCTGCTTCGAGTACTTTTGTGAGTAATTTATTCAACTCGTCAGATGGCATTGCATCAAATGACAAATCTTTCTCAGATTTTCTGGTGATTTTTTTTGTAGAACTACTTTCATTAGATTCTTCTTCTTCAAGTTCTACTCCTGCGGTGTCCATAATAAACTCCATCGTATAAATTGGACAGTTAAATCTTACAGCCATGGCAAGCGCATCAGATGTTCTGGAATCAACTTCAATTCTTTCACCATCTTTATTGAAAATAAGCTTTGAAAAGAAGATACCATCAATCAAATCACTGATCAGCACTTCAACCAACTCTACATTCATGGCATCCATGGTATTCTTAAAGAGATCATGTGTGAGAGGTCTGTTGGGGGTCATCCTCTCTAGCACTACAGCGATTGCTTGCGCCTCGAATCCACCAATCACTATAGGTAATCTCCTAACACCTTCCATTTCTCCAAGTATGATGGCGTAGTTTTGGTTTTGACTTACACTATGTGAAAGTGCAATTATTTCTAACTCTACTCTATTTTTATCCTTTGCTGCCATATAATAACGGGCAATGATAAGTCATATTTAGCAATTTAATGGTGTTCTACCTTAAACTTTGATATCGCTTCGTTCAACTTTGGAACAACTTCAAACAAATCCCCCACTACGCCATAGTCTGCTGCTTTAAAAAATGGCGCTTCCGGGTCCTTGTTGATAACTATGATTTTTCTGGAATTATTTACTCCAGCCAGATGCTGTATTGCACCTGAGATACCGATTGCTATATACAAATTGGGACGTATCGCGATTCCAGTCTGGCCCACATGCTCATGATGTGGCCTCCAACCAGAATCGGCAACCGGTCTGGAGCAGGCAGTAGCTGCATTAAGCAAATCTGCTAATTCTTCGATCATGCCCCAATTTGATGGGTCTTTTAATCCCCTACCTCCTGACACGACTACTTCAGCTTCAGTGAGTGGCGTTTTGCCTTTGACCAATTCTTTGTTTACAGAATTGAAAACAGGACCTGAAAGGTTCACGCTAGACTCACTAATCTCGGCAACTTTGCTATAAGATTTATTGACAGGAATACTGTTTGGCATCACTGAAATTACACCTTTATCCTCCATAAAACTATACCATGCGTTTGCCTTACCAGAAAAAACTGAGCGGCGAAACTGCATAGGACTGGCTGCTGCCCAACCATTGACACCTGAAATAATTCCCAATTGAAGTTTTGCAGCAATTTGCCCTCCAATGGCTTTCCCTATACTGCTGTTCGCCAAAACAATGTATGAAATTTGATAGGCGGAGTACAGTTTACAAAGCCAATCTATGAGTTGGGATTGATCTAATTCTCCAGAGTCCTGCACTATCAACTCATCTGCACCACAAGAACCTACCACCTCTGCAGAAGCTGATTTGGAAGTACTTAGCGCCAGACATTTAATACCTTTAGCTGTTGCTATGTCTTTTGCCAAACTGAGTGCTTCCAGGCTTGATTTTTTGATTTTGCCATCTATTACTTCAATATATGTTGCAATCATTCCTTTTTTTTTATGATTATAGTTAGATCACTTTTACTTCTTCATGGAGTATTTTAACCAATGAATCAATGTCATCAGGAGCAATCAATTTTACTGCTGTTTTTGGAGGAAGGGCTTCAAACCTTACGAGTTTTACCTTCTGGGTAGCACTTACTGGAGAAATGACTTCTAATGGTTTCTTCTTGGCATCCATAATACCTTTCATGTTAGGTATTCTCTGTTCTGCCAATCCTTTAGCAGCAGAAACTACTGCAGGAAGTTGGGTTTTGAAGCTTACTTCTCCACCTTCTATTTCACACGTTGCCGACAATTCATTGCCTTCAACATCTAATTTTGTACAGTAGGATATAAAAGGAATGGCAAGCATTCCAGCTAATAAAGCACCTACTTCAGAACCATTATGATCTATCGTTTCTTTTCCTAAAAAAACGATATCAAATGACTGGTTTTGAGCATAATGTGCAATTTGGGTCGCGACATCATTAGAATCTTTTGGCTTTGAGTCTATTCTGATTGCCTGGTCTGCTCCGATTGCCAATGCTTTTCTGACGATCACTTCAGAAGAAGCCTCTCCAACATGCATGACACTCACTGTGCCTCCGAATTTTTCTCTCAACTCAATACCTCTAACCAATGCATACCATTCGTCATAAGGGTTCATGATAAAACTAACACCTTCCTCTTTCAGGTGCATGTTATCTGAATCAAAAGCGATCTTTGAGGTGGTGTCTGGTGTTTTGCTAATGCAAACTAATATTTTCATGAATGCCTTAAATTTGCCAACACAAAGATAGTCATTCCCCAAGATATCCTTGTCTGAAACCAAGTCATGAATAGAAAAGAACAATTAATGTCTTACCTGAAAAGCGATTCAAGTAATAGCTTTTTACTCTTTGCGATTGCAAAAGAATGCGAAACCGAAAATAATCTCGATGATGCTCTAGCCTGGTACCAAAACTTAGTAGAGTCAGATCCTGGCTATACAGGTGTGTACTACCATTTTGGGAGGCTTTTGGAAAAAATGAACTCAAACCAAGCTGCCAAAGAAGTGTACCAAAAAGGCATTGAGGTCTGTCAACAAAAAAATGATTTGCATGCCGCTTCTGAATTGAGAAATGCCATGATGAATTTGTTGATGGAGGATTAAAATCAAATTAATCTGATCAGAACCTTGATTCTCCCCTTCTGAAAAAGGTGCCAGAAAATACATGATGTACAGGTCCAATCAAATATACTTCTTCGGCAACATCACCATGAATTGTCAACTCTACCTGAAGAGAACCTCCTTTGCACGTCACATTTTGAACTTGTTTACCATTTGATTGCTCCTTCCAGCAATTGTAAAATGCAGATGCCACTATACCTGTACCGCAAGCCAATGTTTCATCTTCAACACCTCTTTCATACGTAGCAATCAAGAGTTTATTCCCTTCAATAGCTATAAAATTTACATTTACTCCATCAGACCCAAACTCATCCCTCAAGGGCTTACCTACCTCTTTCACTTTCAACCCAAGAGGATTATCTACTTCTATTATCAAGTGAGGCGAACCACTATCGACCAGGTATCCGAAAGGAGTTGAAACAGGCTTTGTCAGGTTTTTCATTCTGATTCGAATTCTGCTTGAATCCAAGACTTCGGCTTCGTGTAAGCCATCAGCTGCTACAAAATCAAAACTGGTTTTACCATATTTTCTATAATAGTAGTGAGAAATGGCTCTGGAGCCATTTCCACAAAAGCTTGAAAACCTACCATCTGAATTCAGATATTTCATTTCAAAGGCATGTTCCTCATGAGGACATAAGGCTATGATTCCATCTGCTCCCACTCCAAAATGTCTGTCACACATTCTGGCCATCAATAACTGGTCGTTAAGATCTGTGTGCCAAAATTCAAAAAAGTCTAAAATGATAAAATCATTACCTGCAGCCTCGTATTTTTCGAATGGAATTTTGCGTTTCATTGTTATCTATTGAAATTGAATATTAAGCAAATTGTTACAGGATTTTGGAAAATTTTGGGTATGAAGGCTGATTTTAAATTTAAGGCACAGTATTTGTAATCAATTATATATTAAAATATTTTTTAATATAATGAAATCTCTTACCCTCCTCCAGACAGTACTCATCTCGTTGACAACAGCGTTAATGACTACATTCGCAGTCTTATATTTTGTGCAACGTCCCCAATCTGCTCCTGCCGAGGAAATTGCAGGTCAGGAACAACTTCACAAATACCTGATGTCCGGCCGCCTTCAGAGGCAGTTTTCATCTACTCAGCCAACTCATTTTTCTGAAGCGGCAAAACTAAGTACCCCTGCTGTAGTATACATTGAATCCATTCAGGACCAAAACGAAAATCCGTTTTTTGAAAATTCTAAGTCTAATACAGGTTCTGGAGTCTTGATTTCTGGTGATGGAATGATCGTGAGCAACTACCATGTCGTAGAAAATGCAGAAAAAATAACCGTTTTGCTCAATGACAATAGAAATTATGAAGCTAAAATCATAGGCACCGACCCTTCTACGGATCTCGCGCTTCTTAAAATTGAGGAGGTGGATTTACCTTTTTTAGTGTTTGGCAATTCAGATTCGCTTCTCATAGGTGAATGGGTTTTAGCCGTTGGAAACCCATTCAGACTTCAATCCACAGTGACTGCTGGGATTGTGTCTGCTAAAGCAAGATCTATCCAAATTTTGAATTCACGAAAATACAGCATAGAATCATTCATTCAAACTGATGCAGCTGTCAATCCGGGAAATAGTGGAGGGGCATTAGTCAATACTGCAGGGGAACTTGTTGGTATTAATACCGCCATCATGAGTGCTACCGGCAGGTATGAAGGTTATTCCTTTTCAATTCCTGCTAATTTGGTCCAAAAAGTAGTAAGAGATATACAGCAATTTGGTGCTGTGCAGAGAGGTCTTCTTGGAGTCATGATACAATCTGTCAATGGTGATATCGCAAAAGAAAAAGACCTTCCCAGTCCAAATGGTGTCCTCATCACTTCTGTCACGCCCGATGGAGCAGCTGACAAAGCAGGCTTAATTTCAGAAGATGTAATCCTAAAGGTAGAAGATCGAAAAGTAAACTCTGTACCTGAACTTCAAGAGTTAATTGGTGGACTTAGTCCTGGCAATAGAATCAAGATAGAATACTTTAGAAACAAGCAGAGATACACCGCATATGCAACACTTCGAAATCAGGCAAATACCACTGAATTGATAGCAACCAGGCATGATAAGATTCTGACGGATTTGGGTTTTGAACTAAGAAATTTGTCAGAAGATGAACAGAAAAAGACTAAAAAATCAGGTGTAAAAGTCATTAGCATTTATGACAGAAGTATTATCGCACAAACCAATATGGCCCCAAATTTCATCATAACCTCTGCCAATGGGAAGGATATTCATGATGTCGATCAGCTGATCAGTTTTTTGGACACTACTCAAGGTAGAGTTGTGTTACAAGGAGTTTATGAAAATTATAAAGGAATATTTCCTTATAGCTTCGAAAAAGAATAAGTAAATGAAACAACTTTACCTAAAAATTAATATCCAGAATAAAAATTCTCTAATTATTATTGCATGAATCCAAATTATGAAAGTGTAATTATTTTGTGAGAAATTCAATGCTAACTCAAAGCTTAGACTGTGCATGATTCACAAGAATATATTTTTAAAATCAAGCCAAGAAAAAATGTATTTGACACCTTTATTATCGATCCCAAGTGAAATTTACGAAATAAATGTCTACTCTATTCAGAGCAATCAAAATGCCATTAAACAAAGTTTTGCTCAGCTCCCACTTTATCTTGTCCAATCATTCACTCGATTTTAGTTTTGCGAAACCATTTTGTCTCACCACAAGCTATGAAATTATAATAAAATGAAGTCACCCAAGGCAAATAAAATGTGATAAATTTGTCAGTAAGACTTTTTAAATCTTCGATATAGTTGCCAGCCTTAACTCCGGTTTGAGTCAAGTCAGGACAAAATTCTCATAATTAATATTATAGTTTTATTTTAATCAACATTAGGTTTAATCCTGAATTGATTCATACGACGAATCCTTACGACACAGTCTTGGTTAAAAAAAAAAAAAGAGCAAAACCTAAACAATAACGTCGAATAGCTGGGACCATGGCCTGTTTTACAATATTGTTCTTGGTAGAAATCTAAGAAATTAAATGTAAAACTTGTTTCAACCCTTTTAATATCAACCATGAATCGTTTTATATCTGTGGTTCTAAAATTCTAAAAATGGAATATTATTAAACGGCAGAAGCCCTTGATAATCAAGGGCTTCTGCCGTTTCGTGATCCCGCTGGGGCTCGAACCCAGGACCCCTACATTAAAAGTGTAATGCTCTACCAACTGAGCTACGGAATCGATCCTTCGATCTTAAAATCGAGCTGCAAAAATAGTGTGCTTATTGGTTTTTACAAAAAGATATGGCAAAATCTTTATATTAATATTTTTTTTAATGCTTTATTCCCTCTATATCAATACTTTTTATAATTTTGTGTCTTTTAAATTTTGCAAGGTCATGATTCTCAAAACTACTTTTGTTACCAAATTTGGCAGCTCATCTACGTTCCTGATATCTGTAGTACTCTCTATTTTGATGAACGGTACCCAGTTGCACTCTACGTCTATTATAGCCCCCTTGCATCTTGGTGATCTTGCCATAAATTCTAACCAGGTGGTGCTGGCCAAATTATATGACCGTGAAGATATTTCTTTGAATAATAGAATCTATCAATCCTACAAATTTCAGGTTAGTTATAGCATCAAAGGCGGATTGCAAGCTGGAGATCTGTTTGAAGTCAGAAATATGAGCTACACTGAAAAAGAAGTCCATCATCGAACAGTAGGTGATATTGATTTATCTATTGGTCCTGAATATCTTTTGTTTCTAGAGAAACATGACGATAGATGGATTCCTAAACTCATGTCATTTGGAATTTATAAGTCTGTCTCAGAGGATGGAATAGACTATTTGGTTCCTTCAGAACAATCCCGCGAAATGAATGTCATCAATCCAGAAGGGCTCAACCCTAACTCTGTCTATGACCAATCTCGTCTAATTCGACAACTTGAAAAATACGTGAGAAAGCTTACTGACTGGGATGAACGCTATGTAATCGCAAATCGCTTGCCCTCTGATATTTCCAACGAATTCAGAGCTGCACCATCACACTGCAGATTTCTATCGATTGGCAACAATGGATTTCGATGGAATGTCTTTGGCAATAACGCAATCCCTTTTCGCTACTCTGAAGGGGGAGACTATTCATTTTCAGGCGCAATAGCTGCAACTCAAGCGGCAATTTCAGAAATGAATAATACCTATATGGGCGTCGATCTGCAAGACGCAGGTACTCATGATTTTCTACCTGATTGTGTAGGTGGATCCGCTTCTTCCGGAAATTTTCTTGATTATTTAAATGCCAATGGTGGTTACCTCAATACACTCATAATTTACAACGATCCTTGTGATGAAATTCCAGATCTCAAAAATTGCACAGGAATAGTCGCAATCAGCGGATTGTACGGAATTTCTGACCATTACTATGACAACAAACTTTGGTATACCGGAGGATATGGTTATTGTATAGTCAACGACAATGTCGGCCCTTGTATAAACTCGACTTTATATAGATTGATCCTCATTCATGAATTGTCGCATTCGCTAGGTCACGATCATATACCGAGTTCGTATGGCACAGCGAATCTTAATGCAACTTGTTGTTACAACCCAAACAGTCTTGATATTAATTGCTATGATTATTTATACGAACCACCGCTCCTTGCTTTGGGTGGTTTAGAGTTGCAATCTCGTCAAGTAAATGAAGGCTTGATTGTAAGTTGGAATCAGGTAGGAAATATTTCTGACAGAGACCGTTTAGAGTTAGAACGATCCCCTGATGGCAAAAACTGGCAAAAACTCACAGATTTGCATAAGAATGCCATTGAGTATTTAGATTCCAAACCATTATTAGGACTCAATTACTATAGGTTAAAAGAACTTTCAAAAAATAGTGGACATTCCTACTCTCAGACGACGCAGTCTTCTTGGTCTGCAAAAGCTCCAAATTTTAAGATTTTAAATGATGAAAATGGACAAATGAGAATCATGACTTCGATTTGTTCTCTGCCATTGCAGATTACTTTAAGAGCTTTAGACGGCAGAACAATTTTCCAAAAAGATTATATCCCATGTTCATCCTCAGAGTATTTCCTTGTAGTTGATCAGGAAAAAATACCTGGCGGAATCTATATCATTGACCTAAAACAAGGCAATGAATCCTTTACAGATAAGCTTTGCTTATCCCGCTTCTGAAGTAGCTTGAGTTTTATTATTCACGTTCTTTCGGCTATAGTCAGCCCTTATATTGATAAGCTTCCAAGTTAAAATTTTAAAGCAGCGCTATTCTTGACTTTAAAAGTCTGTATCTAGTAACATTATGTGCTATAGCTCAGATCAATCTTAGTTCCCTCTTGTCCAAGAATTACAGAATCAAAAAAATTGCGACATTCCTCATAAAACACCTCAATATTATCATATCTGGATGAATAATGCCCGGTAACCAATTGTCCAACATTGGCATGTTTAGCCATTTTTGCTACATCTCTTGCTGTCGAATGCTTGGTTGCTTCCGCCTTGTCTTTTAGTTCATGAAGATAAGTGGTTTCATGATAGAGCACAGTAACATCTTTTATATAAGGCAACAAAGCATCTGTCACATAGTTATCACTACAATAGCAGTAAGATCTTAACTTTTGGCTGCCAGTAATTTGGTCCAAATCTCTTTTGAGACGATTCTCCTCAAACTTATATCCAATTGTCGGCACTCTATGTATCAAGGGGAAGTGCATTACCGAGCAACTGTCATCCTGATAACATATACTTGAAAGATTATGATCTAGAATATGAAAATGTAAATCGTATTGGATATGCGAATAAGTATTTTCAAGACAATCATTCAAATATTTGTCTAAACCGACTGGGCCATAAATATGGATTTCATCCAATCTGCCAGCCAAGCTAAAGCTATTTAGCAAACCCGGTAATCCTAAAACATGATCCCCATGTAAATGCGAAATAAAAATGTGCGAAATTCTAGATCTCTTAATGTTATGTTCTGCCAATCGATTTTGAGTTCCTTCACCACAATCCATCAGGAATAACTTCTCATGTATGTTCACCAATTGCGCTGAAGGATACCGACCCTTCATAGGTACAGCTGAGTTGGATCCTAAAATCAGGATTTCAAATACATTTAAATTCATTCTTCCTCTACCAGATCCCTTTCAATGTCTTCCATAAACACATATTCTATGGATTCTTCCAAAGTTGGGACGATTGTAAGAATATCATTCAGTTTAGAAATTTCAATGAGATTGAAAATACTCTCACTTTTGATATTTGTTAAAATAAATGAGCCATAGTCCTTCCAAAGCCTGTGTGCAGTTAAGATAGAACTCAAGCCACTGGAATCGATGTAATCTACATGCCCTAGATCGAAAATCAAATTACGGACACCCTCATTTCTCAAAAAAACGAACTCAGACTTCAACTGGGGAGAGATTACCGAATTTAAATTCTTCTCATCCAGGGTAAACACCGAATACCTTTCCTGTTTATCGACTTGATACTTCATTTTTCTTTTACATTTTGATATAAACGGATGAAAAACAATAAAGTATGATATCAGTCAATTGTTTAAAAAAAAATATCATACATTTATTGCTTTAAACCGGCATAAAAGTAAGAAACTTTTTGTGGCCAGACTTTGTTTATTGTCGTCTAAAAGTAAATTTAAATCAGACACATCCCTATTAAATCAGTTCCGTTTAGGACGCGTTTGATATGAGTCCTTAACTTTGTTGTATAGAAGTAAGATTCAGAATATGAATAATAAAAGATTCTCGCCATTAGTAAAAAAAGTCCTCGCCAATAGCCGAGATCAAGCATTGAGATTGGGCCATGATTATATTGGCACAGAACATATACTACTAGGAGTATTGCAGGAAAGAGACTGTATTGCAGTACGCACTTTGTCAAATCTTCATGTGGATATCAAAGAATTGAGGTTCAAAATTGAAGAAGCTATTCCCGTTAAAAAGGGTGAAGATGCTCCATTTCAGGTAGGAAATCTACCTTTGAACAAGCATGCAGAGAAAGTACTTAAGTTTACATACCTCGAAGCAAAAATCTCAAAGGAAGATGAAATCTCTCCGGAACATCTTGTACTTTCCATTTTGAAACATCACGACAACCTTGCAGCTTCGATCCTTGATCATTTTCGGGTAGATTATATCAGCTTTCGAAAGGAATTGGAGGCTAGATTTGACTCCGATCTGCCTGATGAGATAGATGAAATCCGTTCTGAGGCGTCCTCTGATGCAGAATCATTTGATGAAGAACAAAGCGGCATGGGTGCTTCTGCAAAACGGTCAGGGACAAAATCACAAACGCCCGTTTTAGATAATTATGGAAGAGACATTTCCCGTCTGGCAGAAGACGGCAAGCTTGACCCAATCGTAGGAAGGGAGCAGGAAATAGAGCGTGTATCTCAAATCTTAAGTCGTAGAAAGAAAAACAATCCTATTTTGATCGGAGAGCCAGGAGTAGGAAAAACAGCGATTGTAGAAGGACTGGCTCTGCGCATTCTGCAGAAAAAAGTGAGTAGAACTTTGTTTAATAAACGTATTGTCATGCTTGATCTGGCTGCTTTAGTTGCCGGTACAAAGTACAGGGGGCAATTTGAAGAGAGGATAAAAGCCATCATGAATGAGCTTGAAAAATCCAGGGACGTGATTTTGTTTATAGACGAAATTCACACGATCATAGGTGCAGGTGGCGCTACCGGCTCATTGGATGCATCCAATATTTTCAAACCAGCTCTGGCAAGAGGAGAGTTACAGTGTATTGGTGCCTCTACACTGGATGAATATAGGCAGCACATTGAAAAAGATGGAGCTCTGGATCGTAGGTTCCAAAAAGTTATGATTAACCCACCTTCCGCCGAGGAAGCAATTCAGATTTTAACCAATATTAAGCCGAAATATGAAGACTACCATTCAGTAAGCTATTCTGAAGAAGCCATCAAAGCGTGCGTGATGTTGAGTGATAGATACATTACCGATCGTTTCTTGCCGGACAAAGCTATAGACGTTCTTGATGAAGTCGGGGCCAGGGTGCATCTTAAAAATATTAATGTTCCAAAATATGTTGAGGAAATTGAAAAACAAATTGACCTCATCAAAGAACAAAAAAACCTAGCTGTCAAAAGTCAGCAATACGAAAAAGCTGCAGATCTGCGTGATATGGAGTCTAAGTTGCTTCGAAAATTAGAACAAAGCAAATTAGAATGGGAAGAAGACTCGAAATTGAAGAGGTATCCGGTGACAGATGAAGATATCGCTGAAGTAGTGTCTATGATGACCGGAATTCCCGTCAATAAGGTAGCCCAGAGCGAAAGTAATAAGTTGGTGGGTATGTTTGACAAGCTGAGTGGAGCAATCATTGGACAGGATGAAGCCTTACTAAAAATTACGAAGGCTATTCAGCGAAATCGCGTCGGCTTGAAAGATCCTCGAAAACCAATCGGTACATTTATTTTTCTCGGACCAACCGGAGTTGGGAAAACCGAGATGGCAAAAGTTCTCGCACGCTTCCTCTTTGACTCTGAGGATGCTCTAGTGCGAATTGATATGAGCGAATACATGGAAAAATTTACCGTTTCCAGACTCATAGGGGCTCCTCCGGGTTATGTGGGTTATGAAGAAGGTGGACTTTTAACTGAAAAAGTAAGGAGAAAGCCCTATGCTGTTGTTTTACTTGACGAAATTGAAAAAGCCCATCCCGATGTATACAATATTTTATTACAGGTGTTGGACGAAGGTCAGTTGACAGATGGATTGGGAAGAAAAGTAGATTTCAAGAATACAATCATCATTATGACTTCCAACATTGGAGTAAGGCAACTCAAGGATTTTGGACAAGGCATTGGCTTCGCTACGCAAGCCAGGGTTGATAGTCAGGATGACCATGCAAAGACAATCATCAAAAATGCCTTAAAAAAGACATTTTCACCAGAGTTTTTAAATCGGATTGATGATGTTGTTATCTTTAATACACTTGAAAAAGATCAGATTTTCAAAATCATCCATCTTGTTACCGCCGATTTGCTGAGAAGAATTGAAGGAATGGGGCTACATTTGGAAATTCAAGATGATGCTATGGAGTTTCTTGCTGAAAAGGGATATGACCCTCAATTTGGAGCGCGGCCATTACATCGTGCTTTACAAAAATATCTTGAAGACAATTTAGCTGAGTTTATATTGAAAGAAAATCCGGAACAAGGTACCAAGCTGAAGGCCCTCTTGAACCCAGAAAAAGACAATATTGTAATCACCACATCATCCAAAAGTAGCACTGTAAAAAATAAATGATCGAGGCAACTTGCAAAAGCCGCATAAGTATCCATATTTTTACAGGCAAATTTTAATTTTAAGCCTTTGACCATACGGAAGAATAAAAAGATAACAGACGAGCTGAGAAGCCAGTTTAAGACCAACAGAGAAATCCGGACTTCACAAGTCAGACTTGTGGGAGAAAGTTTTGAAGAAATCTCTGAAGTAGCCGGAAAAACCATTGAAGCCGGTGTGTATTATACAAATGATGCACTTCGCTGGGCTGAAGACCTAGGGGAAGATCTTGTGGTTATTACTGATAAGTCAGATCCCCCGGTTTGCAAGATCATTGACTTCAACAAATTCATCTATCTCAAGCGAAAAAAGGACAAGGAGATCAAATCTAAGACCGCAAAAGTGGTTGTCAAAGAGATTCGATTTGGACCTAATACAGATGAGCATGATTTTGAATTTAAGTTGAAACACGCTACGAAGTTTCTCGAGGAAGGTGCGAAAGTTAAAGCATTCGTACAGTTCAGAGGTCGGGCCATTATGTTTAAAGATCGTGGAGAACTCATTCTTCTCAAATTTATGAAGGAATTGGAACCTTATGGATCAGCTGAAGAATTGCCAAAACTAGAGGGAAAAAGGATGCATATCATCCTTAGTCCAAAAAAGAAATAGAATTTAATTCGGTAATGCTACTTTTTTTTAGCAGAGTGTTGTAACTTTGCACCTCAATTTTTTGTACATGCCAAAGGTAAAGACACATTCCGGTGCCAAAAAGCGTTTAAAGCTTACCGGTAAGAAAAAAGTGAAGGCTTATCAGACAAAAACATCCCACAGGATGAAAAGTAAGACTAAAAAAGCCAAACGCCACCTCAGAACCAGTCAGGTACTCAGTTCTGCAGATCAAGGCAGAATGAAAGCACTATTGGGTATCAATTAATTTAATAAATTGTATCACGGGGTGAGGCAAAGTATCAATAATGATCCCTTACCTACAAAATCTATTATAAAATGCCACGTTCAGTAAATGCAGTAGCATCCAGAGCAAGAAGAAAAAAGATTCTTAAAGCAGCACGCGGTTACTTCAGCGGAAGATCAAAAGTTTATACGGTTGCGAAGAATGCAGTCGAAAGAGCGATGAAGTATGCATTCAAGCACAGAAGAGAAAAGAAAAGGGCTTTTCGCAGATTATGGATTGCAAGAATCAATGCTGCAGTTAGACCACTCGGTCTTAACTATTCCCGATTTATCGATATGCTCATCAAAAAGCAAGTGACTCTAAATCGTAAGTCTTTGGCTGATATAGCACTTCATCATCCAAAAGCATTTGAAAGCTTAGTGAAAGGCTTGAAGTAGGTTCTGTTTCACTTTTTTTAATTGATTTTAAGGCTATAGTTTTATCTATTTGCGAATGGCTTCAACAGGATCCATTCGAGATGCGCCTATCGCGGGAATAATCCCAGAAATGATTCCAATCATTACTGATAAGCTTACTCCTAAAATGATATTGAACATAGAAATGCTCATCTCAAAATGCACAAGCTTACCTATTAAAGTAAGAACAAGCCAGGCGAGTATCATACCCGCTAGTCCTCCCACTATACACAAAACGATTGCTTCTAGCAGAAATTCTAACAAGATATAAATCCTTTTGGCTCCGATAGCCATTTTAATTCCAATCATAGAAGTCCTCTCTTTTACGGACACAAACATGATATTTGCAACTCCAAAAGCACCTACAAGCATTGAAAAAATACCTATGAAGAATCCTGCAAAATTGAGTACTCCAAACACATTGCCAATCAGATTGGTAAGGAGACTAATCTCATTGATAGAAAAGTTGTCTTTTTCCAAAGGCTTGAGTGATCTTTCTGACCTGATGATACTGGCTAACTCGTATTTCAGCTCCTCAAGAATGACACCTGGACGAGCCTTGACACTGAGGAGGCTTCCATAGTTTGAGCCTGAACGGACATTAACTATTTTCTTTGCTGTCTGGTATGTAATGAATATCGCATTGTCAAAAGGCATTACTTTAATGAGAGAGTTGCCTTCCTGTTCCAGCACACCAACTATCTGAAATCGCTGCCCAAAAAGCTTAATTTCTTTCCCTTCCCCATTCCCATGGGGAAAAAGTGCTTCTGCGAGTTTAGCCCCAATAATAACAGCATTGGACCCATGCGAAAACTCTGAAGGAGTAAAATACCGACCTTCTTCCAGTTTAAGTTTGACAACGTCATTATAATCATCAGTGATAGCAGCCACATAGGCTCCTTCGACAAAATTGTTCATATACTTTGCCACTTGTCCAGGTATGAACACAGTCAGAGCTGAGGCTTCAGCCATCAGTGATCTCTTCTGGATAGACCGAAGGTCTTCCGCATCGGGTGTTGGCCTTGCCTGATATTTCCAAAAATTTTGTCCCGGATCTTCCTGCCATGGAAACTTGTCAACATAGAGAACATCAGTCCCAAGCTTTTCAAAACTATCTACTAAACTCTGTTCAAGTGAATCCACAGAGGAAAGCACTGCTATTACACAAAAAATCCCTATCGAGATTCCCAGTAGAGTGAGAAAACTTCTGAGCCGATTTGACACTAGCTGTTGTATGGCTTGTCTGAAACTTTCGTGGAATATTTTTAAAAAAATCATGTCACCTAATTGCAACAAAAGTACCTTACTCCCCTTTACTACGAAAGAAATTTAGACGAAAAGACCAATTAGAGCGTTCAGTATTCATTTCTAAACTAAAAATGGCAGTTACAGGTAACAGATTAATCCCCTTTTACTTGCTTTCGCCTATTGGAATGATTTATTTTTGCGACAATTATTAAAAACCTTTAAATGCGGACAAAATTATCTCAATTTACATTTAACCTCCCCAAAAACTTAATCGCACAATATCCTTCAGACGAACGATCGGATGCTAGAATGATGGTGGTACACCGCAATACAGGCAAGATTGAACACCGAAAATTCAAAGATATACTGGATTATGTTGAAGATGGTGATGCTATGATTTTAAACAATACCAAGGTGTTTCCTGCCCGTATGTATGGGCGCAAAGAAAAAACGGGTGCGAAAATTGAAGTATTCCTGTTACGTGAACTCAACAAAGACGTCAAGCTCTGGGATGTATTGGTTGATCCTGCTAGAAAAATTAGGGTTGGAAATAAGCTTTACTTCTACGATAAGAATGGCAAAGAGATTCTGGTTGCAGAGGTTGTAGACAATACAACATCTCGTGGTAGAACGATCAGATTTATGCACGACGGCAATGAAGCTGCGTTCCAAGCGGCACTAAAAATCTTAGGTCAAACACCTTTGCCAAAATATATCAGCCGAAATGCTGAACCTCTGGATGAAGAAAGGTACCAAACCATCTATGCAAAAGAAATTGGCGCTGTTGCAGCTCCAACCGCAGGATTGCATATGAGTCGTGAGATCTACAAAATGCTTCAAATAAAAGGAGTGGACTTTGGTGAAGTAACTCTACACATCGGTCTTGGGACTTTTCGCACAATTGATGTAGAAGATCTATCTAAACATAAGATGGAAGCAGAATATTACAGAATTCCTGCAGAAACGGCCCAATTGGTCAACAATGCAAAAGAAAACGGAAAGAATGTTTTCGCCATGGGTACTACAACTATGCGTACATTAGAATCATCGATCACAGCTTCGAAAATGTTGAAGGCCTCTGAAGGCTGGACAAACCTGTTTGTTTATCCGCCTTATGATTTCAGCATCGCCAATAGGATGATTACAAATTTTCATTTGCCAAAATCCACATTACTCATAATGGTTTCAGCATTTGCAGGGCATGAATTATTGATCGATGCATACGAATTAGCTATTAAAGAGAAGTACCGCTTTTTCTCTTATGGTGATGCAATGCTTATAATTTAATTTTTTTGACAATTATTGGAACTTTTTTGACATTGTCGTTATTTGAACAGAAGTATTCATCAAAACTAAGTAGAATTCTATGTATTGGACTTTAGAACTTGCACATCACCTTGAAGAAGCGCCATGGCCGGCTACAAGAGACGAACTTATAGACTATGCTATACGTTCAGGGGCGCCTATAGAAGTGATTGAAAATCTCCAGGAACTGGAAGACGAAGAAGAAACTTATGAAAGTATGGAAGATATTTGGCCGGATTATCCACGGAAAGATGACTTCCTCTTTAACGAAGATGAGTTTTAAAAAATAAATGCCAGAGAAATAAAATCCCTTCCATTCAAAGAAGGGATTTTTAATTTTACCACATGGATAAGTTTGACTCAACAACAAGCACGATGCTATTTCAAATTGCGGTAGATGGTTATTCATCTTGTGGAAAGAGTACTTTAGCCAAGGCGATTGCCCGAGAGTTAAATTTACTTTATATAGATTCGGGTGCCATGTACAGATGTGTTGCATATTATTGCCTTAGCAATAATATAGAGAACTTAGCTGCTAATGATTGGGATAGATTGATGTCTGAAATCGAGATCATGCTGACGCCTTCGCCTGACGGAAATCAAGTATTTCTTAATCAAACTGACGTCACAACTGCTATACGCAATCCAAATGTATCGAAAATTGTCAGTGAAGTTTCTGCCATTTCCTCAGTGAGAAGGAAGTTGGTTGAAGTTCAGAGATCATATGCAACAGAACGGCCTGTAGTCATGGATGGCAGAGATATTGGTACAGTCGTTTTTCCAGATGCAGCAGTAAAACTATTCATTACTGCCGAATTGAGAACACGCTCACTTCGTAGGTGGAATGAATTCAGAAAAAAAGGAATCATGATGCAAGTGGAAGAAATTGAAGCCAATCTTCTACACAGAGATCACATAGATTCTACTCGAGCCGACAGTCCATTGACTAAAGCCCATGATGCCGTAGTTATTGACAATACACACTTGACAGAAAAGGAGCAGCTCGACAGAGCTCTGGAGATCATTGCCGCTAAATTGAATTCTGTTTCAAATTTTTGATGCCTGCCAATACACACTTGTAAATTATTCGTAAATTGAGAATTCAAAGACTTTTTGAGCATCTTTTTTAAAATTTCACATCAAAATATGAAAGTAGACTTACAGTCCAACAAAAACGAGGATCAGATGAAAACGATGATTGCTCATTTGAGAAAAACATTAGATATCATCGAATTGGGTGGTGGAAAAAAAAAGCTGGAAGCTCAAAAATCACAAGGTAAAATGACTGCGCGAGAGCGGATCCAAGCATTAATGGATCCCCAACAACCCTATTTTGAGCTGGGGAGTTTGGCTGGGTTTGAGATGTATGAAGATCATGGCGGTTGTCCTGCTGCAGGTGTAGTGATAGTATTAGGTTATGTAAGTAATAGAGTGTGCATTGTAGTAGCAAATGATGCCACCGTAAAAGCCGGTGCTTGGTTTCCCATCACTGGCAAAAAAAATCTACGCGCACAGGAGATAGCGATGGAAAATCGGATTCCTATCATCTATCTAGTGGATTCTGCAGGAGTCTATCTCCCAATGCAAGATGAAATCTTTCCTGATAAGGAGCATTTTGGAAGAATATTCAGAAACAATGCCAGGATGTCTTCCCTGGGAATTCCCCAAATAGCAGCAGTTATGGGATCCTGTGTAGCAGGCGGTGCATATTTGCCAATTATGTCTGACGAAGCTCTCATAGTAAAGGGCCATGGTTCCATTTTCCTTGCAGGTCCCTATTTGGTCAAAGCAGCAATTGGTGAAGATACCGATAATGAAACATTGGGAGGAGCCAGCACTCATAGCCAGATTTCAGGTGTTACGGATTATGAAATGGAAGATGATCTAAGCTGCATTGTAAAAATTAGAGAACTTGTAGATAAATTTGGGAAGATCAATAATGATCATTTAGAAAGATCAACTCCCCTATCCCCCAAAAGGAAAGCTCAAGAAATACTCAGCTTGTATCCTGAAAACCCCCTGAAACCATACGACATGATTCCTATACTTGAATGTTTGGTCGATGACTCTGAGCTCGTTCAATATAAAGAAAACTATGGCAAAACAATTATTTGTGCTTACGCGAGAATAGATGGTTGGTCAGTTGGGATTGTTGCGAACAATCGAAAAGTGTTCAAGTCAGGCAAAGGAGAAATGCAAATGGGTGGGGTCATATATTCTGACTCAGCAGACAAAGCAGCTCGATTTATTATGAATTGCAACCAGAAGAAAATCCCACTAGTCTTCATTCATGATGTTACAGGATTTATGGTCGGGACCAGATCAGAGCATGGTGGGATCATCAAAGATGGGGCTAAAATGGTCAATGCTCTCGCTAATTCAACTGTTCCAAAAATCTCAATAATAATTGGAAATTCTTATGGCGCGGGCAATTATGCCATGTGTGGAAAGGCTTACGATCCACGGTTGATCCTGGCATGGCCTACAGCAAAAATTGCTGTCATGGGGGGACTTCAAGCTGCCAAGGTACTCGCTCAAATTCAGGTAGCCTCCCTCAAATCAAAAGGTCAGCCTCCTAGTCCGGAAGAAGAACAAAAGCTCATCGAGGAAATCAGTAAAAAATATGAAAAACAGACCACCCCTTATTACGCCGCAGCCAGGCTTTGGGTGGATGAAGTCATTGATCCCAGAACTACTAGAGACTGGATTTCTTTAGGATTACAAGTCGCCAATAATGCGCCAATTAAAAAATTCAATACAGGAGTCCTCCAAACCTAAGTTTCGATTTACAGGCATAGGATTCTTATGTTTATAATGAGAAAGTAATAAAAGAACAAAGCATTTATTTTCCTGTTATTCTAAAATTTGCATGATGTATGATGAGAGAAGATCACAAGAAGTGGATAAAGAAAATTGGAATTGCCGGTTTCCTTTTTTTTCTGATAAAAGGATTGCTGTGGCTTTTCTTAGGTGGAAGTCTAATCAACTGGATGTGCAATTCCTGAGCATCTTCATTATTATTTTGAGTGCTTCTACCCTGAATGCACAATTTAAATCGGTAGAAAAAATGGATAATATTTTCCTCCATAAGTTTGAATTCATAAACAAGGTTCACTTGGTATCAGATATTATTTACAAACCAGGTTTTTTTTGCAAACTGGAAGATAAAATTCCAAACACAGCTCCGCTAAAGCTAAACTTTAGCCTGGGTTCATTGGATTATACGAATTATCTGGAGTATTATACATATAAGCTTAATCCATCAAACAAGCAGTATTTTCGCCAATAACCCTTTGATTTATATGCGTACGTACATAAGCAATAAAATTGGCTAACATGCATTTTAAGACTACGTGATTTCTAGTGAAATACTAAATAAAAACTAATTTTACAGCATGTCAATTCATTCAGAAATCAAGCGTGTAACCACGCATACGCTTCAAGAAATGAAGCTCCGTTCGGAGAAGATCGCAATGCTCACTGCATATGACTATTCGATGGCAAAAATGCTAGACAATGCAGGTATAGACGTTCTGCTAGTCGGAGATTCAGCATCCAACGTCATGGCAGGTCATGAAACCACTTTGCCTATCACCTTGGATCAAATGATTTACCATGCCCAATCAGTAGTGCGAGGGGTAGAAAGAGCGCTTGTGGTAGTCGATCTTCCTTTTGGGTCATACCAAGGGAATTCGAAAAGAGCCCTCGAGTCATCTATCAGGATAATGAAGGAAAGTGGTGCACATGCAGTCAAATTGGAAGGAGGTGCTGAAGTGACTGACTCAATAAAGAGAATACTCACTGCAGGTATCCCTGTTATGGGACACTTGGGTCTGACTCCTCAATCCATTTATAAATTTGGAACTTATGTAGTCCGAGCAAAAGAGGATGAAGAAGCTGATAAGTTAATAGAAGATGCACATTTGTTGGAAAAGTGTGGTTGCTTTGCCATCGTACTTGAAAAAATACCAGCAAAATTGGCAGCTAAGGTCAGCCAAAGCTTACAGGTACCCACAATTGGCATTGGTGCAGGAGCAGAAACGGATGGACAAGTGCTCGTCACACACGATATGCTTGGAATCAATAAAGACTTTCACCCAAGATTTCTTCGTCGCTATTTAGATATTTTTGATCAAGTAAACCTTGCTGTTAAAAAATACGCTGATGATGTTAAATCAAAAAATTTTCCAAACGAAAAAGAACAATATTGATGCTTTCTAAATCTTGGAAAAAAATATTAATTGCATTGACTTTGGCAGTAGTATTATTTTTAGCCATAGTGTTTTATATATTATATGCTGACAATATAAAAAACACTGGGTCATTCGATTTTTACATTTCAAAAAATGAAAAGCTCGAAGATGTATTTACAAATTTAAAAGAAAATCAAATTCTTAAAAGTGAGTTAAGTTTTCGTCAAGCAGCCAATATTCTTTCTTTTAATGACCAAAAAATAAAGCCTGGAAAATATATTATCTCTCCAGGAATGAATAATTACAAATTAATCTCGAAGTTAAGATCCGGCAAGCAAGATCCAATCAAACTATCTATCAACAATGTCAGGGACATTTATCAATTATGTGGCAGACTTGGCAATAGTTTGATGGAAGATTCCATGAGTTTTGTACAGTTATTTACAGATAGTTTATTTTTGGATTCATTAGGTTACAAACCGGAAACTGTGCTTTCTCTTTTTATACCAGATACATATGAAATATATTGGACCGTTAGCCCCAGAAAAATTGCAGATAGGTTTCAAAAAGAACATGACAATTTCTGGTCAAAAAATGGAAGAAAACAAGCAATTGCAGATCAACAATTGACAGAAGTTCAAGCTTACACGTTAGCCTCAATTGTTGAAAAGGAAACTTTGGTGGATAAAGAAAAAGCAACCATAGCGGGCGTATATCTGAATCGATTAAAACAAAACATGAAATTGCAAGCTGACCCAACAGTGGTATTCGCCCTAGGTTTATTTGGAATTCAGCGCATACTATTCGAGCACCTCCATACTCCCTCTCCTTACAATACTTATGTAAACACTGGGCTTCCTCCAGGTCCGATCTACATGCCATCGATAGCGAGTTTGGATGCAGTCATTCATCCGGAAAAACATGATTACATTTTTTTCTGCGCCAAACCGGGATATGAAGGAACTCATTCTTTTGCAGTAAACCTTCAAGGGCATGCTATTAATGCTAATGCATACAGAGATTGGTTAAACAAAGAAAATATTAAATAATTCGCTTTGAATTCATTTTTTCAAATAAATAACTGTCATTATTTGAATTATCATCAATGCTTTCCAGAGGGTTCTGATAATCAATCAAATTTTTGCCCCAGATTTTTCAAATACGAATGATTAGGTAGTATCAGCATTTTTCCTAATAAAATGAAAACCTTAGTTATTTGCCTGGATTATCACCATCTTACTTGATAATGCTCTACCGCTGTATAGTCTAACCGAATAAATCCCTGAGGGAATATTTTTCAAATCAATGATAAGTTGGCTGAGATCTGATTGGCTATGGTAAATGACCTGGCCGCTTGAATTGACAAGATCAATGCGCACAACTTCATTAGTTGGTGCAATCCATTTCAAGTGCAACATTTCATTTGCTGGATTAGGATAAACATTCAAATCAAACACATCATATACAGGATTTGATGCATTTGTCAATACTTCTACGGACACACTTTCAGATTGGTAAACCACTTTTGTTACCTGGTCTTGAATAAATTGTACTACCTCTAAATCCGAGAATTCTTCAACACAATGTTCTGTTGCATGATTGATATGATTGGCTACCTGGCCATCCAGAGGTAATCTGTAGTTTCCTTTGAAGCTAAAGTCCAAATGAAAATCCTGAGATACCAGTTTATTGAATGCTGGCAAAGATTTGCCAGCATCAGTAGGCAGCATTTTTTTCATAACATGATAAAATTCCCTTTCACCATTAGTTTTGAGATTCTTGGATGTAGTCTTTTCACAAATTGCAGTATATAAAACCAGGCCGCCCTTAAAATCCGTTAAGCCGGTGATCTTAGTATCGATATTGACCTTATGATCTGCATTTATAGTTGCTCTTGGTTCAATACTAATAAAGGCAGGCACAGCAGTGGCATTTTCAAAATCATCAGAAGTGTATGCTGACGGATTAATTCTGGTAGTTCCATCGATAAAAGTAGTAGGTACTAAAGTTACAGAAGGCTGGTAAGATGTCCCTCGATTTCTACCTTCTTGAGTAGTATAAGGATCTCCGGTTCCAGGAAAATAAAATTGGTATTTGATGCTTGTGTACCTATCTTCATTTGAAAGAAGTATAGTTTCGAGATTAATATTTCCAGGCACGCAAGGTGGACAGGTGGAAGATGTAAATGTTTCATGTAAGACTTTACGTTGGACAAAAGAATCCACCAAAGTAACCAAGCCTGTTACTGTATCATTAGCTGGTTTTGTCGAAGGTGAGCTTCCATTGATATCCGAAAGCCACAACTTTATGTCGTACTCACCTGCACTACCATTAAAAGCTTTATTAGTGCTGACTTTAAACGCATCCAAACTCTTAATATTCAGTCCTGAAAATTTTTCAACAGTGGGATTAAGTCCGTTAACACTATAATTTAAGTTATATGAATTTATTGTTGATTCGCCAACATTTCTATAGTTAGCTGTTAAGGGTACCGGCAAGTCATTTCTTGAGTAATATCTTTTATTGGTAAAGTCAACACCAGCAACGTCGTGGTTTGGTCGTTGCCCTGGTAAATACTCATGGTAACTATTATCTTTAGGCGTATAATCTGCCCCTGAATTGAATGCATAACTTGCAGTATTATCCAAGTTGTATGCTGTGGACTGATCCAATTGAATACCTAATGTCAATGAGGTCTTACCTGTACATTCGGTATTGTTCAAGACACATAATGTGCGTTGTTCGACCAAATAAATTGCATTTGTACCTTCTTCCAGTACTATAGATCCATAGAAATAACCTTGTATCTGAAGTTCTTTTTCATGATAGGAGTTGAATGATATCCAAAGTTGTCTTGCACCAGGATTGCCGAATGTCTTTCTCACGATATAATCTCCCGGCCAGCATCCTAGGCCCCACATACAAATAGATTTATCCGGGACCTTAGTAGAAGGTAAAATTTGGTTTATTGTATCCAGTCCTAAAACAGTAGCTGTATCAAAAGTTAATATTCCGGAAGAGGATACCTTAAATTTTGATACGGGTTGATTATTGAACAAAAAAGGAAAACCTATGGATTGGATGGAGCTGTATGACCTGGTGTACGAAGCCGTGTTTCCGAGAATGGTTGACCAGCCTGCAGGCAATCCGCCTCCCGGTGGATATTCGTTGTCATTATTAATCCCACCTGGGTTTCTTCCCGCATTTACCCAAGAGGTTTGGAAATACTGAGCAAATACAAGGTTCATCATTAAAACAGCACAAAAAGAAAGAAGTAGCTTCTTTGTCATGTTAAATAAAATTAATACAATAAAAGAAATATAATGTAAGGTACGAATTGTTCCGGATAGAATTCGTCGAACTGACTTTTTTGATCATTCAGCTTTCCAGCTGTTCCTTTTGAACAAGTTTTGAATAAAAGGCAAAAATAAATTTTTGAGCAAGTACATAGGAAATCCATGAAAATAATGCAGCTCCAATTATGTCATAACTATAATGAACATGCTGAAATAGGATCATGATTGCTAAAGTGATGGCAAGAAAAAAATAAACGATCTTCATCGATCGAGGCTTCATGCTTAAAAACAACAGGAACATACTGGCAAAATGCCCTGAAAAAAATAGGTCTCTTTTCAGTATAGTTGCCTGAAAAAAAAGACTTTCCAAAACTGGATCATAAAGCGGAATTAGGTCCTTTGGCTCTGCCAGCGGTACAAAAAAAATACAAAGAAACCGCACCAAGTACATAAAAGCAAAAGCGAATAACAATTGAAGAAACACAACCGGAAAACGAACAAGAGAAATCAAACCGTACAAAAGGGAGCCATACAGCAAAATAAAGATTGGCCAAGAACAATCAACAGGAGGTAACCAATCAAGAAGAGGATCTTTAATACTGATGCCCGGTCTATGCTCCAATACCGGGAGATAAAATCCATTCAATAATTTGACCAGGTACAATGCCACCAGCACCATGACCAATAAGGGCACATAAACACGTTTGTCAACAAGTTCGAATGAAATACTGCGGACTTTGCTTTGACCTGACATCTTAATACAGTACGGATGATTAAAAAGCAAGCAAATATACAGAGACTCAACTGTTTCAACTGTTAATATTCTTTCACAACTAAAAGGAAAACATTTTCAATTGAAATACTGAAATAATGCCAGAAAAGCTTCTAGATTCACTGCGAAATTAAAAAAATCAAAATTTCTTTGCTTTTTCCTACTTAAAATCAGTACAAGACATTAAAAAACTACTTATTATCTACAGTTCCCGAACAATGTTAATTTATTTATAATATTCATTAAACTTTTTTACCATTAAACAATCAAAGAAATATCATTCGCTTCCAAATTACAATATATGAATCAGAGACGATTTACTTTGAACTCCAATCCCAAAGATGAAAGCTCCCCAGAAATGATGCCATCCCGAGCAGCAGCTCTGCCTATTATGGGTGGCCTGGATCTATTTTCCGGGGCTTGGAATTATGCTACAGCAGCACACTTGTTGAGGCGGGCAATGTTTGGACCTACTCATGCACAAATCAACCAAGCTGTCAGTGACGGACTAAGCAAAACTTTAGACAAACTAATGCAAACTACTCCAGAACCGGCTCCACCGCTCAATTATGGATTTGCACAGGATGTCAGTGCTCCGGTTGGAGAGACTTGGGTTGACAAACCTGGAGATCCCACGATTCAGGGTTTATTCCAATCAAGGGACAACTCCCTTCATGCCTGGATAATGGAAAACATATTCAACGAAGGGGTAAGCCTAACAGAAAAAATGATGCTGTTTTGGCACAATCACTTTGTAGTATCTGATGTTTTTGATCCACGCTACAAATACTATTATCTTACAACGTTGAGAAAAAATGTGCTTGGCAATTTTAAAACTTTAACGGAAGAAATCACGATCGATGCTGCCATGCTAGTGTATTTGAATGGAAATCAGAACACAAATCGGGCTCCAAATGAAAATTATGCGCGAGAATTAATGGAGCTCTTTACTTGTGGGAAAGGACAATTAGTTGGTCCGGGTGACTACACTACATATACTGAAAAAGACATCGCAGCGGTTGCAAAAGTTTTGACCGGTTGGACTATAGCTCGAGATAGGAATCTAGGTACATACAATGTACAGTTTGTGGCAAACCTCCACGATACCAGTACTAAAACTCTTTCAAACAGATTCAACAATGCAACTATCTCGAATAAAGGAAACAATGAATACAAAGAAATCATTAATCTGCTTTTCCAGAAAAGAGAAACGGCAACTTTCATTTGCCGAAAACTGTATAGATATTTTGTTTATTACCAGGTTGATTTGGCAATAGAGAATGAAATCGTCAATGGGCTTGCAGATCTATTGATAGCGGATAATTTTAACATAAGTACTGTAGTCAGGAAACTCTTATCAAGCGACCACTTCTACTCGTCTGAAGCATTAGGAGCAATGATCAGACCTCCTTATGAATTTTTGTTTAATACATTGAAGACAATGTCTTTTACTCCTCCGACAACATTGGCAGAAAAATATAATACATATCTGTTTTTTTATCGTGGATCTGCAAACTTACAACAAGTGTATTTTGATGTTCCAAGTGTAGCCGGATGGACTCCTTATTATCAGGAACCAGGCTTCCATGAAATTTGGATTAATTCAGTGACATTACCTGCGAGGGTGACATGGACTAGCGGCCTCATTACAAAACTTAGAATCAGGAATGTCACCGGTTTATTTGGTCTGGATTTGGTCGCCTATGTTGGAACTTTGCCGGACCCTACAAATGCAAAAAATTTGATAGCCGATATCGTCGCACATCTACTGCCAAGACCTATATATTCAAATCAGTCTGACTACCTTTTGAAAGTTCTTTTGGGAAATATTTCAGAAGCCAGGTGGACAACAGATTATAACAATTTTAAAGCCAATCCGACCAATACGCAAGCGAGGGCTACAATAGAAAATAAGCTTAAAATTCTATTTTTCGCGCTTCTCGCAATGCCCGAATATCAACTCAGTTAATTGTGTTCAATTATTAAAAAACAGAAAATGAAAAGAAGATCATTTATAAAATCTAGTTCAGCAATAGGTGTACCTCTGTTGATCAACGGAATCCCGGTGAATGCCATTTCACGCAGCTCATTTCTGAACCTTGTCAGCCCTGAAAATGATAAAATTCTGGTCTTAATCCAGCTGACAGGTGGAAATGACGGATTAAATACAGTCCTGCCATTAGACCAATATTCTGCTCTTGATAAAGCGAGAAATAAAATCCTTATAAAAGAAAATCTTGCCCTCAAATTGAGGGATAATCTCGGATTGCATCCAGTCATGACAGGCATGAAAGCGCTTTATGATGAAGGTAAAATTTCATTAATCCAGTCAGTAGGATATCCAAATCAAAATAGGTCTCATTTTAGATCTACAGACATCTGGACTTCAGGTTCAGCCGTAGATGTTTTTGAGACTACAGGATGGCTTGGAAGATATTATTATCCAAATCATACAAATTATCCTAATGGATATCCGAATAATGACAACCCGGATCCATTAGCGATTACTATAGGTTCATTGGTTTCACAAACTTGTCAAGGTCCGATCACGAATTTCTCATTGGCTGTAAACGATCCGGCAAACCTGATCAAAATTCCACAAGGGGAGCTTGCTACATCTGTTCCGAATACTAACTACGGGATTGAATTGAAATATCTGCAAACCATGTTGCTCCAAAACAATGATTATTCAGACATCATGACAAATGCGTATACTGCAGCTGGAGGTACGATCACTTCGTCGGGCAACCCATTACAGGACAAATTGAATATCGTTTCTCAATTGATCAAAGGAGGTCTTCGTACCAAAGTTTATGTTGTGGACATAGGCACATTTGATACGCATGCCAATCAATGCGATCCCACCGATCATGAGATAGGCAATCATGCGACATTATTGCAAAGAGTTTCAGATGCTGTAAAAGCCTTCCAGACAGAACTTGAAAAATCAGGAAATGACAAAAGAGTTATCGGAATGACGTTTTCAGAATTCGGGAGAAGGATTTTGGCAAACGACAGTACTGGGACTGATCATGGTACAGCTGCACCTATGTTTATGTTTGGAACATGTATCAAAGGTGGGATACTAGGAAACAATCCGACAATTAATGATACAGTAGCCAATGATGAAGGAGTCGCTATGCAATATGACTTCAGATCAGTTTACGCTTCTGTACTTATGGACTGGTTCGGATTGTCTGCTGCAGAAGTAAAATCTACCTTGTTTTCCGATTTCCAAAAATTACCAGTAATTGAAGGATGCGCTCCAACCAATACTGATGACTACTCCCGAGATTTTGGCCTCGCACTTGATGTCATTTCAAATCCTGTAATGCATACATTAAAAATAAATTATCATACAGGTGATGAAAAAATCAGACTTAGTGTTTTCGACAGTATGGGCTCTGAAATTAAAATTCTAGTAAATGGTCGAAGTCGTGCCGGAGAACATAATCTCAGTTGGGAAATGGGTGGTGTACCTTCCGGTAATTATTTTGTACGAATTGCTTCACTTTATGCTCAGAAAACAGAGCATTTTTCAAAAATAGATTAAGGTAAATATTGGCTACAGTATGTTGAAATCTTCTTGATTTTAACATGCTGTAGTCGTATTTTAGGTATTTATTAATTTCAAGCCAAATATTAAAAGTGGTATTAAGAGTAGCATAAATAGTTTAGGATCTTATTTATTCCAGCGTTATAATTTCAATTTCGACTACCCGTTAAATTAATTAGATCTTTGCCGTTAATTTACTGGGTAAAATTTGACTAATTCAATATGCGGAGAATTGAATTGAAATTATTTTTCACGCGATTATAATCAAAGTTCACTATTCATCTTCTCCGCCTTTTTCCATTACTAGATAACATCCAGCCAAAGCCAAGAGAATAGCTATTGAGGTCAAACCATACAGCACGAAACCTCTCATAGAAGGTAGAATTTCCATCATAGTGAGGACACAACTCAAAAACCCAAGAAATCCTCCAAAGCCCATTAAAAACCAACCCCAATTTAGTCTTTTTTTTACACGGTATTGATAGTATTTATCCAGAATAGACTCTGAATCAACATCTGAATAACCCATCTGAGATAAATAATCTTTACGCTGTCCACGGCTAGCATTCTCGTTTTCCCAATTTGAAAACATCAAGTTAGAATCATTATAATCTTGTTGCATATAGAAGCATTTGCGAACAAAAATACTTTTTATTCACAAAAATTCCAATTTTTATCCTACAATAATAAATATGTGAGGTAAACTACCCCATCACTTCGTTCTCGCTTTCTGGTAGCTATCTTTCAGGCCAACAGTTCTGTTGAAAACCAGATTGTCCATGCTAGAATCTTTATCCAAACAAAAATATCCCTGACGCATGAATTGGAATCTGTCTTCTATGCCAGCATTTTTCAAAAATGGTTCTGCTATCGCATTTTGGAGCGTAGTGAGTGAATTGGGATTTACAAACTCCTTGAAATCAGAAGCTTGCACATTTGGATCTTCGACAGTAAACAGTCTTTCGTATAATCGCACTTCCACTGGAAAGCCACATTTAGCGTCGACCCAATGAATTACGGTTTTAACTTTAAGTCCTGATTTGTCTTGTCCGCTTTTGCTTTCTGGAAAATAGGTACAACTGAGCTCAATCACTTTACCTTCGTCATTTAATTTGAAGTCATCACATCTGATGATATAAGCCCCCTTCAATCTCACCATCTGCCCTGGAGATAATCTCAAAAAACCTTCTTCTGCAGAAACCATAAAATCATCAGATTCTATCCAAATTTCGTTCGAAAAAGGGACATCATGTTTTCCTTCATCAGGCGATTCCGGATTATTCTCAAGACTTAAAATCTCCGATTGTCCTGGAGGATAATTGCTGATAATAAGTTTGAGAGGATGCAGAACGACCATCGCGCGTGTCGCCTTTTTATTGAGTTCCTCTCTGATAGCAAATTCTAGTAAAGACAGATCTATTAAATTATCTCTACGCGCAACACCTACCAATTTTGCAAAATGCCTGATCGATTCAGGAGTATATCCTCGCCTTCTAAAGGCTGAAATTGTAGGCATACGAGGGTCATCCCAGGAGCTCACATATTTTTCACGAACAAGCTGAAGTAATTTCCGCTTACTCATCACCGTATAACTCAAGTTGAGCCTTGCAAATTCGATCTGCCGTGAAGGATAGATTTCCAAATTTTCGATAAACCAATCATACAGAGGTCTATGATTTTCGAACTCTAAAGTACAAATAGAATGGGTGATACCCTCAATGCTGTCTGACTGTCCATGCGCAAAATCATACATTGGATAAATACACCACTGAGTGCCAGTTCTATGATGTGGTGTAAACAAAATACGATATAAAATGGGATCACGCATATGCATATTTGGAGAACTGAGATCTATCTTAGCTCTCAATACCTTCTCGCCTTCTTTGAATTTACCTTCTTTCATTTCTTTAAACAGTCGGAGATTTTCTTCGACTGTCCTGCTCCTCCCTGGTGTAGCTTTACCTGGTTCCGTTGGAGTCCCTTTGAATGTAGCAATTTGTTCTGCTGACAAGTCTTCTACATAAGCCTTACCATCCCGGATAAGCTGCAAGGCAAACTCATAAAGCTGTGGAAAATAATCAGATGCATAAAAAAGCCTGTCTTCCCAATCAAAACCAAGCCACCGGATATCTTCCATGATAGCATCAATATATTCTGTCTCTTCTGTCTCCGGATTGGTATCATCAAACCTAAGATTTGTCTTTCCCTTATAAGTTTGCGCTAAACCAAAATTCAAACAAATGGACTTGGCATGTCCTATATGTAAATAGCCATTTGGTTCGGGTGGGAATCGGGTTTGTATCCGACCTCCATGTTTTCCATTTTTTATATCTGCCTCTATTATCTCTTCAATAAAATTAAGAGACTTGACTTCCTTTTCCATAACCATTATTTATAGATCTTACATTTTATCCGGCATTGAAATACCTAAACAGCGCATGCCATGCTCTAAGTAAAGTGAAATGACATAACATATGCTTAATCTCCATTGTTTTAATTCGTCTGTTTCTGCATTGAGAATCCTGCATTCATGATAATATTTATGGAAATCCTTAGCCATTTGATACAAGAAATTTGCAAGATGGCTGGGATCCAAAGTTTGTGCTGAGTGATCAAGAATTTCTCGGTATTGAGAAACTGCATAAATAAGCACTTTTTCCTGTTCATGAATTTGAGAAGCAATAGTGACTTTAGGTAAAATCGGCTTAGAAGATTTACGTAAAATCGATTTCATCCTTACAAAGGCATTAACAATGTATGGGCCAGTATGGCCCTGCATATCCAATGACTCAGATGGATCAAATATCATTTTCTTCCTAGGATGCACTTTTAGAATAAAATACTTGAGAGCTGCCATTCCAATCTGATAAAAAATAGTCGATTTTTCCTCTTCATTCAAAGCTACCAGCTCCCCTCTTTCATTTGCGGATAGTGCTGCTTCAGAAACGATTTCATCGATTAAGTCATCTGCTTCCACGACAGTTCCTTCCCTTGATTTCATTCTTCCTGTTGGCAATTCCACCATCCCATATGAAAGATGAAATAATCCCTTCGCATATGGTCGATTTAATTTCTTAAGAATTTCAAACAATACCTTGAAATGATAATCTTGTTCATCCCCAACTACATAAACCACATTATTCTTCCCGTGCTGTGTATTTCGCAATTCTGCAGTTCCAAGATCTTGAGTGATATACATGGATGTACCATCACTTCTTAGAACGACTTTTTTATCTAAGCCTACATCCTGCAAATCGATCCAAACTGATTTATCAGGTTCTCTATAAAATACACCGGAATTCAAGCCCAGATCGATGATTTCTTTACCTAATAAATAAGTGTCCGATTCATAATAATTGGTATCAATATGTATACCGACTCGCTTCAATGTCTCATCGAATCCTACATATACCCAATTGTTCATCCTCTGCCATAAATCAATTGTTGCAGTATCATTTTTCTCCCACAGTAATAGCAAATCCTTTGCTTGTTTGCCTAGAATACTATACTTATTAAAATATTCATTTTTATAATCTTTGAAAAATTCAGTTTCAGAATCAGTTTTTGAAATATTCAAAAATAAATTTCGAGCAGTATCAGTTTGTTGCCATGCAAAATATTCCTCTTTAAAGTGTTTTTCAAAAGCGACATACAAATCTCCTACAAAATGATCACCCTTTTGATGAGAAGTATCAGGTGTAGCTCCATTTGCATAATTCAACCATGCTACCATACTTTTGCAAATTGCAATTCCTCTATCATTGATAACTTGGGTAGTTAAAACATCTTGTCCCAATTCTTGCAAAATAGTCTTCACTGACCACCCGAGGAGAATATTTCTGATATGACCCAGATGCAATGGCTTATTTGTATTGGGGCTACAAAATTCAATCAAGTAAGAATCAATAATTCTATTCTCCCTTAATACGTCTTGGATTGGCTTACGGTGCACAGTACTAAAGATGTCATACCAGATAGTATCCGGCAAATCAAAATTCAAAAAACCTTTTACAACCGAAAAAGATTTGAGCTCATCTTGAGCTGTTAATTGAATTCCCAATTCATTAGCAATCATTTCTGGTGATTTTCCGGTAAGTCTTGCAAATGGGAATGTCAACAAGGTAAATTGCTTGCCAAATTCCTTCTTGCAAATATCAATTACAAGCTGTTCTTCCAATACTTCAACTTGGTAAACTGACTGCAGGATATTGACTACAGCAGGTTTTAAACTTGAAAAATAATTCATATGTTTCTTTTAAAAAAGCTAAAATGAGTCTGGCCGTAATTTCTGCATTGAGCAAAAAACTCATGAGATTGAAATTGGTGAGCCTGATGATGCTCTAATACAAACAAACCATTTTCCATTAATTTATTAGCGTCAAATATGAAATCCGGAATCAAAGGGATCTCTTTCAAAGGATATGGTGGGCCAGCAAAAATATAATCATACTTTCCTGGATCTGATAACACAAACTGCTTATAATCTGACAATACAACCTTTACCGAATTTACTGAATCCAATTGCTCCAAAACCTTCTTTACAAACAAAGTAGCCGGTTTAAATTTATCAACATACGTTACTTTTTTGCAACCTCTTGACAGCATTTCATAAGTGTGCGCACCGGTTCCACCAAACAAATCCAAAGCTGACGAATCTGCGAAATCAATAATATTATCCAATATATTGAACAATGCCTGTCTGGCTATTTCAGTGGTAGGCCTCGTAGGCCAATTGTTTGCAGGTGGATAAAAAGTTCTCCCACCAAATATTCCTCCACAAATTCTCATATTTATTCAAGTGTGAAGTTGACTTGTACTTTCTTGAAATAAATCTTACAAGTTTGAGCTATTTTAGAATCATCCGCAACAGATCCACATAAGACTAATCTGTCTAAATTTTGATCCAATCCATTTAATCTATAGGCAAGCTGGATAAAATAAAGTAACTCAATTTCATCCTGAAACTGAAAAATATTTACAAATATAACTTCTGATAATCTATGAACTTGCAGTATTAAATGCTGATTTGAAATGAATGCATAAACACATGTTTGATCTATACAATGTTCTGAGCTGCAAAATTCTTTACATTTTTCTGATATATGAAAGACAGTACCAACATTAGCCGGCAGACCATTATAATCAGATTTAACAATTGCAAAGCGAATAAAACGATTTCCGTATTGTCTGATGATTTCTATTTCATTCGGATATAATGGGTACATCCTTTGTTCCTTTAAATCTGCACTCCATTGGTGTTTTTTTGTCAATGAAACTACCCAATTCTCGGCATGAAACTTGCTTTGAGTCGATATTTCTACTCTTCGCGAATTTACATCCTGATTTGAAATCAATATTGCCATAATAGAAAAAAAATAACCAAAGACACGCAAAAATAATCAAAAATCACCATGTCTATGAATTTCTCTTCATGAACCTTCGTGAGAGGTATACGTTTCAATCAAAAATCGAAATACATTTCGTTAAAATTCAATTCCTCAATAAAATCATGCAGGTACCTTTGATATTGGCAATAGAAAGTTCGTGCGATGATACCTCAGTCGCTATCGTCCAAGGAAATCGGGTTCTATCGAATATCATTTCTTCACAACAAATTCATAAAAAATACGGTGGTGTGGTCCCAGAAGCGGCATCCCGTGCACATCTTGAAATGATCATTCAATGTGCAGAAGAGGCTGTTTCTGTCGCTGGAATAAATTTGTCAGATCTCAATGCCATTGCTGCCACTCAAGGACCTGGTCTAATGGGGTCACTGATAGTTGGACTTAATTTCGCAAAAGGCTTGTGCAAGGGCATGGCAAAACCCTTAATCACCGTGCATCATTTGCAAGCCCATGCGCTTTCGATTTTTATGGACAGAGATCACACCCAATTTCCGGTTTTGTGCATGATTGTTTCTGGTGGACATACACAACTTGTTTTAATTCAAAGCGATTATTCAATACAGCTTATTGGTCAAACAGTGGATGATGCTGCAGGTGAAGCCTTTGACAAAATTGGAAAGCTATTAGGATTAAAATATCCTGCTGGACCTGAAGTGGATAGACTATCCAGGCTTGGATTTCCAAAGTATGTATTCCCGAAATCAAAAATGGATGCTTACAACTTTAGCTTTAGCGGCCTAAAAACGGCAGCTCTTTATTTTTTACAAAATAATACAAGAGAAAATCCAGAATTCATCAATCAAAACATTAATGATATTTGTGCATCTATCCAATCAGCGATTATTGATATGTTACTGGACAAACTTGAAAAAGCAGCTAACGATTTCGACATCGGACATATTGGTATTTCCGGTGGTGTCTCTGCTAATAGCGGTTTGAGAGAAAAATTACAATTCAAAGCGGTTGAAAAGGACTGGAATTTACTCTTTCCCAAATTGCAGTATTGCACTGACAACGCTGCAATGATTGGAATGGTTGCTACTTTGAAATACAAAGCCGGTAATTTCGCTTCCTTTGACACCCCGGCTTTAGCAAGGTACGCTATCCCCGAAAACTTATCATCGTAATGCCATCGCCACCCTCTTCAGCAGGAGGCTGCCAGGTTTTATCAATAAATGTATATGTTCTCAAGCTTTTGGAAATCGCATTTTTCAACACTCCGTTTCCTTTGCCGTGAATAACTTTCACCTCCTTAAAATTCGACAACAAAGCACGGTCAAGAAAAACTTCAAGTGTATCTATAGCCTCAACTTGACGAAATCCTCTTATATCTAAAGTACTATTAAATTGTGGTTCCACTTGGGCTCCCTTTATTTGGACACTATGTTCGCTTTTCGTATCAACTGCATTGCTCACTAATTCCAACTCGCCGAAAGGAATTTTAAATACCATGTTATTCGCTTCCACATGAACTATGTCCTTAACGACTCTAGATACTTTTCCCAGAATACCAAACTGAAGTAATCGTACAATTTGGCCGGTTTCAAAGTCTTCCAGTGTACTTTTATGTTTTTGAATTTCTTTTAGCTTATCTGAAAGATATTTCAGTTCCAAATGCTTCTTTTCATGATTAGCCTTTTGTTCTTCGGCCAACTTTCGTAGTTCAATCTCTTTGCGCTGGCTAACTCTTTCACGATATAATTCTCTAACTTGCTCATGCTGTAACTGATTCTGTTGAAGCTCCAATTGTTTCTGTTCTACTTTCATCTTCATACGCCTAAGCTCCACAGTCTTACTGATTTCGGAATAATGTGCTATCAGTTTATCCAGTTGAGCAGTACGTTGTTTATGTTTATGAACTTCCTCCTCCAGCTGAAGCTTCTGTTTACCCAGATCTTCTAACAATTTTTCAAAACTCACGGTAGAACTGCCCACTAGTTTTTTGGCCTTCTTTAGAATCGGATCTGGAATATTCATCCGAGACGCAATTTCAAGTGCGTAAGAAGTACCAGGTTTGCCAACGGCCAATTTGTATGTTGGTCGCAAATGAGCTTCATCAAAAAGCATAGCGCCATTTACTAAACCATCCGTATTGTATGCAAAAGTTTTTAAATTGCCGTAATGGGTATTGATTACACCAAAAATATTTCTCTTATTCAAATCTTCTAACAGCGCCTCAGCAATGGCTCCTCCGAGTTTGGGCTCTGTACCAGTTCCAAACTCATCGATATATACAGCAGTCGTTTCGTCTGCCACTTCCAAAAACTGCTTCATATACATTAATTTTGCACTGTAGGTACTCAACTCATTATCCAAGGATTGAAAATCTCCTATATCAGCGCAAATTTTCTTAAAAACTTTCATCGATCCATTCCGATCTGCAGGCACTAATAATCCTGCTTGAAACATCAATTGAAATAAAAGCATGCTTTTCAAAACTATTGATTTGCCTCCTGCATTAGGGCCAGATAAAATGAGTATACGGTTTTTCTGATTTAAATACAGATTGAAAGGTACAGTGGATTTCCCTGCCTGACTATTTTTAATAAATAAAAGTGGATGAAATGCATTGTAAAGTTCAATCGAATCATTGCTTATCGCCATCTTTCTTGCTGAAATCAATTCAGCAAAACACGCTTTTGCATGCCGTACATCCAACTCAACCAAAATAAAATAGTTATTCATCAATCCTTCCCTTTCCGGCCTGATATGCTCCGTCAGATCGATCAATATTTTCCTTATCTCATCTTCCTCTTCTAACTTCAGTTCACGAATCGAATTATACAAAAAAACTAATTCCTGAGGTTCAATATAGAATATTCTACCAGAGTCGGATTGAGCATGTAATATACCGGGAACTTTTCTCTTGTGTTCAGGTAATACACACAAAACATATCTACCATTTCTAACAGACTCCTCTTGTTCAACTAAAAAATTTTGTGAACGATAATTCGCTACACTCTTTCTAAAAGTTTTGTAAACAGTTGCTTCTAAATTTTTAATCTCGTTTCTTAAATTAGAGAGATTCTGAGAAGCCGTGTCCTTCACGAATCCTTCTTCATCAATTATGGATACAATCTTTTTCCACATTGCATCCAGCGGTGTCATTTGTTCTAACAACTGCCTAGTGGATGGATAATGTTTTACATCTTGATGCGCCAAATAAGTCATTACTGCCTTAGTGTTGCGGAGAACTTTGATCAAGCGTATGAATGACTCCATTCCCAGAGGCAAGTTTTCTATCTGGAGCAACTTTCCTTCTTCTTCAATAGATTCAAAACCAGTTAACGGTAAAGCGGAAATTGTAATCAGATCCACAAGTTCGGCGATAGAGTTTTGCTTCCTAGTGATTTCCTCAGGGTCAGAAGAAAATTGAATATTATCAATCTGAAGTCTTGCTTCATCAGAAACACATCTGAATTTCATCCATTCAATGATTCTATAAAAATCTACCATCTGGGGTAAATGCGACGGATATAATTCAAGTTTTGATTGTCTCTCCATTATTGATTGGGTCTGCTTCGCTTCACTTGCTCTTCTATACTCTTTTTAAATAATTCAAAAGAATCAAACTCCTTTCTAAAACTTATTCCAGAACCTACTTTATGTCTCACGCCATAGTAACTGTCCTCTCCTTTATAATAAAAACGAAGTTTAAGACCAGGGACGGGAGTGTTCCATTCGATCACACTTTCCGGTGTAAAATTCGTTGAATAATATATTGCTGAGTTGGTTTTATAATTGCCCCCCAGAGTGACTGCCCACTGATCATCCAGCAATCGGTGTTTCAAACTTATAGCTACTTCACCTGAATTTGTACTCACATCTTCAGAGTTATAAGTCTTCACTACATCATAAGCTACATTGACATCTACCCCGGAAATAAAACTATTCTTACCCCAGGCTTCCGACAAAAGATTGGAGGCAAAAATTGAAAGTTGATTGGATAATAATTCGGAAAAATTCCTTGTTAATGATCCACTCAATCCAGAATTGAACACATTATTGGATTCAATAAAACTACCAAACACTAATAAACCAAATACCTGCTGATTGAGCAAATCTTCATTGTTTTCCAAAGTATTAATTTTGCTTTCTGCAAGACCTTTCAACTCCCCGGTTAAATCTGGAAAACGTAATTTAAAATGAATATCAGGTGCTAATAATGATCCATTCAGTAGCATCGTGAGTTCGACTTGTGTCCTGGCGCTAGCTTCCCTTAATAGCTTCTCATCGTTGAGATATTCGGCAAGGAAAGTGCTCATGCTTGTGTATAAACCTCCATAGCTGGCTTCCAAATCTATTTCAGCGTTCAACGGATCCCCTTTCCATTGAATCAAACCTCCACGTTTTATAGTGAATGGTTTATTAACAAAATTGAGTAAAGTGAATAAATATTCTCCTCTTTCGACTTCATAACTTCCATGTATAGAGAAGTCAGAATAGGGAGAGGAGGCGATCTGGAGATTACCTCTACCGTAGGATTTTATACGGTCTCCTGCGGCTTCATCAAACACCAGAGATACCTCAACATTATCATTAGCAGATAAGTCCATGAGAAAATTCATACCCGGAATTGAATTTGAAGTAGCTGACCAATTGATACTGTCACTCTTGACGGTATCCCTTTTAAAATCCAGGAATTTTGCTTCACCGATATCCTGATTATAATTTACAGGTATAGTGACAGAGCTCCCTTTTAATACATGCAGCGAAGTGTATAAATTTACATTGGACAAATTACCTTCGAATGTCGATCTAAACTCCCCTATCACTTTTCCATAATAATAACTATTAGAAGATTTTGATGTGTTGAGCAATAGTGCTTTTTGAGATTTCATTTCTAATGAAATATAGAAAGAGCTAAAGTTATCTTGTCTTAAATAACCGTCTATTTGAATTGGATTATCAAGTTCGTCTTTGGCAGTTACTTTATCAAAAATCAACTTATCATTCTCAAAATAAATTTTCTGGTCATTTGCAAAAACTCTCACTCCCAAATAATTAATCTTTGTTTGAACTTCCGTAGCAGTTGCTTCTCCTCTCAGTAAAATCTTGCTGTTTCTGATCATCAAATTTACTTCTCCCGTCACAAAACCTGAAGTTTCTGAAATTGAAGCTATAAAATTCTCGAGTATGCGAATAGGGTAATTTTGCAAATTCACTACAAAATCACCTTCCCAATTCTTCTGATTCCTTCCTTTGGCAGTTGGTATTTTCAATGAACCTTCAGCCTCAAGAAGATACTGTTTATACTCATTTTTTAATTTAATTTTTAAAGGACTATTAAGGCTATCCAACACTGCAAACAAATAAACTTTGCCATAATGCACTCCACCTATTTTTGTGTATTCAACAGCTATATCAGCATTGATCTTTTCCAATTTCGAAAGATCCGGAATTTTTATATCCACTGTCGCAATACCAGAAACAACAAATGACTTTTTCCTCAACCACAAATTCAAAATGTCAATGTTGACGTTTTGGAGGTAAATTTGGATTCCCTTATTATCAATATCCTCAATGGATACACTTCGATATTTGTTTTCTATTTCAAAATCTCTGACATACCATTTCCCTCCCGAATATTTAATCTCAGAACCAGGCCTCACAGTCCATTTAGTTGAGTCTAAAACTAAAGTCTCGTCCAGAAAATGGAAACTGTATGAATTTAAATGTTTACTCACCTGCATATTGGCTACTATAAAATCATTCTTAGAAACTGAGTCTTTACTGTATAGATCTAGATTCATTATTGAATCTTCAGCAAGTAAAGTAGCCTTTATTTCATTGAGCCAAGTCTTATTATTAAAATTATACTTACTTGACGAAATATTCGCCTGCACTTTATTTCCTAAAACTCTAGCATCTAGCTTTAAGTCAAAGAGTTTATGCGTATCATATTCCAATTTCTCAACTTTTCCATTCAGAGAAGCTTCTAGAGCAGATTTATTCAAATTTCCTTTCAATGTAGCATTTTCAAGGCTCATTGGAACTCTAGCAAACTGGAGCAATGGTGTAAGTTTACCAATATCTATATAAAAGTCAAAATTAGTCGCAGGATCAACTTGCTGAATACTCCAATTCAACTCTTGTGTCCATAAAGGTAATGATTGACTGACCAGGTATTTCAATGCAGGAAACACATCGTTCACTTTTACATTCCCTTTCAGAGATGCTTGTGCAAATTCGGTTTGAATCTTTAATAGAGCACCAGAAATATCTTTAATCTTGCTTATTTGGATGGATCCCAAGTTCAACTTTGTCTGCCGCTCCATATCTATTAGGACTCCTTGATCAATCTTCAACCAACCCGTAGCATCATCAATATTCTTACCTTCAAGGTCTGCTTCCATATTAGCGGTTATACTAAAATTCTGTTTACTGAGTCCCAAATCCTTCAAATTTACCTGAAAAATCTGAGCAGTAAAGTCAAATTCCGGTCTTGAATTTAAATTTGCTATTTTTCCTTGAAACTTTAATCTAAGTTTTTCATCAGTTGAAATTAATTTTCCATCTAACAAATCCTTGTTTAATTTACCATTAAAACTGATGCCGGAATAGTTCACTCCTTTATATTGGGCACTGCCAACATTCATATCCAGATCAGCATTCAAAGTTTCCCATGTAAGACCTGTTCCATTTCGAACCTGTGCTTTTAAATTTACTCCTCTCAGATCTAGTTGTGAGAACAAAGCTCCTAGATAAAAATTATCCATTGCTATCGAACCGGAATACTTCGCTTTTGATTTACCCTGAGATATGTCAATTCTTAAGTCGGTGACAAGGTATCCAAGCTCGGTGCCGAACCTTCCATACGAAACAAAATCTTCAAAATAACCATCAAATTCTCCTACAAAATCGAAATTTCCCAAGCGATCGTATTGCTCTGGTAATTTGAATTGCGGCACCAAACTTTTCACGAATCCAATGGAAGACCTGAGTTTCTTTGATTTAATATTGAGAAGTTCTTCCCCTGATTTTGTAATATTTCTGATTGCAACCCGACCTTCAAATTCCAAATCACGATCCACACTCAAATGAATTTGATTTGATTTTAAACTATTGATTTGTCCCAATATTTCCCCATCAATCCGAATTTTCTTTTTGATATTTCTATTTAAAATATCAACTTTTTTCTTTTCCGGTATAAAATAAAGAATATCTTGCACACCGATCTCTGAATTTTTAGAATGGATGTTCAAATACACATTTTCTTGAAAATTCTTCAAATCTTCATAGCTACTCATTAATAGTTCAACAGTATCCTTCAAATAACTATTACCTGTAGTCAGTTCACAATTGTAGAGTCCTATCAGATCGGGCAATATAGATACATATTCTGCATTGAGATTTTTAATTACAAAATCACTTTTAGTCGCTAAACACATAATTTGATTTCTCCAAGTCATTTTCAAATCATCATATACAAAATTGTTCAAGGAGACATCGATATTTTGGAATTCAATGTGGCGCGGATCAAACCTGCTTATACCATCTGAAGGTTTCCGGAAATCATGTAAATTAAAACTAGAAGCAGAAATATTCACCTGATCCACAGCTATCACGAGCGGAATTTCACAATTTTCATCTTCCTGAATGGAATCTCTTCCTGGAGATTTTGTATTAGTAAAACTATCGATCGGAAAATTCTTGGACAAGAGCACATATACATTTGAAATATCAGCAGACCTGAAAGCGATATGCTTAGCTTTTGGTTCAAAAGTTCTTACTTGAAGTTTACCCTTTCCTATTGTATAAATATCACGACTTGAGGAACTTATGTTTTCATTCACAAAAGAAACGTTGTTCAATTTTACAGTTTCAATATTGAGCTGAAATCCCTTTCCTCCAGTGGACTTTTTCCTATTGAATTGCTTGATAAATTGGTTGAGAGTTGTCGGTTCAGAATATTTATAGCGAACATTAAAAATCAAAGCATCTGTCAATTCAATAGATTCAATGGAAAGCGCATTGTTCCAAAGTGAACCAAGCCCCTGAGCGAGGCCGACTTTCAAGACACCGCAATAAATCAAAGTATCTGATTTCTGATCCTTAATCAGTAATTTCTCAATTTTGAAACCTGTAAAAACATTCATGTCAATATTGCCCACACTAAATTCATTGTCTATATGATCATTAAGATACTTTATGATCTGGGCTTTAGACCAAGTCTGAAAAGAAGCTGTTTGTGCAAGAATAAAGAAAAGAAATATTGCGAACATCAGGCCTCCGCTAATGATCAGAACTCTCCTTAAAAGGAGTGCTATCTTTCCTATGATTTTTTTTTCGCCCAAATTATTCTTTCACCTTTCAGATTAAATTACGTTTGTTGGCAAGAACCATGATAAATATTATGTTAAATTTAAATGCCAGATTGTACGGACTTCATTTTCTCAACAATGTCTATGCATTGAACAGCTTCTTTGACATCGTGAGTGCGTAAAATATTTGCGCCTTTGATTAATGCAATTGTCTGTGCAGCTAAAGTACCTCCAAGCACTTGATTCTGATCAGATTTACAGGTTGTATATATCATACTTTTCCGCGAAAGACCAACTAACAAAGGTCTTTCTAAAATGCAAAAACATTCCAACTGGCCTAGTAATTCAAAATTTTGATCAATTGTTTTACTAAATCCAAATCCCGGATCAATGATAATGCTCTGCAGACCGGTTTGCATAGCTTTGTCTAATGCAATTGCTAACTCCCGAATCACATCTGAACTTGTATGCTTGTAATGTTTTTGATCTGCATGATGGAAATTTCCAAATGCACCGCGACTGTGCATCAGAATATATGCCAATCCTGCATCATGTATGCTTTTGAAGACATCTTGACATTGGTGGGATCCAGTGATGTCGTTGATGATATCTACTCCAAGGTCTATGCCAATTTGGATAGATTCAAGACGAAAAACATCCAAAGATGTAATGAGTTCAGGAAATGCATTTTTAATAGGCACTAAAAACTTCTGTATCAATCCAGCTTCATGATCTGTTGGCACCAATTTAGCCCCCGGACGCGAGCTCATTGGGCCAAGATCAAGTATATCCATTCCCTCCTTTATCATAACACTGACTTTGCCAATAGCAGAATCTATTGTGTTGCTGATACTTGACTGGTAAAATGAATCCTCCGAAAGGTTCAGTACCCCCATGACTTTAGGCCTTGTCAGTTCCAAGAGCCTTCCACGTATACAAAGAGCCGCTTCTTTGGATTGCATTGCGAATTTGACGGATTTTGTTCAAATACAAAGATAAACTCTTCCAGGAAAATCTGCCGATCTACTGACAATGGTTTAATATATAATTTTTTATACATTATATTTTTCTATAATGTGTAATATAAAAGTTAAGATTTGCCCATATGATATTTCGGATTACGCAGTTTCACATAATTTTTGTAGCTTTGCACTGCCATTTTTATTTTTCAACAAAACAAGCTATCAGGATGAAGTTAAGGAAAGGCCTGCTCGAGACTTTTGCCAAGTCGTTAACACTGGGAGTGCTCTTAATCGTTAATATCCTTCTGCTTCAGTTTATTTTAAGTGAAACACCATTTCAATTTAACAAAAAAGAATCCTCAATAATTTCAGAAAATTCAGATTGTTTCAGCAATTCTTATAGTTCATTTGGGTTTGATCACCAAAATTTCCAAATCAGCTCAATGTCGTTGAAATCAAATCAACTCCTACCAGATTTGTTTAGCTCGTATGGTTTTGATACCAAACAAGTGAGAACCATCCTGGAAAATTTGAAGGAGCATTTAGATTTTAGATCTTTGAAAGCAGGGACAAAATTGGCTTTTGTATCTACAAACGACTGCACAACGCCTGATTTTTTTGCATTTGAATTGAGTCCAAAACAAGTACTGGTAGCTGATCTTGGCAATGACGGTTGCTGCAAAGTGATGGAAAAACAATCAGAAATCAAATCTGAAATTGCTTTAGGCATGATTTCAAGTTCCTTGTGGGAAGCGTTGGAAGATCAGTCAGTCCCATCTGGGATTATAGATCAAATGGAGGATGCCCTTTCAAGTTCTTTGGATTTTCATCAAGTTCAAGCAGGTAATGTGTTTAAGTTATTATATGACCGTCTTTATATTGATGGAAAACCAACAGCTGAGGGAAAATTGAAAGCTGCTTATTTTAAAACAGATCAAAATGAGCATTATGCTTATGGTTTTCTACAAGATGGCAAATTTGACTACTACGATAATGAAGGGAGACCGATGCGAAAATTTTTCTTAAAAGCTCCTGTAAGGTTTTCTCGCATATCGTCACCATTTGCTTCCAGACGTTTTCATCCAGTGCTCAAATTTAATCGTCCGCATTTAGGGACAGACTACGCAGCACCTTATGGCACTCCAATCATCGCCGTTGGCAATGGTGTAGTTGAGGCAGCTGCCTACACCGGTGGAAATGGTAAATTTGTCAAAATCAGACATGATAAAACATATCAGACTCAGTACCTTCATATGTCTAAATTTGCTCAGGGAATCAGAGCCGGAACACACGTACAGCAGGGACAAGTAATCGGATATGTAGGCTCGACAGGATTGGCTACTGGACCTCACGTATGCTTTAGGTTTTGGAAAAATGGCGCACAAGTTGATCACAGAAAACTAAACTTTCCTGCGCAAGAACCTTTACCCGCCACTGCTCTCGTAAATTTTTCAAAATATAGAGACAGTTTAAAAACTCAATTTCTCAATCTTGAATTTGCGACTGCGAAAATCAGAAGCTAAGAAAGTATAAGACCTAATTCGACGACTTTAATTTCTCAATCCTATTTAGTATCTCATTTTCGATAGCATTCATTTGCTTGCGGTCCCTGTTATAAAAATATATTGCTTGGTTGAAAATGCTATCATCAAGATGTTGTTCCTTTAAAAACTTGGCTTTATTCGCAGCTATCACAGAATCTCTGTCCCTATAAGGCAATTCTTCGAAATGCGCTTCCAATAAAGCGAATTCAGTCATAATGGCTATGAATTTTTCCTTTTCTACAGGCGGCTGTGCCTTATCGCCGGTTCCACAATTAGTCAAATAAATCGCCGAAGTAGCGACAGATATCAATAATGCGGAAAACTTAAATTTCTTTGGGAACATAACGATCAACGAAATTAAGGTATTGAAAGTCAAAGTCTCTCCATGAATTCAGTCGATATGTTGTATGAATTACCCCACATGTAGGCATATCATAGATTGCATATTTAGTAAGCCTACGTACCAATTCATCCATAGTAGGATTATGAGCAATTAAGACAATATGGTGGAATTTATCATTTGTACTACGAATACTGCTTTTAAAATCCGCCAAACTCCCATGATACAGAGAATCTTCAAAATTTATAGCGTCACTATCTGTATTCCATATTTTAACAAAATGCTGACAAGTTTCTCTTGTACGCTGAGAACTACTACAATGGATGTAATATGGCACTTTTATCTTTGATTTCAGGAATTCGCCAATCGATGATGCATCTTTGTTGCCTCTGCCATTAAGAGGTCGCTCAAAATCACGCATCCCCGGCTCCGACCAATCACTTTTCGCATGTCTTATAAAAAATATTTCTTTTTGTTGTACCACCGTATTCTTTCACTTATTTTTGCAAATTTACTTCATTTCTAAAGCAAATTTTTCTGCCATTTGAAAATAATTCTTGATAGTCTGGAAGAACAGTTGGATGAAAGGCAATTTGTGAACATCAAAACAGCCATCCGCAGCGGAGCTATTAGAAAAGCAATAGAGAAAAACAAAAACCACTGGCTATACGTCATTAAGCACGACTTTCACCTTTTAGAATGTGAACTGCATTATAGTGCTAAGAGTGTGCGTTCTGCAATTTGCAGCATGTGCGGTGTCCAGCAAGAATGTGACCACGTATTGATGGCTGCTTACTGGCATATCCAACATCTTCATAAAATTAAAAAAAATGAAGAGAAAAGTCGCGAGCCAAAACCCTATCATCTGGATCAAATTAAAATATTCTTGGAACAGACGCCAAAACCAAAATTGGAAGAAATATTACTCCGTCTGGCGCATATAGATCTAGAAGCAAGAAAACTGATTTCACTTTACACCCTACCTTATTTACAACATTCGCAGAATGAATCTACAAAATATGAGAAGGCTTTAGCTCAATTTGATGTCGATTCGATAGGTAAAACACATTCCCCGAAGTTGAACAAATCGAGATTGCAGAGCCTTGAAATTCTGTACCAAACAGCGATTTCGTTCTTTAAAGAAAACCAGATCATTGAATCTTTCTGGATCAACCTTGCTTTGATTGATAAAATTTCACTGTGGTTCTATAATCCCTCTTCAAACCCAAGCTTTAGGGTTAGTCAGTACAATAAGAAATACCATCAATTATTGTATGAAATAGTGCATGCTATTGTAGCTCCTGAAGCTTTGGATAGTATCCTACCTTCCTTACAAAAAGTATTTTTACATCCTTCATATTCTGTGATTTCAGCCAAAGAAAATTTGCTACAAATCATGATGCGAAAATTCGCAACCAAACATTTTACACCAGTTATTCTCCATTTTTTAAATCAAGTGCTATGCTCAGCGGATAAAGATTTGAATTCAAAACTGGAAGCCGCAGAATTTTGGATACAAAAGGCGTCAACAAAGGACAAAGAAAAACCTGTGATTGATTTTCTTAGCTCTCAAAACTATTCGTCAGTTCAATGGCATGAATTACTTTCACAAAAGCAAATTCAGTTTAGCAGCCAAATGATTTTCATGTTTGAAAAATCCTTGAAGCGAGTATCGGATATAAAAACTAGGGACCTCTTCGTTCAAGTCATCCTTCAATACTATACCGGCATGGGAGACCTTAAAAAATTTGAGAACCTTGCCAGGTCTGAGTTCTTTCAATCCGGCTCACTTAAATACGTAAAAATTCTACACGAAAGTAATATTATACAACTGGAAGAATATGTGGACCTGCTACATGAGGCCTATTCAAAAAAAGTAATTCAAACAGAAGCCTATTTGATGGAATTACAACAAATCCAAAAAATAGGATTACTCAAAGACGAAATACTTCGGCTTCAGTCCATTGACCTTGTAAACCTGTTTGCTGACCAATTGATACCTGCTTATGCAGATGAGATATTGCTATTCTATACAGATCACTGTATTTCATATTTGCAAGAGCATGCAGGTCAGGAGGCATATCAATATGTAGAAAACATTAAAGGCAAACTAAAAAAATATAGCAAAGATAAGGCAGATGTTAAACTTCATTTATCCCTTCTCCAACATTTCCCGGAACGAATCAGCTTGTTTCAAAATGCATAATTTTAAAAAAGCAAACATGATATGAAATCCAAACTCACATTTATATTCTCTATTCTCATTCTATTTTCTTGCAATACAAATTCAAAATCGACGGTACCAGCAAAAGAATGGATTAGAACAGCTACAATTTATGAATTAATCCCCTATAAATTTTCTGAGGCTAAATCTCTGCAGGGAGTGATTGACAATATCAACCATTTCCGAAAATTGAATGCCAATACCGTTTCATTGATTTCAATGCTTAAATATGAAGATCCGGGAAACAATTTCAATCCTGGTAACGTAAATTCAGTATCAGATCATTACTCAATCAATCCAAGATATGGCGACGTGAAAGAGGTCATTCGATTCATTGACACTTTGCATCACACGCATATGAGAGTCCTTCTAGAAATAGACATGACATTGACTCATCCACTGCACACTTGGAGGAAAGAGAAACCTGATTATTATCTTTCTTCTGAAGCTATGGTAAATAATAATTTTAATCCGGATTATGTAAAATTGAATTTATCCAATGTTAATGTTCAAAAGGAATGGATTAAAATACTGGAACATTGGATGAGTACTTTACCAATAGATGGTTTCATTCTTCGATCTACAGAATCCGCTCCAGATGCATTTCTGGAAGATATCATCAAAGCTGTATCTTCAGACCCTTCGCGAGTATGTATCATTGATAAGTGTACCGAAGGATCGAAGAGTATTCCAGCTTTCCATGGTGAAATAAATCACGATTTGTACGCACAGTTCCTAAAAATGAATAATGATTCAGTGGACATGAGTTTTTTCCAGAAAATGATTGATCAATCCAAGTCTGAAAATTTCTTTTTCGTAAATTATAGTCATGATCTCCATATCGATGAATATGAAGCAACTGTCCCGCAACGATTTTATTCAAATCATAGAGCCCTGGCGGTGCTATGCAATTTTCTACCTGGAGTACCTATCATGCTCAATGGACAAGAAGAACCTTTGTATGAAAGGATCAATACATTTAATACAACTCCTATAAAAATGCCATTTCTTTTTGACCTGGTTTTTTACAGGGCAATGTTTATTCACAGGTATAGTAATAAATCCGTTCAAGCAGTACGAAAGGAAAATGAAGTCAGCATCGTAAGTTCATCACCTCAGGTGCTCTCTATGCTGAGAAAAACGGGAGATCACCAAGACCTGATTTTGGTAAATCTGAGCACAAAGGCAGCCTCTTTTCATATCGACACCAACTTTCCAAAATGTTATGAGCTATTTACAACTGTACTACAAGAATTCGACACAGCGACAGAGTACAAACTTTACCCTTTCCAATTTCTTGTATTGACAAACAAATTCTAAAATGTTGCATTTGGAATTGATTTGCATCGGAAAAACCAGTTTTGGATATATTCAGGAAGGATTGGATGACTACATAAACAGATTAAAGCACTTTTGTAAATTTCAATTGAAGGTATTACCGGACATCAAGGAGAATTTGTCTCGTTCTGAACTTATTAAAAAAGAAGAACAACTTATTGTCAAACATCTCGTCAATAATAATGATTACATTGTCATATTAGATGAAAGAGGCCAACAGTTTACATCATTAAAATTTGCCAATTGGCTGGACAAAAAACAGGTACAGGGCATAAAGAAAATAGTCGTTATTATCGGCGGTGCCTATGGTTTTTCAGAAGAGTTCAAGACTCATGTAAATGAAAAAATCTCGCTCTCAGAGATGACTTTTTCACATCAAATCATCAGACTTATCTTTACTGAACAATTGTATAGGGCTTTTAGTATAATTCACAAATTACCTTATCATCATGAATGACCATTATCCAGTTATCACAATTTCTTTAATGATCACTATAGGAATAGTCTCCCTCATGGGGTTTACAAATTATAGTATAATCAACCAATACAAACATTATCCCTATTACGAATGGCGTGAAAAATCATATTATCGATGGATAAGCTGTACATTCCTACATGGTAATTACATGCATTTGTTCCTTAATTTATTTGTATTGTGGCAATTTGGTAGCTTGATCGAACAAATCTATATGGTCAAATTTGGGTTCTGGCAAGGAGCTTTGGTTTATTTAGCATTATATTTTGCATTGGCAGTATTATCATCAATTCCAACTTTCTTCAAGCACAGAGAAAACTCTGATTATGCTAGTATAGGCGCTTCGGGAGTCATCTCGGGTCTTCTTTTCATTTTTATTTTGTACTTCCCTACTACAATGCTATCTGTTTTCTTTTTCCTGCCTATGCCTGCTTGGGTCTTTGCATTATTGTACCTTGGTTTTTCCTGGTACGCATCTTCAAAGCGTCAGGATGGCATTGATCACGAAGCCCACTTTTATGGAGCTGTTTTTGGAGTAATTGCAGGGCTTGCATTAGATCCTCAGCTTGTATCAAAATATCTAAACTATTGAATTTTCTAATGAAATACTGTTGAAGCTATAGATTAAAGCTGAAATACTTTTCAGAATCACGAAACAAAAATTGGATTAATAATTTTTAAGCTTCAGTTTGAAAAGGATAGTGATAGTCTAAAGGTGGGTCAAAATTTTCTTTAATGGTTCTCGGGGACACCCATCGGTAAAGATTCAAAACGGAGCCCGCTTTATCATTCGTACCAGAAGCTCTTGCACCTCCAAAAGGCTGTTGCGCTACGACAGCACCAGTTGGCTTGTCATTGATATAAAAATTTCCGGCAGCATTTTTCAATTTTGAACTGACTCTAGAAATGATTGCTCTATCACTAGCAAAAATTGCTCCTGTTAAAGCATATGGTGAAGTAGAGTCTACAAGGTTAACCACATCTTCAAATTTCTCGTCATCGTAGACATAAATTGTTAAAACGGGACCAAATATTTCTTCTTCCATGGTTATATAATGAGGGTTGGATGTTAAAATAACCGTAGGCTGAATAAAATAACCGGTACTTTTGTCGCAATGCCCTCCAAAAACAACCTCTGCATCTGTATCACTTTGAACTCCGTCTATGTATGATTTGATTTTATCGAAAGCTTTTTCGTCAATCACAGCATTAATGAAATTCGTAAAATCTTCAGGTGATCCCATTTTCATATCTTGCAAATCTGATAGGAGAGAATTTTTTACTTCCCCCCAAATGGATTTTGGTATATAAGCTCTTGAAGCAGCGCTGCATTTCTGTCCTTGGAATTCAAATGCTCCTCTGGACAATGCCACAGAAACTGCTTTGGCATTGGCAGAAGGATGTGCTAGAACAAAGTCTTTACCGCCTGTCTCCCCTACTAATCTTGGAAAGGATTTAAAATTTGACAATTGGTTGCCAATCGTAGCCCAAATTTGTCTAAACACAGCGGTAGATCCAGTAAAATGTATACCTCCAAAATCATGATGTGAAAAAATTTCTGCTCCCGCTGTACTTCCATTGACAAATACAAGATTGATTACACCGTCAGGTAGACCCGCTTCCTGAAGAATTTTCATTATCAAAGATGCAGAATAGATCTGAGTTTCTGCCGGCTTCCACACTACTGTATTGCCCATCAATGCAGGTGCACAAGGCAAATTACCAGCGATTGAAGTAAAATTAAATGGCGTCAAAGCGAAAATAAACCCTTCAAGAGCCCTGTATTCCATTTTATTCCAAATCAAAGGCGAGGATTGTGGCTGTGTATTGTAAATCTCGGTCAAAAACTGAACATTAAATCTTAAAAAATCACAAAACTCACATACCGCGTCAATTTCAGCCTGAAAAATATTCTTTGACTGACCCAACATCGTCATAGCATTGGTCATGGCTCGATATCTCCCTGAAATCAAATCGGCCGCCTTCAGAAAAATAGAGGCTCTGTCCTCCCATCTCATATTTTCCCAATCTGGTTTTGCATCCATAGCAGCCTGAATAGCAGAGCGCACATGAGTAGCGTCTCCTTTTTGATAATAGCCTAAAACATGCTTGATATCATGAGGAGGATGGATTGCTATCCTCTCAACACCACTGACTTCTTGGCCATTTATGATCATGTTTATTTCGAGTACCTGTTCTTTCAGTGTTTTAAGCGCAGCTTTAACTTGTTTTTTTTCCAAAGAACCTGGCGCGTAACTTAGCACTGGCTCATTTTTCATTATTGGTATATGCAGGATTGAATTATTCATGGATTGAGGTTTATATTAATATTTGGAATTTCGTTTGCAATAACTTCAGGAACAAATTTTCTTACATCATGTTTAGCCATCACAAGTTCCCGAACGACTGTGGAGCTCAGTTGTGAAAACTCTGGTCTACACATGAGCAGTATTGTAGTGAGTTGTTCATCGATTTGTTGATTCATTTGCGCAATAGTTTTTTCGTACTCAAAATCCTGCGTATTTCTCAAGCCACGAATTAAATAGTGCGCTTCGATTTCTTTGCAAAAGAGAGCGGTCAATCCGGAATAAATTTCGACTTTAATCTTTGGCTCTTGCTCAAAAATTTGCTCTATCCATTTTTTCCTTTGCTCTGCTGAAAAAAGCGATTTCTTTACAGAGTTTATCCCTATAGCGATAATCACTTCATCAAACAAATATTGAGCTCTCAATACCACATCCACATGTCCGAGGGTCATTGGATCAAAAGATCCCGGAAAAACAGCTTTTTTAAATTTCATACTTGCACAAAATTAAAGAGTAAAAGCTTCGCTATCCAATTGTACCTGAGTAAAAATAGCAACTAAATAAAAAAGCGGGACTAGCCCGCTTTTTATTCGTATATAAGATGTGATTACAATCAAGCTTCTTTGCCTCCGTTCAACTGATCTTGATATTCATAGAAGGCTTTCCATTCTCCCCGAGCTGCCAAATCTGCTTGCTTAGGCCAAGTAGATGGATTGGCAAGCTGAAAGCGATCTCCTGCAGCTGTAAGAATAGCCTGGATGTCACTTACAGCAGTAATTGACAGAGCTTTCCAGGTTTTTATTCCCGCTTCATGAAGCAGCAACTCAATTTTTGGTCCGATGCCCTCTATTGCTTTTAGGTCATCTTGATCGTACCTTTTCAATAAACCCATTTTAATGAGTACACTTTCCAATTTTGAATTTGTTTCTGTATTGGAAGAATCATCTTTTCCACCAGCAAGCTGCTTCTGCAACATAATCAATTCATCCCACTGGCCATGATGTGCCAATCCGGCTTGTTGTGGCCAACTGGTCGGGTCAATGATTCGATATTTTGCATCAGCGGATTCTAGATCTTTTTTCAATTGGGCTCCATCCTGCAAAGAAAGATCCTTCCAGGTGATTATACCTTTTGATTTTAAAAACTCATCCATTTTAGGTCCAATTCCTTCAACGATTTGAAGCTGATCAGGATGGAGCGCAGCAAATGCTGTTTCAGGTATATAACTTGAGCCTAAATGTTCACTTGACATTCTGGATTCTGGAAACAGTTCTGTTTTCTGGTCTAAGTCAATATGAACGGGTTCAGATTTCTTTGAATTTTGGCAATCTTCCAATTGCAATTGAGTAGATTTTAACTCAATTCGAAGTCTATTCAACTCATCACGAAGACTAGCCTCTGATTTTAACCTTAGGTCCAGATCTGCCTGCATAGAACTCCATTTCGCCTGAGAATTTAGGTCTAGACTTTCTGTCACAGTTTCATCGGATTCCACAGGATATTGAGAATTGAGCAATCTAGAAAACCACCATCCAAGTAGAAATGGCAGCAACCAAGAGAGTAAAACTTGCCACCAGGCGAGGTTACAAATAGAAAAAAGTAATATCATGGCAATGATTTTTATTTTTTTATAATAAGTTCAGTTCTACGATTAAGTGCTCTTCCATCTTCAGTATCGTTGGAAGCTATTGGTTGGCTTTCACCAAAAGATTCTACGCTAATGCTCTTTGCTATAACACCTTTTGAAACTAGATATTTCTTTATTGTGATGGCTCTATTCAGTCCCAATTTTTTATTTTCTTGATCATCGCCGACATTGTCAGTATGACCTTTAAGGTCTATTTTGAATTTTTCCTCTATTGCCCTGGCTGCTACTTTATCCAGAAAACTAATCAATTCCGGTGATTTATCCCAATCAGTTGAATTGAATTCATGGTGAATAATAGCTTTATTATCCAATTCTTCAACAACTGGAAGTGCTAATATAGCGCTGGTTAATACATACAAACTATCAGAGATGAAGTCAGAATCAATCAATTTTGAGTTTGTATTATAGGTCGCAATCACTCCCCTTTTAACCAATTGTGTTTTCATCATTTCAGCCCTGGCAAGTCCTAAATTAGCATAAGTTGTATGATTAATTTCTTTGGAATTGTAGAAGCCGGTAATTGTCAATTCTTTATTTCCCTTTTCAATTTTGCCGAGTGAATCTGCATAGGTTCCCCAATGCGCGCCGAAACTAGCACTGTCACTATTCGAATGGAAATAAATATTGCCGGGTAATGCTTTTGAAACAATCTGAGTTTCGCCTTTTGGCTCTGAATCTGATTTGTTCATTGAAGCTGTGCAACAGCTTTCTTTACTACAAGACCAGATACTGAAATAAATGACACCTAGAAGAAGCCAAAGTATAAATGCTAACCATCTCATTTCCCAGATTTTGTTAATAAAATTACAAAAATGTGACTGAAATACTTGCTAAAAGTAACATTTTTATTCTTTGCGACACTAATCTATGTATTTTTTTTCTGAAAATGATACTAGAAGAATTATCCAAAAGACCCTTTTTGCTCCTCTTGCTATTGTTTGGAATGGTGACCCTAACATTAGAGAGCATAGCCTATGAAGGCAGGTGTGGAAATTGGTCAAACTGGACATTGGGTATATTGAGTTTAATATTTTCGTACTTACTCTACTACTCACGAAGACATTCAATTGGAATTATTGGAGGAATTTGCATTGCATCTTTATTGATCAATGTCACCCATAGAACGGACCAACATTGGCAGATTCGACAATCTGAAGGTACCAAAACCAGAGAACAAGTATTAATAGTAAAAGAACATTTTAGCAATGAGCCATATTCAAAAATCATAGCATCCGATGAAGATAAAAGATTGATTTTATTAACATCCTTTGAAAAACTACCAAAGCTATACCATGGAGATACTTTAATAGCGTTAATCAGGAATACCCCAATTCAAAGAGCATCTATTTACGACCCATACAATGAAGCAAAATATCTACACACCATGCATATTTTTCAAAAAGGCATGGTTGATTCCCTTATACAAATCAATAAAAATAACGGCTCACACCCAAAGCGCTTATCTCAAATGGCAAACGAATGGGCATGCCTGCAAATTGAAAAATACACCAAAAGAGAATACTCCGCATTACTTTCCGGAATATTGTTTGGGAACAAGCAAGGTATTTCTAAGGATACAAAAAACGCCTTCATTCAAACAGGAACAGCTCACATTCTTGCAGTAAGCGGATTGCATGTTGGTATGCTCTATGTCATTGTTAGTTTTATATTTCGCTTCATCCCATTACCGAAGAAATTCAAATGGATAAAATCAGTTTTAACGATACTCAGTATTTGGTGTTTTGCATTTATATGTGGTGGAGGTGCATCGATCATTCGTGCTGTGGTCATGTTCACATTATGGGAAATTGGAATTCATTTAAAAAAGTATGCCGATAGTATAAATATTTTGTGTGCGACAGCTTTCATTATGGTTGTGCTAGACCCTTGCACCTTGTTCGATATTGGATTTCAGTTGTCTGTGGCTGCAGTACTGAGTATTATCTTATTCCAATCTCATTTCAGAAAAATATGGCCTGGAAGCAACAAAATCACAAACCACATAGCAGAAAATTTGTGGATAACTATTTCTGTTCAGATTTTGATAATTCCTTTGACACTATACTATTTCCATCAGTTTCCAACATATTTTATCCCAGCAAATATTATATGGATTCCGCTTTCGTTTTTATTAATGGTATGTGGTCTGATGATTATTGTCACAGCTGGTTTAATTCCGACAATCGCTATCATATTCGGATGGTTGTGCAACGTACTGATGTTGACCGGTACCAAGACTTTCGAAGTTTTGGAGAAATTGCCATTTTACATCATTGATGGCATATGGATCAATCTTTTCCAGTTGATCATCACCTTTTCGAGTATTTACTTTCTTTATCAAAGTTTTTCACGAAAACATTTTCCTTCTCTTAGGATAAGTATGCTACTGATGATCGTGTACGGAGCCAGTTTCCTAGTCCAATATTCTCTGGCAAATCGGACTGAAGAAATCATATTTTATTCTCTAAAAGATAAAGAAGCTTTTGACAAAAGGGTCGAACATAGTGTAATTTCGGGATTGACGGATTCAATCCCTGCAAATGTCAAATTGTATAGAGCAGCAAATTTTGTAGATCAGGTATGGGAACTCAGAGATTCACTGAGCAAAGTAAGGTACCTGGAACAACTTGCCTCCCTCGGTATTCTTCTAGTAAATAAGGACAATTTCAAAAACATCCAGAAATATGACACGATTCCTCCTAATATTGTGGTATTAGGAAACACCCTTAAACCTTTCCAAAAAAAGCTGATTAAAAAAATATTTACAAATCAAGATGCTATCATCCATGACTTGAAAACAGAAGGATCACTCGTTTTAAAACTATAATAAATACTTATGCAAACAACAGGGAAATTCTATGACAAACTGTATCTCAGTAAAAATGAAAGGCTCGGGATAGCCTTGCTTCTTTTGGTACTCTTGTGTGTTGTATTCATACCTATTCTTTGGAGAGGACGGATGAAAATTGAGGAATACAATCTTAAATCATCTCCTGGTAAGATTGAACAAGAGCTTACCGGGATAACAGAGATTTCAAATCATGTAAATCCACTGCAAAGTAAGAGCAAACGCCTTAATCCATTTCCCTCTAACGAATATAAAAACATTCCAAATCAATTATTTGAATTTGATCCCAATCATCTCACAAAACAGGATGCAATAAATCTTGGAATTTCAGAAAAAACCTATGAGATTCTGCAAAACTATTTAGAGAAAGCAGGTATGATTTCTTCATCTGAACAGTTTTCTAAGATTTATGGTATTTCTCCTGCACTCTTCAAAAAACTTGAAAAGTACATTAGATTCCAGAATATCACTGCAGTAAGTGCCAAACAAAGTTCTTATTCAAAAAAGACTATTGAATCCATTGACATCAATGAGGCCAGTGTAGAAGACTGGTCAAAATTACCTGGAATTGGACCCGTTCTATCAGATCGCATCATTCGTTACAAAAATAAGTTGGGAGGCTTCTATCATGTTGACCAGTTGATGGAAGTTTACGGACTTGCACCTGAAACACACGAACAAATAAAGCAATATTTGAAATGCAATCAGAGAATTACTCCACTCGATTTGAGGGAAAAATCCATAAAAGAAATTGCAAGTCACCCATATTTGGATTACAAATCGGCAAAACTCATACATGCTTTTTTGAAGCAGCATCCAGATATCAGTTCAACCAATGAACTAAACCAAATATTCGGTTTAGATCAAGCGACCATTGAGAAAATTGGCCCCTATTTATCCTGGAAAAATAAAGATACTTTATCGGAATGAAGCTGCTTTATCGACCAGTTTCTTAGAACCGATAATTATGGGAGAGCGCTGATGCAATTCGGAGATTTCGATGTCAAGAATCCGTTCATTTTGTTCATTAATACTCACTCCTCCTGCTTGTTCTACAATAAAACTAAGAGGATTGCATTCATACAACATCCGCAACTTACCACTTATATTCTTTGATGTTGAAGGATACATAAACACGCCGCCAAGACAAATCGTGCGATGAATATCAGCTACCATCGAACCTATGTATCTCAACATTTTCTTTTGATCCACACAGTATGAAATAAAATTTTTGATTTCATTTGTAAAATCAGAATAATAAGACTGATTTACACTGTAATAAGGTCCATCTTCAGGCATTGCCATCTGAGGATGTGACAAGCAAAATTCACCAATACCTCTGTCATAAGTAAAACCATTAACACCCATTCCAGTAGTAAAAACGAACATTGTTGAAGTACCATACAAAACATAACCTGCAGCAATTAGATGAGTTCCCTTTTGAAGAAAATCTCCCCACACTGCAGGAGATCCAACAGGACTTATGCGTTCATAAATTCCAAAAATAGTTCCCACAGAAATGTTGACATCAATATTGGATGATCCATCTAATGGATCCATCACTACTATATATTTATGGGGACTACTCTTTACAGCAGGAAAAGAAATGTACTCATCCAATTCCTCTGACGCGACACCAGCGCATAAACCCGAGTTTCTCAGATATTCAATCATGAGTTCATTTGTATATATATCCAGTTTCTGGACTGTGTCACCAGATGTATTGACTGTACCTTCGATACCGAAAACGTCCATTAATCCTGCTTTATTCACTATCCGATTGACGATTTTAGCTGCAATTCCGATATGCCTCAACAGCCCTGAAAACTCTCCTGTTGACAAAGGAAACATTTGCTCGTTCTGGATAATAAATTCGTCCAATGTTATTCTTCGTGACATATTTTCATTTTTCTGCAAATGTACTCCTCATCCACGGCTAATCAAAGTTTTTTAGAAAAGCCAAACGAAGCATCACAACAAACAATTCAGACTTTGGATTGTATCCTATTATCGCAGATGAAACATTTGTTTACTTTAAACAAGTACCTCTACAAGTATAGAAGACAGCTGATACTCGGGATGATCTTTGTTGTATTGTCCAACATTTTTCGTGTTCTTCAACCCCAAGCAATTCGGCATGCTTTGGATACTATCGTCTTGTATCTGAACAATCCGACTCAAGAAGGTAGTGTCCTACTTCGCAGTAACTTAATGAAATTTGGACTATTGGTGTTAGCTTATGCAGTATTGATGGGGATTTTCATGTATTTCATGCGTCAAACTATTATTGTAGTCTCGAGATGGATAGAATACGACCTGAGAAAGGTGATCTTTAACCATTATCTTCAGCAAGACAACAGTTTTTTTAGAACCCACAGGACAGGAGATCTTATGTCGAGAATTTCGGAAGACGTCAATAAAGTGAGAATGTATCTTGGTCCCGTACTATTGTATGGTATAAATCTTGTGGCATTATTCATTGTCGTCATCTTTACAATGGTTCAGGTGAATCCTAAACTTGCTCTTTTCACATTGTTGCCATTGCCTTTTTTATCTGCCATTATTTATTGGGTAAGTAATAAAATCAATGTTAAAAGCGAACATATTCAGATTCAACTTGCCAAACTCACCTCTTTGGCTCAGGAGGCTTTCTCTGGTATCCGTGTCATCAAGTCTTATGCTGCGGAGAAATACTGGAACGAAGAAATGGATAAGCAAGCGTCTGAACAAAAAAAACTGAGCTTAAGTCTTGCCAAAGTGGATGCATTGTTTTTTCCTAGCATGTTTTTATTGATCGGAATTTCAACTTTGATTACCATATATATAGGAGGACTCAATGTATATGACGGACATGTTACCACAGGAAATATTGCTGAATTTGTGATCTATGTAAATATGTTAACTTGGCCGGTTTCTGCAATTGGTTGGTGCGCTTCATTAATTCAGCAAGCAGAAGCATCACAAAAACGCATCAACGAATTCCTGTCACATCCTTCACCTGCCAAAGTAGGAAATGAGCATGAATTGCTTACAGCTGGTCCCTGGGAAATAGAATTTGAAAATGTCGCATTCAGGTATCCGGAGAGCGGAATTCAGGCAATCCAAAACCTCAATTTCAAAATAAAATCCGGATCTCGTGTTGCAGTTGTGGGCAAAACCGGATCCGGCAAAAGTACCCTCACCGAACTCTTGCTCAAGTTTCAAAAAGCGGACCATGGCAAAATACTAATTAACCATATTCCAATTGAGAACATATCGGTTTTACAATTGAGGAGCCTGATCAGTTTTACACCACAAGATGTATTTTTATTTTCGGACACCATACAAAACAATATGCTTTTTGCGCCTGAATCCTCTCCTGATTCCTTGCAAAGGATCACCAATTTGGCTTCTCTGGATTCAGAACTACCTCAATTCAAGGATGGGTACCAAACTATGATTGGAGAAAGAGGAGTTTCTCTCAGCGGAGGACAGAAACAAAGAGTTTCTTTGGCCAGAGCATTAGCTAAACCATTCCGTCTCCTCATTCTTGATGATGTACTTTCCGCTGTCGATGAACATACTGAACGCCACATTACAAAGGCAATTTTTAGCCTTCAGAATGAATTTACAACTATCTTTATTACGCATCGCTTGGAACTATGTAAAAATGTAGATCATGTCTTTGTAATGGATGAAGGCAGTGTCGTTGAGTCTGGCACTTTCGAATCTCTCATGCACAATGAAAGCTATTTCTTTAAACTGTACCACGCAAATTTGGAAGAAGAAATGACTGTATAATCAAATCTTTGTTATTTTTACATAAAATTAAATTTTTCAACGTGGACAAACAACGAAATATCGAAAGCGTTTTTACAAAAAAGGTAAAAGCCGGAAGGCGGAGAAATTACTTTTTTGATGTTCGCCAGACCAAGGGAGAAGATTATTATATCTCCATTACTGAAAGCACGAAGAAGTTTGGGCAGGAGGGAGTTGAAAAACACAAAGTATTCATCTATAAAGAAGATTTCCTACGATTTGCTGCCGGACTTCAGGAAGCCATAGACGAGGTTCGGTTCAAATTACTACCTGATTTTGATTATGAGGCATTTGCCAGAAGAGATGAAGAGTGGGAAAATGAGCAGGCGCATAAAAACCAAGAATCTCCGGAAGAAAAGAATATGGAATGGTAATTCCTTTTGATACAAAATTCTGATGAGCTTTTATCAAATTTGGCTAGGTTGATTATTGTCCCATTCTTTTAATAATTCAATTATTAGCTTTTGATCATCGGTGTTTAGATCTGAATAAAGAGGCAATCTCACCAATCCTTTTTCAAAATAATCAGCATTTTTTAAGGCCTTACCTATATAATTTTCTTTAAAGAAGGGGCTTTGATGCAAACACAGATAATGAAAAGTTGCCTGAACACCATTTTGAATAAAATGTTTTAAGAGTGAATTTCTCGATTCTAAGTTTTCAAGTACTACAAAGAAAATCGTACCATTATCCCTTGTTTTTTCGGGCAAGCTCCATTTGAGTTTGATTTGATTCCAATTTCTGCTATTGAGTTCTTGGTGGTAAAAAGAAATCAGTTCCCTCCTTTTGCTCAAGATATCATGGAGTTCATCACATTGAGCCAATAGTACTGCTGCCTGAAGTTCAGATGCTGCAAACGATGAACCGACACTTTTCCAACTATATTTATCAGCTCCTCCTGACTGAAATTCCCTACGATTAGTCCCCTTTTCATAAATCAGGTCTGCTTTGAATTTAAGGTCAGGTCTATTGAGCACCAACAATCCTCCCTCACCACAGCTGATAACTTTTGTATCATGAAATGAAAAACATGCAATGTCTCCAATTTTTCCTGCAACACACTCATCTCTACTAGACCCTAAGGCTTGAGCTGCATCTTCAATTAAAAAAATATTTCGCTCCAGGCATATGGTTTTCAATCCTTTAAAGTCGATTGGAACACCGGCGTAGTGGACAACCACAATGGCTTTTGTTTTGGGACTGATTAAATTCTGTACAGACTCAATATCAATATTTGGATGGTCTGAACAACTATCCGCAAAAATCAATTTTGCCCCTCTGAGTAAAAAAGCATTTGCCGTAGATACAAAAGTATAACTAGGCAATATCACTTCATCACCTTCCTTAATATCAATGAGTATTGCCGCCATTTCCAAAGCATCTGTACAGCTATTTGTGAAATATGGAAAAGAGTCATGAAAGTAATGTAAAAAGAAATTTTCGCATGCCTTACTAAAAACGCCGCCTGATGAGAAATGACCTGACTTTATCACCTCAGTTAGATATACAAGCTCATTGTGGGCATGGTATCTTTTATTAAATGGAATATTAAGCTTGATGCTTTGCTCCATGACGCAAAGGTAAGTCAAAAATTTTCTAAAAACACTTCATTGCTTTTGCCATACAATTTGGTTTTTCTTGATCTTTGCATTATCGTGGATCTGTTCCGAAAGCAAAGTTTGAGTTGTACCATCATCAATTACATCGGTGTGGCAATAGGTATGTTCAGTACATTATTTATTTATCCACGCGATTTAGCCCTATATGGTATTTATGGATTTCTCACCAATACTGCTTCAATTCTCACACCCATTGTTAGCCTGGGATTTGGGGTGGTACTATTAAAATACTTTCCTTACTTTAAAGCGGTGAGCAGTTCAAAATCTCGATTAGTGAGCTTTGTCATATGCGGTTATACTGTAGGTATTGTGTTCTTTATTGCAGCTTTCTACCTTCTCTATCCCTCAATCATCACCTATCAGATGTCCTTAAATCAGTCTATAGTCCCATTTCTGATCTTTATACCGGCCTTTACTGTATTATATGTAATATATGATGTAGTTCAGGTGTATAGCTTAGCTCATTTCAAAATGATATTTCCTACCTTTTTGGCAAATCTCATTAAAATAATACTACCTGTATTATTCTTTTGTGTTATTAAAGGTTGGATCAACTCAAATCAATTTATTCAAGCTTTGTGTATACATTATATATGCATCATAATGGCACTAGGCCTTTCACTTTGGTATTCAGGAGATATGATCGAAGGACTGGATTCAAGCTTCCTAAAATTACCTGATATGAAAGAGATGATTCGTTTTGCAATGTATAGTATTTTAGGTGGTACGAGTGCAGTCATCGCATTACGCATAGATTCAATGATGGTGACTTCATATCTCGGGACAGAGGCAAATGGTACATTTGCTTTAGCGGCTTTCATCAGCAATGCTGCCTATATTCCTGCATCAGCCATATCTGACATTCTCAATCCGCGCATTGCCCACATTTTAAAAGAAGATGACCGCGATCAACTCAAAAAAACCTATAAGATCTCCATGATAAATATGCTGATCCCCACTCTTTTTCTAGCAGGTTGTGTCATTTTGGGTTTTGAATCTTTGAGTAAAATAATGCCACAATCAGAGAAAGTATTACTGGCATTTTCATCTCTGGTTTTTCTTCTTTTTGCCAGGATAGTAGATGCTTCAACTGGAGTAAATAACCATATTCTTTCTTATTCAAAATATTACAAAATCGAAATGGTTTTGATGCTCTTCATGGCGATGATCAACGTTGGCTTGAACACCTTGCTTATTCCAAAATATGGGATGATGGGTGCTGCTATAGCGACTTTTGTTTCGGTCGCAGGATTCAATATTTGTAAAACAACCATTGTGTTAATCAAATTGGGAAGTCAACCTTTTGATATGAAGTGGGTAGAATTAATTTCCATCGCTACCCTATCATTTTTGGCCGCATTAAGTTTACCAAAGATAGAATCTCCTCTCTATCAAATCATTTTTAGTAGTGTAAGCTTTGCAATCATTTATATTACGTTGATCCTATGGAGGAAGATTTCTCCTCAATTGAATAACTTCCTATTTAGAGATTTAGAAAAATTTACGCATTTTAACTCAAAATCGTAAGCACATAGGGTGTTTTTACTAAAATCCCTTATTTTTACTTAAAAAAAAGGTGAGATCTGGTGCGCTGAATGTTGAAGCTTATTTTGAGCAAATTCCAGAAGACAGAAAAACAGTGATGAAGAAACTGCACAATAGGATTTTAAAAAATTTACCAAAGGGTTTCATCGGAAAAATGAATTATGGAATGGTCGGATATGTGGTACCAGTCAGTATTTACCCTACTGATTATCATTGTGACCCAAAGCTTCCGCTGCCTTTTGTGTCTTTATCTTCTCAAAAAAACTTCGTTGCAATATACAATATGGGATTATACGTTGCTCAAAAATTGATGGATTGGTTTCTCCTAGTGTACAAAAAGTACAGCATTAAAAAGCCTGATATAGGAAAAAGTTGTATCAGGTTCAAAAATTTAAATGCTCTTCCTTTCGATTTGATCGCTGATCTGTGTGGAAAAGTGACTGCAGACCAATGGAATCAATTGTATGATTCCGCTTTGAAGAAATAACAAATCATTAGAATATAGCTTATATTTGGCAATTACGAATCCCTGAATGAAATTTTCAACATTTTATCAGCTCTATTTTCCTTGGCTCACCAAATGGATGTGCTATTGCCTATTCCAATTCGCTTTTTCCTCCAATTTGTATGCTCAGATCCCAGACCAGATAAACCAATTTGACGAAAACTCGATTAAAGCTCAAAGTGAGCAAACAGAGTATACTATCCTCTTATCAGATCTGGCGGAAAATCCTATTGATGTCGAATTGCTTAATGAAAGCTGGATGAGCATATTTGATTGGTTCTCGGAAGAAGAAAAAACAATAATTTTAAGTTTTATAGCAAAAAACAAACCATTGTTGTCGAAGTATGAATTACAAGTGATTACAAGCGTTCCGCTGGATAAAATCCGGAAACTAATGCCTTATATAACAATAAACACTAACGCCCTATACAAAAGGAGTTGGAAAGAATTATTTCAACAAGATGCCTCAAGGCTGGTCTTGCGAATTGGTAAATCATTAGATAAAGAATCTGCATTCAATCTAGCCGACAGTTTGCCTGGGGCATATGTGGGAGACGAGTTGAAAGCCTTTATGCAGTTCAAATATGCTCTCCCTGGAAAACTATCATATGGATTTCATTTGGAAAAAGATCCTGGAGAAAAATGGTGGGGTTACCGGAATACCGGTGTGGACTTCTTGAGCGCTCATTTGTTCATTGACAAACTTTACAAATCAAAAATCAAATTGGCAATAGGTGATTATGCGATTAGAATAGGACAAGGATTACTATTGGACAATTTGTTTAGCTCAGGGAGGACAACAAGTTTTGGGAGTTGGATTAAAACTCCGTTAGATTTAAAACCATACAGTTCATTACAAGAAGGCAATATGTTGAGAGGCCTTGCTTTGAAAGCAAGGATTAAGCGAAGAATCCAATTATTGACCTACGGATCAAGATTACTCGCTGATGCAAGCGTAGTCACACAAGATCTAACTACAATCGAAGATGTACCATCGATCAGGGAATTCACTTCAATCAATCAAAGTGGCTTGCATAGAACAAAAAAAGAAATTTCTAATCGACAAAATATTACGTTACAGTATCTGGGTGCTTCCTTACAGTATAAACTACCAAAAGGTCATATTGGTGTTAATTTACTCAATCAATTCACAAATTATTCCTTCACAAGAGAATACAGGATTGATCTGGCATTTGTCGATCAGGACAAACATTCACATTTTGGATCTTGCGATTATACCTATTCATGGAGGAACATAAGCAGTTTTGGGGAACTTGCTATCGACGATAAATTACATCCTGCATCGCTTATTGGGATTGTCATCGCATTAGGTAAGAATGCAGAATTGATAAGTGCCTACCGGAATTTCCATCCTGGTTTTTACAGTTTAATGTCCAACACCCTTTCAATTTCTGGTACAAGCAGAAATGAGAAAGGGATCATGGGTGGACTTTCGGTAAGAATAAATCCTAGACTTCAATTATCAGTACTTACAGATACCTGGTCATTTCCATGGCTCAAGTATCAAACTGAAAGTCTTACAAGTGGAAATGAAATACAAATCAAAGCACACTATCAGGTTCGCAAAAAATGGCTAACTTATTTTCAGTACAGCCAAAGAGAAAATACAGTGCAGTCCAGCACAAACGAATTTGAATCACCGATAGGTTTTGAAAAACTCAAAAGCTTTAGACAACACTTTGAGTTCATTCTTAATAGAAACTGGACCCTGCGTCAAAGATTGGAATTTAAAAAATCGGAAACAACAGAGGAGCTTGCGCGGGGTTATTTGGCTTATTTTGATTTACTGTACAGGAATATCGAAGCTCCTGTTTCTTTCAATTTCAGGACTGGAATTTATGATTCACCTTCCTACAATACCCGTATTTATGCTTTTGAAAATGATCTGTTATACCAATTTTCCATTCCGGCATATTATGGAAAGGGTATTGTTTTTTACCTAAATGTGAGAGCTAAACTACTTTCAAAAATTACAATTGAAGGCAGATACTCTCTTAAATTTTCAACAATAAACACTTTTAGTACCCGACTGGCTACTCCAGAAAAGTATCAGCAAGATATTAAGTTCCTATTCAGATATCAATTTTGAGAAATTTGATCAAAGAATAGACTCTTTCAATCGTTAATTGATTGCTAACAAGTGCTAAAATTTGAAATTATAATTACTTCAAGAGAAAAAATGTAATGTTATTTGATTTTTTTAGTCATAACTAGTAAAAAAATATTAATTTTTATTTGCATATATCAATTTTATCATACCTTTGGTATGAAAATTGTATTTCAATTTCATTGAATTAAATCTAAATTCGTTAACTAAACAAATTCAACATGGCAAAAGCAAGTTCAACAGCTAAAAAAACAACAGCTAAAAAAACTGCTAAAAAAGCGACGGCTAAGAAAACCGCCACTAAAAAAACTGCTGCAAAGAAAACAACTGCTGCAAAACCTGCAGCTAAGAAAAAAGTAGGCAGACCAGCAGCTAAGAAAACTACTGTAGCTAAACCTGCAGCTAAGAAAAAAGTAGGCAGACCAGCAGCTAAGAAAACTACCGCAGCTAAACCTACAGCTAAGAAAAAAGTAGGCAGACCAGCAGCTAAGAAAACTACTGCAGCTAAACCTGCTGCTAAGAAAAAAGTGGGCAGACCAGCAGCTAAGAAAACTGCCGCAGCTAAACCTGCAGCTAAATCTGCTACTAAAAAAGCAACTGCTAAAAAAGCGGCTAAACCTGCAGCTAAATCTGCTACTAAAAAAGCAACTGCTAAAAAGGCGGCTAAACCTGCAGCTAAATCTGCTACTAAAAAAGCAACTGCTAAAAAAGCAGCTAAACCTGCAGCTAAATCTGCTACTAAAAAAGCAACTGCTAAAAAAGCAGCTAAACCTGCAGCTAAATCTGCTACTAAAAAAGCAACTGCTAAAAAAGC
>Ga0268298_10000090_pt1 | contig 109234 bp, 108 predicted proteins | sample WWTPWeurt_MetaG_FD_194462 | JGI IMG/M metagenome (GOLD analysis project Ga0268298, IMG submission 194462) | Activated sludge microbial communities from WWTP in Nijmegen, Gelderland, Netherland - WWTP Weurt | ecosystem: Engineered > WWTP > Aerobic digester > Activated sludge | place...
CCTGGCGCTCAACGCGGCGGTGGAAGCGGCGCGTGCGGGGGAACAAGGACGGGGCTTTGCGGTGGTGGCGACGGAAGTGCGGAATCTTGCCCAGCGCAGCGCAGCGGCGGCGAAGGAAATCAAGGGATTGATCTCCGACTCGGTGGAGCGTGTGGAAGCGGGGAACCGGCAGGTGGAGCAGGCGGGACGGACGATGGAGGAAGTGGTGGACGCCATCAAGCGGGTGGCGAAGATCATGGCGGACATATCGTCGGCGAGCCGGGAGCAGAGTTCGGGGATCGAGCAGGTCAGTCTGGCGGTCAGCCAGATGGACGAAGTGACGCAGCAGAATGCGGCGCTGGTGGAAGAGGCGGCGGCGGCGGCCGAGAGTCTGGAGGAACAGGCGCACGCCCTGAGCTCCGCAGTCGCCGTGTTCCGCACCGGGAACGAAAGTACTGCCCGCCGTTTACGCGGCGCGGCTCCGGCTCCGGCCGGGGACCGGCTGGGTGGCCGGAAGGCGAGCAAGGCCTTGCCGGCCTCCCTCGACGACGAATGGGAAGAATTCTGACCTTCGGTCAGGGAATAAGAATCTAGGGAGATCGAAACATGAATGCCATCACCGGTAAGCTCGCCAACAAATTCATCGTTCTTGGACTGCTGGCGGCGGTTGCCGTGGCTGTGCCGACCGCGATGCTTGTGAAAGGATTTGGCGGGCAGATAGCGGTCGCCGAAATGGAAAGGGCCGGCGTGGCCGTGCATCGGGAAATGCGTGGGGTGTTGCAGGACATCCAGAGGCATCGGGGGGCGACGACGTCGCTTCTGGCGGGTAAGGAGCAGTTCCGTGAACGCGCGGACAAGGCGCGCGCTGCGGTCGATGCTGCGGTCCAGAAAGTCGATGCGGCCCTTGGCGCGCATGGCCGCGATTTGGGCAAGATCGAGAACTGGGACAAATTCCGTTCCGGATGGCAGACGCTGCGCACCGGTTTCGCGACCCTCAATCCCCAGGCGAATGCCAAGCAGCACACGGAACTCATTGCCATCCTCCTGGAATCCATGGCGGCGGTTGCGGACCAATCGGGATTGGTCCTCGATCCCGATCTCGACAGTTTCTACGCCATGCTGATGAGCGTCGTCGAGTTGCCGCCGACCACAGAGCGGATGGGGCAGGGCCGGGCTCTCGGTTCGCTGATCCTGACCGAAAAGGCACTGACCCAGGATCGCCGCGACTCGCTGATCGGTGCCTTCGCCGAGATGCGTTTGCGGGAGCGGGCGATTCTGAACGCCGGTTCCAAGGTTCTCGAAGCCAATCCAGAAGCTGCCGCCCACCTGAAGCCGGTATTCGAGGAAGCCCGGAACGGCATTGCCCAGTACATCAGCAGCGTCGAGCAGAATATCCTGCGGGCCGATACCCTCGCCTACGATCCTGCCCGGTTCTTCGACGACACGACTCGCGCCATCGATTCGGCTTACAAACTCTACGACGACGGATCGAGTTCCCTCGACACCATGCTGGTGGCGCGCATATCCGGGATCGGCGCAACGCGGCTCTGGGTTCTCGGTGGCGCGCTGGCGATCATCGGACTTGCCGGCGGACTGGGGGTTGTCATCCTCCGGAAGGTGAACCGAGGAATCGTCCAGGCCTCCTCGGCCCTCGACGAGATCGCGGGAGGCCGGCTGGACGTTCCGCTGCGGGCGGAAACCCAGGACGAGATCGGCCACCTGATCGGCCGCATCGACGACATGCAGAAGCAACTGCGGGATCGACTTGAGGCCGAGGCACGGATCAACAACGAAAACCTGCGGGTCAAGGTGGCCCTCGACGTCACGTCGACCAATGTCATGGTCGCCGACCCGGAGGGCAAGATCATTTATTGCAACGCGGCAGTGGTTGAGATGATGCGCCAAGCGGAAGCAGACATCCGTCACGATCTGCCCAATTTCCGCGCCGACGGGATTCTGGGCTCCAACTTTGATTCGTACCACCGGAATCCGGCCCATCAGCGCAATATGCTTGCCGGGCTTCGTGAAAGCTATCGCACCGAATTGACGATAGGCGGGCGACACTTTGCGCTGGTGGCGGCGCCCATTGTCAATTCCCAGGGAGAGCGTCTGGGGACGGTCGTCGAGTGGCGCGATCGTACCGCCGAAGTCCGGATCGAAAGCGAGGTTTCCGGCATCATCGAGGCGGCGGTAGCCGGCGATTTCAACCAACGCCTTGACACCGGCGCCATGGCCGGTTTCTTCCGCAAGCTGTCGATGGGCATCAACGACCTGCTCGACGCCAACAGCCGCGCTTTGACCGACGTGGCCGCCATGTTGAATCGACTGTCGGAGGGCGATCTCTCCAGCAAGATCGAAACCGACTATCGCGGAATGTTGGGGCAATTGAAGAACGATGCCAATGCGACCGTGGATAACCTTCAGGACATCGTAGGCCAGATCAAGGGTGCGACGGAGGCGATCAATACGGCGGCGAAGGAGATTGCATCGGGCAATCAGGATTTGTCGAGCCGGACGGAAGAGCAGGCGTCGAGTCTGGAAGAGACGGCGTCGAGCATGGAGCAACTGACGAGCACGGTGAAGCAGAACGCGGACAACGCGCGGCAGGCGAACGAGCTGGCGGGAACGGCGCAGGAAGTGGCGGTGCGGGGAGGCGAAGTGGTAGGCCAGGTGGTGCAGACCATGAGTTCGATCCACCAGTCGAGCGCCAAGATAGCGGACATCATTGGGGTGATCGACGGGATCGCCTTCCAGACCAACATCCTGGCGCTCAACGCGGCGGTGGAAGCGGCGCGTGCGGGGGAACAAGGACGGGGCTTTGCGGTGGTGGCGACGGAAGTGCGGAATCTTGCCCAGCGCAGCGCAGCGGCGGCGAAGGAAATCAAGGGATTGATCTCCGACTCGGTGGAGCGTGTGGAAGCGGGGAACCGGCAGGTGGAGCAGGCGGGACGGACGATGGAGGAAGTGGTGGACGCCATCAAGCGGGTGGCGAAGATCATGGCGGACATATCGTCGGCGAGCCGGGAGCAGAGTTCGGGGATCGAGCAGGTCAGTCTGGCGGTCAGCCAGATGGACGAAGTGACGCAGCAGAATGCGGCGCTGGTGGAAGAGGCGGCGGCGGCGGCCGAGAGTCTGGAGGAACAGGCGCACGCCCTGAGCTCCGCAGTCTCGGTGTTCCGCACCGGGAACGAAAGTACTACCCGCGGCCGCACTCCGGTGGTGGAAAGGACGGCGCACGAAAGGCAGCGTCTCGCCCTCGCCCATCGGGAGCCCGTGCGGGTGGGTCGCGCAGCGCCCAAATTGCCCGCGGCCGCGGCTGCCGATGACGAGTGGGAAGAGTTCTGACCATGGCACTCGACGATGGGCGGTCGTCTTTGGGTCAAACGGCCAAGGGCCTCGCCGCGCGGGAATGCGGTAGCCGCGAATTCAACTTTTCCGCCGCGGACTTTGAGCGCGTACGCAAACTCATCTATGCCCACGCGGGCATTTCGCTGTCTCCGATCAAGCAGGACATGGTCTATTCCCGCCTTGCCCGGCGGTTGCGCGCGACGGGAAAGAGCAGCTTTGCCGCCTACCTCGACGCCTTGGAGCGCGATGGCGGCGAGGAGTGGGAGCGTTTCGTCAACTCCCTGACCACCAATCTCACCTCCTTCTTCCGCGAGCCCCACCACTTCCCCATCTTTGCCGATCACCTGAAGCAACTGGGGACGCGCCGCCCGATCCGGGTCTGGTGTTCCGCAGCCTCGACCGGCGAGGAGCCCTATTCGATCGCCATCACGATCCTGGAAACCTTTGGCAGTCAGGTGTCCCACGTGTCGATCTTTGCCTCGGACCTGGATACCAACGTTCTCGAAACCGCGCGCAAAGGCGTTTACCCGGTCGAGCGGGTTGAAAAAATGGATCCCGAGCGCCTGCGGCGTTTCTTTCTGCGGGGAACGGGCTCTCAAGAGGGCATGGTCGCGGTGCGCCCTGAATTGAAACGGCTCATCGAGTTTCAGCGTATCAATCTGCTCGAACCCAATTGGCCCGTGCGCGGGCCGCTGGACGTCATCTTCTGCCGCAACGTCATGATCTATTTCGACAAACCGACGCAATACAAGATTCTTTCCCGCTTCGAGCCGATGATCGAAGCGGATGGTTTGATGTTTGCCGGCCATTCCGAGAGTTTCTTGCATGCTGCAGACCTGTTCAGGTCACTGGGCAAGACCGTCTATGTACCCACCCGCGGTCAGCGGGGGCGATGAAAGATCACCGTGACCGCCCACGCTTTCGACGAGCACCTTGCCACCAACCGGTACTTCGATCGTCACTTCGAATCGGAGGCGGCCAAGATTCTCCCGGGAGAGTACTTCGTCACCACCAAGGACATGCTCCTGGTGACCGTGCTGGGATCGTGCGTCGCGGCTTGCATTCGCGACCCGGATTCAGGCATAGGCGGCATGAATCACTTCATGTTGCCGGACGAGGGCGGCCGAGAGGTCCTGAGCACCTCGGCCCGTTACGGGACCTACGCCATGGAGGTGTTGATCAACCATCTGCTCAAGTTGGGAGCGCGTCGCAATCGGCTGGAAGCCAAGGTCTTCGGCGGCGGGGCGGTGATGGAAAGCCTGGCCAGCAGCAACGTTGGCGTGCGCAATGCCGAGTTCGTCCTCAAATTTCTCAACACCGAAAAGGTCCCCGTGGTCGCCAAGGATCTCCTCGATTCCTATCCGCGCAAAGTGTATTACTTCCCGAGCACCGGCAAGGTGCTGGTCAAGAAACTGCACCGCGTCCACAACGACACCCTGTTCAGCCGCGAACGTGAATACAAGGAGCGGCTGGTCACGGCGAAGGTCGAGGGCGATGTCGAACTCTTTATCTGAGGCGGCGAGGGCTGCCATGAACTCCTAAACAAGGACCATGAGCTTGAAGACACGCGTTCTTGTCGTCGACGACTCTGCCTTGATGCGAGGCCTGTTGACCGAATTGATCGCCGGCTTCCCCGATCTCGAGGTGGTGGGGGCGGCGCCGGATGCCCAGGCCGCTCGGGAAATGATCAAGGCGCTCAACCCGGATGTCCTGACCCTGGATGTTCAGATGCCGGGCATGGACGGACTGGTCTTCCTCGAGCGCCTCATGCGCCTGCGGCCCATGCCGGTGGTCATGGTGTCGGCGTACACCGAAGCCGGTTCGGACACTACGCTGCGAGCTCTGGAACTGGGAGCGGTGGATTTCATCGGTAAGCCCAGAGCCGATACCGGGCAGAGCATGGAGGATTACGCCGAGGAGCTGGCGGATAAGCTACGGGCCGCCAAAGGCGCCAGGGTGCGTACCCTGCCGCCGGTAGCTGCGCCTGCGGCAATGCCCGTCCGTTCTTCTCCAATCGTCAGGCTAGGGGGCGCCATCAACAAGATTATCTTTGTCGGAGCCTCCACGGGCGGTACCGAGGCCATCAAGCATTTTCTCTCCGGCGTTCCCGAGGATTGTCCGCCCATCCTCATCGTCCAGCACATGCCCGAATCCTTCACCGCGTCCTTCGCCAAACGTCTGGATACCCTGTCGGCGCCCCGGGTGCTCGAGGCGGCAGGCAATGAGCGGGTTGAGCCGGGTACCGTCTATATCGCTCCCGGTCATTCCCACCTGAAGATACGCAAGACTTCCGCGGGATACATCACGGAGTTGTCTACTGCTCCGCCCGTGAATCGTCACCGGCCCTCGGTGGACGTGCTCTTCGATTCCGCCGCCGAAGTGGTTGGGCGCCAAGCGGTCGCCACCATTCTCACGGGTATGGGCAAAGATGGCGCCCAGGGCCTGTTGCGCTTGCGGCAGGCCGGCGCGCGAACCTTCGGTCAGGATGAAGGGAGTTGTGTGGTTTATGGCATGCCACGAGAGGCATTTCTGGTGGGGGCGGTCGAAGAGCAGTGCAGCCTCGCCGAAATGGCGCGCAAAGTGCTCGCGGCAGCGGCCCGATGAGGAATTGCGCTCACTCAAGCCCGGTGAGCCGTATTAAACTAGGGTGTCGCGCTTTCCATACGCGGCGCAGAGAACGAGTCACACGAGAGGAGACGCCATGCAGGCTACCGTGACCAAGGAAGGCAACAAGGCCGTAATCAAGTTGAGCGGCCGCTTCGATTTCAATACCCATCGCGATTTCCGTGCGGCCTACGAAGGCCTTGTCGGGGATGCCGCCATCCGGGAAGTGACCGTCGATTTTTCCGGCGTCGATTACCTCGATAGTTCGGCCCTCGGCATGCTCCTGATGTTGCGCGACAAGGTCACCGGTGCGGGCAAAGACGTCGTGCTCGGCAACGTGCGCGGCAACGTCAAGCAGGTCCTCGACATTGCCAATTTCGGCAAGTTGTTCCGCATCGCCTAAAGAAAGTCGCCGCGGCCGTCGATAACCCTCCGGGGGAGGCGCCAAAAACCTGGATTTCCGGGGTTCTCAGGCTGCCGTGCGGGAAGGAATCAGGTTTTAGCTTGTGATGAAACTGTGTATGCTTGAATTACCGTTGCCGGACGGGGCTTGCCGAGAATTCGGCGTGTCGGGAAGAGGGGTGTGGAATGTCTGATCTGCTCAAGAGTATCGACGCGAGAACCAAGCTTGCAGGCACCAACAAGCTGGAGATTCTGCTGTTCTTCCTGGGGGAGGATCAGCGTACCGGCCGGCGCGAAACCTACGGCATCAACGTGTTCAAGGTGCGCGAAGTCATGCGCACGCCCCCGATCACCGCGGCGCCCGATATGCCGTCTTCGGTCGAGGGCATGGTCAGCTTACGCGGCGTCCTCGTTCCGGTCATCGATCTGGCCAAGTACACCGGGATCGCGACGAGTACGCCCCGGGACATCATGATCGTCACCGAGTATGCCGGTCACACCCAGGGCTTCCTGGTCGAAGGCGTCGATACCATCCTGCGCCTCGATTGGAGCAAGATGAGGGTGCCGCCGGAAATGCTCACCGCCCAGACCGGCGGTCTGGTCACCGCGGTGACCGAACTGGAGGATGGGCGTCTGGTGATGATGATGGACGTCGAGCGGATACTTTCCGAGACGACCTCCTATGACGACGAAATGATGTATCGCGGCGTCGTCCAGGTGAACAAGCCGGAGGCCACGGTCTTCTACTGCGATGACTCCAGCGTCGCCCGGCGCCAGATCGAGCGCACCTTGGCTGCGATGGGTGTGAAATCGGTCTCGGCGATCAACGGGCGGCAGATGTGGGACGAATTGGAGAAGATGGCGTCCTACGCCCAATCCATAGGCAAGTCCGCTGCCGAGCTGATCAGCCTTGTTCTCACCGATATCGAGATGCCCGAAATGGACGGCTATATCCTGACCAAGCGGATGAAGTCCGATCCTCGGTTCACGGGCATCCCGGTGATCATGCATTCGTCCCTCTCCGGCATGTCCAACCAGAAGCTCGGGCAGTCGGTCGGCGTGGACGAATACGTACCCAAATTCGAGCCCCTGCGCCTTTCGGAAACCCTGTCCCGCCGCCTGCAGGGTTCGGTCCCGGCCAAGGCTGCCTGAGTCCGGGAGGAGACTGTCGTGGATATGGTCGAAAACAAGAACCTTCTGGATAGCGTCGATGCCCGGACCCGCCTCGCCGGGTCCAACAAGATGGAGATCCTGCTGTTCTCGCTGGGGACGCGCGAGACTTTCGGGATCAACGTGTTCAAGGTCCGCGAGGTTGGACGCACGCCCCACATCACCAAGACGCCCAATATGCCCCGGGGCGTCGAAGGGCTCATTTCCCTGCGCGGTAACGTCATTCCGGTGCTCTCGCTGGCCCCTTTCCTCCAACTCGAAGGGGGCCCTAGTGGCTTGGGCAAGACCATGATGGTGGCCGAGTATTCGAAGCGTACCCTGGGGTTCCTGGTTCACGAAGTCGATCGCATCATTCGCGTCGATTGGGAGCGGGTCAAGGCGCCGGAAAGCGTGCTGACCGCCAACCAGGGACTGATCACTGCGGTCATCGAACTCGACGGCGGCCACCTGGTTTCGATTCTCGACGTCGAGCAAATCCTCGCCAATGCTTTCGGCGAGGCGGTCATCATCGACATTCCCCCTGCCCGCGTGGACGCCGACACCAGTGTCTTCTTCGTGGATGATTCCGTGGTGGCGCGTCGCAAGATCACCGAGGTCCTCGAAAAACTGGGCGTTCGCCACAAGCACGCCACCAATGGTGCGGAAGCCTGGACGCGGTTGCAGGCGATTGCCGCCCATGCCACCCAAATCGGGCGGCGCATGCGGGACGAAGTACGCCTGATCCTGGTGGATGCCGAGATGCCCGAAATGGATGGCTATGTGCTGACCAAGAACATCAAGAGCGATCCCCGATTCGAGGGGGTGCCCATCGTCATGCATTCCTCGCTCTCTTCCGAAGCCAACCGCGCCATGGGCAAGTCTGTCGGAGTGGACGCCTACGTTGCCAAGTTCGACGCAGAAGCCCTGGCCGATACCTTGAGACCCTTGCTCGAACGTTGAAAACCGGAGTATTGAATGGCCGCTGATCCCAAAATGAGATTCCTCGTGGTGGATGATTTTTCCACCATGCGCCGAATCGTTCGCAACCTGCTTAAAGAACTTGGGTTTACCAACGTCGATGAGGCCGAGGATGGCGCCATCGCCCTGCAGAAGCTCCAGGCCGGTGGTTTCGAATTTGTCGTCACCGATTGGAACATGCCCAACATGGATGGGCTCACCCTGCTCCAGACCATTCGGTCCACACCGAACCTCAAGCATCTGCCGGTGCTGATGATCACTGCAGAAGCCAAGAAGGAAAACATCATCGCGGCTGCTCAGGCGGGTGCCAGTGGTTACATCGTGAAGCCGTTTACTGCCGGGACGCTGTCGGAAAAACTGACCAAGATCTTCGAAAAGATGGGTCAGGGCTGAGAGAGGACCATCATGACTGCCAACAACGATTCCGACGAACTCGAAGCGCTCTTCGACAGCATCGCAGCCGATGCTGGGAGTCCTGCTCCCCAGGCTGCGCCACAGCCCGCTCCGGCACCCGCCCCAACTCCCGCGCCAGCGAGGGCGATTACCGATCTGGGGGACAGCGACGACCTACAAGCGCTGTTCGACAGTGTTTCAAGCGAATATTCAGTAGCGGCAGAGGTTCCGTCCGCTCCTGCACCTGAGCCTCCGGCGGCCGACGCGGGGCCCGGTTGGCCGCAACAGGAGGCGGTGTTCAATCGCGTCGGCCACATGGCGCGGCAGCTTCACGACACAATTCGCGAACTGGGCTACGACAAGATCGTCGAGCAGACCATGTCGGCCAGCGTCGACGCCCAGGACCGCTTGGCCTATGTGGCCAACCTGACCGAACAGGCGGCCTGTCGCGTTCTCAACGCCACCGACATTGCCGGGCCGCTGGTGGACGATATCGAGAATTCAGCCAAGGACTTGGGAGCCCGCTGGGATAAGGTGTTCTCCAACCAACTGGGTGTCGAGCAATTCAAAGCACTGGCCGCGGAAACGCGGGCATTTTTCAACCAGAAGCTTCCGGAACAGACTCGTTTGACCCGTGCCCAACTGACCGAGATCATGATGGCCCAGGATTTTCAGGATCTCACCGGCCAGGTCATCAAGAAGATCGTGTCCCTTTCTCAGGTTCTTGAGCAAGGCATGATGGGGCTTCTGATCGAGGTGGTTCCCGAGCAGAAGCGGACCGAGGAGGTCAATAGTCTGATGAACGGACCGGTGATCTCGGCGGAAGGACGTACCGACGTCGTCGTCGATCAGAAGCAGGTAGACGACCTGCTCGACAGTCTCGGATTCTGAGGAGCGGTGCCATGAGCGATTTTGCGGGCATGGAAGACCTGTTGCAGGATTTCCTGCAGGAAGCCCACGACCTGTTGTCGGACGTGGACAACAAGCTGGTGGACTTGGAGCGCATGCCCGACGACCGCGGGCTGCTCAACGACATCTTCCGCGGGTTTCACACCATCAAAGGCGGAGCAGGGTTCCTCAATGCCGCAGAGTTGGTCACCCTTTGCCACCTTACGGAAAATCTTTTCGACCGGCTCCGTAATGCCGAGCTCCACCTGTCGCCCGAGCTCATGGACACCATCATGGCGGCCACCAAGGGCGTGCGGGAAATGTTCGGCGAGCTGTCCCAGGGGGTACAACCCCAATCCGCCGATCCGGGCGTATTGGGCGCCCTGCACGCTGCTTTGGGCGAGGGATCGGCAGTTGCCCATGCCTCCCCAGCCGTAGCGGCTCCGCCGCCCCAGCCCGCGGCTGCTGCCGCCCAGGGAGGGGATCCCGATTGGAACGCCTTGCACGCCGCGGCAAGCGGGCAGCCCGCAAGCCAGGCGGCCGCGCCGGTCGCGGCCGCTGTTGCCCCCGCGTCGTCGGCCGAAATGGTGGTCCAGCCCGCTGGTACGCCAGCAACCCCCGCGGCGGCCCAGAGTGCGCCATCCCCCTACGGAAGGCGTTCGACCGACAAGCCGGGAGGCGCTGCCGTAGGCCGCCGGACCGAAGAGCGGGCCAGGGAAAATACGATCCGGGTCGATACCGCGCGTCTCGATCAGGTCCTCAATCTTTCGGGCGAAATCGGGCTAACCAAGAATCGATTGACGAGTCTGCGGGCTGACATCCTGGCAGGCAAGAGCGATTCGGAGACTTTGCATGCCCTCGACCAGGCGGTGAGCCAACTCGATTTGCTGGTGTCGGATCTTCAGAACTCGGTGATGAAGACCCGCATGCAGCCCATCGGTCGCCTGTTCCAGAAATACCCGCGGATTGCCCGCGATCTGGCGCGACAGTTGGGTAAGGACGTCGAACTTGTCCTGGCGGGTGAGGAAACCGAGGTGGACAAGACCATGATCGAGGATCTTGCCGATCCCCTGATCCACCTCATCCGTAACGCCGTCGACCATGGTGTCGAGGCGCCCCCCGAGCGCAAGGCAGTCGGTAAACCGGAGAAGAGCCTGGTGCGGCTGGAGGCTCGCCAGGAAGGCGATCACATCGTCCTCATCATTGCCGACGACGGCAAGGGCATGAGCGCCGAACGCATTCGCGCCAAAGCCGTGGAAAAGGGCCTGATCACCGAAGAGGAAGCGAATACCCTAGACGAGCGCCAAAGTCTCAATCTCATTTTTCTGCCGGGATTCTCGACCAAGACCCAGATCTCCGATGTCTCCGGCCGCGGTGTCGGCATGGACGTCGTCAAGACCAACATCCAAAAGCTCAACGGCTCCATCGACATTCGGTCCGAGCCCGGCAAGGGGTCGGTCTTCATCATCTCGCTTCCCCTGACCCTCGCCATCCTGCCCGTGCTCCTGGTCCTGCTGGGCGATCAGCCTTTCGCCCTGCCGCTGTCCCTGGTGCGGGAAATCCTGCCGATCGAGCACGACAAGATCCAGGAGGTTGGCGGCAAGGAAACCCTGGTGGTGCGCGGCGAGGTGCTTCCGGTGATCTCTCTTGCCCGGCTGCTGGGTTGGCCCCTGAATCGTCACCCGGAATACGGGGTGTTCATGCAGACCGCGGAACGCAGCTTCATTCTCGGGGTGGATAGTTTTGCCGGCCGCGACGACGCGGTGATCAAATCCCTCGAAGATTTCCGGCCGCGAGGCGTGGCGGGGGTCACCACCCTGTCCAACGGTCAGATTGTCTTGATTCTCGACATGAAGGAACTGCTCTCCGATCTGGGACAGCATCCCGATGTCGATCGGGGCATGCGAGCCCTGGAGTTCTCCTGATTCCACTTGAGAGTCAACGGGTTAACGGGGGCTTCGGCCCCCGTTCCTATTTTCAGGTTTACCTTATTGTCATCGGCTTACCGTTGGCATCTTAGAAACGAATTAAAAAATATCGGCTACCTGTTTAATTTTCTTGAATTTTTCCTATAATAGCCGCAAGCAACCTGCGAAGCGGCCATGGCGGAAGAGAGCGACCTCGACAGAACGGAAGCGCCTACAGGCAGGCGCATCGAGCAGGCCCGGGAACAGGGCCAGGTGCCTCATTCCCGAGAACTCGGCACTTTCTTGACCCTGATGGTCTCGGCGGCAGCGCTTTGGATGGCCGGGGGTTGGTTTTCCCGGGGGGCGATGGAGGTGACCCGCAAAGGGTTCGTCTTCGATTCCGGAAATTTGAGTGATCCCCGGGGGATGCTGATCCGTTTCGGAGAAATCGGTGGTGATGCGGCTGTTCTGGTGGCGCCCTTGTTGGCATTGCTGGTTCTTGCGTCCTTGCTACCCCCGTTCTTTCTCAATGCGTGGGTCTTCGCACCCAAAGCCCTGGCGCCCGACTTCGCGCGGCTCAATCCGCTGACCGGATTCGGACGCATGTTTTCCTGGTCAAGTCTGGCGGAATTGGGCAAGGCGATGCTCAAGGCCATTCTGGTCGGCGGCGTTGGCGTCCTGGTTGTTTGGAATCTCCATGGCGAGATCATCGCCCTGCTGGCCGAACCTCTGGAGAGCGGAGTGATGCACGCCGGGCGCCTGATCTCGCTGGCCTTCTTGTTGCTGGCCGGAGTTCTGGTTCTGGTGGTGGCCGCCGACGTTCCCTTCCAGCTCTGGCAGTACTTCGACCGCCTGAAAATGACTCGCGACGAAGTGCGGCAGGAAATGAAGGAAATGCTGGGTGATCCCCAGGTCAAGGGGCGTATCCGTAGTCTTCAGCTGCAAGCGGCCCGTCGCCGCATGATGGCCGCCGTGCCCAAGGCCGACGTGGTGGTGACCAATCCCACCCATTTCGCCGTGGCACTGGCCTATAAGCAAGGAATGGCGGCGCCCAAGGTAGTGGCCAAGGGAACCGGCGAAATCGCGCGTCGCATCCGCGAAATTGCGGCGTTCCACGCGGTTCCGCTGCTCGAGGCGCCGCCCTTGGCGCGGGCACTCCACAAGCATGTGGAACTCGACGCCGAGATCCCGGCCAACCTGTACGCAGCGGTGGCAGAAGTGCTGGCCTACGTTTTTCAGCTGAGCCAGTGGCGCGCTCGGGGAGGGCAGTATCCCCTGCCTCCGCGCGACCTCCCGGTGCCTGCCGACCTCGTTCCGGAGCCGAGCTAAATGGCCAGTACGACGCTCACGCTGCAGAATTTCCTGGGTCGCTTCAATGTGACCCAGCTGGCGGCGCCAGTCCTCATCCTGATGATCCTGGCGATGATGGTGCTGCCGCTGCCGGCCTTCATCCTGGACGTCTTGTTCACCTTCAATATCGCGCTCTCCATTCTCGTGCTCCTGGTGGCGGTCAATACCCGGAAGACGCTCGATTTCTCAGTCTTTCCCACCGTTCTGCTGCTGACCACCTTGCTGCGGCTCTCCCTGAACGTCGCGTCCACCCGCATCGTCATGCTGGAGGGGCACACCGGTCCCGACGCTGCGGGAAAGGTGATCGAAGCCTTCGGCCACTTTCTGGTGGGGGGGAATTTTGCGGTCGGCATCGTCGTCTTCCTCATCCTGGTGGTGATCAATTTCGTGGTCATCACCAAGGGTGCCGGCCGAGTGGCCGAAGTCTCGGCACGCTTCACCCTGGATGCCATGCCCGGCAAGCAGATGGCCATCGACGCGGACCTCAACGCCGGGCTCATCGCCGAAGAGGAAGCCCGTCGGCGCCGTAGCGATATCGCCCGGGAGGCCGAGTTTTTCGGGTCCATGGACGGTGCCTCCAAATTCGTTCGGGGCGACGCCATCGCCGGCATCGTGATCATGGTCATCAACGTCTTCGGGGGCCTGATCGTCGGCGTCTTCCAGCACAACATGGAGATTGCCCTGGCGGCGCGGAACTACACCTTGCTGACCATCGGCGATGGTTTGGTGGCACAGGTTCCCGGCCTCATCATTTCCATCGCCGCGGGCATGGTGGTGACCCGAGTTTCCGACGACCGGGATGTCGGACAACAGTTCCTCGGCCAGATGTTCCGCAATTGGCGGGTCATGGCTGTGACCGCGGCAATTGTCGGAATGCTCGGCCTGATACCGGGCATGCCCAACTTGGTCTTCCTCCTCATGGCGGGCCTGCTCGGTTGGACCACCTGGAAGATGATGGACGCCGAGATCAAGGCTACGCCGGCCCCAGTTACCGTTGCGCCGGCCCCGATTCCCGACGTGCAGGAAGCCAGTTGGGCAGACGTCGCGCCGCTGGATGTGCTGGGCCTGGAAGTGGGTTACCGCCTGATTCCCTTGGTGGACAAGACTCAGGACGGCGAGCTCCTGCGCCGGATCCGCGGCCTGCGGAAGAAATTTGCCCAGGAAGTCGGTTTCCTGGTCTCGCCCGTACACATTCGCGACAATCTGGAACTCAAGCCCAACGCCTACCGTATTCTCCTCAAAGGTGTGGAAGTGGGTCGGGGAGAGGCTTTCCCGGGCCAGTTCCTGGCTATCAATCCGGGTCGCGTCGCCGGGACAGTGTCCGGCACTCCGACCACCGATCCGGCCTTCGGCTTGCCCGCTGTATGGATCGGGGCCGGCGACAAGGACCAGGCTCAGGCCTATGGCTACACGGTCGTCGATCCCTCGACCGTGGTGGCGACCCACCTCAACCATCTGATCCTCACCCACGCCGCTGAACTCCTCGGTCGGCAGGAAGTGCAGCAACTCCTCGATCACCTGGGCAAGGAAATGCCCAGACTGGTCGAGGACCTGGTGCCCAAAGTGCTGCCCCTTGGCGCTTTGCAAAAAGTGCTGCAGAACCTTCTGGAAGAGGGGGTGCATATCCGGGACGTGCGTTCGATCATCGAAACGCTGGCCGATCACGCGGCGCGTACCCAGAACGCAGACGAGCTTACGGTTCAGGTGCGCGCGGCCCTGGGTCGGGCGATCGTGCAGCAGCTTTTCCCGGGGACCGGCGAAGTCCAGGTCATGACCCTGGATCCCGCTTTGGAGCGGCTGCTCGGCCAAGCGGTGACCGGCGGTGGCGAAAATGCCAGTTTCGAACCCGGGCTGGCGGACAGCCTCGTCCGGGAAACGGTGCAGGCCTCCCGTCGTCAGGAGGAGCTTGGTCTCAGTCCGGTCCTCCTGGTCCCTGCCAGTTTGCGCGTACTCCTGTCCCGCTTCTTGCGCCGTTCCGTCCCGCAGCTCAAGGTTCTGGCCCATAACGAAATTCCCGAAACCCGCATCATCAAGGTGACCTCGATCATCGGAGGCAGAGCATGAACGTCAGAAGATTCATCGCCGCCAACGCCCGCGAAGCGTTGAAGAAAGTCAAGGAGACCCTGGGCAACGATGCCATCATTCTCTCCAACCGGGGAATTCCCGGCGGGGTCGAGATCATGGCCGTGGCGTCCAGGGACATGGCGATGATCGTTCCCACGCCGGCAACGGATCGTCCGGCTGCCGTGCGCCCGGCGCCCGATTCCGAAGACGACTATCAGGTGACCCTCAGTCACCCCAAGTCCGCAGCGCCGGCAGCGCCCAGGCCTGCGGTGAGACAGCAGCCCGTGATGGCGGGCGAACCTGCCACCCAGGCCGTGATCAATGCCGGAATTCCCCGAACCGGCGCGCTCCGCAATTTCGAAACACCCCGCCCGGCCATGGCTCCGGTACCCCAGCCGCGCGAAGTTGCCGAGCCCCGGCGTGAAGCGGAAGTCGTTCCTGCCGCCGTGATGGAGGAAATCCGCTCGTTGCGCAGGATCGTCGAACAGCATCTGGCGGGCTTCGCCTGGGGCGAAGCCACGCGCTCCGCGCCGGCCAAGAGCGAAACCCTGCGGCAGCTTCTGGACGCAGGGTTTTCACCCCAATTTGCCCGCGACGTTTTGGTCGGTCTGCCACCGGAATTCGATGCCTCCCAGGCGATGGCCTGGGTCAAGGGTGCTGCAGACCGAAGCCTGGTTACCATCGGGATCGAGGACGACATTGTCGATCGAGGCGGAGTCTATGCCTTGGTGGGGCCGACGGGAGTCGGCAAGACCACCACGACCGCCAAGCTGGCGGCCCGCTGCGTCCTGCGCCACGGAGCCAACAAGGTGGCCCTGGTGACCACCGACGGTTATCGGATCGGCGCCCATGAGCAATTGCGCATCTACGGCAGAATTCTCGGCGTTTCCGTGCATCTGGTGAAGGATGCGGCAGAACTGCAGCAGACTCTGGCCGAGCTCCGCCATAAGCACATGGTCCTCATCGACACAATGGGCATGAGCCAGAAAGACAAACTCGTTCCGGAACTCACCGGCATGCTGGCGGGTTGCCAAGTCCAAAGGTTACTGCTGCTTTCATCGACCTCCCGGGGCGACACTCTGGACGACGTCGTCAAGGCTCACGAGGGCGAGCAACTCGTCGGCTGCATCCTGACCAAGATCGACGAAGCCGCAAGCCTTGCCACCGCTCTCGACGTCATCATGCGCCACCGCCTGCGGCTCCTCTACGTCTCCAATGGCCAGCGGGTGCCCGAAGACTTGCACCTCCCGAATCGCACCTATTTATTGCACCGGGCCTTCAAGGATCTGCCCACCGATTCGCCCCACCGCCTCGCAGGCAGCGAGCCTGCGATGATGATGGCCAGTGCTGGCGTCACCGCGGCGGGGGTGAGCCGTGGCTGACTTTTGCAGCGATCAGGCCGCTGGTCTGCGTCGCCTGTTCGGCGGGGGACGCCTGCAGGTGGTCAGTTTTGCGGCCGGCTGTGTCGGGGTGGGTAAGACTGCCACCATCGCCAATCTGGCCGTTGCGCTGGCGCGGCAGGGACGTGAAGTTCTTTGTATCGACGAATCGTCCGGGAGCGACGACCTTGCCGCCGCCTTCGGTCTGATCGCCCGTTACGATCTGCTCCACGTGGTTGAGCGGGAACGCTCGCTCGGCGAGGTCTTGGTCCAGCCGCAGGCAGGTCTGCACATCTTGCCGGCCGCCCGTGCCGCTCAGAAACTTGGCGTTCTGACGGCAGCGCAGCAGCAATGGCTTATGGCATCCGTGGGCGGGCTCGCGCGGCCGATCGACGTCATCCTGATCGATGCCGGTATCGGTCATCGCCAAGGGTTTTCACCCCTCGGACTGGTATCCCAGGAAACGGTATTCGTCCTCTCCGGAAACAGCACGTCGATCACCGAGGCCTATACCGCGATCAAGAAACTGAGTCAGCGTCACTCCCGTCGTCACTTCCGCATCCTCGTGAACAAAGTGCGTTGCGAAGCGGACGCCCGCGCCATATTCGACAATATGGCCCTGGTGGCTGCCCAAAAGGGAATCGCGAGACTCGAGTATGTCGCTTCGATCCCCTTGGACGAATCGATGCGCCAGACGGGCCAACTCTGCAAGCCCGTAGTCGCCGCTGCGCCGGAGAGCGCCGCTGCCGAAGCCTTTCGCGACGTTGCCGCGGCCATGGCCGGATGGTCCAGGCTGGAGGCCGACGCCAGCGGGGTCGAGCACTTTATGCAGCAACTGCTACACTTAAGCCAACGCATCCCGACAAACCACTCCAGAATCTGATGTACACCCCCGCTGGTCAGCCGGAGAGAGAACAGCTGGTTCAGCGCTTCGTGCCGCTGGTGAAGCGTATCGCCTATCACCTGATGGCGCGGCTCCCGTCCAACGTTCTCTTCGACGACCTGGTCCAGAACGGGATGATTGGCTTGCTGGATGCCATCGGACGTTTCGAGGAAGGCTTCGGCGCCCAGTTCGAAACCTACGCGACGCAGCGCATCCGGGGTGCCATGCTCGACGGCTTGCGGGAAAACGATTGGCTGCCCCGTCACCTGCGGCGGGAATTGCGTCGTATCGAATCCACGATCCATCAGCTTGAGCAAGCCCATGGGCGAGCACCATCCGAAAAGGAATTGGCCGACTCCCTGGGCATGAGCCTCGCCGATTACCAGAAAACCCTACTCGAAGCCCGCGGGCACCAGCTCGTCTACTTCGAGGATTTTGCCGGCGAGGGCGACGAGGACTATCTGGACCGGCACTTCACGGATAATGAGGCCGACCCCGCTCGTCTTTTCGAAGAGCGCAATGTGCGCGAAGTTCTGGTCGCCGCGATCGATCAACTCCCGGAGCGGGAGAAACTGGTGATGGCCCTCTACTATGAGCAGGAACTCAACTTGCGCGAGATCGGCGAAGTGCTGGACGTGACCGAATCGCGCGTGTGCCAGCTCCACAGTCAAGCCATCGCACGCCTGCGCAGTCAGGTTGTCGGGACGCTGAAGGCACCGGCCAAACCGAAGCGGGAGAAGGCCCGTGGATAAGATCAGCATTGCCGGGCTCGCCATCGGCATCGTCGCCATCGTCGGCGGACAGATACTCGAAGGCGGTCACGTCGGATCGCTGGTCCAGCCGACCGCTCTGCTCATCGTGTTTGGCGGAACTCTGGGGGCAGTCCTGCTGCAGAGCCCGTTCCACATTTTTCGGCGGGGAATCCAGATGGCGCGCTGGATTTGGGTGCCGCCCCTGATCGAGCAAAAGCGACTCATCGATCAGATCGGCAACTGGAGCCAGGTGTCGAGGCGCGAAGGCCTCCTAGCTCTCGAAAATCTCATTCCCCAGGTCAAGGACCCCTTTGCCAAAAAGGGTCTACAGATGCTGATCGATGGCGCCGATCCTGATCGCTTACGCGAACTCCTCGAGGTCGAGATCGATGCCTTCGAGGAAGAAATGAAGCAGTCCGCCCGCATTTGGGAAGCTGCCGGCGGCTACTCTCCGACCATAGGAATCCTGGGTGCCGTCATGGGTCTGATCCATGTGATGGAAAACCTTTCGGACCCTTCGAAACTCGGCGCCGGCATAGCGGTCGCCTTCGTTGCCACCATCTACGGGGTCGGGCTGGCCAACCTGATCTACCTGCCGATCGCAGGCAAGCTCAAGTATTACATCGGGCGTATGGTCACTGCGCGGGAAATGGTCGTGGACGGCCTCGTGGGCATCGCGGTGGGGGACAACCCCCGCATCATCGAGACGCGCCTCAAGGGTTACCTCGTCTGATGGGCCGCCGGAAGCACCGGGAGGAAGAGCATGCCAACCACGAGCGCTGGCTGGTCTCCTACGCCGACTTCATCACCCTGCTTTTCGCCTTTTTCGTGGTCATGTACGCATTGTCGTCGATCAACGAAGGCAAGTATCGGGTCCTTTCAAACTCCCTGACCAATGCCTTCCGCAACGTCACCGGTCAGGCGGGAGCACAGCCGGTTACGGTGACCCCCGGCGCGCCGGTGCTCCCACCCAAACCGGTCGTCAAACCCGATCGATTGGCGGAGCAAAAGAAGGTGCAGCGCGAAAAGATGAAAAATGTCGCCAAGGACATCATGGAAGCGCTCCAACCTTTGGTGGCCGAAGGCAAAGTCCGGCTCCTGGAAACCAGCCGTGGGGTGACGATAGAAATCAACGATAGCGTCCTCTTTTCCGCCGGCCAAGCGCGCTTGCAGTCGGCTTCAATCAGCGCCCTGGGGGCTATCGCGCAGGTCCTCGCGCTGACCGATTTTCCCATTACCATCGAGGGTCACACGGACAACGTTCCCATTTCTACGGCCCAGTTTCCATCCAACTGGGAACTCTCGGCGCTCAGAGCCACCACGGTGCTGCGTTTATTCAACGACTCCGGAGTCGGGGCCGAACGCTTGACTGCGATCGGCTACGGCGAAACCCGACCGGTTGAAACCAATACGACCTCCGAGGGGCGAGCGCGGAACCGGCGCGTGGCCATCCTCATCGATTCCAATCGGCCGGAGGAACCCACCGAACTGCCTGACCGGCCTCCTGCCGGCGAAGGCGCTACGCAGCGTCGATGATGCGGCTGCCGGTGCCGCGGGTCGACTGGCCATCTCTGTCGTAAAGCCCTGCCGCCGGTGTTTCTCCGGCGAGAACGACCAGCGCCTGGTGGGTGAATTGAAGCCGCTGGGCGATGAGTTGGCCGTTGAGTCGATTGGCGTCCCGCGATGCCTCGGCGGCCGCGATGAGCTTTTGCCACGCCTTGCCCGCAGCTTGATCTTCCGGGTGGGCAGCAAGCCATGCCTCCAGTCCCGATCGGCCGGCAGCGGCTCCTTCGGAAGCCAACCAGGCCTCGCGCTCATCGGATGCGGCATTGAGGCGGGAGGCCATTTCAGCCTTGGCAGCGGTGAACGCTTCGAGACCATCGACAGCACCGCGGCGGAGCGCGGCCTGCTCTTCGAGGAGAATGGCGAGAAAACGCTCAACCAGCGCGAGCTCACGCTCCACGACGGCGGCGAGGGAAGGCATCAGGCCTTGCGCTGGCCCTGGAGCAGTTCGCGCGCCGAATTGATCAGCCGGTCGGCAATGGCGCCCGGATCGATGGCGAATCGTCCTTCCGCAATGGCTTGACGGATTTCTGCCACCCGTGCGGCATTGACCGGCGGCGTGTCGTCACCGCCAGCCATCTCGGCGGCGAGAGCGCTCAACTGGACGTCGGATGCGCCGCCAGGTGGGCTACTGGCGGGGGCCTTCGCTGGGCTCCGGGTCGCTACCGGAGTCGTTGTTGGCTTAAGCGTGTTGTCGATTTTCACGAGATCACCTGCAGGAGACTTTTATCATTCAACCGGATTATCGGTCAGAACGGGAAAAACTTGAGTCAAAAATTCACTTCGGCCCATCCTTCGGCGGTTGCCAGTCCCTGAATCACCTGTCCGCCGGGCATGCGAATTCTGGCGATCTGGCCCACCGCTGCATCGTTGAGGGCCTGCCCGTCGCCGCTGACGGAAAAGCCGCTCCCCCGGGAGACGACCCTGACCGTCTGCCCCTGACGGATCACCAGGGGGGCGAGGAGCTGTTCCATGCGTAGGGGTTGGCCGGCGGCCACCGAGTTGCGCAGAGTTTTCCCGACGGCCTGACCCGGATCGATGACGATTCCTGCCGGAAGCGCGTCGAGTTCTCCCTCGCTGACCACCAGGTCCTCAGCTTGCACGACCTTTCCGGCGGTCAGAGGCCGCCCGGCGCTGACAAAGCTTCCGGTCACGCGGACATGGACCGGGATGCGCACGTTCCAGGATTTGGGTTCCAGACAGCGGACCCCGACTTGCGTCTTTCCCATCGGCCGTGCGCCAGGCGGCGTGTAGGCTTCCAGCGCGGTACAGGGGGGCAGTGAGGGGCCGGGCGCAATGCCGCCCATGATGATGGTCACCTTCCCGGGGAGTCCCTGGCTTTGCTGGCGCACATGGCGTTCGGCAATATCGATGACCGGATCGGCCAAGGCGCCAGGGGCGTACCCGCCGGAAAGCGCCGCAATGGAGGTGGCGAGAAAAAGAGAGCGCAGCGACATTTGGCTGCCATTGTGCAGGACGGGGCGGCAAGGGGGAATAGCGGCGGCGGCAAGAATTGCCGTCCTTTGCCGAACCCAGGTGCGGTTCCCGCACGATTCACACGAGATTTGGGGCTCCAGGAAATCCGTGGTGCCTGGCACGCTTCGTGCAAATCCGGGATCGAATCGTCTTCGGAACTCCTCCATGCACAGCATTGCCGCCGACCTGAGCCTCCTGAGTACCGCCATCGGACTGCGGGCGGAACGCCACCAAGTGCTGGCGGCCAACGTCGCCAACGCCGATACGCCCCAGTACAAGGCCAGGGATTTCGACTTTCGTGCCGCTATGAGCCAAGCCATGGCGGGACGTGGAGCGGGGGCGCTTTCCCTGACGACGACCACGGCGGGTCATCTGAAGTCGGCCGGCGGCAGCTCCCAAGTCAACCTCGCCTACCGCAGCGAGACGCAGTCGGCGGTGGATGGCAATACGGTCGACATGGATGTCGAGCGAGGGCAGATGGCCGAGAACGCGCTGCAATACGATGTCCTGACTCGGCTCATGAGCGACAAGATTCAAGGGCTCAAGGCCGCCCTCATTACCCAATCCTGATCGGAGATGCGTCGGTGAGTCTGTTCAACGTCTTCCATATTTCTTCCAGTGCGATGACCGCACAGTCGATGCGCCTCAACGCGGTTGCCTCGAACCTGGCCAATGCGGACAGCATCGTCTCTTCGGATGGCAAGCCCTATCGGGCCAAGCAGGTCGTGTTCGAGGCCATTCCGGTCGCCGGCGGCAACGAGGGGGCGCGGGGCGTACGGGTCCGCCAGGTCGTCGAGGACGCGGCTCCGCCGCGGCTGGTGTATGACCCCAAGAACCCGGCTGCAGACGAGAAAGGCTATGTCGCCTTCCCCAATGTCAATGTGGTCGAGGAAATGACCAACATGATTTCCGCCTCGCGTTCCTATCAGAGCAACGTCGAAGTCATGAATACCGCCAAGAGCATGATGATGCGTACCCTGCAGATCGGCCAGTAAGAGGAGTCATTTATGGCAAGCACAACATCGACCACCAGCACCGGTAGCGCGGCGGAAGTCTTCGCTGCCATCAATGGTTCCGGCACGGGCAAAGCGGCGAGCAAGTCCGTCACCGCCGACATGGAGGACCGCTTTCTCACCCTCCTCATGACCCAGATCAAGAACCAGGACCCGCTGAATCCGCTCGACAATGCCCAGGTCACGACCCAACTGGCCCAAATCAACACGGTCAATGGAATCGAGAAGCTCAATTCGACGCTTTCGCAACTCCTGGCCGGATACAACAACGCCCAGGCCATGCAAGCCGCGGGGATCATCGGCAAATCGGTCATGGTTCCCGGAGCCAGTCTGACCTTGGAGAAGGGGATTGCGGCGGGCGGATTCAAGGTCGATCAGCCGGTAGACAACGTGCGGGTTCAGGTTCTCGACAAAGCGGGCAACGTGTTGCGCACCGACGACCTGGGGGCTCGCCAGGCCGGAAACTACTCCTTCGTCTGGGACGGCAAGAATACCGCCGGCGCTACCGTGGCAGACGGGAGCTACACCTTCAAGGTCAGCGCAACCCAAGGCGGCAAGTCTGCCGATGTCACTGCCCTGCAGTTGGGGACCGTCAATGCGGTGTCCCGCAGCGGCGGTGGCTTCGTCCTCGATCTCGGCAATCTGGGCGATTTCGCCTTCAATGACGTTCAAGAAATTTACTGAGGGGAAAGAACATGGCATTCCAGCAAGGTTTGAGCGGACTGAACACGGCGTCGAAGGCCATCGACTCCACCAGCAACAACATCGCGAACGCGAGCACGGTAGGCTACAAGGCCGGCGTAGCCCATTTTGCCGATGTTTACGCCAATTCCCTGGCCGGCAGCGGAGCCAGCCAGATCGGAATCGGGGTGACGCTGGCGGCGATCCAGCAACAATTTACCCAGGGCAATATCACCACCACCAACAATCCGCTCGATATCTCGATCAACGGAGCGGGTTTCTTCCGGATGGATAGCAATGGGGCGGTGACCTATACGCGGAACGGTCAGTTTCATCTCGACAAGAACGGCTACATCGTCAATGACCAGGCCATGCGTTTGACCGGTTATCCAGCCTTGTCCGGGATCATTACCGCCTCGACACCGGTCCCCTTGCAGATTTCGGCTTCGGACCTGGCACCCGTGGCCACGGGTTCGAATACCAGCTCAAGCTTCAATGGGGTGAAGGCCAATGTCAATCTGGATTCCCGCCAGACCGTGCCGACCAGCGCCTGGGCCGACGGTCCGGCTGCCGCGACGGTCGGAGGCTGGACCCCAGATCCGCTGACCTATAATTTTTCCACGGCCCTCTCCGTGTACGACACTCTGGGCAACGCCCATACCCTGACCATGTATTTCCGCAAGGCGGCTACGGCGGGGGATTGGAACCTCTATGCGAACATCGACGGCACGACCAACGCCAATTCCGGCGCAGGCGCTCTGACGACCCTGCATTTCGATACCTCCGGCCAGCTGTCGAGCGGCAATCCGGCGGCGATTTCGATCAATCTCAACAACGTTGCGACAAGTTTGGGGACCACGAGCGGGTCGGCAACCCCGCTAGCCTTCAGTATCGATTTCACCGGCAGTACTCAGTTCGGCAGTCCCTTCGGCACCAACCGCATCGAGCAGGATGGCTACGCATCGGGTCACCTGGTAGGTCTCTCGGTGGGTAACGACGGCGTCATTCAGGGGCGCTACAGTAACGGACAGACCTTTAACCAAGGTCAGGTGGTCCTGGCCAATTTCACCAATCCTAATGGCCTTCAGTCCCTGGGCAATAACCAGTGGACCGAGACTTCGGTTTCCGGACCCGCGCTGGTGGGCGCGCCCAATACCTCCAACCTGGGGGTTCTGAGTTCAGCCACGGTTGAGGAATCCAACGTCGATCTGACTGCCGAACTGGTCAATCTCATTACCGAGCAGCGCAACTATCAGGCCAATGCCCAGTCGATCCGAACCCAGGATCAGATTCTGCAGACCCTGGTCAACCTCCGCTAATCCGCGCCAAGACTGAGGGGCAAGAGCGATGGATCGCCTGATCTACACCGCCATGACCGGGGCAAAGCATACCTTCCTGCAACAGGCGGGGACGGCGCACAACCTCGCCAACGTGAACACGATTGGCTTCAAGGTCCAGGAGCATCGTTTCCGGGCTGTACCTGTCATCGGAGAAGGGATGCCGACCCGCGCCTTTGTGGTCGATGCTTCGGTGGCCGACGTCTTCGACGAAGGGCCCCTGATGTACACCGGGCGCAACCTGGACGTGGCGGTGCAAGGGCGGGGCTGGCTGGCGGTCCAGATGCCCGACGGCAGTGAGGCCTACACCCGTGCGGGCATGTTGGAGGTGAGCGTCAATGGCTTGCTCCAGACCAAAGGCGGTCACACGGTTGCCGGCGATGGCGGGCCGATCGACGTTCCCCCCGACAATACGATCGAAATTGCACCCGATGGCACGGTCTCGGTCGTGCCGACCTTTGGAACCCCCAATAGCGCCAATGCCATAGGCCGGATCAAATTGGTCAATCCCCCGGAAGCCGATCTGGTGCGGGGCAATGACGGGTTCTTTCGGCTCAGGACAGGCGAGGCGGCACCGGTCGACGATCAGGTGCGCCTGGCTTCAGGGACTCTCGAAGGGAGCAACGTCAATGTGGTCGATACCATGGTCAATCTGATCAGCCTGTCCCGGCAATTCGAAATGCAGATCAAGATGATGCAGACCGCCGAAACCAATGCCCAGCGCGCCGATCAGCTCCTGTCGCTGAACGCCTGATTCTCGTTCTAGGAAGAGACCATGATCCGTTCCCTCTGGATTGCCCGCACCGGCCTGGATGCCCAGCAGACCCAACTCGACGTCATCGCCAACAATCTGGCCAACGTGAGTACCAACGGCTACAAGCGGGGCCGGGCGGTATTCGAAGATCTGCTCTACCAGACCCTCCGCCAGCCGGGCGCCCAGTCGTCCCAGCAAACCCAGATCCCCACGGGCCTCCAGTTGGGGACCGGTGCCAGGCCGGTCGCAGTCGCCCGCATCTTCACCCAGGGCAATGTCCAGAAGACCGACAATTCCCTCGATATCGCAATCCAGGGCAACGGGTTCTTTCAGGTTCTGCTTCCCGACGGGACGACGGCCTATACCCGGGACGGTTCGTTCCAGAAGGATAACCAGGGGCAAATCGTGACCTCCGACGGGTTTCCCCTCTCCCCGGCGATCACCATTCCCGCCAACGCCCTCTCCCTTTCCGTCGGGCAGGATGGTACGGTGACCGTCACCCAGGCCGGCTCGACTGCGACCACTCAGATCGGTTCGATCCAACTGGCGACCTTCATCAATCCGGGCGGTCTGCAGAGTTTGGGCCAGAATCTCTTTCAGGAAACCGCCGCGAGCGGGACCCCCACGCCCAACACCCCGGGAACCAACGGAGCGGGAATCGTCAGCCAGGGCTACGTCGAAACTTCGAATGTCAACGTGGCCGAGGAATTGGTGACGATGATCCAGACCCAGCGGGCCTACGAACTCAATTCCAAGGTGGTCTCGACGTCCGACCAGATGTTGGGCCGCCTGACCCAGCTTTGAGGTTTCGCGATGAAGCGCCTCACTCTCCCGTTCCTCCTGGTAGCCGTCCTCAGCGCTTGCCAGACCGTGCCGCCGACCAATGTCCACCAGCCCATGACGGTGCGTCCGGCGGAGCGTCCCGCCGCAGGAGTCGGGCGCGGGGCCATCTATCAGGCGGGTGCCAGCAGACCGTTGTTCGAGGATCATCGGGCGCGTTTCGTCGGCGACACCATCACCGTCACCATCACCGAGAGTACGTCCGCATCGACCACGTCCAATGCCAAGATCGACCGGACCAGTACGATGACCGCCGAAGTGACCAGCCTGGCGCGGCTGCCGGGCAAGAGCGTTCAGGGACTCGGCCTCGATGCTTCCAGTACCACGGCCTTCGAGGGTAAGGGCAACGCCGGAAACCGGAACGTCTTCAACGGTACCATGACCGCTACCGTCATCGAGGTTCTCGGCAACGGCAATCTCCTGATTTCCGGGGAGAAGCAGGTGGCCATCGGCAAGGAACAGGAATTCGTCCGCATCTCCGGCGTGGTCAATCCGGTGTTCATCGATTCGGCCAATACCGTGCCGTCGTCCAAGATCGCCGATGCCCGCATCGAGTACAAATCCGCCGGGCAGGTTGCCGATTCCGAAGCCATCGGCTGGTTGGCACGCTTCTTCCTTAGTGTATTGCCGTTCTAGCACTAATCTGGCCGGAGGCGGCAAATGAAGACATCGGGCGGCAATTGGTTCCGGCAAGCGGCAATCCTCGCCGCCTGCTCGCTCGCTCTTGGGGCCGGTGCGGCCCGCGCGGAGCGGATCAAGGATCTCGCCAGCATCCAGGGGGTACGCAACAATCAGCTCATCGGCTACGGCATCGTCGTTGGCCTCGACGCGACTGGCGACCAGACGACCCAGACGCCGTTTACCACCCAGGCGATCGCCAATATGCTGGCCCAGATGGGGGTGACCCTGTCCTCGGACCAGGCGGCCAAGCTGCAGTTGAAGAATGTCGCGGCGGTCATGGTCACCACGCAGTTGCCGCCATTCGCCAAGGCGGGACAAACGGTGGATGTGACGGTTTCCTCCATGGGCAACGCCAAGAGCTTGCGGGGGGGGACTTTGCTCATGACCCCTCTCAAGGGGGCGGACGGTCAGGTTTACGCCATCGCCCAGGGCAATATTCTGGTGGGCGGCGCCGGTGCCTCGGCGGGGGGCGCCAAGGTGACCGTCAATCATCTTTCGGCCGGACGTATTCCAGCGGGAGCCAGCGTCGAGCGGGAAGTGCCGACGCCGGTGGGAAACGGGCCCTTCATTCACTATGAGCTTTCCACCGCTGATTTCGGGACCGTTCAGAAAATGGTCGAGGCGATCAACAAGGCGACATCGCCAGGCACTGCCCGGGCCGTCGATGGACGCCAGATCCGGGTTCGCGCCCCGGAGGACCCGGATGCCCGAGTCGCCTTCCTGGGGCGGATCGAAAATCTGGAGCTGACCCCGGCAGTTTCCGCGGCCAAGGTCGTTGTCAATCCGCGTACCGGATCGGTGGTCATGAACCAGACGGTCACCCTGGATAGCTGTGCGGTTGCCCACGGCAACCTCTCGGTGGTGGTGGGCGAGCAACCGGGTGGCCCAGGTCAGGGGACGGCCACCGATATCCAGGTCAAACAGGACAATGGCAGTCTGATGACAGTCCGGGCAGGAGCCAATCTTGCCGAGGTGGTCAAGGCCCTCAATGCCCTGGGGGCCAATCCCCTGGACCTGCTGGCCATCCTGCAGGCCATGAAGGCGGCCGGGGCTCTGCGGGCGGATCTCGAGGTCATCTGATATGAAACGCTCCAGGCAATCGAAAAGTTCTCTGCGCGTCCGCGGTCAAGCCATCCCCCATAGCGGCGTCACCCGAAGGGATTAAGTCCGTCATGGGAATCAAGGTTCAAGACACCCCCAACCGCCTTGCCGTCGATGCCCGGGTCAGCCAGGACATTCGCGAAGCGATGGCGAAGGATCCGCAGCAGGGCCTCAAGGAAGCGGCGCGGCAATTCGAGACCATGTTCCTGCAGATGGTCATGAAAAGCATGCGCGATGCAACGCCCCAGGACGGCTTGATGGACAGCGACCAGACGCGCTTCTACACCTCCATGCTCGATCAGCAGCTGGCCCAGAACCTCGCCTCCGGCAAGGGCCTCGGCTTCGCCCGTCTGATCGAGGAACAGTTGGGGCAGTACCTCAGGAATTCCGGCGAGATTCCCACCCGCGAGCTGGGCAACTTGCCGGGAATGACTCCGTCGACGTCGTTCGGGCGTGGCGACACCCAAGTCGGGCTGCCGGCCGGACGCGGTTCCCCGATGGGATCTCCCACCGCGGAGGTGGGAGTTCCCGCGACCGCCGCGTCCGATGGCGCTGCCCCGACGACAGCGCGAGAATTTGTCAATCGCGTGTGGCCCCACGCCGTCGAAGCCAGTCGGTCCACGGGCATACCCCCCCAGTTCCTGGTGGCCCATTCCGCACTGGAAAGCGGCTGGGGCCGCAGCGAACCGCGCCGAGCCGACGGCGGGAACAGTTTCAATCTTTTCGGAATCAAGGCCGGCAAGAATTGGAATGGGCCCACCTTGGATGCCGTCACCACTGAATACGTGGACGGGCAGGCGCAGCGGGTGACCGAGAAATTCCGGGCCTACGGTTCCTATGCCGAGGCCTTCCAGGACTATGCGGCGCTGTTGCGCAATAGCCCCCGCTTCGGGGCTGTGATTGGCTCACAGGACGGCACGGAGTTTGCAAGGCGTCTACAGCAGGCGGGCTACGCCACTGATCCGGCTTACGCGGAAAAACTGGCCCGGATCATCGCCGGCCCCACCCTGCGACAGGCCCTGATCGGCTAAACAATTGGCGGCCGCGGCCGTTAACCAGTTCATCAGAGGAAAGCTATGAGTACCGGTATCTACAGCATCGGAGTCTCGGGACTGGCGGCGGCCCAGCTGGCGTTGCTGGTGACCGAACACAACATCGTCAATGCCAATACGGACGGCTACAACCGCCAGCGCACGATACAGGCCACCAGCCCGGCGATCATGAGTGGTGCCGGTTCCATCGGCCAGGGGGTGCGGGTGACCACCGTACAGCGCATGTACAGCAGCTTCCTGAGCAGCCAGGTCAACAGTGCGCAGACCAGTCTCAGCGAAACCGACGTCTATCTGGAAACCATAGGCCAGATCGACAACATGCTGGCCGACGTCAATGCGGGGCTGTCGCCGGCCCTTCAGGGATTCTTCTCGGGGGTGCAGCAGGTGGCGGCCAATCCGTCCCAACTCCCCAATCGGCAGTCGATGGTGTCGAGCGGATTGACCCTGGCGGATCGTTTCCATGCCCTCGAGACCAGGCTCGATCAATTGAACGATCAGGTCAATGGGCGCATCCAGGATGGCATTGGCCAGATCAATTCCTTCGCCGCGCAGATCGCCGATCTCAATCAGCGCATCATCATCGCCGAGGGTTCCTACGGCCAGCCCGCCAACGACCTGCTCGACCAGCGGGATCATTTGGTGTCCGAGTTGAACAAGGTCGTCCGGGTCAGTACGACGACGAACAGCGACGGCAGCTTCAACGTCTTCTTCGGCACAGGTCAGCAACTCGTCGTCGGGACCCAGGCGATGACTCTGACGGCACTCGCGTCCTCCGGGGATCCCAGCAAGATTGCGGTAGGTCTGCAGACGGCAGGAGGGGTCCAGGAACTCGCGGAATTCCTGGTCAATGGCGGAGAGCTGGGCGGGCTGCTCAACTTCCGCAACCAGGCCCTCGATCCCGCCTACAATCAACTCGGTCGGGTGGCGGCATCCCTGGCGCTAACCTTCAATGCGCAACACGCACTGGGTCAGGATCTGCTGGGGCAGGTCAGCGGTGCGGGGCTGGTGGACGATTTCTTTACCATCCGGTCCCCCGATGTCATCTCCAACGCCCGCAATCTAGGTGCGGGAAGCGTCACTGCAAGTTTCATAGACCCCGCCGCAGACAGCCGCTTCACTTTGGCTTTCGCTGCCGGGACCTACACGATCACCCGGGCGAGCGACGGCCAAGCGTGGACTGACACCAGCCTGGCGAGTCTCCAGACCACCGTCAACGCGGCGACGGGAAACTCCCTGATCTTGCCGAATCTGACCGCGGGCAGTATCAGCGTGACGGATGGACGTTTTTTCACCCGCCTCACCGGGAGCGACTACAAGGTCGCTTTCGGTGCCGGCGGCGCCTACACGGTCACGCGGCTGTCGGACAATACGGCCGTTGCCGCCGGCGTTGGCGTCGGCAGCGTGGTCGTGGATGGACTCTCGATCGCCATCGGTGCCGTGGGGGCCAGCGGCGACAGTTTCATCGTCCAGCCCACGCGGAGCATAGCCCGCGACATCGACGTCGACTCCCGATTTACGACCGATCCCCGGCTCGTGGCCGCTGCGGCTCCCGTTCGAACCCAGGCCACGCTGACCAATACCGGAAACATGGTCCTCGCCCAAGGTTCGGTCAATACCGGCTATAGTCTCGCGGGACTTCCGCTGACCCTGACCGCCAATACGGGTGCAGGAACCTTGACGGGTTTCCCGGCAGCGGCCAACGTGGTCGCTTTCTATGCCGATGGCAGTTCCACCGTCACCAGCGGGGGCAGCGTCGCTCTGTCCAATGGTGGCAGTACCCTGGCCAAGGTGAGCTTCAACGGGATGACTTTTACCATGAGCGGCGCACCCGCCAATGGAGATTCATTTACGCTTGCCACCAATGGAGGCGGCGTCGACGACAGCCGGAATGGGTTGCTGCTCGCTCAACTTCAGATCAGCAACACGATTGCCGGGGGTACGGCGACGTATCAATCGTCCTACGCGCAATTGGTGGCGGACAACGGTATACGTACCCGCGAGGCCCAGGTCAGGAGCGATGCGCAGACCGCCTTGCTCCAGCAATCCCAGGCCTCGCGGGAAGCGCTTTCCGGCGTCAATCTGGACGAAGAGGCGGCCAACCTCATCAAGTTCCAGCAGGCGTATCAGGCGTCGGCCAAAATGCTCGAAGTGGGCAGCAGGCTCTTCGAAACCATCCTCGATCTAGGCTGAGGTTCCCATCATGCGTATCAGTACCGCGCTCATATTCGATTCAGGCGTGTTCGGCATGCAACGCAATCAATCCGAACTCGCAAAATTCATGGAGCATCTTTCGACCGGACGCCGGATACTGACGCCTAAGGACGATGCCGTCGCGGCTGCCGAATCGCTCAAGGTGACCCAGGCCAACGAGGTCAACAACCAGTATCTGACCAATCAGGCCAGTGCCGGGACGGCTCTCAACGAGCTGGACAACAATATGGCCAATCTGACCGATGAGTTGCAGAATATTCTGGAAAAGACCATCCAGGCCGGCAATGGGGCTTACAGCCCGGAACAGCGGGGGATGATCGCCGAAGAACTCCGGCAGCGCTTCGAGAACATCCTGTCCATCGCCAATACGCGGAATGCCAACGGTGGATACATCTTCTCCGGGACGAAAACCCAGGTCCAGCCTTTTCAAGTGATCGGCAGCGGGGGCAATTACGATTTGACCAACCTCTACGTGGGCTATCAGGGCGATGCCGGTCCGCGGGAGGTTCAAGCCAATGCCTCCCAGACCGTGGACACGGCGGTCGATGGTCAGACGCTGTTCATGCAGGTGCGCGACGGCACGGGAACGGCCACGGGCCGTGGTCTCTTCGACTCCCTCCAGAACATCATCGACATCCTCGACCCCACCAGCGGCGTGCCTTTCACCACGGCTTCGTATACCCAGGGCGTGGCGGATCTCCACGCAGTCATCGACCACGTGTCGCGCGTGCGCGCGAGTGTCGGCGCCCGGGTACAGGCCCTGGATTCGATGACGGCCCTGGGCGAGGACCAGAATCTCCAGTACGAGCAGCGCTTGTCGAAGCTTCAGGATCTGGACTATGCCGAAGCCATTTCGAAGCTCACCCAGCAGCAGGTTCAGCTCCAGGCGGCCCAGCTGTCGTTCAAACAGATCAACCAGCTGTCGTTGTTCAATATCCTATGATGCGGCGGCTCCGCCTGCCTGCCGCCCTGGCCGTACTGGCACTCGCGGGATGTTCGACCACGGGGTCGAGCACGAGCCCCCTGATTCCCGACAAGAAGCTGCAGCTCACCGCCAACACCCACATTACGCTGTCCCGCATCGTCACGGCGGCCGTGGTTCTGGGGGCGATCAATTTCATTTACGACCCCCTCGCGCCCAACTGGGAAATCGAAGAGACCCGGGTCGACGCCGACACCTTCCGCTTCGCCCTGCGCATGAAGCGCTATCACACCGGCGGGGCTGGGGAGTCGATGCAGGTGGTCCGTCGCCGCGCCGCCCAGCTCCAGAACGACCTCGGCTACGGGGGCTATCAAATCGTCGAATATTCCGAGGGGATCGATTCGAAAACCTTGGGTACCCAGCGCGTGGCGGACGGTACCGTCCGCCTGCTGCAACGGCAGGAAGCCGATTCGTTCCTGCAGAACGCGATGCGCTGAGCGCCGGGATCAGCGCAGTCGGGAAAAGCCGAGCATGAGGTTCAGCCCGTGCTCGAAGAGTTCCTGCATGGGCGTGGCGAGATAACCCAGGCTCGCCGCCAAGGCGGCCAGGCCGGCACTCAGGGTGATCGGAAAACCGATGGCAAAGACGTTCAATTGGGGAGAAGCGCGGGAAAGGACCGCGATCGCCAGGTTGGTGATGATCAGCGTGACCAGGACCGGCAGGGCAAGGAGCAACCCGCCCGAGAAGAGGACGGAGCCCAGGGATGCCAGATTTTTCCAGCTTTCCGACGACAGGACACTGCCGACGGGAATGGCGGAGAAACTTTGGGCCAGGGTCGCGACGTAGAGTAGGGGCCCGTTGATCGCCAAGAAGACCAGGAGCGCGAGCAGATTGACAAACTCGGTGACCACCGGGGTCTGGCCGCTCGAGAGCGGATCGTAGAAGGTGGCGAAGCCCAGTCCCATCTGTAGGCCGATGAACTCGCCGGCCATCTCGACCGCCGCGAATACCGCGCGCATTGCAAATCCCATCCCCAGACCGATGAGGAATTCCTCGATCAGAATGCCGAAGCCCGCCGCCGAGGCTGGCGCGACCGCTGGAGGAGCCGGCAGCATGGGGGCTAGCGCCAGCGTTACCGCGAGACCCAGGAGCAGGCGGATGCGGCGGGGAATCCCGGCACTCCCCACCAGGGGGGCGATGGCGAACACGGCGAGGATGCGGGTCAAAGGGAAGAAGAATGCCGCGATCCAGGCGTCGAGTTGAACTGACGTGAAGGTAATCACGGAGTTCAGCCGATCAGTTGGGGAATGCTGGCGAACAAGCGCTCGATGTAGTCGACCAGGAACTGCAGCATCCAAGGACCGGCAATCAATAACACGAGCAGCATGACCACCAGCTTGGGCACGAATTGTAAGGTCGCCTCGTTCACCTGCGTCGCTGCCTGGAAAATACTGATGATCAGCCCGACCAGGAGGCCTGCGAGCAGCATCGGGGCCGCGACCACCAGGGTGACCTCGATCGCCTGACGACCGAGTTCCATGACCATGCCGGGCGTCATGTTCCGAAACTCTGGACCAGGGAGCCGACCAGCAAGTGCCAGCCATCGACGAGCACGAAAAGCATGAGCTTGAATGGCAGGGCGACCAAGACGGGGGACATCATCATCATCCCCATGGACATGAGGACGCTGGCAACGACAAGATCGATGACCAGAAAGGGGATGAAAATGATGAATCCGATCTGGAACGCCGTCTTCAGTTCGCTGATGACGAAGGCAGGGATCAAGATGCGCATCGGCGTGTCGGCGGGCTTGTCGATGTGGTCGATCTTGGCCAGGTTCGCGAAGAGCGCCAGATCGGACTCCCGGGTCTGTTTGAGCATGAAGCCCTTGAGCGGCACCGAGGCCCGGTCGGCAGCCTCGATGAAGGAGATGCGATTCTCGGACAGCGGGAGGTAGGCTTCCGAATAGATTCGATCGGCGACGGGCCCCATCACGAATAGGGTAAGGAACAGCGAGAGTCCGACAATGACCTGATTGGGAGGCGAGGTTTGCGTTCCCAGTGCGTGGCGCAGAAGGGACAAGACGATGATGATCCGCGTGAAGCCGGTCATCATCAGGACCAGTGCCGGGATAAAGGTGAGCGCCGTGAGCGCGAGCAGGGTCTGGATGGTGAGCGTGTAGGTCGTCGCTCCACCCGGACCTGGAGTCCCGGTCAGCGCCGGAAGTCCTCCCGCAGATTGGGCCACGGCGGCCCCGGCGAACGGGAGCAGGATAAGAAGCAGAAGCCACCTAGGCACGGGGGCGCTCCGCGATCTGCTTCAGCCAGTGGGCAAAGGAGCGTTCTCCGGCTCCGTGGCCCACGGGAGGGGATTCGCCGCGAGGGAGGGTATGGAGCGTGCGGATTTGCCCCGGAACGATCCCGATCACGAGCCAGGTTTCTCCAACCTCCACCACGACGATCCTTTCCCGCGGCCCAAGGTTGAGGCCTGCCACTACCTTCATGCCGGAAGAGCCGAAGCCGCGTCCCCCGGAGACGCGCTGGGCAAGCCAAGCCGTCGCCAGCAAGAGCGCGACGATCAGGCCGAGCGCGGCAAGGGCCTGGAGGAAGGTTGACGCCCCGACACCGGGGCTCGTTTCCTCAGCGATCGCCAGGATGGGGGTCAGCAGGGGCCAGGCGGCGAGCAGGCGGGGAAGAACGAACACGAGGGCACTCGATTGAAAATGACCCCATAGTGTAAAGCAAGCCCGGCCCGACGCGCTTGGCAAGCTGCCCAGGCCCGTTGCGACGGGCGACGCGCTTAGCGGTTGAGTTTCCGCATGCGTTCCGAAGGCGTGATGATATCGGTGAGACGAATGCCGAACTTGTCGTTCACCACGACGACTTCACCCTGGGCGATCAGAGTCCCGTTCACCAGGACGTCCATCGGTTCGCCTGCCATGGCGTCGAGTTCCACGACCGAGCCGTGGGCGAGCTGGAGCAGGTTCTTGATCGTGATCTTGGTGCGTCCCAGTTCCACGGTAATCTGGACCGGGATGTCCAGAATCATGTCGAGGTCGTTCAGTACGCCAGCATTTCCCCCGGGCTCCGCAAAAGAAGGGAAGATGTTGGCGGGCTGGGCGGCCGGGGAACTCATGCCGGCGTCCACCGTGGTCTGCTCGGCCATGGCGGCCGCCCAGTCATCCTCACTGATCTGGCCGTCGTCTTCGGTGACGGCGCTTTCGGTATCTTCCATTTCGTCAGCCATTCGTGTCTCCCGGCGCCGCCTCGCCTGTTGCTTCGGCGGATATGAATCGTTCGATCTTCAGGGCGTATTGCCCATTTTGCTGGCCGTAGCGGCATTCTATCAGGGGGATATTATCGACGTGCGCGACGATGCGCTCCGGGATGTTGATCGGGATCACGTCTCCCGCCTTGAGCTTGAGGATCTGCCCCAGGCTGATTTCTGCCTTGCCCAGTTGCGCAGCAATCTCCACCTCGGCGCCCTGCAATTGCTTGCGCAAGGTGGTGATCCACCGCTTGTCGGTAGACAACTGATCGCTCTGCATGGTGCTGTAGAGCAGATCCCGGATCGGCTCGAGCATCGAGTAGGGGAAGCAGATATGCATGTCGGCCGTCGCGCCGCCAAACTCGAGGGTAAAGGTGGTCGACACTACGATTTCCGAGGGAGTCGCGATATTGGCGAACTGGGAGTTCATTTCCGAGCGGACATACTCGAAATTGATATCGCAGACAGGTTTCCACGACTTGCCGTATTCGTTGAAAACGACGCCCAGCATGCCCTGAATGATGCGTTGTTCCGTCGGGGTGAAATCGCGGCCCTCGACCCGGGTGTGAAACCGGCCGTCGCCGCCGAACATGTTATCCACCACCAGGAAGACCAGATTGGGATCGAAGACGAAGAGGGCGGTCCCGCGGAGCGGTTTGGCCACCACCAGATTGAGGTTGGTCGGCACCACCAGGTTGCGGATGAATTCACTGTACTTCTGCACCCGGATCGGCCCCACCGAGATTTCGGCATTGCGGTGCATGTAATTGAAGAGACCGATTCGCAGGTAGCGGGCGAAGCGCTCGTTGATGAGCTCCATGGTCGGCATGCGACCGCGGACGATGCGCTCCTGGGTTCCCAGGTTGTAATTGCGGACGCCATCACCCTCTTCGCTCCCGGACTGTGGTTCGTCGACCTCGCCGGTAACCCCCTTCAGTAGGGCATCGACCTCGTCCTGGGAGAGAAAGTCACCGGCCATGAACGCTATTGGATGATGAAGGAGGTGAAGAGGACCGACTTGGCCGGCCCCTCCCCGGAGATCGTCTCACCCTTCTTGTTCTTCTTGGGGGGGTCGAGGACTTCGTTAACCGTCTCGAGGAGTTCTGCCGCCAGTTTTTCCTTACCTTCCCGGGAAATGAGTTCGGAGGCTTTCTTGCCCGATAGCAACAGGGTGATGTTGTTCCGGACCTTGGGCATGTGGGCCTTGAGCTCGACCTCGCCGGCGGGATCTTCGAATTCGACCGAGAGGGCCACTTGCAGGTACTGGTCGCCGGTCTCCGGGATCAGATTGACCGTGAACGGATCCAGATTGACGAAGACCGGATGAGCCTCTTTGTCTTTCTTTTTATCCTTCTTCTTGGGCTTGGCGCTCTCTTCGGCCACTTCCTCGTCGTCGGCGTGCTCGTCAGCGTTCTTCTTCAACAGCAGGAAAGCGGCACCGCCGCCCCCCAGGACGAGAAGAAGCACCACCGCCACGATGATGATGAGCAGTTTCTTGCTCTTCTTGGGTTGTGCCGCCTGTTCGTCGGATTCGGCGGGCTTAGCGTCTTTGGCCATTTATTGGTTCCTGATCTTGGTTGTCTCCCCGTGCTGGAAGGGGTCAGGCAAAGAGATCCACAAGACCGCGCCCCCGCTGCGACAGGGGCGGGGACGAAGCACCGCCTGCCGCATTGCCAGCCGAATGAAGTATAGCCTTATCGTTGGCGAAACGGGGATTGGCGGGGCTTTCCGGCTTACGGCCACTTCTTTCCTGTTGCGCCTGGGCGCCGACGTTGGTCTGGCCCAGATCGATTCCTGCACCCGCCAGCATTTCCCTTAGGCGGGGCAGGGCGTCGGTGATCGCTTGTCGTACATCGGCATGGGGTGAGGCAAAACTGGCCGTCGCCTGATCTCCGCTGACATTGACCGTAATCTGGAGCGGCCCGAGTTCAGGCGGATTGAGGGTGATTCTGGCGGTTTGCTCGTCGTGGCGGACCATCCAGACGACCTGGTTGCCCAAGTCACTGCTCCAGCCTGGATGACCAAGGGAAGTGGCGATGTCGGGGCGGGAGACCGTTGATGGCGCCTGGGCACCGGCCGCTGCAGCCGGAAGGTGAATCCCCAGCGTCGTCGCGAAGGATGGACTTGCTTCGCTCGATGCCGGATTCGACCCTGCGGAAGAAGAAAAGGTCTTGGCCGATTCCGGCAGCAGAGCGGCAAGTTTTGCCGGCTCACCGGCGGCTTCGGCCGTCGTCGGAAGCAGGGTGGAAGAATCCGGGCGAGATTTCGCCGTTCCAGGTCCCGCCGCCGATTCCATGAGCGTTTCACCTGACGCTGAGCGCTTGGCTGGTCCGGACGACAAACTCGCGGAGTGATTGGGGAGTCCGTTGCCCCCGGAGCCCACGGGGACGTCAAGTTCGCTCGTGCTTGCCTCGCCTCGTACCGTAGGGCTGGGGGCGGGGATCGGTGGCGCGGCGATTCCCAGAGCCGCGAGGGCCGTTGGATCGAGGCCCGTTTCGCCACCCTGGCCTAAGGATTCGGCATCGGCCAATGGGTCCTCGGTCTTGGCCACTGCGTCTGGTGGAAACGCGGGGCAGACCGCGGCAGCCAGTCCGGGAATGGCGGCCATTCCGACCTGGTTTTGGAGGAGGGCAGCAAAGTCGCTGCCGACCGGATCACCGGTCGCTTGGCCCGAAGCGCCCGCCGGGGGGGAGGCGACGGTGGGCGGAATATTGACGGCGGAAATGCCCATGGGCGGGTCCTCGCGGCATGAAGTTTCCCCGTTTCAGCAAGACCTGTGCCAGAACCTGATCCCGATTTTTCGACTTCAGGGTTCGTCCGACCGGCGATTGTCGCCGACTCGAGCGGCGTACTCGTCCTGCTCCTTTTGTTCCTGCCGATTCTCCCGATAACGTTCGCGGGCTTCATGGCGGTCGGCAAGCGTATCGATGGCCTTGAGCCGCTTGTTCTGCTCCTGCCAGGCCGTCTGGCCTGCGGCGGTACTGCGTTCCGAATCGGCGACCGCTTTTCCCTGCTGCTGGATGGCATCGTCGATGCGGGCCAGAAAGTCCTGAAAATTGCGTAGGGCCGCCGGCGTCAGGCCGCCAACGGCGGCTTCGCGATAGCGTTGCGCGTATTCTTCCCGATACTGCTCCAGAAGCTGCAAGCGGCTGCGGGCGCTTTGCTCTGCCGCGATCAATCGTCCCAGGCGGCGGGTGACCTCGTCGGCGCGGTTCTGCATCAGGTCGAGCAGGGGTTGCAGACTGAAGGGGCGAGTCACGGCGAGGCCTTAGAGCAGCGATTGGAGCTGGGCAGCACTGGTCGTGAAGTCGGCCCGCTCGGCCAGGGGTTGCTGCAGGAAGGCTTCCATGCGCGGGTACAGGGCAATGGCCTGATCGAGGACCGGGTCGGAGCCGACGACATAGGCCCCGACCGAGATGAGATCTCGGGAACGCTGGTAGCGGGCGAAGAGCACCTTGAAACGCCGGATGTACTCCAGGTGGGCAGGCGAGACCAGACTCACCAGCGCGCGGCTGATCGACTGCTCCACGTCCACCGCGGGGTAGTGTCCGGAATCGGCCAAGGCGCGGGAGAGGACCACGTGGCCGTCGAGAATCGCCCTGGCCGAATCGGCAATGGGATCCTGTTGGTCGTCGCCCTCGGTGAGGACGGTGTAGAAGGCGGTAATCGAGCCGCCGCCTTCGGGGCCGTTGCCGGCCCGCTCGACCAATTGCGGCAGGCGGGCAAAGACCGAAGGTGGATAGCCCCGCGTGGCCGGCGGTTCGCCGATGGCGAGCGCAATTTCCCGCTGGGCCATGGCATAGCGGGTCAGGGAGTCCATGATCAATAGGACCTGCTTGCCTTGGTCGCGGAAGTGCTCGGCGATGGAGGTGGCGTAGGCGGCACCCTGGAGCCGCATGAGCGGGCCTGTATCGGCGGGAGCGGCAACCACGGCCGCTCGACGCATGCCCTCATCGCCGAGAATCTGGTCGATGAATTCCTTCACCTCGCGGCCACGCTCGCCAATCAGGCCGACGACAATCACGTCAGCCTCGGTATAGCGCGCCATCATGCCCAGCAGAACCGACTTTCCGACCCCGGAGCCGGCGAACAGTCCCATGCGCTGACCGCGGCCTACGGTGAGCAGGGAGTTGATGGAGCGGATCCCCACGTCCAGCGGTTGGGAAATCGCCGCCCGGGCCATGGGGTTGGTGGGACGGCTCTGGAGCGGGCGCATCACCTGGCTGGCGAGCGGGCCGCGTCCATCCAGGGGGCGGCCTACCCCATCCACGACGCGACCCAGGAGTCCCTCACCTACCGGCACCAGCTTCGCCCGGTCTATGGCACGCCGGCGCGGTGGGGTCAGTGCGCCGATCCGGGGCGAATGATTGGGCGATTCCATGGCGATCACCTGGGCTCCCGGGGAGAGGCCATAGACGTCGTCGGAGGGCATGAGGTAGAGCTTTTCCCCCGCAAAACCCACGACTTCCGCTTCCACCGGAGTGCCCCCCGCCGGCACGATGCGACAGGAACTCCCCAGGGGAAGTTTGAGCCCTGCGGCTTCCATGACCAGACCGTTGATCCGGGTCAGGCGTCCGATGGGCCAGAGGGGCTGGACATTGGCCACGACGCCGCGGCAGTTGGCAAGAAACTCCCGCAATCGTCCCGTATGGTCGGGAAGACCGCTCACGGCTCGTCCCGCCGTTCCTCGGAGGGAGCCGCTCCGATCGCTTCCAGGACGCGCTTCCAGCGGGTTTCCAGGGTGGCGTCCACTTCGCTGCTGCCGGCCTTGAGGAAACAGCCGCCGGGGGAAATCTCGCGATCGTCCACGATCTGCCATCCGCTATGGGCGAAGGTTTCACCCAAATGGCTGCGCAGGCTGGCACCATCATCGGGATGGACATGCACCACGACGTGACCATGGTGCATCGGGAGGGCCGCCAGGGCTTCCCTGACCACCGGTACAAGCGCATCGGAGTCGACGGCTAGACTGCGCCGCAGAACTTGGCCCGCCAGTTCCACCGCCAGGGCCAGAACGTCGTCGGCCAGAGTCTGGTCGAACTCGGCCAGGGAACCGACCAAGTTGTCGGCGAGGGCGGCCAGGCGTTCCGCCTCGGCCCGGGCCGACTCGAGGCCGGCTGCGAAGCCTGCCTGGTAGCCCTCGTCGTGGCCCGCAGCACGCGCTTCCTCGTGAATGCGTTCGATATCCTCAGCCGTCGGGAGGTCGATACCGCTGACCATCTCGGAATCGCTGGTCGTCGGTTCCAATGCCACTTCTTCCGGCACCGGGGTCGCTTCTGGCTCGGCAGGGCGGTCGAAAGCGTCGGCCTGCCAACGACGGTAGCTTTCCAGTTGTTCCTTGGGGATGTAGGCCGGCATGGTGTGCCCGAGAGAGGCCTCAGATCATCTGCTCGCCCCCGGCACCGCCGAGGACGATCTGGCCTTCGTCGGCCAGGCGGCGGACGGTCTTGAGGATTTCCTTCTGCTCTGCCTCGACCTCCGAAACCCGCACCGGGCCCTTGGCTTCCAGATCTTCCCTGAGCATTTCGGCCGCGCGCTGCGACATGTTGCGGAAGATCTTCTCGCGCAGGGCTTCATTGGCTCCCTTCAACGCCAGGATCAAGGAATCGGACTGGACTTCGCGCAGGATGATCTGGATCGAACGATCGTCGATGTCCATAAGGTTCTCGAAGACAAACATCTCGTCGAGAATCTTCTGGGCGAGGTCGGGGTCGTATTCGCGGATGGCGTCGATGACCGAAGTTTCGTTCGCCGTGCCGATGAAGTTGAGGATTTCCGCCACCGTCCGCACGCCGCCCAGGGCGGTCTTCTTGATGCTTGCGGAGCCGGCAAGGATGCGTGCCATGGCGTCGTTCAGTTCGCGCAGGGCGGCCGGCTGGATGCCCTCCAGAGTTGCAATCCGAAGGACCACGTCGTTTCTGAGGCGCTCAGTGAAGTGGTTGAGGATTTCGCTCGAGTGGTCGTGTTCCAGGTGGACCAGGATGGTGGCGATGATCTGGGGATGCTCGTTCTTCACCAGGTCGGCAACTGTCGCGGCGTCCATCCATTTGAGTCCTTCGATTCCCGAAGTTTCGCCCCCTTGCAGGATACGAGAAATCAGGTTGGACGCCTTGTCGTCCCCCAAGGCCTTGGTGAGGACGGAACGGATGTAGTTGTCGGTATCGACGTGCACGGCGGCCTGCTCGACCGCGATGGTCAGGAACTCGTCCAGCACCGCTTCGACTTTGGTCCGGGGCACCGATTTCAGGGCCGCCATGGCGTGCCCCAGCTTCTGCACCTCGCGGGGACCCAAATGCTTGAGGACCTCGGCAGCGTGGTCTTCGCCCAGGGCAATGAGCAGCGTGGCGCTTTTTTCGACGCCTTCTTCGGGACTAGCCATTGGCGGCCATCCAGTCTTTGATGATGTTGGCTACCGCCTTCGGGTCGGTCTGGGCGATATCGCGGGCTTTCTGCACCTTGGCGGCGTAATGGTCGATGGTCACCTTGTCTTCGCCTTCCAGTCCGGCGATCAGCGGGCCACCCTCGCCGAGAATGTTTCCGGACATGCCGCCTTCTCCAGCGGCGGTGGCTTCCGCAGGCGGTGGGAACATGGTCTTCAGGAGCGGCTGAACGATCTTGAAATAGATGAAGGCCAGGATGCCGGCAACCAACAGATATTTGACCAGATCCCTGGCCAGGGAGACGTTCTCGGGATCCTTCCAGATGGGGATGCCGGCGTCGCTCTTGTCGCTCGCGGTGAAGGGCGCGTTGGCGACCGAGAGCGTGTCGCCGCGCTCCTTGGAGAAGCCCATGGCTTCCCGCACCAGGTCGTTGATCTGCTTCATTTCCGCCTCCGGCAGCGGCTTGACCGCCGACTTCCCGTCCTTGCCGGTTTCCTGGCGGTGGTTCACCACAACCGCGGCGGAAAGGCGGCGGATGGCGCCCATGTTCTGCTTCGTGTAGCGGACGGTCTTGTCGATCTCGTAATTGATGGTGCTGTTCTTGGTCGTGCTGATGGGTTGACCGGCGGCAGCCATGGGCGCGCTGATCCCGGCGACCTGAACCTTGCCCGATAGCTCGCCCGGCTTCGCCGCCTGACCCGGGACCCCGCCGGTCGGGGGCGAGGTGAGCGGGGCGGTGGCGGGGACTGGCGGCTGATTGGTCAGCGCTCCGGGAACGCCGCCCGGATTTTGATTGACCGCTGCGGACTCGGTGCTCTGCTGGCTGCGGATGGCGGTCGTGTCGGGCGTGTTGTTGGGGCGATAGCTTTCGGCGGTCTGCTCGCTCTGGCTAAAGTCGATGTCGGCCGCCACCTGGACTTTGTAGTTCTCTCCCCCGAGAACGGGCTTCAGGATGGCGTCGATGCGGGCGATGACGCTGGCTTCGACTTCGCGCACGTATTTCAGTTGGGCCGGATCGAGGCCGGCTTCGGTCAGCTTGCTCTTCAATTGCGAAAGCAGGCTGCCATTCTGGTCGAGGACGGTAACGTTCGAAATGGGCAGTTGCGGTACGCTGGCGGCGACCAGGTTGGTGATTCCGACCACTTGGGCCGCATCGAGCACCCGACCGGGGTAGAGGCTGACCAGGACCGACGCGGTGGGTTTTTGCTCCTCGCGGACGAAGACCGAAGGTTTGGGGATCGCGAGGTGGACCCGGGCCGCCTGGACCGCGCCGATGGACATGATGGTGCGGGCCAGTTCACCCTCCAGGCCGCGCTGATAATTGACCTGTTCGGCAAATTGGCTGATGCCGAACTTCTGGTTCTCCATCAGTTCGAAGCCGACCATGCCGCCACGCGGCAAGCCCTGGGAAGCGAGTTTGAGGCGGACTTCGTGCACCTTGTCGGAAGGCACCAGGATGGCCCCGCTGTCCGACATGCGATGGGGAATGTTCTGCTGCTCGAGGACGGCGACTATGGCGCCGCCGTCCTTCTCCGAAAGATTGGAGAAAAGAACCTTGTAGTCCCCGTGGCGCGCCCAAAGCGCCGTGCCGACCAGGACGGCGACGATGGCGGCGATCGCTGCCGCCAATATCATCTTCTGGCGGCTCTCCAGGCGACCGAATGCCTCGCGCAGGCGGTCGACGACGCCGACGGTCGGCGCCGCCCCCGCAGTGGTTTCGGTCGTTGCTGCCATCTAGCCTGGAATCAGAGTGTGTAAAACAGAAGCAGAATCAATCAGGAAGCCCAATTTTGCTAGAAATATTCTATATTAGCCGGGCCGGATTGCCGCCATACTTTTTCAATGCCCCCCGCCGCCCCCTCGATTGTCGATACTGACAGCAAGACTGCCGAACTGCAACGGGCCTTCGACCTCTTCAACCAGGTCTCGGCGGAGCTGACCAGTGCTTACGGCGCCCTTCAGGCCCGGGTCGCGTCGCTCACCGAGGAACTGGCTGTGGCGAACGGGGAATTGCGTCGACAATTCGTCGAAAAAGAGGCCCTCTCCGAGCGCCTTTCCCTGCTCCTCGATGCGCTGCCCGCTGGAGTCGTGGTCCTCGACGGCGGTGCCCGGGTCACCGAGGCCAATCCGGCAGCGCGTGCCCTCTTCGGAGACGGCGTCGTCGGCAGTCACTGGGGCGATGTGGCCCGGGCGCACCTGGAACCGACCCTTGCCATCGGAGAGTGGCTGGTGGGCGAGCGCCGGGTCAGTTTGGCCGAGAGCGCATTGGCAGCGGGGGGTGGGAAGATCCTCCTGGTCCATGACGTCACGGCAGCCCACGGGATGAAGGCGGAATTGGAGCGCCATCAGCGCCTGGCAGCCATGGGTGAAATGGCGGCGTCTCTCGCCCATCAATTGCGCACTCCCCTGGCAGCGGCCCTGCTTTATACAGGCAATCTGGGGCAGCCTGGCCTGGCCGACGAGGCCCGCGCCAAGTTCGCCGACAAGGCGGCCGGCCAGTTGCGTCGACTCGAGCGTCTGATCCAGGATGTCTTGCTCTTCGCCCGCGGCGAGAGCATAGGCCGCGACGTCATCCCGGTGGGCGAACTGCTGGCCGATGCCGCAGCGACGGTCGAGCCCCTCGTTCGAGAGCAGGGCATCGCTTTCGAGGTGCGTGACGAAAGTGCCGGAGCCGTGCTGGTGGGGGGGCGCAAGGCCCTTTTCGGCGCCCTGGTGAGCCTCCTCGAGAATGCCCTCCAGGCGCTTGCCGGGGGCGGCAAGATTTGCCTCTCCGCCTGCCGGTCGGGCGACGGAGTTGCCATCGCGGTGATCGACGACGGGCCGGGGATCGGGCTCGAAATCCAGCAGCGCATCTTCGAGCCCTTCTTTACCACGCGGGGTCTCGGCACCGGCCTTGGCTTGCCCATCGCCGTGGGTGTCGCCCGCGCTCACGGGGGCCGCATCGAATTGCGCTCCCAGCCCGGTGCCGGTGCCGAGTTCATCGTCCACCTTCCCATCGCTATGACCGAGCCTTCCAATTCATGAGCAATTCCACCCTGCCCATCCTGGTCGTCGAGGACGATCCCAGCCTGCGCGAGGCCCTCTGCGATACCCTCGAACTCGCGGGCCGCAGCTTTGTGGCTGCCGACGGCGGCGAGGCGGCATTGCGGGCTCTGGAGGCGCAGGCGTTTTCCATCGTCGTCAGCGACGTGCGCATGGTGCCCATGGACGGAATCGCGCTATTGAAGGCGATTCGCAGGCGCCTTCCGCACTTGCCGGTCGTCCTGATGACCGCCTATGCCGAGGTCGAGAAGGCCGTCGATGCCATGCGTTCTGGCGCCTGCGATTTTCTGCTCAAGCCCTTCGAACCGGCGGCCCTGCTGGCGGTTGTCGATCGCTACCGCCTCCCCGAGAGCGATTCCGCCTTGGGCGCCGTCGCCGAAGACGCCGCAAGCCGTGAATTTTTCGCGCTGGCCGCCCGGGTCGCCCAGACCGACGCCACCGTGCTCCTGAACGGCGAGTCCGGCGTCGGCAAGGAAATCGTCGCTCGCCACATCCATCGCCATTCGGCACGCCGCGACGGTCCCTTCGTGGCCATCAACTGTGCGGCGATTCCTGAAAGCCTGCTCGAAGCCACGCTCTTCGGCTACGAGAAGGGGGCTTTTACCGGCGCTCAGCAGGCCCAGGCCGGTAAATTCGAGCAAGCCCAGAAAGGCACCTTGCTTCTAGACGAAGTCACCGAAATGTCGCTGCCGCTCCAGGCGAAGCTGCTGCGCGTCCTCCAGGAAAGGGAAGTCGAGCGCGTGGGAGGCAAGCAGCCTGTGGCTCTGGACATCCGGGTCATCGCCACCTCCAACCGGGATTTGCGGGAAGCAGTGGCCAAAGGTGCATTCCGGGAAGATCTCTACTACCGTTTGAATGTCTTCCCGGTTGCGATTCCTGCCTTGCGGCAAAGGCCCGAAGACATCGTGCCGCTGGCCCGGCGGTTTGTTGCCGTCCATGGCGAGCGCTTCGGGCGTCGCGGGCTGAGGCTTTCGGCCCCGGCGGAAGCCGCATTGCGTGCCCACCCCTGGCCGGGCAACGTGCGCGAGCTGGAAAACGTCGTCCAGCGGGCATTGATTCTTGCCCCGGGAGCCACCATCGAGCCCGAGCATCTGGGCCTCGCCGAGGCTTTGCGGCCGGCTGCAGCAGAAGTGGGCGAATCCCCGGTCAAGCCCGACAACATGAAGGATCTGGAGCGCGACCACATTCTTCGTACCCTTGCCGAGGTCGGCGGTTCCCGCAAGCTTGCCGTCGAGCGTCTGGGGATCTCCGAGCGCACCCTGCGCTACAAGCTGCAACAATATCGCGACGAAGGTTATTTTTCCGGGTAATCTGGCCCGAGGTTTGCTAGGATCAGAAGGTATCGAAAGGCCGGCGACGGTCGGGAGCAAGTATCATGGACACCAAGGGAATCGAGGACATGCTGAGCGTGCTGCGGACGACCGCAGCCCAGGCCGCAGGCAAGACCGCTGATGCGGCGGCTTCTCCTGCGGGCGGACCGGACTTTGCCCAGGTGCTCAAACAATCCATCGACAAGGTCAATGCCACCCAGGTCGAAGCCCACGGGATGGCGGAAAAACTTGCCGCCGGCGATACCTCGCAGAATCTCCACGAGGTCATGATCGCTCTGCAGACCGCCAGCATCTCGTTCCAGGAGATGGTCCAGGTGCGCAACAAATTGGTGACGGCCTACCAGGAAGTCATGAACATGCAGGTTTGAGGCCTGTCAGCAGACTCCAGGCCAGTCATTCTGGCCTGCGGGCACCGTCGAGGATGTCCAGTTCCTTTCGATAGACCGAAGTCTCGACTTCCAGCAATCCCAGTACGGTATGGAAGAGGTTGTCGTGGGTGAAGCGCAGGTTGCGCTTCGCGGCGAGCGCCTCAACGTCCACATCGGGGTTGCCGGGACCGAACCAGAGTACTGCCGGAACGTGGAACTGGTTGTCGGGAGCCAGGACTCGCGGCAGACCGTGGAGGAAGATGCCGTTTTCGCCGAGGGACTCGCCGTGGTCGCTGAGATAGATCAGGGTCGTCTCAAAATCGGCATCGTTGGCCTTCAGCAATTCGATGGCTTGACCGAGGAAATAATCCGTGTAGAGGATGGCGTTGTCGTAGGCATTGCCGATCTCCTCGACCGAGCACTGGGTGAGGTCGTTGTTGTGACAGGCCGGGAGGAATTTTTCGAACTCGGGCGGATAACGCTTGTAGTAGGCCGGTCCGTGATTGCCCATCTGATGCAGGACAATCAGGATGTCCCCCTTGGGATGTTCGCGGATGTATTGCTGGAGCGAGTCCAGCATGCCGACGTCGCGGCACTCGGTGTCGCAGCGTGGGTTGTTTTTGGGAGTACGGTAGTCGATCGAGGGGACGCGCGCGGCCACCCCCTTGGAACTAGAATTGTTGTCCAGCCAGAGCACATTGACACCGGCCCGCTGGGTGACGTCAAGCAGGTTCTCCTGCTGGAGGGCGCGCCGGGGATCGAACTTTTGCATGCCCAGGGACGAGAACATGCAGGGAACCGATACTGCCGTTGACGAACCGCAAGCCCAGAAATTGGTGAGGCTCAGGGCTTTTTCAGCTCGTAGACGCGGTGTTGTGTCGCGTGCGTAGCCGTTGAGCGAGAACCGGTCGGCGCGGGCGGTCTCTCCGACGACCAGGAAAATGAGTTCGCGGTGGTGATCGGACGAGCCTATCTGGGCATCGGTACCGATCGGCGAAACGTCCGACTGAATGCCGGAGAAGCCGAGGTTCATGCCGGCGTACTTGATTGCGGCGGTCAGCGGGTAAGCTGGATTGGCGTAGGCGCGAAGCTCCTTGTGCTCGCGGATGAACGACGCGTAGAAATCCCCGGCACCCATGACGCCGGCTCCGATGACGAGGAGCAGGGCGAGCGCAAGCCCCAGGCGGACGCCGATTTCCCACCGCCAGCCTCGCCATTTGATCGGTACCAGCCAAATCAGCCAGACCGGGAGAATGCCGATCAAAACCAAATAGACGAGCAGTTTCAGGGTCAGCAGATCGGCAATCTCCGCCCACTGCGTTTCGGCAACGTTGCGCAGCATGTCGGTGCCGATGGCCACGCCGTAGCTGTCCATGAAATAAGCGGTCAAGGCGGTCAGCAGGAGGACGACGCTCAATACCGGCTTGACGGCTCGCCCGAGGGTCAAAGGAATCAGGAAGAGCGTCGTGAGCGCCGCCAGCGAGGCGACGAGGGAAATCAGCCCGAGCACGACGGCTCCGTGCGGCGGAAAGACTGCAAGAACCCGGGAAAAAAAAGTGAAGTTGCCAAAGGCGACGACAAAGCCGACTCCCGCGAGCAGGAGCGCGTGACTGGACAACGCAGGGAGGCGGGGGCGAGTCATCGAGAGAGATGTATGGCTGTGCGGAGTGGTCGGGAGGGCGACTTGCCAACGGGGCGTCCTTGGGCCATCGGAGCACGCATGGTTTAGCCTGCCCGGTGCCGCGATTCCTGCCGCTCCCGCCGCATGATGTAGCGCTGTAGCAGGCTGAGCTGGGCTCCCGGAAGACCGGAAAACTCGCATCCCACCCGTAACATCGGTGCGCCACGGTTCGCTTCGTAGGGCACGGCGCTGCAGACCCGGAGCGATGCACCGATGATGCCTTCTTCGGGCAGGGCGATGCGGCAGCGTCCGGTCACCGTGCCGGGGACGAACAAGGGGGCCAGTCGTTCCGGAACCGCCAGACAGACGCCCCCGCCGCTGAGGTCAAGAACGCGGAATTCCTCGAGCAGAGGCGATCCATCCGGTCGCGCAATCGTCAGCTGACAGTGCAGTATGGGCGTCGCCGGAATTTCCAGGCGGAAGAACTCGCGGCGCTGGAGTCGGAGCAGCGTCTGGGGGAGTGGTGCGGCCAAGACGGTATTGCCCCCGTCCTTGACGGATTCGAGACCGGGTAAGGGGAACTGGACTTTGACCCGATCCAGTTGCGCGGTCACGACGGGTCGCTCCGCCTTCAGCGCTCTATCGTTCATGGTTTCGGATTGGGCGGGATCGAGATATAGACGGTCTTCTTCCTCGTTGATCTGCAGCACGGTGGACAAAAAGAAGTGTCCCGAAGCATCGATATAGACCGTGACTAGCGCCTTGTGCATTGCCAGCGCTCGCAACACGAAGAGAACGTCGGCCCGGTTCTTAAGAAGATAGCGTCCGAAGAGGTCGGTACGGTCCAACTCCAATTCGGGGGCGGGTGGTTGAGGCAAAGGGATCAAAAAGGGAGGGTGCGGAACGGCCGGGGTCTGCAGTTTAACTCAAAGGCGGAAGGGTCAAGGGGGTGGTGTCTCGCCGCCTTGGTCCAGGCGATAGAGCCAGGCGAGCAATTCGGCTACAGCGCGATAGAGTTGGGGGGGAATGTGCTCGTCGAGGTCCACCTGCATGAGCAGTGAGACGAGTTCGGGCGACTCGTGGACGTAGACGCCGTGCTCCCGGGCGCGAGAGATGATTTCTTCGGCGACCAGTCCCCGGCCCCGGGCAACCACGCGCGGCGCGGCGTCCGTCTGGCGATAGGCGAGGGCGACCGCCTCGCGGCGGGGGTCACTCGGGCTCTGCGCCATGGTCGAATCGCAATCCGCTGATGCGCAAACCGGCATCGGCGAAACGCTGGATCAGGACTTCACCCTCGCCAGCGAGGATCGAGCGGGAAGCTGGGTCGGAGACGGCGAGGGCCAGAGAGACTTCGTTACCATCGGCAAGATGCAGCGTGGCATCGACCAGTCCCAAGTGCGGAAGTTTCAGTCGCAGGCGTGTCGTCCAGGCGGCAGCCTCGCCCTCATTTGGCGAAGTGCGCGATCCGGGGAAGTCTTCGATGGTCCAGTCCATGGTCTGACCGGGCCAGACCTGCCCCTGCCAGGAGAAGACCTGGGTGGCGAGGGCGTCCAATTGCTGCTGGACCAAAGGAGCCAGCGGGGCCGGCACGACGGGAGTTCCCGCTCCCGCAGGCTCTCGCCCATGGCCGGTTCCAAGCGCTGAAAGGGTCGATTCTGAAAGCGCAGGTGCAGGCCTGGCGTCGCCTTCCACGCTGGTCTGCGGGGGAAGGGGGGCGGATTGCGCGCGAGCTTCTGGAGCGCTGCTTGCCTGAGGATTTTCTTGCATGGACGACGGGCTGGTCGAAGCCGAAGGAGGTGGCGGAGCCGATGCTGAAGTCGGGGCAGGCGCATGTTGGCCCTGGGGTTCCTGCAGCAAGGCCGCCGTCGGCAATTGGCCGGCGACCCAGCGGGCTTGATGCGACTCGTAGAACATGCCGCTCTTGACCAAGGCATCTTTGAGGATGGGCGCCAGTTCGGCAGCATGGTCGGGAGGCGCCGCGACAAGCGGCTTGCTCGCGTTGAGGACTGCCGGAGGGGCTTTCTCCCCGGTTTGCCCGATTTCAGCCATGAGCGTGCCTATCAGACGCCCGGCTGGACTGAGGGTGGTGGAGGCGGATGACTCCCCTGCGGAGAGCTGTTCGGCAGTGGAACGGTTGGCCACTACCGCCAGCGCGATACGATTGTCCTTTTCTACGACTTCGAGTTCCAGGGTGTCCCCGGGTTTGGCCGAGAAGGGCAAGGCCAGCGTGATTTCGCGCTGGGCGATTGCGGCCCGATACGCGCCATTGGGCAGAAGTGCCTGAATTTCTGCGAGGACGCGCTGACCGGGGACCAGGTCGCTCAGTACATCCTTCAACTGCTGAGCGGGGATTGCAGCCTGAGGCGCGGTCGGCTGGTCGGGTAGGATCAGCCTAAGGCGACTGGCGACGTCAGCCGGAATCATGGCCGGCGGGATCCGGTCAAGGGCCTGCGGTCCGGGAAGCCAAAGCGCTGATCAGCGGCTCGGCATCCTTGCGCCAAGAGGAGATTTCCTCACGAATGACCCCTTGTAGCGACAACATCTCGGAGATCATCGCCTTGCGCGCCACGGTGGCTTCGGGGTCGAGGGGAACTTCGGAGGGCGCCGATTGCAAGGTCAGCGCAATCGCTGCGCTTTCCCGCTCCAGTGCTTCCAGATCCTGCCAAGACGCTTCCCGCGCCGCGATCGCCATTCTTCGATGGAGTTCGAGCAAGCTTGTGTAGAGCGATTCCGTTGCAGACTGCTGCACGGTGTCTACGCAGGGCTCTCCGAGTTCGCGCGGTTGCCGATTTCAACCCAGGCGCCCCGGATCTCGTTGAGCAGGGCGGTGACCTCATCGAACGCCGCAACCTGGTTCTTGAGGTTGCCCTGGACGAGACGCCGGACCGCATAATCGTAAAGATCGGCCAGATTCTGTGCCAATTCGCCCCCAGCTTCCTGATCGAGGCTGACCTTCAGCCCATTGGTGATGATGTCGATGGCTTTTGAGACTGCCAGTCCCTTTGCCTCGATATTTCCCTGGGCCAAGTTGGTCCTTGCGGCGGCGATCGCGGCCAGCGCCCCGTCGAAGAGCAGGACGATCAGATTGTGCGGGGAAGCCGCAGCTACGGCGACGTCGGTCTGGACCGCCTTGTAGGCATTGAGGGGACTGTTGCTGAGTGCGAACATGGCGTGGGATCTTAGAGGCGGGCAAGTTGCTGGGTCAGGAAGCTGCCAGTCGAGTTCATGCTGGCCACCAGGGCGTCCAGAGCGCTGAACTGGCGCCTGTAATTGGCTTCGATTCGCGCTAAGCGGTCCTGTACGTCCAAGCGGCGGCGAGCAAGATCGTGAAGGGAACTGGTGAGGCTTGCCACCCGGGTCGTGACTGCGCCGTTATTGTCGGTGAGGTCATCCACCGCGTCGGCAACGGCCTTGCCGTAGCCCCCGAGGACGTCCTTGAGGTCGGTGAAGTTGTTGTCGATGGCCGTTTGGAGCTTCGCCGAATTGACGGACATCGATCCATCCGACTGAATCGAAATGCCGACCTCGCTGAGTGTCGTATAGATTCCCGTCAGGGTGGTCGGGACGGTCCCCAGGGTGGAGCGTATCCGGGTCATGACGAGGGAGGTCGTCCCGTCCCCGGAAAGGGTGCTGCCGGTGTTGGTGGATGAATCGAAGGCAGTCAGCGATTTCACCTGGGACACCAGCTTGCTGTAGGCGCTGGCAAAGGTTTCGGCCGCTTTCTTGATTCCCTCGGAGTCGCGGGCGACGGTCAGTGTGGCTGTGCCGCTATCCTTGGTCAGGTTGAGCGTCACTCCGGTGATGGCTGAACTGATGGTATTGGTTGCCGAACTGATCGGGATTCCGTTGATCGTCAATTGCGCGTTCTGAGCCGGCGTCGCCTCGCTGAGATTGAAAGCACCGGCAGTGTACGAAAGCTGAGCGAGGCCGGGTGCTCCGGACTCGGTGACTACGACCGAAATGGCATTGGTCGAACCGGTATTCTTGGCGCTCAGGACCAGTCGGGCGCCGTTGGCGTCGGTCACAATGCTCGCTGCGACACTGGTATTGCTGGAAGAAGCGTTGATCGCGTCGCGAATGCCTTCCAGGGTATGGTTGGTATTGTCGATCGTGACGTTGAAGGTATTGCTGCCCGAGGTGATCTGCAGCGACCCGTCCCCGACGACGGTCGTCGAACCGCCATAGGAAGTCGAATAAAGCGTGTGGGCCTTGGCGAGGTTGGTGACGTTCAGGGTGTAAGCGCCGGCGGCAGCACTTGTACTCGCCGTTGCCGTACCCAGGGTGGTATCGGAAAGGGTGGCGGTAAAGGCACCGATCGTTGTCGGAGTATTGAGCGCTTTCGCTGCAGAAAGCAGACTCGACAAGGCGCTGCTGATTTTTCCGTAGGCCGAAATGCGCGCATCGATCTTCTGCGCTTTCGCGTCGATGTTGGTCAGCGGCTGCTGCTCGGCAGCCATGAGCTGGCTGATGATCGCGTTGATATCCAGCCCGCTCCCGACTCCAGAAGCGGTAATGGTGGCCATGTCAGCCTCCTGGTTAAGGCGCTAGGCCTTCTGCCGGATCAAAAGGCCCTGCAATTTGTCGAGCGCACGGGCGATTTGCAGAATTTCCTCGCTCGGGATCTGGCGGATGACGTCCTTGGTGCCACGATCAACGACCTTGACCACACGAACGCCGGTCTCATCGTCCAGAGTGAATTGTATATCGGTGTTGGACACCCCAACAAACTCGTTGAGCTTCTTGAGTACGTTCTGCAATTCGCCTTTTTTGACCGAGGCGTCGCCTTGGGCATGCTTCTCGACCTCTTGCGCCTGGGTGACCGCCTCCTGAGTCTGCGGCTGCACCGCAGTCTTGATCGAGGGGGCGTCGGGCGGCTGGCGATTCAGACCCGGATCGCGAGGTAAGGGAGCGGGTGCTCCGACGTTGGAAATGGAATCGATGGCCATGACAGACTCCTAAGCGGCGGAAGAGGGGACGAAGCCCGTTGAGCCTCGCCCCCTCATGCCAATGATGCCGGACTCGAAACGTTCGCTTAACGCAGCAGGGTCAGGACGTTGTTCGGGATCGCATTCGCTTGGGCGAGCATCGCGGTGCCGGCCTGCTGCAGAATCTGGGCACGCGTGAGACGTGCGGTTTCCATCGCGAAGTCGGCGTCGGTGATGCGGCTCTTGGCGGCGGACTGGTTTTCCACCAGAACCTGCAGGCTGGAGACGATGGCGTCGAAGCGGTTCTGGACGGCACCCCACTTGGCGCGGGCGGCATTCACTAGGCCGAGGGCCGAGTCCATGAGGACGATGGCGCTCTGGGCTGCGACGAAGTCGGTTCCGCCGATGAAGATGATCGCACTGCCGCCGCCGACGCCGGTACCGACGTAGCTGGTACTGAAGCCGAGGGGGATGGCGGGATTGGTCGTGAAGGTATCGACGGTCAGCAGGTTGGCACCCGACTGGTTGGCGCCGATCTGGAAGCGGAAGGCGGACTGGAAGGTCGCGTGGCCGGTGTCCAGCAGGGAGACGCCGTTGAACTGGGCGCCGGAGATGACGCGGTGGATTTCTTCCTGCATCTGCAGGAATTCGATTTCCAGATTGTCGCGGTCGCCGGAACTCAGAGTGGCGTTGGAAGCCTGGACTGCCAACTCGCGCATGCGCTGAAGGGCGTCGGTGATCTTGCTGATCGCGTCTTCGGCAGTCTGCGCCAGGGAGATGCCGTCGTTGGCGTTGCGCAGGGCGACCATGGAACCGCGAATGATAGTGTCCATGCGGGTTGCAACCGCCATGCCGGCGGCGTCGTCCTTGGCGCTGTTGATGCGCAGACCCGAAGACAGACGCTGAATCGCTTGGGACAGAGCGCTCTGGGTGGTCGTCAGGTTGCGCTGGGCATTTAGGGAGGGAAGGTTGGTGTTGATAATTTGTGCCATGACAATCTCCTTCGGATCTGGGGGCGTCCCCAGGGGTTCGTACGCGGACCGGGACGCCTTTCCGACGTTTCCTAAGTCCTTCTGAACCCAATTACGTCACTGCGTAGGCAAACTTTAGAACTTTTTTAACGTGACGCTACGCTGACCCAAGAGCGCACACCCATGCCCTGGACGGGAGCTCCCAGGAGGGCTCGGCGGAGCACTTTTCTTCCTGGATTGCGGTTCACGGTTTTTCTATTCGAACGTGAAACCCGGGGTAGGTATAGATCGTCGTCGGAACTACTTCGGTGACTTGCATCCCGTATTTTCCTGAAATCCGCGAAAGATAAGGGAGACTGTGGCAATTGCGGACCGTCCCTGCACAATTGGTCATCGTATCGTGGTCGTTCGGGCAGAGAAAAACGTTCAGGCAGATTTCCCCGCCGGGACGAAGTACCGAAGACAATCCCATGAGCCAGTCCAGATCCTTGAAAAAATAGGCGGCGCCGTTCATCAGGATCAGGTCGAACTGCTCGTTCACCAGAGCACTCGCTCGGCGGACGTCGCCTTCGAGCAGCCCGGTATAGTTCTTGTGCCGCCCCGATGCGCGGAGCCCGGAGAGTTCGAGGTCGATACCCACCAGCGAATCGCAGCGGTGATGAAAGTAGGACGAGGGCAATCCGGTTCCGCAGCACAAGTCCAGCACCGAGAAGAGCGCGGCAGGGCGCTTCCCGAACAAGTTGGAAACCGCGAAGAAGGCCATTTCCCTGGCCAGAATCCCATGGAACCTTGCGCTATCGTAGTCCTGCTGTTCCTTGTCGGAGATACGGACAAGGCCGAGGCTGAGGTCGGCGCGGGTCGTGGTCAGAACAAGGGACCAAAGTTCCGTGGCCAGATCAGGATTGCCATCAAGTATGGCAATGCCCGCCACCGCTCCGGCAAGGGAGACGATTTCCTCGGGATGCAGGGGCAGATTGTTCTGGATGACATATTTCATCGCCGCATCGAAATCGGCAACGCCGAGGAATGCGGCGACGAAACGCTTCATGGGTTTGATCAGCCTGGGATTCTCAAGGGCTGCATTAAAGAGAATGCCGACATGGGTGTGCAATTGCCCGCGGAAGCTGTTCGGGTCGCGGTCGGCCTGAACGAAAAGCGACTTTTGCAGGTGCAATAAATAGTTTTCCAGACTCATATTGCCTACTCGTTTGAGAAAACGAAGACACGCCTAAACCGGCTTCCCGCAATCGCTGGCGCAGGCGCTACGGCGAAGCTTCCTCCGGGCTCGCGAAACGAAGAGTTGCCGTTTCGGGTTACCCGCTCAAATGCCTAGCATCGCTTTGTTATTCGCCTGCAGGAGGGCTCAGGGCCGCGAGACGCTTGAGCGCTTCCTCGGGGATGGTTTCGATGACCTCGCGGCCGGCGAGCAGGAACTCCAGGATGATGTTGAACCCCTGGCGCGCGTATTCCATGGCCCGTTGGGTATCGCGGATCTGGCTCATGCAGTCGTAGAAGATGTTGCACATGTGGTAGAGCGAGCCGCGCAGCATGGGAAAGGCTGCGGTGCCCTGATGCTTCCTGGCGAAGAGATAGAAGTTCAGGTCGGCGAGGACGTCGCAGACGTCGAGCTTGTTCTTGATCGGTTGGCTGAAGATGTTACGCACGTCGGCGTGTACAGCCTCCATCTGGTCCGCCAGAAAACCGAGATTGCGGGTGACGTCGCGTGGGTAGTCGGTGGTGAAGCAGGCCGCGATGCGGTCCAGGGAGCGTTGCCGATCTTCCGGTGTGCAGTCGATCACCACTTCCTCGGGGCGTAGAGGCAAGGCCCCCTTGATGGCCGCCCCCCGGTTCAAGTTGTAGACCTTCTTGTCGTCGCCGTGAATCCGGATCGAGGTGGCGATATTGTCCCGGGTTTGTATGAAGATGGTCGTGCTCTCGACCGTATCGTCGAAATTCCCCGGCACGCTCAGGGACTGCTTCATGGCGACGTCGGTTTCCTTGACCACCTGGGTGACGTACTCGGTGGCGTGCTTTTCGTCGTAATAATAGCTGTCCTTGGAGTGGTGGGGGCCTTCCTTCGGGTAGCCGACGTCGACGCCGAGCAGGTAGATTTCGCTGAAGCCCATGCGCAGCGCGAAGTCGGTCCCGGCATTGGTCACCGTTGGGCCGGTGGAAAAGCGCGGGTACTTGTTCTCGATGTCGATGACTTGGGTTCCGCCATCGACCAGCTTGAGGATCATCAGCGGCTTCTCGGAAAAACTGAAGCAGCCTGGGGGAATGACCGAGAGGAAAAGCAGGGGAATGTCCTTCACGAATTCCCGCAGTCGGGGTTCGGCCATGAATTCGTAGGTGAAGTCGGTGCGTTCGATCTCGATGTAGAAATCGGGTTTGATGCCCTTCTTCATGAAGACGCTGATCGACGAACCGCAGCCGATGACGACGACCCTGTCCCGATACTGCTCGATGAGGGGCCAGAGATGATCGAGGGAAGGGCCCGATCCCACGATGAAGGCGATCGACTTGTCGAAGGTTCGGGGTTCCTCTCGGACGCAGAGCGGGAAATGGCGCTCGATGTTCTGGGCGGAGTGCAGCAGAGACAGTACCTCGTCGTCGAAGAAACCCCAGCCGGCATACAACTGATGGATCCCCGAGGCGAGACGTGCGGAAATGTCCTTGACCTCGCCGGTGCGATAGTCGTTGTAATGGAGGCAGGTGCCGCGGGCGAAATAGGGGGGCCAGTGGCCGCGGATGGTGAGCAGCAGATCGTTGGTCAGTTCCTCGGTGTCGGGCGACACCAGAATGGTGAAGTGCTTGCCGCCGCGGAATTTGAACTCGTGGTAGAGACTGACGTAATCGACGAAGTAGAGAGAAAAATCGAGGTCGGCGACGTCGTGCTCGACGACGACGAGGTGTCGCATCGCGTAGGTCTCGACGATCATGCGCAGGTCCTGGCCGTAACCGACGCCGAAGGCAATGATCATGGGGATGCGGTTCTCGCCGAAATCGGGCCAGGGATTGCGGTCCTCCTCGGCCGGGCACATTTCCTTGAACTTGCGGATGAGGGCAAAGCGATAGGTGCCTTCGATCGGACAATAGAAATGCGGGTTGTCGACGTGGGGCGCTGCCATCTTCTCGTCGTAGAGATAGCCGAATCGGGTGACGACTCTCACGCGCGAGTCGGGGTCGTCGAAATACTTGAACTGGAGTCGTCCGATTTCAGTGAAATAGGCGGCCGTGCCCTCGCGGAACTTGTCCTTGATGTGGATGTTCCCGTCTTCCATGATCGTGAAGGGAATCACGGGTTCGTACTTGAGCAGTTCCTGGTAAACGTAGGGAAACTGTTTCTCGAAGAACAGCAGATTGGACTGGTAGGTCGCCAGCAGTCTGAGGCGCACCGATTCCTGCAGCGGCGTGGGATTGTAGAGTTCTTGATCTGCCGGCGGCAGGATTTCGGAGGGGCTGGAGTCGTCGGAGGGAGTCATGGCGGCGTGGAGGTGAGAAGGGAGCGAAGAGTGCCTCATCCCGCGAGAGTGCCGAGGCAGTCCGCAGTAAGCGTCAAGTATGGTACGAGGACAAGTTCGCTGGCAAACCCTTCCTTGAAATAGCCAATCGTCAATTCCTTGTCGCTCGGAGGCGGCAGGCTACCCGGGTAGGGGCGGTCGCCGAGGATGAAGCGCCGCAGTCCGCGACGGCGGGCGCAGGCGATGGCCTCGGCGAGGCTCAGATGGGCCAGGGGCTTGTCGAAGAGTTGCCGGTCGTAGGCGCCGATGGCGTAGAGAGCCTCGTCGCGACTGCAATTGATCAAACTGGCTCCGACCAGACGGCCTGCGGGGTCTCGCAGGTAAATCGCATAGGCGCTGCCGTCGCAAATGGCCGAGAACTGGTCGGCCCAGCTTGCGGCGGAGCGGGTGCGGCGGCCGGCGACCTCCATATGGAAAGCTTCGAACTCCGCGAAGGCGGACGGGTCGCCGGATTGGTCAAGGGTGGCAGACCACTCGCGGCGCGCACTATTGATCAGGGCCTTGAAACTCTTGCGCAGGCCGGCGTGGTACTCGGCCTCAGCTAACGACAGATCGATGCGGGCCTGAACCCGGACCGTCGTGGCGGCACCGTGCTCGAGAAGAAGGCGGTGCCAGGATTCCAGGGCGGCCGCCCCGGCGGGTGCGACGAATTCCAACTGGGCGACATTGCGCAGACGGGCCAGCTGGGCGACCAATCCGAGCCACTGGCGCGCAGCGCCCTTGCGTACCCGGTCGGGCAGTTCGGCAGGCAAAAGAGGAGGCACGATCCCGGGTTGGCCGTTGCATTGGGAAGACAGCCCAGCCAGACCACTACTGGCGACCCGGAGGGACAAAGGCCAAAGACCGACCGGCCTGCCTTGCCAGAAAAGGAGGCAATCCAGGCGCTGGTAGGCGGCGCTGAACTCGGCAAAGTAGGTGTGCTGATAGCCGACGTGGCTCCCGGAGTAACCGACCGGCTGGTACGCCAGGCTGCGGAAAGTCGCGTCCCAATCGGCTGTCGCTGGAAGCGGGTGAAACTGAAGCGGGCCGCGTGCCGAGAACTCCGTCAGCAATGCGGCCAGGTCCTCGGGAAGGGAAAGCGGAGCGCTCACAGGGTGTCCCAGCGGATCGGAGTGCCGCGAGGGATCGCCCGCGAGGCGGTGCGTCCGAGAATCTGGTCGAGGTACTTGGGCGGCAGGCCGAATCCCGGCCGGATGGCGCGCACGTTCTCCGGGGTGAAGGCCTCGCCGGCGGCGATGTCGCGCACGGCGTAGAGCGAGCGGCGAAACGCGAGGGATTTCTTCTCCACCGTACTGGCGCCATAGCTCACGCGGCCCAGGGACTGCCAGGCCCGCTCGCTTTCGATCACCAGGCTGCGCAGTTCGTCCGGCTCCAGGGAGAAGGCCGAATCGACACCGCCGTCGGCGCGGGCCAGGGTGAAGTGCTTTTCGATGACCGTGGCCCCCAAGGCCACGGCGGCCACCGCGGCGCCGATTCCCATGGTGTGGTCCGAGAGACCGACCTCGCAACCCGTCCAGGCCCGCAGATTGGGGAGCGTGTTGAGATGGGAGTTCTCCGGCGTGGCCGGGTAGGTGCTCGTGCACTTGAGCAGGACCAGATCGCGGCAACCGGCTTCCCGAGCTGTGCGCACCGCTTCGTCGATCTCGCCCGCCGTGGCCATGCCGGTGGACACGATCAGCGGCTTTCCCGTCGCCGCCGCCTTGCGGATCAGCGGCAGATCGGTCATTTCGAAGGACGCAATCTTGTAGCAGGGGGCGGCCAGGGTTTCCAGAAAATCCACTGCCGTTTCGTCGAAGGGGGTCGAAAAGGGGATCAGTCCGCGGCTGCGGGCGCGCTCGAAGAGCGGAGCGTGCCATTCCCACGGGGTGTGGGCTTCGTCGTAGAGCGCGTGCAGGCTACGGCCGGCCCACAGACTGCCGGGGTCCTGAATCACGAAGTCCCCCGTGGCGATGTCGAGGGTCATGGTGTCGGCCGTATAGGTCTGGATCTTCAGCGCATGGGCTCCTGCCGCGGCGGCGGCATCGACGATGGCCAGGGCGCGCTCCAGGGACTGATTGTGGTTGCCCGACATCTCGGCGATGACGAAGGGCGGGCAGTCGATGCCGATGGCGCGGCCGGCGATGGCAAAGCTGGGCATGATCAGGAATCCTCTGGCAGTGGGACGGCCTTGCGAAATACGAATCGATCGCCCGCGTAGCCGGCGGCGGCGAAAGCAGCCAGCGAGGCCGCATTGTCCGGGCGGACCTCGGCCCGCAGGGTACGGACCGCAGGGCAATGCGCGGCGATCCAGGCTGAGCCGGCTTGGAGCAGGGGGGCGGCGTAACCCTGACCGATACGATCCGGGTCGAGGTAGATGGAAACCAGGGCCTCCCCGTCGTCGATATCGAAACGCAGACATCCGATGGAAAGCGTCCCGGAAAGGCCGATCAGGAGTTTTCGACCGGGGTTGGCGAGGGATTTGTCCAACCAGGCCTCGTGCTCGGCTCGCTCCAGGGGCCGGGGGTCGAAGGACTGGCTGCGGACCCGCGGATCGTTGCGCCAGGCGTAGAGCAGTCCGGCATCCTCCCGCCGTGCGGGACGAAGACCGATTTCTGCGCCCGCCAGGCGATGGGCGACGCGTTCGGCGCCCCGCCCGTCGGTCATCGCCGCAGCGCCAGAGGAGAGGGCGCGACGGACCGGATCGGCTTCGATGGCTAGCCTTAGAGCAGCCTGGAAAGCCGTTTCGCTCAGTTGCTCCGCCCTTCCCAGGTAAAGATGTGCACCCGCTCGGGCGAGGGATTCCGCCATGCCTTCCTGATTGTCGGCGACTGCGATGGCAATGGTCGGTAGTCCGAGGGCGCATCGTTCCCAACTGGTCACGCCGGGCGAACCGACGGCCAGATCGGCCACGGCCATGAGGTCGGCGATGTTGTTCGGGGCACGATGCAGTTGGGCGCCGGGAAGCCGGGCGAGACGCTGGCGCAGGGCATCGTGCGCGGCGTAAAGCGGTCCGGTGACCACGTCTGCCCGGCCGGCGTAGGCCAAGGTCGCGAGCGCATCGACCGTGCGACCGGTGAGATCGGCAACGTCCGCGCCGCCGAAGAGGATCAGCACTCTTTCACAGGCGCCGCGACGCCTCGCGAGGGCAGCTGGGCGATGCGCCGCGAAACCCTCGCCGAGCAGCGCATAGCGCGGACCGCAGAGCCGGACTGCATCGGCGGCGAGGAGGCTGTCGTAGCGGGCGGCGCCGGCATCGTGCAAATTCTGGTCGAGGAGCAGGTCGCAGGCGTGGCGACGATCCGCCAGGTCGTCGATCACCATCAGCTTGCCGGTCGCCACGCGCATCGCCTGCTGCCAGCGATGGTCGAGGGCGTAATGATCGACCACCAACCAATCGCAACGTGGAATGTCGGCCAGCGCTTGGCGACAGAACTCGGCGTCCCGCGCCTGGCCGTGGGGGAGCCAGTGGCTGTGGGCGAGTCCATCGCCGGGATGCGGCTGACCCTCGGGGAGCAATCGCAGCTCATGGCCGCCGCCGGTAATGCGTTCGACCGTCTGCCCGATACCCTCGCTGCGGCAGAGAAACAGGCAGCGGGCACCTCGGCGGGCCAGGGCGTCGGCAAGCACCCGGCAGCGCATCAGGTGGCCGGTGCCGATCGTCGGGTTCGCGTCGGTGCGGAAGACGACCTGCATGGACGCTCAGCGCACCTTGAATAAGGGCTCGAGCGGCGGACAGCGCAGGAGTTCGGCCATGCGGCCCTCCAGGGCGCCGGCCCGCAAGAGGGGGAAGACTTCGTCGTAGACCGCCAGCAGCCGGTCGATATCGGCTTCGCTGTGAGCGTAGGACAGATTGTGGGTGCCCAGGCTGAGAATGCCGCGGGCGAAGATTTCCTGCAGAAAGAGGGTCTTGGTCTGCCACTGGGTGGCCAGCGGCGTGTCCTTGAGGAGCAGGAAGGACCAGCTCGGATGGCCTGCAACCGTGATCAGATCGGAGAGGCCGTGGCGAAGGACGAGCGCGTCCACTCCGTCCATCAGACGGCGGCCGAGACGGGCGAGATGGCCGCACACGTCGCTGCGCGTCAGCTTGTCGAGGGTGGCGGCCGAGGCCGCCAGAGAGAGGGTCTCGCCGCCGAAGGTGAAGGAAAAGAAGATCTCCTCCATCAGTTTCATGAGGTCTCGCCGGCCCGCCACCGCGGAAACGGGAAAGCCGTTGGCCAGTCCCTTGCCGAAAGTCGCCAGGTCGGGGGTGACGCCGAAATATTCCTGGGCGCCGCCGGGGCTGTAACGAAATCCGGTGATGGTCTCGTCGAAGACCAGCAGGGCGCCGTGAGCCCGGGTCAGGCGAGCCACCTCGGCTAGATAGCCGGGCTTTGGCTCGGCGACGTTCATCGGTTCCAGGATGACTGCGGCGAATTCGCCAGGATGCTCCGCCAGCAGCTTGTCCAGCGCCTCCGGATCGTTGTAAGGGAAGGTGTGGGTGAGTTCGCGTACCGCCAGCGGTACGCCGCGATGGCGGGCGGTGGAACCGATATACCAGTCCTGCCAGCCGTGATATCCGCAGACCGCGACGCGGTCGCGGCCGGTATGGGCCCTGGCCAGGCGAATGGCGCCGGAGGTGGCGTCGGAGCCGTTCTTGCCGAAGCGCACCATGTCCGCGCAGGGGACCAGGCCGACGATCCTCTCCGCGACTTCCATCTCTATCGGGTGCGGCAGGGAGAAGATCACGCCCTTGTTCAATTGAGCCGCGACGGCCGCGTTGACGTCGGGATCGTTGTAGCCGAGGGTGATGGCGGCCAGCCCGTTGATGAAGTCGATGTATTCGTTGCCGTCGGCATCCCAGACCCGGCTGCCCCGGCCGTGGGTGATGAAGTAGGGGGAGACGCCGAAGGGATACTGGGTGCGGCTCTTGCTGAAGGTCTGCGAGCCCAGCGGGATGGTGGCCAGAGCGCGCTCCAGCAGGGCTTCCGAACAGGTGTAGCGAGCGGTCATGATGAACGTTTCTCCGGGGCTAACCGAGGGTGGGATCGGCAGCCAAAGACTTCAGGTAGCCCTCGTTGCGGGTGATGTCGGCGTTCAGCCGGGCGACTTCCGGATGCCGGGCGAGGAAGGCGAGGATGTCGGCCGTGGTGAACTCCGGTTTGCCCGGATAGAGGGCCTGATAAATCGCTTCGACGACCTGGAAGTCCTCGGGACGGTCCACCGTCCAGCGTAGCCAGGAGAGGTCGGTGTCCTGGACATGGTGGCCGATGCGGTAGCGCTCCGGCCGGCGGTAGATGAACGACGTCACGTGCTCGCGTTCGGACGGGAGGCTGGCTTCGCGCCAGGCGTCCGCGAGGCAGGAAAAGCGGAAGACTTCGGCATCCAGGCCGTCGGGGAACGAGGGACGCAGGGCATTGGACGTGTAATCGAAATCTCCGGCGAGATGGGTGTCGATGCAGGCGTCGATGAGTTGGGGGTCGGCGAGGGGACAATCGCCGGTGAGCCGCAGGAGATGATCCGGTTTCCAGGGGGCCGCGGCCTGATAGAAGCGATCGAGGACGTCGTTCAGCGAGCCCCGATGACAATGTACGCCGAGGCGCTCGCAAAGCGCCGCCAGAGGGTCGTCGCTGGCCTCGGTGCTGGTGGCGACCACCAGGGGGTCAAGATGGCGGGCGCGGCGTAGGCGCTCGATGTGGCGGGCGAGCATGGGTTCGCCGAGGATGGGCTTTAAGACCTTGCCGGGGAGGCGGGACGAAGAGGTACGGGCTTGCAGGATGGCCAGCATGAGAGGACTAAGGCTAGGACTTGGGCCAGAAACGGGGATCTATCAATTTATCGTCCGGAACCGCCAGTTCCTTAAGTGTATCCGGGGGCATAACGGGTGCAGTCTGGTAGGCAGCGACGATCTCCTCCCATTCAGCCAGACGGGTGGCCCCGCAAATGGCGACGCTCACGCCACTGGCGCCTTTTAGGAAACTCAGGCAGGTCTGCAGGGGGGTCAGACCGAGGTTGGCCGCGGCTGCCCACCAAGAAGAAAGCGGCTTAGAGAGTCCGGCCAAGGCTGAGGGCAGAGCCACTTGCGGGGCGAGGAGGAGACCCTGCAGAAAGGCCGAGCGCACGTGGATTTCAATCCCGGCGGCAGCCAGTGCAGCGAGGGAGCCAGCGGCCAGATGGCGCTGATCGAAGGGATTGAGGGGGAGCTGCACGAGGTCGACGGGGTAGCGGTCGACAATCTTCATGGCTTCTTCCGGCGAATAGACCGAAGCGCCGACGCGGTCGACGGTGCCAGCGAGACGCAGCGCATCAAGGGCCGAGAACAGGCGGTCGCCAACAGGTCCCAGGAGGTCGTCCGCTCGATGGACAAGGAGGCCTCCCAGGCGCTCTTCGCCCAGTCGTTCGAGGCTGCAGTGGACACCGGTGACGATCGCAGCTACGGCCTCTGCAGTAGGTTGGGAGGACTCCAGCGCCAGCGTCTTGGTGACAATGCGAAAAGCGTGGGGACGCGGTAGCGTCTCGCCCAATACCGACTCAGCGGCACCATATAGGGCTGCGGTGTCGAGGGTGTCGATGCCGTGGGCTGCAGCGCTGGCAAGGATCGCGCGTACCTCGCCAGCAGGGGTCCTCCCGGTGCGGTTGGTAATACCGTAGTCGAAGCCAAATTGGACGGTGCCCAGCCCCAGATTCATGCCAAGGCTTTGATGAGAGCAGTAATCGCAGTGTCTTGTTGATCCTCGGTAAGATCTGGGTAGAGGGGCATTGAGAATGCACGCTGATAATAGGCTTCTGCGTTCGGAAAATCGCCCAGCTTAAAGCCGCGATTGTGATAGAAGGGATGGAGGTGCACCGGGATGTAATGCACCTGCACGACAAATCCTTCCGCACGCATGGTTTCGAAAATATGGCGCCGACGGTCTGCTTCGACCTGTATTGGATATAGATGCCACGCCGACACGCGATCCGGTGATCGATATGGGATGGTGACACCCAGCGAGGGGAGTATGGAATCATAACGGGCCGCCAGAGCCCGTCGTTTAGAAAGAAATAGATCTAGTCGCTTCAATTGGCTGCTACCAAGCGCTGCTTGAAGATCGGTGATGCGGTAATTGAACCCCAGTTCGATTTGCTGGTAATACCAGGGGCCCTCGCTTTCCTTTTGCATTTCAGAACTGTCACGAGCGATGCCATGGCTCCGCAAACGGGCTAGGCGGCGCGCCAAAAATTCGTCGTTGGTCAATGCCATTCCGCCTTCGCCTGTGGTGATGATCTTCACCGGGTGAAAGCTGAATACCGTGATGTCGCTATGAGCACAATTTCCGACCGGCGCGCCCTTATAGGTTGCTCCTATGGCGTGGGCGGCATCTTCAATGACACGACACCCGTATTGCCGTGCCAATTGACTGATTCCTTCCATGTCGCAGGGCTGGCCCGCGAAATGGACAGGGATTATCACCTTGGGTAAGCAATGGGTGGCGCGGGCGTGGGCAAGCTTCTCTGCAAGCGCGGACACGCTCATGTTCAGCGTTTGTGGGTCGATGTCGACAAAATCAACCGTGGCACCGCAGTAGAGAGCGCAATTCGCCGATGCAATAAATGTGTTGGGGCTGGTCCAGACATGGTCGCCAACTCCGACACCTAGTGCCAGGCAGGCGATATGCAAGGCGGCCGTGGCATTGCTGGTGGCAATTGCAAAGCGCGCACGGCAGCGACTGGCGACGTCGGTTTCAAAGGCTGGCACCGCAGGCCCCTGGGTAAGCCAAATCGAATGCATCGTCGCAACGACTGCATCGATGTCGTCCTGATTGATGCTCTGGCGACCATAGGGGATCATGCTTTTTGCTCGCTCAGGGCTCGAATTTCTTCGACGGAGAGAAACTGGGGATTGCTGTCCGAGACGTACTTGAAGCCTTCCGTCACCGGCGAGCCCTGCTCGCCGCGACCGTTGCTCGCGAAATCGCTGCCTTCGACGAAGCGGATCGACGGGGTGATGACGTAATGGTCCTGAAATTCCAGGGTGTGCAGACTGTCGTCGCGGGAAATCATCATTTCGTGCAGCTTCTCGCCGGGACGGATGCCGATCATCCGCTGCGGGAGCCCGGGACCCAGGGCTTCGGCCAGGTCGGTGATGCGGGCCGAGGGGATCTTGGGCACGAACAACTCGCCCCCGTACATCCGCTCAAACGCTCTGAGGACGAAATCGACGCCTTCCTGCAGCGTGATCCAGAAGCGGGTCATGCGGGGGTCGGTGATGGGCAGTTCGGTGACGCCATCCGCCACGAGCTTCTGAAAGAGCGGGACCACCGAACCCCGGGAGCCGACGACATTGCCGTAGCGGACCACAGCGTAGCGGGTCGCCTGCTTGCCGACGGTGTTGTTGGCGGCCACGAACAACTTGTCTGAGAGCAGCTTCGTCGCCCCATAGAGGTTGATCGGACTGGCCGCCTTGTCGGTGGACAGCGCCACCACCTTCTTGACGCCGTTGGCGAGGGCGGCCGCGATGACGTTTTCGGCTCCACCGACGTTGGTCCGGATGCACTCCCCGGGATTGTATTCAGCGGCGGGAACCTGTTTCAGGGCTGCCGCATGGACGACGTAATCGACGTCGCGCATCGCCTGGCGCAAGCGTTCTCCATCCCGCACGTCGCCGATGAAGAAGCGCATGGCGTCCTGGCGATACTCCTGCTGCATTTCGTACTGCTTCAGTTCGTCCCGGGAATAGACGATGACCCGGCGGGGCGAGTAGCGCGCCAGGACCGTCGCAATGAACTTGCGCCCGAAGGAGCCGGTCCCCCCTGTCACGAGGATGCTGGAATTGTCGAACATAGGGTGTCTCTCTCCTGAAGGACGACTTTGCGAGTCGCTATGGGTAGTGAGCTAACGGCTCACGACGCGATTCTTGCCGGTTTTCTTGGCTTCGTACATGGCTTCGTCGGCGCGCTTGATCACGACGGCCTGATCTTCGCCCGGGGCGACCTGGGTCACTCCCGCGCTGAAGGTGATCAGGGTCTTCCGGTTATCGTGCATAAAGATTTGCCGCGTCAGCTCTCGCTGCAACCGGGTCAAAGCATTGATCGCATCGTCCAATCCGGTATCGGGCAGCAAAATGATGAATTCCTCGCCGCCGTAGCGGGCAACCGTATCCTGCGGGCGCAAGGTATTTCTGCACACGGTGGCGAGATGGATCAAGGCGCTATCCCCGGCGTCATGCCCCAGGCTGTCGTTGAGTTTCTTGAAATTGTCGAGGTCGAGGAGGGCGGCGCAGAGCAGGGTTTCATGGCGGTTCGCCCGCGCGATCTCCTTGGCGAAGGCCTCCTCGAGCCCGCGGCGATTGAGGACGCCGGTCAGTTGGTCGTGGCGCACCAGATCGCTGGTGGTGACCAGTTCCAGCTCCAATTCGCGGATCTTGGCTTCGGACTCCTGCACCCGCTGCTGGGTGGCCCGCAATTCGTCCCGGGAACGCTGGGCGTTGTGCTGGATGGCGCGGGTCTCCTTCATGACCTCGGCGAGGACGGTCTCCAGTTCCGAAATGTCGTTGGCGGTACTGATCTTTTCGGCACAGCGTTCGATGCGGTCGTGGTACTCCGAGGTGGCGTCGGCGAAATCGGCCAACTGATCGACGAAGCCGGCCAGCATGGCTTTGAGGGCCTCCTTGGCTTCGTTGAGGCTGTGCTTGAGCTGGCTTTGCTTGTAGACCACCTCCTTGAGGCGGCGCTCGGCATCGTCGAGGGCACGCTGGGAAAGGGGTTTGTCGATGATTTCGCGGACCACCTCGATCTGTCCGGAGAGCCAGCGGTCGTCCATGACCAGCTCGCTCATGTTCTCGACCAGCAGTCGCAAGAGATTGAGCAGGCTCGCCCGCAACTCGGCGCGATCCTCGGCCAGCAATTCGAGCTTGAAGGCGAAACGCTTCAGTCCTGCCAGAAAGTCCTGCAATTCCGGCAGTCTGCGCGCCCGCCGGATGTCGGTGGCGAGGGCCCGCGCCGTATCCGCCAGGCCCGGTGACTCCACCAACTGGGTCGAGATGACGGTCTCGAGGGCAAAGGCGACGAGTTCCCGGAGTTCGCTCAGCAACTCGGTCGCCTTGTCGCCGGTGGCGACTGTGGCTGCCGCCGGTTCGGGTTCGGGTGCCGTCTCGACTCCCGCATCGTCTCCGACCCCCGCCGCCCAGGTGCGCAGCAAGGCACTCAAACGGGAGTGGAGAGTGTCGGCGCTGGCCGAAGCGCTGGAAAGCACGTGGTCCAGGGATTCCCGCTTCTTGGCCTGGGTCAGTCCGGAATGACGCGACTCCCATTGACGCAGGAGATCGTTGAGCAAATCGCCCCAGGGCAGCTTCTGGGTTTCCGATAGCGCGGCGAACTGGGCGGCCAAAGCTTTCTGGAAGGATTCCCAGTCCTGGTCGCGAACCGCGTTGTCCAACGTTCGCCCGAGGCGGAGCTGCTCGGGAGACACCCGGGGCAAGGCGGCGGTCAAGCTCCGCGCCGCTTTTTCCGGAAAGGCCTCCTTCTCCCGGGTTCCCGAAATCTCGTGATAGAGCGTGCGGTAATTGTCAGGGGTGGGCGGGATACGCCTGGCCGCCAGGAGACGCAGGGTCTCCCGGGCCATTTCCGAAGGATTGGAAGGATTCGCCATCGATGGTCGGGATGATTGGAAAGCTCAAGCTATAATGCCGCTCCGATGTCGCCGGCCCCCGTAGCATGAAGGTCGTGCAGTTGCCTTGTAAGCATCAGGCCCTGGTTCGATTCCGGGCGGGGGCACCAGGAGACGTCCCGTCAATGCTGCCGTATCCCAGGCTGCTAGACAAGCTTGCTGCGGAATCCAGCATCGCGAGAGCGGCGGGACTGTCCCATTCGACGTTGAATTCTCCCACCGGGCCCAGCGAAGTGATCGCGGCCACCATGCTTGCCGTGTGATCGTAAACCGGTGCGCTGAATCCATTGATCCCGGGGGTCAGGCTGCCGGTGGCCCGGGAAAGGCCGCGGGTGCGGATTTCCGTCAGATTGCGTTCGAGCTGGCGGCGTAGCGTGGTGATCGCCACCTTGGCGCGGGCGGCGGCCTGCTGGAGCTCCTCATCGAGGATGCGGCGTACGAAGGGGGAGCGGTGGAAGGCCGCGAACGCCCTGCCGGTGGCCGAGTTGTGCAAGGGGAGCACGGTTCCCGCCCTTAGGGTGACCGTGATGGGGCCGCCCGCATCGACGATGCGTACGATGGTGGCGCCCCGGTTGCCCCAGACCGCCAGGGCGACGGTTTCGTTCAGCGACTCGCAGAGCGCTTCGAGGACCGGACCGGCAAGCCGTACCGGATCGAGCCGCCCAAGGCCTGCAAGACCGAGTTCCAGGGCGGCCGGGCCGAGGTCGTAACGGCCGCTGGAGGGGTCCTGGGAAACGATGCCGACCCGCAGCAGACTGACCAGGTAGCGATGGGCCTTGGCCGGCGGCATGCCGGCCCCCGCCGCCAGGTCCCGCAGCATCATCGGACGGCCGGCGGCGCTCAAGGTGCGGAGCAGGTCGAAGCCCAATTCGATGGACTGGATTCCTTGCCTTTGCCGTGGGCCTTTAGTCGCCATCGATCAGTCTCCGTCACTCATGTCCGCTGCCGTTCTTCAGGCTGGAGAATATAATGCATGCCAAATCAACAAAGGGGGAGATCGTCATGCGCGCAGTGCTCGTTGCCAATCCCAAGGGCGGGGCCGGAAAGACAACCCTGGCCACCAATCTCGCCGGACATTTCGCCAACGAGGGCAGGAAGGTCACTTTGTGCGACCTCGACCGCCAGCAGTCGGCGCTGCGTTGGATGGCTTTCCGCGATCCGGACTTGCCGGCGGTCACCGGCTATTTTGCCGGCAACCAACTCGCCCTCAGTTTGCCCCGGGAGTCGGATTGGGTAGTCCTCGACGCCCCCGCCGGGCTACAGGGTTACAAGCTTGCCGATTGCCTGCGCGAGGTCGACAAGGTCATCGTGCCGCTGGTGCCCTCGATCTTCGACATGGCGGCGACCGAGGATTTTCTCAACTCCATCCGCAACGACCTGCGGGGACGCCGCAACGCGGTCGGCATCGTCGCCATGCGCGTCGATCCCCGTACCAAGGCGGCGGCGATGCTGGAGGAGTTCCTCAAACACTTCGATATTCCCATCGTCGGCTATCTGCGCAATACCCAGAACTACGTCAATGTCGCCGCCGGCGGGCTCACCATTTTCGATCCGCCCCGCGCACGGCACCGCCGTGACACCGAGCAATGGGCGCCCATCGTCAAATGGCTGTCGGCCAAGTGAAGCCAAAGCTCAGTCGCGGTAGGGAAGCTTGACAGGAGGGAAGGGAGCCGCCATAATCTTCCTTCTCTGACGGACGCGGGGTGGAGCAGTCTGGCAGCTCGTCGGGCTCATAACCCGAAGGTCGAAGGTTCAAATCCTTCCCCCGCAACCAATAGATTCAAGCAGTTAGCCTCGGTAACCCGCCGGGGCTTTTTGCTTTCTTGGGTTAATGTAAGCACCTTGTAAGCGGATTTCAGCAACGCCTATCAATCCTGGGCGACAAAAAACCCGCCTCGGGGGTGGGTCGATGTGCAGCTGGGCGCATCGGTTGCACGCAAAGAACTACATGAGCAGCGCAAAGCAATTAGGGCATCGGGCGTCCGATTGCTTCACCGGCGAACCACATACTCGGCAGTCTTCTGCATTGGTTGAACGTCGCGCATTGTTGCCTATTTCGGCGCCAGCCTTATTATTGAATTGCTCGGCAATGACGCTTTTTCGACTACTAATCAAAACAGCCTTTATCGAGGACACCGCAGTTCTGACACTTGTACGGAAAAACTCCTTTGCCTCGTGATATTGGCTCAGTTCCTTGTGGACGCTCTGCTCTACATCCCGCGGCTCAACCACCAACACGTCGTACTCCAACACAAATGAATGCGGCAAGCCGGTCCCATTTAGCTCCTCAATTCTCAGGATCGGGTCTTTCGTGCTGTAGCCAACCTTGACCAGACCAGGCATGGCTTTGTTGGACAAGACATATACCCAACCGCGAATCTTCATAGGACAATCCCGAATGGACGGCAATCGTTATGAGGATTGTATGCGACGATGCACGACGCTGCCGTGCCCGGTCGCCAAAGGTCGTAGTCCTGGCTCCTTGACCGATGGGGTTCGCACGGATAAGCCTGGAGCGGACGGGCTGTCACCGTGGGTGCGGGCAAAGCGCAATGAATACGCCCAGTGCCCGTCCCGCTGACTACCAAAGGAACTTCCACAAGGCAGGGGCGCTTCCGGTTCTGGGCACGCAGTCAAGGTACTCCCGAACGTCATCCGCGGTCAATTCGGAATACGACCTATTTTGCCAAACAGATTCATCCATCCCGGCACAGGTCATCAAGCGGCTCGAGGCCCAAGCCACCGGCGCGCCAGGCCATTGAATTGGGCTCATCCAGATTGGACGAAAAGTGCATGCCGCGTCCATTGCCGTCGTCGAAATTCTGCCGCGGTCGCTTCGGGCCGAATTCGCTGCAATCAGCCATTGTCCCGTGATACACCACCAGCGGCTCGCCGTTCTCATCGACGACCTTGGAGACACCGTTGCGCTGGTAAAGGTCTTGCAGTATTCTGGAAATGCCTTCTGAATCAGTTGAGCCAGACCGCTCGGATGCTCCGGCATCGGCCCTGGATACTTGGTGGTTCAGGAGGCTTTCTTTTGCCATGACGCTGTGCAGATAAATGCGTCCAGTGTTGGCGTCACGACGCACCAGTACGGTTTCGATGTTGGTCACGCCATCGATATCAACCGGCGCGGAGAAGTAGAAACTATCCACATCGCCCTTGACTGCGCGATGAACCGGTGCCCCGCGCTCAATCACATCCTTGACGGCGGCAAAGGCCGCCTTCTTGTACTAATTCGCGCCGCCATGAGCCATCGAGGTTTTCGCCGCACGATGGTCGAGCAGAACTTCCCCTAGCCCTTCACGAACCGCCACCCCGCCTTGTTCCGCAAACAGGCTGGCTGCCCATTCCTCAACCGCCTTGAACCCGCCGCTCGGCGCATCGGCTGTTTTCATGGAGGCCAGTGGGTTACCGTTCAGAATGGCCGAAGCCTCCCAATCCCCGAACCATGCCCTGAATTCAGGCGTCGGTGCCCGACTCATCCAGGATTTCGTAATCAGGGCCAAGCTGAACGCGAAAAGTCTGCAGCAGCGCCTGTGCATCTCGGTCAAGTCGTCTTCGCAAGAGGGGGCGGTTCTCCGGCAGGTGTGCAATCTCAGCCAGGCGGACCCATTGGCTGGCAACTTCCGATGCATAGGCGAGTGTTTCGTCTGGCAGTCCCAAGTCAGGAAGATACAGCGGGTAGCCAAACCGCCGCAACGCTGCATCGTTGGCGGCCCACAGGCAATCGCCGCCGTAGTCGAAGAAGAATCGCAGTTGGTACTGGGCCATTTTGCCTTCCTCTCTTCCGCCGAGTTGGGGATAGACCCACTATCATGCCAAATGGTCGTACGCGATGATGCTACCAGTACCACCACCGCCACCAATTGTAATACTCGAATTGACCCCAGCCCCTTCATGGCGTCAGTCGCTTGAGGTCATGCCGTTGCACCCGAAACATACGGTTCCTTTCCTTCATCAATTCCGGAATTCCTGCCAGTGCCCGCCCTTGTCCGCGCTCCTCGCCACCCTGGCTTTCCCCTCAGCGGTGCGCGGGTGTCAGTGATCGCCGTAAATGAGCCACCGATGATCGGCGTATATGAGCCAGTTTGGGGAGGTCAAACAGTTCGACGTCTGCTTGTTTGTTCGATACACTTAATTCGGCAGCCTCCTGAACAGCAGAAAATTTGTCGCCGCCTGCGGGAGCCTCTTCGGAGGCTTGAGGATGAGGAGCAAGGCGTCCCTCCAGTCTGGCTGCTTTGGACGCCGGTGGATTTCCATCCGGCTCAATTGAAGATTAAACCGCTGAAAAGAATTGCCGTTCACCGCCCGGCCATGGAAAAGCTCTTCCTGGAGATAGGGGTCGATGTTGTCGGAGATAGTGCCAGCGGTCTTCTTAATCGACTGAACGACGCGCTTCAGGTCGACATGCTTGTCCTGCATGGAATAGATCAGGTCGTCCAGGCGGGAAGGCTCAGGGGCTTGCCATTGGGCGGGGCCTGCTGAACGAGACTCCAGGATATTTGGGTTCGCGCCGTCGAACGTGCCCCGGTTGCCGATGGCTGACTTAATCTGCTCGGGACGAAAGGCAACGTAGGTATCGGCGGCTCGATAGGCTTCGTATTCTGGAGAACGAATGATTATGCCGTCGTGTCCGCCACGATCTGCACTTCTCAGGATTAACGCCTTATTGTTGTCATACCACGACGTTGCACTTGCCACTCCGAATCGGCGACGCGCCACGGCTGCATCAAATTCAACGATAAGCGGGTTGCGCATGGCGAGATATGTCGATATGACATTGCCGCCGTATCCATCACCGCGCTCGGCCATCATATTTGGCTCGATGACTTTGGAAGAAAAAAGCATGCCGCGCTCATCGACGTCATCGAAGTTTTGTCCAGCGCGCTGCGGGTCAAACTCGCTGAAATCCCCTTGCGTCCCGTGATACACCACCAGCGGCTCGCCGTTCTCATCGACGACTTTTGAGACAGAATCCGGATTGACCGCCAATGCCTGTGCGAGTATTCTTTTCCCAAGGCTCACCAAGGGCCGGGGTTCTGACTGACGGTCGGCAGATGCGCTGGCTGATCCCCCGGAGTTACTGGTGGGCCTTGCGCTTTCCATCTCAAGCGTCGAAAGCTCGTGATCGTAGAAGCGCCGCCCGTCTGCAACCTCACGAACGACAAGACGCGCCACGAAATGCGCGTCGTCGATACTCACCCGTGCCGCGAACGTCTCCACCGCAGCGACACCGGGTCGCATATTTTCCGTATCGCGCACGACAAACGCCGCCCCCTCCAGCATCTTGTCGAGCACCGCAATGACGGCGCGCTTCTGGATATTCATGCCGTGCTGCAAGGCGTTTTCCAGACCGCTATCCTCGATGCGGATCGCCTCGTGCGTCTCCGCATTCGTCACGACCGCAGGTCCGCGATAGAGCGCCTTTGCTTCGGTGCGCAAGTCTTTATACGAACCGCTTTCGGTCAGTCCAGCCGTAGAGGCTACGGATATCGGCGACGCCATGATTCGCGTCTTTAGGCTTGCCGCCTCCCAATCCCCGAACCACGCCTTGAATTCCGGCGTGCGCACCTGCTTCCACTGGTGGGCGTTGAGCCTGGACGGCTTCCCGTTGGGAGCAAGCCTCGGCGCTCCTTCGGATGCAAACGCCTGGCCATCGCCGGCCATCTCCCGCTCCAGATTCTTCCCGTCCCGCAGATGCTTCGCCGCCAGCACCACCGCATCCTTCGCCTCTTGCAGCGACGGCTCCACGGTAAGATTCATCGCCCGCGCCGCGGTGCGCAGCCAGTGCCGCACCTGGGCAAAGAGAATCTTCGACCATCCCGGCGGTTCCATCATTTCCGCCATGCGGGCCAGAACTTCCTGGGCTACCTCGGAATCGCTCGCCTCGGGATAAAGCCGGCGCACCGCCTCGACGGTGGCGTAGTCGGCCTCCCCGGGTTGCGGATGCCGTGACAGTTCCCGCCCGGTCCTCGCCTTCTGGAGTACGGTCGATTGAAGCGCGGCGAACTTCTCGCCCATCAGGTTAGACAGGCCGTAGTGCCCAATGGCTTCGTGCATCAGCACCTGCCAGGCGCGGGCCTGGGTCGGCAGGTTCGACGAGATCAGATAGACCAGGCCGCCAGAGCCTCATCAACGCCACGCGCCCTGATGTAACCCTCCGAATCGCCGCGTTCATGGAGCGCCATGCCTTCCGGCCCGGCAATCCACTGATCCGCCTTATGGCGAACCCAGCCATCGGAAGCGTATAGTCTGCCCAGATGCTCGATGTATTGCGCCCGCGTCATGAAGCGGCGCAATCCGAAATGGAGAAGCTCATGCCAGAAAGTACGGGCCACGGCCGCGCTATCAACCAGCCCCTCTCGGACAAGGTGGATTTTTCCATTGAAGGTGACGCCGGACGTTACCCCGTTATCGGGATCGGATTCAATGCCAATGTCCGTAACCCGGTCGATGACAGTTACCGGGACTGTCGTCCCCAATGGCTGGCTCAGTTGCTCAAGTTGTTCGGTGATCGACTGGACTGAAAGCCATTCCGATTCGGGCTCTGAGACATTCTTGCTTTCCCGATGGCTTTGAGATGCAACTGCGTGAAAACGCTACGACTGCCGCCGGCAATTCTTGCAACGACCGGCTATTTGATGACCCCGAAGTTACCAACCACCCCCGCACTTCTTGCAGGTTCGAGCCATATTTTGAGCACCACAATACGGACAAATAACTGGTTCGGGAAGTCCTGAATTCTGCTCGTGCTCGCAGCTAACACGCTGATAATTCGATGGCGCGACTTCGGAGTACATCGCTACCGCTTCAATCGCATGAGCCACGGAAACCCCAAAAAATTCACGTGATGCTGAAACACGCCAAGTATCCAGTCCGTCATGTACTTTCTTTTCGACGGCGGACGGTTGTTCCGTAAAGCACCAATACTCCAACACAAAGGGCACTGGTACACCGCTGGCATCAGACAATTCAATCAAACGCTCGTTTGGCACACGGGTCGTGAATCCAACCTTCACAACACCAGGCATTGCTGGATTGCTAAGCACATAGACAAAGCCGATGTCTTTCACTCTCTTGGCTCTCACGGTCAGTGGGCTGCGCCGTGACACGCACGACATCTTTCGATGCTGTCGCGCATTCGTCCGAAACGTCCGGCGGTCAGCCGAAGAAAGTGTAGCGGTAAAGAGGGGCCAGCATGAAATTGGCTTGAACAAGATAGTTCCGCCGCGTCGCCCAGATCGGCGGTGCCCAGATTGGTGAACAACCCGAGAACCCTGGAGTTGGCGCTGCCGGATTTTTCTCGGGCAGTGTCCTGCGCCATGTGGGCGGCGATTTTGCCAAACAGATTCAGTCGCCCTTGCCCAAGTTACCCGGAACGAGGCCCAGGCCCGACAATCGCCGATCCACCAGTCCAAGTCGTTGCTCATGCTCCGTGCAGTTCCTTGAGCTTCAAGAGCATCGCCAATGTCCGCTCAAACTTGCGGTCAAGGTGCGTTTCGTAGCGGTTCAGTTTCTCCAACAGGTGCGCCCGTAGCCCTTCGCCCAAGGTTTGCGCCTTGATTGCGGGGGTGAATTCGGCTTCCTTCACCATGCGGTAGCAAATCGGTTCCAGCGAATCGCGGATGAATTCGGTCAGCCCTTCGGCGGTTGCCGGGTATTCCTCCTCGGCGACATGCTCATCCCACCAGTCGCGGGATTCCGGAATCAGCGCCCGCCGGGCTTTGGCGTAGGCATTCGGCCCGCCCTTCCGAAGTATCGCCGCCGCCTTTTGGGTTGCCGCCAGATCAAGCGCCGCGTCCCGCTGGCGTTCGGCTATCTCTTCCGGGGTGCCTTCCATGAATTCCCGCAGGTCGGCATTCTCGCCACCGATGCCGCGCTGGAATGGTGCTGCCGACTTGATGACCGATGCCGCGCTACTCACCGCGCTTTTCAATCCCTCGTTGATCTTCGCGCCTTCGGCCAGCAACACTCGCCGCTTGCGCCAAATGATTGTGGCAAGCTCTTCGATCAGGTGCCGCTCAGTCATGCCCGCCGGTCGGTGTTCATCCATCAGCGCCGCCAGCAAGTCGGCAAACTCGGCATGATCTTCATGGGCCAATACCGCCAGCTGGGAAAGAATGCCGTGCTTCATGGCGTTGAACCGCACAAGGTCATAGTCGCCGCTTCGCGCTACGGGTGCCGCTTCGTCGCGGGTTATCAGTGCCGCCTCTTTGATCGTTTCCGCTTCAATTGTTGCCATCATTCACCCATTTCTGGATCAGTCCCGGCCAGCGTTCCCAGCCCGGTTGCCGGTCAGGATCATCCGGGCATGGGCGATAGCCGGCGCAGCGATGGAGAACACCCTGGTCCGGCCGATAGCCTTTCATCGCCGACACCAGCCCGCCCGGTTCCGCCACCTTGCAGACTCCACCGGGTCGGATGCTCAGGCAGTGGGCGCATCGCCGCCGGTCATCCTCATGCCAGGCTATCGCTTCGGCCTCTTCGCGCGATAGCCCGCCGTCAAACTCGCAGATCGCCGCCCGTTCCTCGAAGGCTTCGCGGTCGAAGGGTTCGCCCTGCCCCTGGTCGGCCCCAGATTTCAGAAGGTCGATGATTTCCGCCTTGTGTTCCCGGATCACGGCCAGCCAGCGATTCACCGCTGCTCCGTCGCCGGTCGCCTTGATGGTTCCAGCGTGTGAAAGGGTCAGACTCACGCCGCCCGCTTGCACTGCTCGGATAATGGTCGCCGGGGTCAAATCTCCACCTCCACCACGTTATTTCTCGGGGTTTCCCTGGAAATTTCCGCTACACCGCTACACCCCTGTATTGGCGCGGGTTTCGGCGTAGCGGAAGCGATATTGTTGCCGCTACGTAGCGAGTCACCCGCTACGCTCAAAGCCGCGTGGTTACTGGCTTGTAGCGCAGTAGCGGATACGGAGAAGGGAAAGGCCAGATAGCGCGCAAATGCTTCCTGAAACTGCTCCAGTTCAAACCCTTTCGCCACCTCGTAGCCGATGCGCAGGTTCTTGCTGGCGATGCCGTAGTCCTTCAGCTTCTTGGCCACCTGGCGTGGGGTAATGGATTTGCCACGGTTGTAGGTCGCCCAAGATTTTTCGTCATCGGTGCAAAGCGCCGCGATCAAATCAGCCGTGCTGATTTTCACCAGCCGCTTGTGCTCGAAAACCTCTCGAATGTCGGCGAGCAGTTCGTTCCCCACGGTACCCGCTTCCTCGCCGCCACCGGAAAGCTTCAGGGCTGCACGGCGGGCCAGGCCGGGCCAGTCGCCACCGGCAATCTCGGCGATGGCCAGCAGCGGTTCCCAGTTGTCCTGCGCCCGGTCGTTGAGGGCTGCCGGCAGATCAGGCCGGGACCGGCGCAGGGCGTCCCGTTTGTCCATGGCGAACCGCGCCAGCTTGGATGCCAGGTCGTCGAAGAGCCCCGGTTCAGCATGGCGCAGGCGTAGCACCTCTTCGTGGGGCAGCTTCCGGCGTAGCTCCAGGACGATGGCCCGGTCCATGAGGGTGTCGGCCAGATGCCCGATACCGGCCAGGGCCTTTGCTCCCCAGACGTTGAACCGTTTCGGGGTGTGGTCATCGCCCACCACCCGGACGATGTAGGCCGAGTCTCGGGTGTGGCCGCAGTTGAGCAGCCCCCGCAATTCCTCGTTGTCCTTCATGAAGGCGTCTGCCTCATCCACCAGCAGGGTGGGCTTCCAGGCATCCACCGCCCTGAAGAGCGCCGCCGGGGTGATGTTGCTGGCGGCCAAGGGCCGATGCACCAGCCGGCCCAGGAGGAACAGCAGTTGCGACTTGCCACACCGCTTTTCCGGCGCGGTGATGATCGCCAGGGGTGCCACCTGTACCACGTCCATGAACCAGGTCATCGCCATCCACAGTGCCGCCGCATGGGAGGTTTCGTCGGGGCAGACGATGAACCGCCTGATCGTGCCGGACAGGTCGGAGAGCAGCGCCGCCGGCTCCACCGGATGGGGCCAGGTTTCCACGTCATCGAAGTCGATGCCTTCGGTTTCGTTCTTCTGCTGGCGCACTCCCTTCACCAGTTTGTCCAAAGTGGAGCTACGCACCCCCAGGGCTTTGGCTTCCGCCTCCCGCTCCCGGTCATACTCGATGGGCGACAGACTGGCCAGCCGCTCCAAGCGCGCGTTATCCGCCCCCGGAGAAGCCACCGCCGTTACCATGGTGACGCTCGCTATTTGAGCCGCAACCGAATCGAGGAAGGATTGCCCGCGTTCCATTTCATGAGCATCAGCCATGCCTCGCCCTCCTGAAGTTCGGCAGGACGGCAGACGCCGCTGCCTGGATGCGCCCAACGGCGAGAATCAAGCGCTCCCGATCCGCAGGCGTGAAGGCCTGGCCAGCGAGCAGCGCCGATCCTGCCGCCGCCACCACCAGCGCTTCGAAGGCTACGGCGCGTAGGGCGTCCGCCGCAGGGAAGGGCCGGCGTTCGGGTTTCCCGTGATGCTGGCGGGGTGGGAACAGGTCGCCGATTTGCAGCCCCGCCGCGCCTACCACCTCATGGACAGAGCAGCCGGCGAAACAATGCACCAACACCGTGGCGCCCTCCGTTTCGCGGATCGTCAGTGATGGCCCCAGATCATCGTGGGCCGGGCATCGTGCCTGCCAGGAATCAGGGCCGGTCTTGCGCACCCGCTCCAGGCGGGAAAGGAGAAGGTCAGCGCCCATAGTCGCCTCCCAGGTCGCCTGCCCCCGGCAAGTCCGCGAAGGGTTCGCCGCCCGGCTGCTGCTCGCGCTTGGGCCTCGGCTTCGCCTTCAGGGTCGCCACCTGGTCCACAGTCACGTCCAAGGATGCCTGGTGCCCGTGCTTGCCCTCAAAGACCTTGAGCGCCGCCCTCCCTGAGACAGCCAGCGCCGCGCCGTCCTTCATGCCGGCGATGCGTTCGCCGTCCTCGCCGAAGGCGATGAACGAGGCCCAGACGGCATTGCCGCTGCCGTCGTCCGCCCGGAGCTTGCCGGTCGTGAAAGGCTTGCCGCTCTGGCCGGTTCGTTGCAGGGGATCACCGTGCAGGGTGCCTGTCAGGAGTACGCGAATCATGCCGGCCTCCCTTCCAAGAATCCCGGCGCCGGCCACTCAGGGGAGCCCATCGAGTACAGGGCCGCATTCCGGCGGATCGCTCCTCGGAATTCCACCTTGGGCAGGATCGTCGTCCGGATGTTGAAGCCCATCGACCGCAGGTCATGCACTCGGGCCGCTGCCTCGGGGATGGCGTGGTCCGCCGTCAGGATGAAGGACAGCACCGGCTGATGCAGGCTGATAAGGCCAAGCACCTCGGCGCATTGCCCAGTCACGATTGGGGGGATAGCATTGCGCTCGTCCAGGGCGCCTTCGTTTGCAGATTGAACGGGGCGCTTTTTCATTTCGGCTCCCCGTTCAGCAGGGCTTGCAGGTCGGCCACGCGCCACGCCAGGCGTCCGTTGATACGCACCGGGCGGATGGGGCCATTTTCCAAACAAGCCCACTTGCGCAACGTCTGGGGCGCGCGGTTGATGACCAGTGCCGCTTCATTGGTCGTCAGGGTGTCACGGCCCTTTGAGATTTGGGCCAGGCATGGGAGATTTTCAGCAACCATCAATTCCACCATTGGAAGAACTGCGCCTGGGCGGGATTGCCTGTTTCGGCGCGTTGATGATTGCGAATTAGATATACCGGCGCCGAAACGGTATGGGGATGCCGAGTTTGAGAACTAGAATCGGCGTCGGTTAGGTGGATGTCACGCCGAGTTAATGCCGAGTATTGATACCGAGTTTGAGCCGGTGACTACGAGTCGTAGTAGTGGAGTTTTTCAAGATAGGCGGTCCAATCTGCGGTGTATGCACTTAGCGCCGGATTGACAAATGCGGCACTAAGGCTTGACTTGCGAACGGGATGCCTCTTTTTACCGCCGTCCAGGAGGTCGCCCGCGATGCCGACGATATCCCATAGAGCATCGTTACCTTTTCCCGGGCGGCCAGGCTGCTTCTTGTGATGGCGCAACCAAGGCGGCGGTTTGCGGAAGGCAGCATCGATGTCGCCAGGCCAGATGTCGCGAAAAGCTGCCTTTATTGCTGAGGTCGTCGGAAATGCTTTGCTGTTTCCACCGAGGTTCGGACTGTCCATCGCAGCAGCAGCGTCGTTGCTCCTATCCCTTGTCTGGAGACAGGAATAGTACGGACTGGGCTCAGCCTTCCGGATATCCATAAACCCATCAAAAACGGCCTTCTCCATCTTGCGTGGAATTGCAGGCGACAAAATTAAATCTCCCCACTGTGGTTCGGGCTGAATATCGTTGCTAAACAATAGCGAACACAAATCATCGGTTGGGAGGCTATGCAGTTCTCTGGGTACTCCAAGCGGATTGTTTTGACGGTGCCATGCTCGAAATTCATCCAGCCAGACAAAGGTCGAGTGAGGCAACCTTGATATCGCCCTGTTCCTCCAGGTAGACCAGTTTTCGCCATCGAGACGTTCGTTTGCCTTCAGCTTCTTTTCTAAGCAATCTATTTCTACTCGAATTGCATCCCATTCGCTTGCGGCCATCTGGCGGAAGGCCGGGCTTCCAGTGATGGCATATGATGGAAGGCAAAAATCATTGCGAATGGAAACCATGCCGGCCGACGTGAGGCGCCGTTCGTCTGCCGGAGCTGCAAGAGCCATTGCCAGGTAGTCAGGTGCGACGCTCCAATTTGTTGCATATGGGAGAGCTCGCACGGGGATAGCTGGGCGTCCTTGGATGGTGACAACAACATTCATCGTGCGCTCCTTCCGGCGCCCTTCATTCAGGAGCCCACCCCGGGCCGGTGAAGGTTCCGGCTTTTCCCGCCCTCGCGGTAGGAGCGGGTGTACTCGGTCAGGCCGGGTGCGGCATGTCGTTCCGTCGCGTCACTGCCAGGCGCAGGCCGGCGCCCCCCAGGATGGCCAGCAAGGTTTTCAGGGTGGGATTCCCCTTGGGCGACAGTGCCCGGTAGAGCCCTTCCCGCTGCATGCCGGCGCGTTCCGCCACGGCGGCCATGCCTTGGGCTTCGGCTACCTGCCGTAGGGCCATCAGCAGTGCTTCACGGCCGCCGGGTTCATCAATGGCCTCCAGGCTGGCGGCTAGGTATTCATCCGCAAAGGCGGGGTCTTCCCGCAGCATTTCAATTACCGCTCCATCATGCGGGCGAGATGCCATGTTCATTTGTGCCTCCGTTGCCAGTCTTTCCAGTAGTTCAGGGCAGTTTCGATGTCGGCCTGTTGCCGGCGCTTGTCGCCCCCTATCAGCAGGAGAATCAGCCGGCTCCCGGCGCGGGCGTAATAGACCCGGTAGCCGGGGCCGTGGTCTATCCGCAATTCCCACACTCCCCCATCCAGGGGCTTGCAGTCGCCAAAATTGCCGGCGGCCATGCGTTGCACTCTCGCCAACACGCGGGCGCGAGCCATGCGGTCGGCAAGGGCGCTGACCCAATCCTTGAACGGGTCAAGGCCCTCGGGTGTCAGGTAATCCTGAATCTCATGCATGTTTGTACTTTATACGTTACAGTGGCTCCCGGAAAGGGGGTGAAGCGGTCAAGTGGCGGTCGCTACGCGCATGGCTGGCTTTGCTTCTTCCTTCGGCTGCTCGATGCCAGCCTGCTCCAGCATCCACGCTTCAATCCTGGTGTGCCACATGCGCAGGAGATCGAGGGGGCGGCGGATGTAATGCCTTTCCCTTGTGCCAGAAGGCTTATGGCCTTGGATTTGTGCGACGACGCCGGCCGGGCACTCGACCCATTCAGCTAATGTCCCGAAGGAACGGCGCAGGCCGTGAATGGAGAGATGAGGCAGCCCGGCAGCAGCAAGGGCACGGTTATGGGCTTCCCGTGGTTCCTCGATGCGGCCGGAAGCTGCGGTGGGGCTGCTGAATACCCAGGGCGACGGCATCCAGTTCTCCGGGTTGTTTGCGATCCGCTTGCCGGCCAGGATGCGGGTCGGCGGCGGGGGCGTTTCGTTCCGGCGCTTCAAATCCAGCAGGATCGAAGTCAAGTAGGGGGGCAGCGGGATGGTGCTTTCTCCGTCCACTTTGTCCTTGATGTGCAGGCTGCGCCATTTGAAATCCACGTCATCCCATCGCAGTGGCGCGATTTCTTCACGGCGGCGCCCAGTAAGCAGTGTGACTTGAAGGTAAGCAGACTGCACCGGGAAGAGATTCCTTACCTCGCGGAACCATGGGGCCAATTGTTCGCGCTGGAGGCAGTCTTCCCCCTTCGCCTTTCGTCCCGGCACTTCATCACGCAATTCCTTTCCTTCCACGGCATCCGCATCGATTACCTTGGCGTATTCGGGACGTCCGGCACACCAGCGCCAAAAGGCGCGGAACATTTCAAAGCCCTGGCGGGCGTTGTTGGCGCGGGTTTCCGCCTCTTGACGCTGCCATTCCTTGAGCTTGTCGGCTGTCACATCGGCAAGGCGCCATGACATGAGAGGAAACAAAACGCCCGGCTTCGTTAGGCCCTTGCCGCGCTTCTTCGGTTCGCTACCGGGTTGGGAGAGGTTCAGATGGTCGCTGAGATGCCGATCCCCCCATTTCTTGCCGCGCTCAATATGGGAGCGGCTCATCTTGTCCTTCTGGTGTGCGAGATAGGTGCCCCAGGCGTCGCCTACCAGCAGGGCTTGGCGTTGCGTTTCTGCCTTGTCGGCTGCTTCCTTGGCTTGCTGTTCCGCCAGCCGCGCCTCGGCTGCCGCGATTTCTTCGGCCCTTGCTTGGCGGGGGTCGATCTTCTGGTCAATCAAGGCTTGCAGGCGTCTTGCTTCCTGCCGGGCCTTGTCGATTGTCCATACCCTGACATCGCCAATCGTGACGCGGACATCCTGCCCGGACGCCAGCTTGCCTTGAAAGATGAACGCCTTGCTGCCCTCCAAGTTGCGGACACCGGGCGCGGTGGCGCGGACGGCGAGGCCGGGCGTGTCGGAGTCCCACAGGAAGGCTTGCCCCTTGTCGGTGGAGAAGTCCCGAATTCGCCCGGCCGTCAGGTTGATGCGTGCCATGATTCCCCCTTTCCGGCCTACATGACGTTCTATGTAAGCACTTTGTAAGTGAAATCATAGAATGCCAATCAACATCAATCAATCTTCTGAATTTGCGTGTATGTATAAAATATTGATATGAAAAACATTTTGTGTATTGCATGAGCGCCAATCAACACCCATAAACGCCGACTTGCACGGGCTCATAACCCGAAGGTCGAAGGTTCAAATCCTTCCCCCGCAACCAAGCCGTTTTGTTGAAAGCCAATCAGTTTGCGCTGATTGGCTTTTTGCTTTTCCGGGCTTCGGCCAGGCCAATGCCAGCGGTACAAGCACGGCGAACTACAGCTACGGCCCCTTCGGCGAACCGAACCAGACGATGGGGAACGCGCTTCCACTATACCGGGCAGCAGTACCTGTCCCAGCTTGGCCGCTACGACTACGAGCCTCGGTCCTACTCGCCGATGCTGGGAAGGTTCCTTCAGGTCAACCCGATTGGCTTGCGGAAGACCTCAATCTGTATGCCTATGTCGTGAATAATTCCATCAATTGATTTAAAGGTGAATCAAAGAGGTCGGAGTAACTTCGTTATTCGTTAAGATGAGGTAACACGAGGGCAATAACAGGAAGGGCAGACCCTTTCCCGCATTCCGATCCGAAAGCCTCGCAGGGCGGATTCTGTCTTTCCCTCGGGGGACTTCGGCTCGGTCGTTTGTCCCCAAGGTCGCCTTCGCTGCACCGCCGTAGATTCACTCCGCAGGAAGCGGTTCTGCATACTAAGATGCGGATGGAGGAGGACTCATGCTGGCATTAAAGGATTCCAATCTGCTGCGGCAGGCCTGTTACGTCGCTGGGGCCTGGGTCGGCGCGGACAACGGCGAAACGGTCGAGGTCGTCAATCCGGCGACCGGCGAGGTGATCGCCAGCGTGCCTTATTGCGGTGCCTCCGAGACGGAACGCGCCATCGCCGCCGCCGATGCGGCACTCAAGACCTGGCGGGAAACGACCGCTGCCGAGCGCAGCCGCGTCCTGCGCCGCTGGTACGAGTTGCTGATGACCCATCAGGACGACCTGGGCAGGCTGATGACCGCCGAGCAGGGGAAGCCGCTGGCCGAAGCCAAGGGCGAGATCGCCTACGCGGCCTCCTTTGTCGAATGGTTCGCCGAAGAAGCCAAGCGGGCCTACGGCGAGGTCATTCCGTCGCCCTTCAAGGATCGTCAGATCGTGGTTACCAAGGAGCCGGTCGGGGTCTGTGCGGCCATCACCCCCTGGAATTTTCCGTCGGCGATGATTACCCGCAAAGTCGCTCCGGCGCTGGCCGCAGGCTGCACCATCGTCGTCAAGCCGGCCGCGCAGACGCCGCTCTCCGTCTTGGCGCTGGCGGAACTGGCCGAGCGTGCGGGAGTGCCGGCCGGCGTCTTCAGCATCGTCACCGGCAAGGCCGCCGCCATCGGTGCCGCGATGACTGCCAGCCCCATCGTCCGCAAACTGACATTTACGGGTTCGACGCCGACCGGCAAGCTTCTGATGCAGCAGTGCGCCGGCACTGTCAAGAAGCTGTCGCTGGAATTGGGGGGCAATGCCCCCTTCATCGTCTTCGACGATGCGGACGTCGATGCCGCCGTCGCCGGTGCTCTGGCCTCGAAGTACCGCAACTCCGGCCAGACTTGCGTCTGCTCGAACCGCTTCCTGGTCCAGGAGGGCATTTACGAAGCCTTCGCCGCCAAGCTGTCGGCCGCCGTAGCCGGTCTCACGGTCGGCAACGGGATGGACGAGGGCGTGATGCAGGGCCCGCTGATCGACGCTGCCGCCCTCGCCAAAGTCGAAGCACTGGTCAGGGACGCCACCGAGAAGGGGGCCCGCGTCGTGACCGGCGGCAAGCGCCATGCCCTGGGGCGCACCTGGTTCGAGCCGACGATCCTGGCCGGCGTGACCACCGCGATGGCGGTGGCCAAGGAAGAAATCTTCGGACCGGTCGCTCCGCTATTGCGCTTCGAGACCGAGGAAGAAGCGGTACGGATGGCCAATGACACCGAATTCGGCCTGGCCGCCTATTTCTTTTCCCAGGACCACCGCCGCGTCTGGCGCGTCGCGAAGCAGCTCGAATACGGCATGGTCGGCGTCAATACCGGCCTGATCTCGACCGAGGTCGCCCCCTTTGGCGGCATCAAGATGTCGGGCGTCGGTCGGGAAGGATCCCGTCACGGTTTGGACGAGTACCTGGAAATCAAATACCTCGCGCTCGCGGGGCTCTGATTGCAACGCCATCGTCTTCAGCATCGCCCCCGTGCAGCGTTTCACCGATTCTCCGGCGCCTAGGCTTTCCGCAGGGCTGCTTGGCAGCCGGTGGATCGCCGCCGAGCGGTCGTTCCTCGCAGCCCGGATCCCGCCACGGGGTGCGGGAAGACGGCGCTAGCGAGCCAACTCCTCGCGGTCGCGAAAGAACTCCAAGGCTTCGGGATTCGCCAGGGCTTCGACATTCTTGACGGGCTGGTGGTGCACCACGTTTCTGACCGCCAGTTCGACGATCTTGCCGCTCTTGGTGCGGGGAATGTCCTGGACTTGCACCACGCGGGCGGGGACGTGGCGGGGGGTGGTGTTGTCCTTGATCCGCTTCTTGATGCGGTCCACCAGGGCGGCGTCGAGGGCCACGCCTTCCTGGAGCTTGACGAAGAGCACGACGCGTACGTCGTCGCTCTTGCCCGGCGGCCAGTCCTGGCCGATGACCAGGGATTCGAGAATTTCCGGCAACTGCTCCACCTGGCGATAGATTTCCGCCGTGCCGATGCGCACTCCGCCTGGATTCAGGGTGGCGTCGGAGCGGCCGTAGATGATCACGCCGCCATGCTCGGTCAGTTCGGAAAAATCGCCGTGGCACCAGATATTGGCGAAGCGTTCGAAATACGCAGCCCGGTATTTCCTGTTGTCGGGGTCGTTCCAGAAACCTACCGGCATCACCGGGAAGGGTTTGGTGCACACCAGCTCGCCCTTCTCGCCTCGTACCGGCACACCGTTCTCGTCGAACACATCCACCGCCATGCCCAGACCCCGGCACTGGATCTCGCCGCGGTACACCGGCAGCAGCGGATTGCCCAGGACGAAGCAGGAAATGATGTCTGTCCCGCCGGAGATCGAGGCCAACAAGAGATCCTGCTTGATTTCCCGATAGACCCAGTCGAAGCCTTCCGGCGACAGGGGGCTCCCGGTCGAGAACACTGCGCGCAGGGCGCCGAGATCGTGGGTCCGGCCCGGGGTCAGGCCCAGCTTGGCGGCGGCGTCGATGTACTTCGCCGAGGTGCCGAAGTGGGTCATGCGCTCGGCCTGGGCGTAGTCGAAGAGGATGGTTCCGCTGCAGGCAAAGGGGGATCCGTCGTAGAGCAGCAGAGTGGCGCCGGAGGACAGGCCCGACACCAGCCAGTTCCACATCATCCAGCCGCAGGTGGTGTAGTAGAACAGGCGGTCGCCAGGCCGTACGTCGCTGTGCAACTGCTGTTCCTTGAGGTGTTGCAAGAGCACGCCGCCGTGGCAATGGACGATGCACTTGGGAACCCCGGTGGTGCCGGAGGAAAACATGATGAACAGGGGATGATCGAAGGCCACGCGGCGGAAGGGAATGTCGCCGGCCGGCTGGGCGGCGAGGGCAGCATCCCAGGTGAGGGCGTGGGCGATGCGCCCGACATCCGGGGTGGCGGCGAGGTAAGGCACGACGACGGTCCGGACCAGGGACGGCATTTGCGCGACCACTTCGGCGTTCTTCGCCAGGCAATCCACGGCCTTGCCGTTATACCAGTAGCCATCGACGCAGACGAGGACCTTGGGCTCGATCTGGCCGAAACGGTCGAGAACGCCCTGGACGCCGAAATCCGGCGAGGCCGAGGACCAGATGGCGCCCAGCGAGGCGGTGGCCAGCATGGCAATCAGGGTTTCCGGCAGGTTGGGCAGGTAGCCCGCCACCCGGTCGCCTTCGCCGACGCCGGCGGCCCTGAGGACGCCAATGAAGCGGGAGACATCGGCGTAGAGCCGATCCCGGGTCAGCCGCCGTTTGACCTTGGCCTCGCCCCAGAAGACCAGGGCATCGCTATCGTCCCGCCGCTGCAGCATGTTTTCCGCGTAATTGAGGCGCGCTTCGGGAAACCAGCGGGCGCCCGGCATGCGGTCGCCTTCGGCGAGAACCGTGGTGCCCTTCTCGCCGACTGCGCCGCAGAAATCCCATACCGATGACCAAAAGGCGGCGGGCTGGTCCACCGACCAGCGCCAGAGCTCTTCGTAGCTGCCGTGACCGGTGGATTGCATGAACTTCGCCATGCGGGTATCGCCCACGGTGGCGGGGTCGGGCCGCCAGAGGGGAGTGGAATCGGCGATAGAGGGCATGCTGTCTCCTGGCGGAAGGATTATTCGGCGTCGGGCTGCTGGTCGGGAGCCGCCTTTCGGAAGGCGTCGAGAACTTCGCAGGCGGCGACGATGCGGCGGAGGGTGGGCCATTGGTCCAGCGGGCAGTTGAAGCGGCGGGCATTGAAGACCTGGGGGATCAGGCAGCAGTCGGCCAGGGTCGGCGCGTCGCCGTGGCAGAAGGTTCCGGTACCGGGATCGCCGGCCAGGAGTTTCTCGACGGCGGCCAGTCCCTCATTCACCCAGTGGCGGTACCAGGCGTCCTTCTGGTCCTGACTGGCGCCGAATTCCCGGGCCAGGTATTGCAGGATGCGCAGGTTGTTCACCGGATGGATGTCGCAGGCGATGGTCTGGGCGATGGCCCGCACCCGGGCACGGCCGAGGGGGTCGGCGGGAAGCAGGGGCGGTTGGGGGTGGGTCTCGTCCAGGTATTCGACGATGGCCAGGGACTGGGTGAGGACGGCGCCGTCGTCCTCCAGGACGGGGACCGTGCCGAGAGGGCTCTTCTCGCGGTAGGCGGGCTGATGCTGTTGACCACCATCGCGCAGCAGGTGTACCGGGCTTGCGTCGTAGGGCAGCCCTTTGAGATTGAGGGCGATGCGCACCCGGTAGGCGGCGGAACTGCGGAAATAGGTATAGAGCGTGAGCATCGTACGTCCTAGCCTGATCGTTTCGTGAATCCTGCCGGAACCTGATCGGCGGCGACGGGCCGCAACCGCGGGAGTCCGGGTCCCGCCGACTCCTGGAAGGAAGCGCCTGGCCTGGAGCCCATGCTAGTACTTCTCGACCCGCTGCTCGATGGCGCCGAAGAGCGAAGCTCCGGCGTCGTCGAACATCTCGATGCGTACCGTGTCGCCGAACTTGAGGAAGGGCGTCTGCGGCTTGCCGGTCTCGATGGTCTCGTACATGCGCACCTCGGCCAGGCAGCAGTAGCCGACTCCGCCGTTGGCGACGGAGGAGCCGTGCAGGCTGCCCTGCCGGTTGGAGACGGTTCCCGAGCCGACGATGGAGCCGGCCTCCAGTTCCCGCGTCTTGGCAACGTGGGCGATCAGCTGCGGAAAGTTGAAGGTCATGTCCACCCCGGCATCGGGCCGGCCGAAGAGCTGCCCGTTCAGGTGCACGATGAGGGGGCGATGCAGCTTGCCATCGTGCCAGGCGCTTCCCAACTCGTCCGGCGTCACCGCCACCGGGCTGAACGCCGAGGCCGGTTTCGACTGGAGAAAGCCGAAGCCCTTGGCCAGTTCGGCGGGAATCAGATTCCTTGCCGACACGTCGTTCACGAGCATGAGCAATCGGATCGATCGCGCGGCCTCGGCTACGGTGGCGCCCAGAGGAACGTCGCCGGTGATGACTGCCACTTCGGCCTCGAGGTCGAGGCCCCAGTCCTCGGAAAGTGCGTAGATGGGGTCGCGGGGGCCGACGAAGGAATCGGATCCCCCCTGATAGATCAGAGGGTCGGTCCAGAAGTCCGGCGGCATCTCGGCGCCGCGGGCCCGCCGCACCAGCTCGACGTGATTGACGTAAGCCGAGCCGTCAACCCACTGGTAAGCCCGGGGCAGGGGCGAATGGCAGGCGGTGGGATCGAAGGGATCCGAGCCTGCGAGGGCACCACTGTCGAGCGCCTCGTAGACCTGTCGCAGTTGGGGCGCGACGTTTTCCCAGTCGTCGAGGGCGGCCTGCAGAGTGCGGGAAACGGCGGGGACAGGCTGGCAGCGGGTGAGGTTGCGGCTGACCACGACGAGGGTGCCGTCACGGCCGCCTTGCTTGAGGGTGGCGAGCTTCATCGGCTCATTCCCCGGTGTAGCTGCCGTCGTGCATCCAGCGGGCGTGCTGGGGAGCCCGCCTAGTCAGGGCCCATTCGTTGAGCATTGCCCATTTGACGTCGTCGAGCATCTTGGCCATCTTGGGGGTGCCGGTATTGAAAGTGAGTTCCAGGCGATGGCCCGAGGGGTCGAAGAAGTAGATGGACTGGAAGAGGGTGTGATCGGTGGGCCCGATGACGTCGATACCGTCGGCCTCCAGTCTGGCCTTCGCCTCCAGGAGGGTTTCCATGGAATCCACTTCCAGGGCGAGATGCTGGGTCCAGGCCGGGGTGTTTTCGTCGCGGCCCATGGGGGGCTTGGTGGGCAGTTCGAAGAAGGCCAGTACATTGCCCTGGCCGGCGTCCAGGAAGACGTGCATGTAGGGATCGGGCTCCTTGGTCGAGGGGACCTCGTTCTCGGCAATGGCCAGAATGAAGCGCATGTTCAGGTATTTGCCGTACCACTCGACGGTTTCCTTGGCGTCCTTGCAGCGGTAGGCGACATGGTGGATGCGTTTGATTTCCATGATACAGGCTCCGGTTAGACGCAAGGGCGGGCGCGTTGCATGGTTTCGCCGGGGACGGAGAGTCCGCCCCTGGAGTTGGACAGCTGTCGGGCGAGCTTGGCACGGACCGGCGCTCCGCGGGCCGCCGAAATCGCAGCGGGTCCCTGTCTGGGCCTCGGCGCAACCGCCGCTCGGCGAGACGGTGCTGACTGCGCAGCTGCCGGGTTCGAAGGAGTCGGGTTGAACGTCGAGGGCCATGTCGAATGGACTTTCTTCGTGGTCTGCAGTCGTGCGGGCGAGGGCCGGGCTCGCCAGCGCAGGAGCGTCAACCCGCCATCCGGTGGCGCTCTGTTGGTCCGGGCGGCGAAGCTGGACGCTGGGCGCTTGGCTGCAAGTTCTATGATCTCCCGCAGCAGGGGCACGCCCGACTTTCGCGGAAGGCTTTGCTGCTACGGTAATAGGTTCGACCGGAATCCCTCCGCAGGTCAACCCGGAGATCCCTTGGTTGTCGCCGTGGACCGGGTTATCCGCTCGGGAAGCGCTACGGTTTTCTCCGATGCTCGGAAGCCGGCTTCCTAATTGGGGAGATGAAGTCTGCCGGGCAAACGCCGCTTGCATCGCCTTGACGGCGTCAGATTGTGGAGCAGGTCGATGGCGTTGATGACATCGCGGCGACATGCGTTAAAGCCAGATCGGATTTGCGACGGATGCGCTCCTGCCTCGCCGACGAGAGGCGGAAATCGCCAATCCCTTCATCCGGGCCAAATGGCCTTAGCCCTGCAGCAGGCCCTTGACCCATTCCCTCTGGCGATCGCGGCGCCGCTGGTCACCCAGTTTTTCGACGATGCGTTCCCGCACCTCGGAAAATTCCAGGTGCTGAGCGGGATGAATGTGGTCGCAACGCAGAAGGTGCAGGCCGATGGGGGATTCGCTCGGTTCGGACACCGTCGCTTCCGCCAGCGCGAAGGCCACCGGTTCGAGCTCCGGATAGAGTTGGCCCGGTTTCACGGTGCCCAGCATGCCGCCCTCCACGGCCGTAGGGCAGTGGGAGTGACGCAGGGCGGCGGCAGCGAAATCGTCGGCAGTGGCGAGGCTGGGCCGCAGGTTCGCCAGAAGGACGGCAGCGGCGGTCCGTTCGGCAGGGGTGGTCCAGGTCACCAGGATGTGGCGCATGGCGCGCATTTCCGGGCGATTGAAGGCGTCCGGATGGAGGCGGTAATAGATCTCCGCATCGATCTGACTGGCCGGTTCCACGGCGGCGGCGACCCGCTCCAGAACCGCTTCGACATGTAGGTCCCGAGTGACCGCCGCGGCCAGATCGTCGCGGCTCAGACCAAGCCGCTCGAGGTCGGCGTCAAGGGCGGCGGCATCCTCGTAGCGGCGCCGGATCTCGTCCAGGCGCGCCATGAGGGTCGCCTGGGGAATCATGACCCCGGCAGCCTCGGGGGTGCCGAGGATGCGCGCTTCGATTTTCCGCTGATTGCTGGCCACCTGGGCGAGACGCCCCTTTTCCTCGGCGGCCAGGCTCTCGGGGCCGCGTCGGTAGAGTTCCCAGGAGAGCTTGAGTTCGAGATAGCCGTCAGTCATCGCTGGCTTCTTCGTCCGGTGCAGACTCTAGATTGCTCTCCGGGATCAGCAGCACGCGGCCGGGCAGGGTGTCGAAGTGGATGTGATAGGCGACCCCGCTGGGGGCGTCGCGGATGACCTTGATGACCTCGCCCCGGTCCCCTGCGGCGATCAGGACCTGACCGCCCACGGCCAGGGCGAGGCGCGCCCGGACCTTGTCGCGGAATTCGTAGCGGGAAGGCGTCCAAGGTTCGTCGGCGCCGATCAGTTCCTCTTCGCGGCAGCCGACGATGCGGCCCTCGTCGAGAAAATTCACCGAATAGATGATCTGGTCCTGGAGAAAGGTGCCCACGTCAACCACATAGCCGATGCTGCCCCGGCGCACCAGGGGAGCACCCGGGTCGAGGCCCGGATAGGTCCCGTCGTTGCGGACGTTGCGGATCAGACGCACCGCCTCGCCGTAGTCCCAGCGGGCATCCATCATGGCTGGAACATCTTGTCGAGGGGGACGAAGGAACTGGATCCACCTTCCGGCTTGTCCACATGGTGGAAGACGGCGAAGACTTTCTCGGTCAGGGCGTCCGAGGTGACGAAGTCCTGGTAGGCCCGTTCCAGCCACAGGCGGTAGATGCCGCGCTGGGCCTCTTCCTCGGGCGGCAGGTTGGGGGCCTGGCGGGCCAGGTAGTCGTGGAAGCGCTGCAGGATGTGCAGGCGGTTCACCTGGACGACCTTGGCATCATAGGGCACGGCGAAAAAATCGAGGAAATCCTCGGCGGAGGTGAGTTCCTCCATCGCTTCGGCAAGGGTGAGTTCTTGGTCCATGGCAGCTTCCTCAGGCAGGGGCAAGGTTGAATTCGGAATCTTCCGACGAGCGGAAGGCATCGACTACTTCAAGGAGTTTGGCGGCACCCAACTGGTCCCGGCTGTCTAGGGCGGCGAGCTTGAGCAGGCGGGCCCGGGAAGCGGCGATCCGTCCCAGGCGCAGCAGCACGATGCTGGCCGCCTTCAGCGCCAGAAGATGAAATCGCAAGAGGCCGAACGACGTGCGCGCGGCACCGCCCAGGCGGGTTTCGTCCAATTGAGACCAGTCCGCTGGAAGCTCGAGTTGCCGGCCCGAGAGGGTCATGGCCCGTTCGGCGACGACCAGGGCATCTTCCAGGCGGTGCTGGTAGAAGTAATAACGGTACAGGCCCACCAGCACCATGAGGTTCTCCGGCGCCAGCAGGTGGGCGCGCAGCAGGGCGAGTTCGGCGCCTTCCTGGCCATACTCGTCGGAAGCCTGGCGGATCAGGGCGTCTACGGGCGGGGCCAGAGGTTCTTCGAAATAGAGTTGGCAGTCGGAGAAGTCGAGCAGGTCCATGGCGCCTCAGGTGACGGAATCGCAGGGGATGGAGGGTGACGCGTGCATCTCGGCGCTTTCGCAACAGAGGTCGCCGGCGGAGCAGACGAGACATCGGCCGTCATGGGCTGGCGGTGGCTCGCCATGGCGCAGTACGGCGAGTTCCGACTCCAGGGTCTCGATCCGCTCGATCAGGCAGGCGATGGACTTGGCCACCGGGTCGGGCAAGAGATTGTGGTCCAGGCTGATGCCGTCCTCCGGTCTCCCGGTCCCGGCCCGGGTATCCACGATGCGTCCCGGAACACCTACGACCGTGCGGTCGGCCGGCACTTCCTTGACCACCACCGAATTGGCGCCGACGCGGACCCGCTCCCCGATGCGGATGGGCCCGAGAATCTTGGCGCCGGCTCCGACGACCACGCCGTCGGCCAGGGTGGGGTGGCGTTTGCCCTTGTTCCAGGAGGTTCCGCCGAGAGTGACGCCGTGGTACAGGGTGACGTCGTTGCCGATTTCGGCGGTTTCCCCGATGACGACGCCGGCACCGTGGTCGATGAAGAAACGGCGGCCGATGGTGGCGCCGGGGTGGATATCCACGTTGGTCAGGGCGCGGGCCAGAAAGGCCAGGAAGCGGGCCGTGAAGCGCCAACCGGCCTGCCAGAGGCGGAAGGCGAAGCGATGGGCGACGATGGCATGCACGCCGGGGTAGGTGGCGGCGACCTCGAACAGGGAACGGGCTGCCGGATCGCGCGCAAAAACGCAGCGAACGTCTTCCCGCACCAGGGTGAGCAGGGTGGGGATGGCGGCATTCGGCAGGGGCATGGCGGCGGCCTCAGGCATGGTGGGCGTTTCCTTCCTCGGCCAGAAGGGCGAGCAGATCGGCTTCTTCTGGGGGGCGCTTGTGGCGGCTGACAAAGGCCCGAATGGCGGGCAGCAGGCCCTGGGCGGCCACTTCGTCCAGATGCACGCCCAGGCGGCTGTAAACCAGGGCCACGGCCCGGCTGCCGGAATGCTTGCCGAGTACGATGCGGTGCGCGCGGCCCACCTCGCCGGGATCGAAGCCCTGGTAATTGTCCGGGTGCTTCAGGAGGCCATCGACATGGATTCCCGCTTCATGGGTGAAGACGCCATCGCCCACCACGCTCTTCTGCCACGGCACGGCCCTGCCGGAAGCAGCGGCGACCTGCTCGGACAAGGTGGGAAAGCCCTTCAGATCCACACCGGTTTCGATGCCGTAAAGCTTCTTCAAGCCCAATACGACTTCCTCCAGGGGGGCGTTGCCGGCCCGCTCACCCAGGCCATTGACCGTCGTGTTGGCATGGGTGGCGCCGGCCTTGCAGGCGGCCAGGGTGTTGGCGGTGGCCAGACCCATGTCGTCATGGGCGTGCATCTCGATTTCCAATCCGCAGGCCGAGCGCAGGCGAGCAATGCGCTCAAAGGTTCCGAAAGGCTCCAGAATGCCCAGGGTGTCGGCAAAGCGCAGACGCCGGGCGCCCGCCTTCTCGGCGGCTTCGGCCAGGCGGCAGAGGAAATCCACGTCGGCGCGGGAAGCATCCTCGCAGCCCACCCCCACCTCCAGGCCCAGATCCCGGGCGATGGCGATATAGCTGGGCAGTTCCCGCAGCAGCCAGGCGCGATCCTGGCGCAGTTTGTAGGCCAGGTGCTGGTCCGAAGACGGCACCGAAATGTCGATCAACTGGGCGCCCAAACCGGCGCTCGCAGCGATGTCGGCCCGGTGCATGCGGCTCCACACCATCAATTTCGCCGGCAGGTTCAGCGCGGCCACGGCGCGGATCGAGTCGCGCTCCTCCGCGCCCATGGCCGGAATGCCGACCTCGAGCTCGGGGACCCCCAGGGCGGCCAGCCCCCGGGCGATGGTCAGCTTCTCTTCCAGGCTGAAGGCTACTCCCGCCGACTGCTCGCCGTCGCGCAGGGTGGTGTCGTTGATCGTCAGGGTCTTTGCCGCCATCGTAGAAGCCTCCTGCTGCTTCGATAGCAAGGCCGGTGCCAAGGTCTATGATATTGATCTGTAAGTAAAAACCATGGACGTGATCAGCGCTTGTGGCACCCGTGTAGGAAATGCGACACAGGATTGCGACGGCAGGCGGGGCCGAATTGGCGATGCGGAATGAGCCAGGGGCGGGAATGCTTGGCGCCTATCGTGCCGCAGCCAAGGACCCCGGAGCTAGCTCGATCGTTTCAAGGAAAATGGCGCTTGCTCTTTCCCGGGTCGGGTCACCGGGTCATCGTCTGATGGGCCGCGCGGTTACGCCCGAGGCCAGGTAAATGAAATCTCCGGGCGGCGGACGCCATCGCTTGCAGCTAGGTCGATCCTTCTCCTGCATCCCGATCTCGGGTGGCGGCGACCTGCTTGAACTCGATTGCAGGGGTCCGTTCGGCCCCAGCCCCGCTGTCAGCGGGGGCCTGTTGGCGCTCCAATTCGGAAATCCGGCGGCGCTGGTCTTCGCCAATTCTTTCCAGCTCTTCGATTCGGCGCTTCTGGCGAGCAAATTGCCACTGCCGTTTCAGGGTTGCCGGGGTCGTCAACAGGGCGACGATGCTTGCGCCGAACGCGAGCGCGAGAAGCAGCACCATGGCGAGGGAACTGTCGAAACGCCACAGAAGGAAGTTCACCGTGACCGGAACATTGTTCTGCATGGCAAAGGCTACGCCAACGATGGCGACGGCGATGGTCGCAATGACGATGAGCTGCATGGGGCTTCCTTTCCATCAGGTGGATTCGGGACTTTCTCCGGTTGAAGCCGTTTTTTCCGGAACCCATCGGAACCGGCCTACAGCAATCAGGGTGGCCGAAGCCAGAACGACCAAGATAACGGTTCCATCCAGATAGCGGGGCAACTGCAGATGTTCCTTGGCTGCGAGGAAGAGTAGAACGGTAATCAATCCTCGCGGGGCGATCCAGGTCAAGGGCACCGCGAACTCTGAATGGATCAGACGCAGCATGAGGCGGCGGCTTCCGTAGATCACCGCCAGGACCAAGGCGGCTGCCAACCCGGCCTGCCAGGAGGCAAGATCGGACAGGTTCGTCCAGTATCCGAGAAGTATGAAGAAGAAACCGCGCACGGCAAAAGTCAGCTCGAGGATCAAGAGTTTGAAATCATTCAATGTCGCCTCGTACTGATCGTCGATCCAGCCGCGAAAGGGTCGGAAGCGCGTGATCAGCGTTGGATTGTTCAGTGCGAGGCCGAGCAGCAATACCATGATCAGCGGCGACAGATGCAGCAGCTTGCCTGCCGCGTAGAGGCCGAAAAGTCCGGCCAGGAGCGGGATGAAGCGTATGTGCCCGTCGAAGCGCATCAAGGTCAGGGTCAGGCCGACGGCACAGACGATGGCCAGGAGCAGGGACAGAACGCCGCCGCCCACCAGACCCAGGAGGATGCCCGACGCCGTACCATCCGAATTGAGCAGCGAGAAGAAGACCAGTACGCCCAAGATGTCGGAGACCGAGCTTTCAAAAACCACGAACTCGCGACAGCGTGGCGGGAGGAAGTTACTACTGGGGATGGCCACAGCGCTGCTGATGACGGCGAAAGGTACCGCCAGGACCGCCGCCTGGACGGGCGTCACCGGCAGAACCATGAGTGCGGCGAGGGTGAATAGCCCGGTACACGCGGCGAAGCCCCCGCAAGCCATCAAAAAGGCGCCCGCGACTGCGCGCAGGCGATCGGCCCGCAACTCGATATCGAGGGCGCCTTCAAGGACGATCAGGATCAAGCCGATTGTGCCGATGACGGGCACCGTTGCGTCGATACCCTCCAGGCTAAGTCCGAAGAGCGCCAGCAGCGGCTTGCTGGCGAGGCCGACCGCAATCAGGATGACGACCGAAGGAATCCCCGAAACGCGACCAAGACGCTCGATGCCGAAAGCGAGTAGCAGGAAAATCGAAGCGGCGAGAATGGCTGGATAGATCACAGGGCTTCCTTTAAGGGGCGGCCGGGCGCCAGGGGCGAGACGATGTGGACCCTCGCTCCATGTTTCGGTCCCGCTTTCCCGCATCGGGGCCTCGTGGCGTTCGGCATAGCGGGCCAGTCGCCTTCGCCGCCCTCAATCCAGGCGATGCCGATGTTGGTCGACAGCGACGAAATCGCTTTAGGGTTGGGCCCAGGCATCGGTCGCGACATTGTAACCGGTGAGCGGGAGAGGTACGGCGTACGCGTGGTCGCAACGGCATGCACGCTGACTAACAGTCCGTAGCGAAGCCGTCAGGATATCCGGTGGACATGGCGAATCCAGCGGCGGGGGCCGCTTGCCGCCCTTGGGCGACAGCACCTTACGGCGGCAAGCCGGGCTAGTTTGCTGAGGTGAAATGAGGCCAAGTGCAGAGATGGTTGGCGCTGGAATCAGGGAGTTGTGCAGATACACCATCGACCGCCTCCTCCCGGTCGAGGCTCAGGATCTATGGCGACTTGTTCGCCAGCCTTTTTGGTCTTGAACGCTAAAGATCCCCCCCTGCCGGACGCTAAGGCCAACAAAGACTGATGCGAAAGGCACTGACCGCTTAGGCGGTGGCAGGACTGTGCGCAGCTTCGCCGCAGAGCGAAGGTGGGCGATGTCCCGCCAAGCCCTTGCGTGCCAGCCGGATTGTTGCGCCGCACCCAGCCGATTCACTGAATCTGTGGAAATCTCTGAGGATAACCCTGTGAAGAGGTGGGGCTAGCGGTGCAGCGCTTACACCTTAACCGTATGCCTGGTTTCTAGGCGTTGAACCATGTGCGGGAACTGTCCCCATTGACCGCTACTCTACAACGAACAGGCAAGGCCTAAAGTGATAGAATCATAATTCATTATTAGGATAGTATGTGTTGCCGACCTAGAGACAGGAATGCTCGGCAAGTCTTTCCTGCGAAGATGTTCGGCTCAGAAGCTTGAATTTGGTGGAATTTGAGAAAGTAAGTAAGGCGCAAAGATGGCGCCGAAAGAACTGATTGTGACGTCCTTGGGGGCAGGGAATTCACTAAGATGAAACGTTTGGGCGCCATGAGATCCAGCCGGCTGGCGACGCAGATCGGAATCGCGGCGGCGCTGTTCATTGCCGCCGGTGCTGCTCTATCCGTGATGATCTTGCGGGACAAAGAGATTGGTACTTGGCAGAAGCAGCTGGACAGCATGTCTCTCATGCTGGCGGAGCAGGTATCGCAAACCGTATTTGCCGCCTATGTGGTGCTCGAAAGGCTGACGGAGATGGCGACGAGCGCGGGCGCCAGCGATGCGAAATCCTTTAGGGAGAGAATGGCATCGCGCCAGATCCACGAGAGATTGCGTGGTTTCGTCCAGGGAATGCCTCAGATTGACGTCGCGGCAGTTGTCGCAGCAAACGGCGATGTCGTCAATTTCACGCGTTCTTTTCCTGCGCCTCCCATCAATCTGGCGGACCGCGATTATTTCCAGGAGCAGCGCGGCAATCCCAATGCCGGCGATTTCATCAGCAAATCGGTCCGCAATAAAGGGACCGGCCAGTGGACTTTCTATCTCAGTCGCCGCATCAACGATGCCGAAGGCAACTTCATTGGTATTGTCCATGTGGGTCTCTCGGTCATCGCGTTTACCGAATTCTTCAATCGCGTGGTTGAGAACCTGGGTTTAGGCGCGTCAATTTCGCTTTACCGCAAAGATTTGACATTGCTCGCCCGTAGTCCGCATGTCGAGTCGGCGGTTGGCAAGGTGAATCGGGTTGGGGGAACTTACGAGGTCATCGAAGTCAGAAAACTGAAGCACGATGTGGTGCTGACCAGCGGGCCGCGTTTTTCAACGGGTGAGAATGAAGACCGCTTGGTTGCAGTCCGTCAGACCGATCATTACCCGCTTGTCGTGAATACCATCATCACCGACGAAGTCTTTCTCAGCGGATGGCGAAGGGCGGCTGTACTGATTATTGGCGTTTCTACTGGCAGCATTATTTTGCTTGCATTCGGGGTAGCCACATTGCGTCGAAACCTCTTGCAACGGGAGATTGCCGAGAAGGAGTTGCGGGAGAGCGAGCGTCACCTCAAGGCGGCCAAGGAAGCTGCTGAATCCGCAAGTACTGCCAAGAGCCGATTCCTGGCGACGATGAGCCACGAGATTCGCACGCCGCTGAACGGCATTTTGGGTATGGCGCAAGTGCTCCTCATGCCGGCGATAACCGACTTCGACCGGCGCGACTATGCCCGCACGATCATGAATTCCGGTCAAACGCTGCTGACACTACTCAACGATGTCCTCGACCTGTCCAGGGTCGAGTCGGGCAAACTGGAATTGGAAAGCCAGGTATTCGGGCCGGCTCAGCTCGTGCAGGATGTTGTGGCCCTCTACGACAGTGCAGCCCGGGCAAAAGGACTGAGCATCGACGGGTGCTGGCTCGGCGAAGAAGGCCAGCGTTTCAAAGGGGATGCTCATCGGCTACACCAGATGCTCTCAAACCTCGTCGGGAATGCGATCAAATTCACCGAGCAGGGCGGCCTCTTGATCGAGATCAAGGCCATGCAACAGGACGACGAGCGGTGCACCCTGGAATTTTCGGTCAGTGACTCCGGCATAGGGATCGATCCGCATCAGCAGGCGCGACTGTTTTCCCCGTTCAACCAGGCAGATAGCTCCATTACCCGGAGGTTTGGTGGTTCCGGCTTGGGACTGTCGATCGTAGCCAACCTGGCAATGCTCATGAAGGGCGAAGTGGGCGTCGAAAGCGAACCCGGTAAAGGTAGCCGGTTCTGGTTCACCGCCCAGGTTGAATTGATCTCTAGGGATCAAGAGAGTCGACAGGCCGATCGTACCGAACCCGACATCAGCGAGCATGGGCCCACGACGTTATCCTGCAAGATAATGGTTGTTGAGGATAATCCAAGCAATCAGAAGGTCATCGCTGTCCACCTTCGGAAACTGGGGTTCACCTGCACGATGAAGGAAGACGGGCGACAGGCCGTCTCCGCCACGGAAAGCGAGGATTTTGACCTTGTTCTGATGGACTTGCAGATGCCTGTCATGGACGGCTATGAAGCAACCAAACGGATTCGAGCAGCAGAATCAGCGGCTGGCAAGCAACGTTGTCCAATCATCGCACTGACCGCACACGCCTCCGAAGAAGAACGGAAGCTTTGCCTCTCGATCGGTATGGATGACTTCCTGGCCAAACCAATTGACATTGGTGCTTTCCGCGACTGCCTGGCGAAATACTTGCCCCAAGCAGGAGGTCAGACTCAAGTTCGTCAGCCGGGATACCTTGGAGTGGTCGAGAAGACCCTGGATACCGAAAAATTCATTGATGCCCTGCAGAGACTTATTCCTCTACTTGCCGATAACAAGTTCAACGCTTTCGAAGTTTTTCACGAGCTCCTGGACATGGGTACCGGAACCATCGTCGAATTGAAACTGACGGCGATGGAAGTTGACATGAACGCCATGCGCTTCGATGTCGTCCTGACCAAGCTCCATGATCTGGCTGCTGAGTACGGCTGGCAAACGAAGCAGACGTGAGCGCCAAGGCCCGAATTCTTGCCATAGACGACACGCCGGCAAATCTCCGGAGTCTGGGCGCGGCCCTTGGGACCGAATACGATCTCCAGATTGCGACTTCCGGAGCTCAGGGACTCGCGCTGGCGGGGAAAAATCCACCAGATCTGGTCTTGATCGATGTCATGATGCCGGAAATGGATGGATATGAAGTGTGCCGGCGCATGTGTGCCGACGTCCAGCTTGCCAAGATTCCAGTCATTTTCGTCTCGGCGGCTGGCGAGAGTGAAGCCGAGACGTCCGGACTGGAGTTGGGTGCTGTCGACTACCTTTCGAAGCCCATCAATATTCCCATCGCCAAACTGCGCATCCGAAATATTCTCGACCGGGAATCGCTTCGCAGACAGGCTGAACGCCATCGCGATCTCCTTGAGGAAACGGTCCTCCTACGCACAATCGAGTTACGCCGGGCCAAGGATGCTGCCGAAGCCGCCAACATTGCGAAGAGCGCGTTCCTGGCAAACATGTCCCACGAGATTCGCACGCCGCTCAATGCCATTACCGGGATGGCGTATCTGATTCGCCGATCAGGGGTGTCTCCCCAGCAGGAGGAGCGACTGGACCGGATTTCCACTGCCAGCGCCCACCTGCTCGAAGTCATCGACAGCATCCTCGAGCTCTCCAAGATCGAGGCCGGCAAGTTCAGTCTCGACGAGGCTCCCGTTCATCTCGAAGCCCTGGTGGAGAACGTTGTGTCGATGGTCAAAGGTAAGGCCGAGGACAAGGGTCTCCAACTCGTCACCCGGATTGCGATTCCCGATGTCGTGCTCCTGGGCGATGGGGCCCGCCTGCAGCAGGGATTCCTCAATTACGCGATGAACGCGGTCAAGTTCACCGACAAGGGTCAGGTCACCCTGAAGGTCGGGGTCGCCGAGGAATCGGCCGAAAGCGCCCTGATCCGCTTTGAAGTCGACGACACCGGTGTCGGCATCGAAGCGGAGGCCTTGGCCCGCTTGTTCACCGCGTTCGAGCAGGCGGATAACTCGTTGACCCGCCGCTATGGCGGGACCGGGCTGGGCCTTGCCATCACGCGGAAGATCGCCCAGCAGATGGACGGGGACGCCGGGGCCGAAAGCTACTTTGGGCAAGGCAGCACCTTCTGGTTCACGGCGAGGCTCAAGAAAGGCGCTCCGGGCGCCGAGATCGCGGCAACGCCATCAGACGACTCGGTCGAATCCTGGCTCCGGGAGCGTTTTGCCGGAACCCGGGTGTTGCTGGTCGAGGATGAACACATCAATGGCGAAGTCGCCCGGGAACTCCTAGAAGCCGCCGGCATCGTCGTCGATCTCGCCGTCGATGGTGCCGAGGCTCTGCACCAGGTCCTGGAACGGGATTATGGGCTGGTGCTGATGGACATGCAGATGCCGGTCATGAACGGGCTGGAGGCGACGCAGCGCATCCGGCAGGTGGCTCGGGGGAAAAACATTCCCATCCTGGCGATGACCGCCAATGCTTTCGTCGAGGACCGGCAACGCTGCCTGGCGGTGGGCATGAACGACTTCCTCGTCAAGCCGATCGAGCCCGACATGCTCTATGCCGCGCTACTTAAGTGGCTGGCCCGGGAACGCGAGCCTGTCCCGTCCGACCTGACGCGGACATACTGGGATGCGAGCTTCAGCGTCGGGCATGCGGTCATGGACTGCCACCACCAGAAGCTTCTCGACCTCTGCAACCGTCTGGCGGACATTGCCGATGGGAATGGCGCCGCACCCGACCCAGCGTTTCACGGCCTCCTCCAGGAGTTGAGTCAGTACGCCCAGGCGCACTTCGCTGCCGAGGAAGAATTGCTTCGCACGTATGGCTACCCGGGGCTCCGGGGTCAGGAAGCCGAGCACCTCAGCTACGTGGCGAAAATCAACGCCCTCGTAGAGCAGGCGAACACAGGTCAGCTCGATCCGGTCGGTGCCCACCATTTTGTGCTTAACTGGCTGATGCAGCACATCTTCGTCTCAGACATGCGCTATCGGCCGTATGTAGTCAATCGAGCAAAGGCTTAGCAGGATCGTTTAGGTGGGTCGAATGCGAACGTTGGACTGCAGCCTCAATTTTAGGCAGCTGCGATAATTGAGTCGCGCATCGGATACTGGCTATCTCCCCACGTGTAACTGTATGAATCCGTAATTGTGTGGTAGCGCTTAAATCTTCCAAATAGTCCATGCCGAATTCAATGGCCCGATATTCAAATCAATTTGAAAGCTGACAAAATGCCTTCGGATCTGGATTTTCAAATCCTGGCACGCTTGGTGCGCGAAGACCCTGGACAGTTCTCTCAAGAGAGGGAGAAACTCATGCAAGACGCAATTCGGACATCACGTTTTGGCCCGAATGCTCGGATGTGTCAGATGATGATCGATGCAGATCGATTTGTTTACGGACCGGGCATCGGAGCCAGTCGGCATTTGTTGGACCTGTCGCTTGATTCGGTTCAACGGCTAATCGAAGCGTTTGGTGAATTTCGTAAGCTGGCTTCCGAGATGCCGCGGTTCGGGGGCGAAATCCAGTTGTCCGCTCAAATTCACCCTGCTCATCCGAAGGCGCAGCAATGAGAAATAACCTCCCGGTTACCGGCCACGAAGTGATTCTCCGAGATGACCACCTGATCGTCTCGAAAACCGATCTGAAGGGCCGCATTACCTACGTCAACACGGACTTCATCGAAATAAGCGGGTTTGACGAAGGCGAACTGCTTGGTGAACCCCATAACCTGGTTCGCCATCCGGATATGCCGCCCGAAGCTTTCGAGGACTTATGGAACTCCCTCAACGCTGGCCGACCCTGGGTGGGTTATGTCAAGAATCGCTGCAAGAATGGCGACTACTACTGGGTGGAGGCCCACGCAGCGCCCATTTGGGAAAATCGGCAAGTCGTGGGCTACATGTCGGTGCGCCGCAAGCCGGCCAGAGACAGGGTCGACGCCTGTGAAAAGGCGTATCGAGAGTTTCGCGAAGGCCGGGCCAGGGGAAAGGCCATTATTGACGGGAGTGTGCTTTCGACTTCGTGGCTGGCACGGCTAGCCCGTCGGCTTACGCAGCTCTCGCTGACCGCCAAGTTGGGGATCGGCTGTGCCATAGCCGCGATCCTGGTGATGGGTGCGAGTTCCGAGATTCTCGGATCGCGCATGGCAGTGAAGCTGCAGGAGCGGGGCGTGGCTGACCTGCGCCAGAATCTGGCCCTGATTCGGGGCATGGTCGAAGTTCGGGCGGGCGCGCTCAAGAGCGAGGCGATTCGCCTCACTGATCTGCTGGCCAGCTATTTTCCGGGAACGATCTCTCTGGAGACACGGGACGGGGAGCCCATGCTCAAACAGGGCGCTGTTCTGTTGAATGGCCGCTTCGACGAAGTTGATCGCTTCTCCGCGGCGGCCAAAGCCGTGGCGACTGTCTTTGCCCGAAAGGGAGATGACTTTCTCCGGATTTCGACTTCCTTGAAGAAAGAAAGCGGAGAGCGCGCGGTTGGCACGCTTTTGGGTAGGGAACATCCGGCCTACGCCAGAATCATGGCCGGCGAAGCATTTGTCGGCAACGCCAAGCTTTTTGGGAAGGATTACTACACGTCCTATCGTCCGATCAAAGATCCAGCAGGAACCGTGATCGGCATTTTATTTGTCGGACTCGATATCAGCGCCGAACTCGATGCCCTGAAGCGCCAGATCAAGAATGTGAGAGTCGGTGACAGCGGCTACTTTTTCGCACTCGACGCGAAACCTGGCAAAGATCAGGGGATGGCGCTTATCCATCCGGCCAAGGAAGGGCAAGTCATCATCGGGGCTAAGGATCCGTCCGGGCGCGAATTCATCAGGGAGATGATCGAGAAGAAACACGGAGAAATCGCATATCCGTGGACCAATTCCGCAGCTGAATCCGCCCGGCAAAAATTTGCCGTATTCGAAACCTTCGAGGATTGGGGCTGGTTGATCGCCGGCGGCACCTATCTGGACGAGTTCGATGCCCTGGCCAATGGGCTGAAGCACTTGCTGATAGGCGTATCGCTGATTGTCGGCCTGCTACTTGTGGGCATTATTGTCTGGCTGATTCGCCGTTTGGTCTATCGCCCGCTTCACGATCAGGTTTTGCCTGCCTTTTGGGCACTCTCGGCAGGTCGTTACGATAATCGCCTGGATACCGCCCGCTATGACGAAATAGGCCAAGTCATGCAAGGCCTCGAAACCATGCAGAATCGGCTCGGGTTTGAAAATTCGGACGCAGCGAGAAAAGCGGATGAGATGGCGCGCGTCATGTCCGCGCTGGACTACGTCAGTACGCCGGTTCGAATCGCCGACCCCAAGGGCGTCGTGATCTATGCCAATAAATCGATGCTTGATACCCTCCGGCGCCTCGAACCGGTACTGCAATCCCAGAATGCCAACTTCAGCGTTGAAACCTTTGTTGGCAGTAGCATCGGCAACCTTTATGCCGACCCCGCCGGTGCACTCCAGCGATTGGCCAGCCTAGCGTCGACTGTGCAAACCGAGATGGACATCGGCGGCCGGACTTATCGCGTGCTGACCAGCCCCGTTCTGTCGGCCAGCGGCGAGCGCTTGGGTTCGGTCGGAGAGTGGCAGGACCGGACAGAAGAAATTGCTATCGAGCAGGAAGTCTCCGGCATTGTAGAAAGCGCACAGCGCGGGAATTTGTCGGAGCGCATCGCAATGGTGGGAAAGAGCGGATTTTTCAACAATTTGTCTGAACGCATCAACGGCCTGCTCGATACCACGCACCAGTCCCTTATCGCGACATCGGAAGTCTTGTCCCGCGTCGCGCAGGGTGATCTGACGCGACGCATCGACCGAGACTATGAAGGCATCTTCGGTCAACTAAAGAACGATACCAATGCGACGGTGGACCGGTTGGTTGAGGTCGTCGGGCGCATCAAGGACGCCTCGGAGGCCATCAATACTGCAGCCAAGGAAATCGCTTCGGGCAACCAGGATTTGTCCAGCCGGACCGAAGAACAGGCATCGAGCCTGCAGGAAACCGCAAGTTCGATGGAAGAGATCAACGCTACGGTCCGACAGAATGTGGAAAGTGCTCGGCAGGCGGAAGAGCTGGCACGAAACAGCAACGAACTGACTGCCCGCGGGAGCCAAATGGTCAAGAACGTGGTTGCGACGATGTCTGCTATTCAGGGCAGCTCAAAGCGAATTGCGGACATTACCGGAGTCATCGACGGCATTGCTTTTCAAACCAATATTCTGGCGCTGAATGCCGCCGTGGAGGCTGCGCGAGCAGGAGAACAAGGTCGCGGGTTCGCTGTCGTGGCCACCGAAGTTCGCAATTTGGCTCAGCGGAGTGCAATGGCCGCCAAGGAAATCAAGGCGCTCATTATGGAGTCAGTCGAGAAGGTTGCGACCGGTACCAAAGCGGTCAATGACGCAGGGATTGCAATGGACGAAATCGTCACCAGCTTCCAGAAAGTCACTTTGCTCGTTGGCGACATCAGCCACGCAAACCGGGAACAAGCTTCGGGGATCGAGCAGGTGACTTTGGCAATCGGCCAGATGGACGAAGTCACTCAACAGAATGCGGCGCTCGTCGAAGAGGCTGCCGCCGCCGCGGAAAGCTTGGAAGAACAGGCGACTGGATTGGTCCAGGCAGTTGGCTTGTTCAAGTTGAATGTGGAGCGGCTACCGAAAGGGCAAAGCACGCATTTGCGCCATCTGCCACAGAAGAACTTTGCTTCCGGTCGCTCGGTAATGAAAGGAACACCAAAGGCGGCTTCCCTGCCTCGGATGAGCAAGAGCGACAATGGCGAATGGGCAGAGTTCTGAGGGTGTCCAATCTCGCAAATGCGACGAGGGTGTCGTAGCCCGCTCAAAGTACAAAGGTCCAGGCACCTTTGTTTGGCACTGCTCTACACCGACTGCTCTTGTGCGCTTGCATGGAACGGGAGGGTTGCAAGTCAGTCAGCGAGCCGGTCATGGATTCAATGGGAGTCCCCCGCGCCGGAGCGGAGGCAAGCGCGTCGACGGGACCAGCCTTCGCCGTGAACGCGATCGGCTTGCCGCAGGTTTGGGAAAATATGGTTTGCAATGCGGCCCAAGGGCGCGTATTGTGCACCGCAGCGATTTCCGGTAGTGTTGTTGTCTTGTTGGTTTAGTACTCGCAGTTCTGCGGCGCCATTCCCCCATTTTCACCTCGCCTTCTTGATCTCGCCCCACCCAGGGGCTCTCTGCCCCGTCATTTTTCGGAGATTCAAGATATGGCAACAGGTAGCGTCAAGTGGTTTAACGATGCGAAGGGTTTTGGTTTCATTACGCCCGACGGCGGCGGCGAAGATCTCTTCGCCCACTTTTCCGCAATTCAGTCTCACGGGTTCAAGACGTTGGCCGAAGGACAGCGGGTGAGCTTCGATATCGCCAACGGCGCCAAGGGCAAGCAGGCGAACAATATCCAGATCGCCTGATTTTTGTTGTGCCCGGCGGGCAGGAGCAATGGGCTTCTGCCTGCGATCGCCGTCCGGGGAGTCCGGCGCGGCCCTGGCGAATTGCCGGGCAAGCATGGACGAAACAAAGTTTTAGAGCAACAAGGTGCCAACGCGTGAGCGCTTTGCGCAGCGTCGGGCATTGCCATACCGCCCTCCGGCAACGCCTTGTGGTTGCCGGTCAGGGCTACAGCGGGTTGTCGGCGAAGGGGACGGAGTGTGTGTTCCGACCGTCGTCGCGATCAAACAACGCAGCGATAACACTCGCGGGATAGGCCCGTCGCTTCCCGGCTGCGTGCAGCCGCTGGGCGGCTGTGACGGCGAGCGCGCCGCAGCAATCCAGGCGGGCCGTTTCCAAGGGATCAGGAGAACATCATGAACTACCCCATCCAGCGCACCGAACTCAAGACCTACTACTACACCCCGGTGCATTGCCCCTTCTGCGGTACCCGGGTGATGGGCGCCGATCCCCAGGACGAGACGCGCATCACCGCCTGTCCCCATACGCTGTTCATTGCCCACGACATGGCTTTCGAATACCGCTCGGAGCGCTTCGACAAAAACCTCAATCTCCACGGCCTGAGCGAGCGGGAGATCGAGGAACGCTGGCTGGGCGAGGAAGGCGGGGTCGACGGCCTCACCAACCAGGTGACCCTGGCGGATGCGATCAAGGTGGCGGCCTATGCGCCTGCCCCGTCGGCCTACGGGTCCTACTATGGGTTCGCGCCCATCGAATAATCCACGCCGCGGCGGCGCACGCCGCAAGAGATCGAAATGCGACGAGACATGGACGAAACTCCCCGGTACGCCATTGCGGCGGCCGTCCAGCTACCGAGCGTGAGCGACGTGGAGTTCGCGGCTTCGCTCACCGAGCTGCGCGAGCTGGCGAAGACCCTGGGCTTCACGGTGGTCCGCACCTTTGTCCAGAAGCGCAACGGCTTCGATGCGACGGCCTATCTCGGCGTCGGCAAGCGGCAGGAGATCCGCGCCTTCGTCGATGACGAGCCCGCCGGAAGGGAAGAAACGGAGCCCTCCGCCGGCCGCCTGCCCGGCCCCATCGAAGTCGTCTTGGTGGACCACGAGATTTCGCCCTCCCAGGCGCGCAATCTGGAAAAGGAAACCGGCGGCGAAGTGATGGACCGGACCATGGTCATCCTGGAGATTTTCCATCGCAACGCCCGCTCCCGCGCTGCCCGCGCCCAGGTGGAGATCGCCCGCCTGGGCTACCTGGCACCCCGCCTGCGGGAGGCGGCGAAGTTGGCCGGGCCGCAAGGGCGCCAGCGCAGCGGCGTCGGCGGCCGGGGAGCCGGCGAATCCCACACCGAACTGGATCGGCGCAAGATTCGCGACCGGATCGCCGAACTGCAGCTGGAAATCGTCGCGCTGGATGCCGAGCGCAAGACCCAGCGCGCCCGGCGGCAGGAGCGCCAGGGGCTGGCCTGCGTGGCCCTGGTGGGTTACACCAATGCCGGCAAATCGACCTTGATGCGGGCTCTCACCGGCAGCGAGGTTCTGGTGGCCAACAAGCTCTTCGCCACCCTGGACACCACGGTGCGGGCCCTCCACCCGGATAGCGTGCCGCGGGTGCTGGTGAGCGACACGGTCGGGTTCATCAAGAACCTGCCCCACGGACTGGTGGCCTCGTTCAAATCGACCCTGGACGAGGCTTTGGATGCTTCCCTGCTGCTCCATGTCATCGACGCCAGCGATCCGGGATTCGAGCGCCAACTGGAGGTCACCGACCGGGTGCTGGAGGAGATCGGCGCCGATACCGTTCCCCGGCTGCGCATCTTCAACAAGATCGACCACGTGGGCGACGCCGACGCCCAGGCCGAACAGGAAGCGGCCTTGCAAGTCCGCTACCCCGGCTGCATCGTCATGAGCGCCCGCCGTTCCCGGGACGTCGCACAACTGCACCAGACCATCGTCGCCTTCTTCCGCCAGGACTTGGTTGAGGCCGAACTCTTCCTGCCCTGGTCGGCCCAGCAGCTGCGGGGCGAAATCTACGGCGGCTGCGAGGTGCTGGAGGAGCGCGCCGATCACGAAGGAGCTTTTTTCCGCGTGCGGGGAGCTCTGGATGTGGTCGAAGGTCTGCGCGAGCAGCTCAACCCAACCGCCTGATTTCCAGGTGCCGGGGCGTCGTTCGGGTCACGCCCGTGCGACACTTCCGCAAGCTCGTGGTCGCGCGCTGAAAAGACCCCCGGTGTGTCCAGACCTAGGAATCGACCTTTTCCTGGCGGACCCGCGTACAGGGCGGCTGGTATTGCTTGCCGGTCCTCGGGCGTGAGAGAAGCGGATGCCCGCCATCGGGACATAGCTCCCCGGTTGCGGCTGACCGGGCTAATGCGGTTATCCCCGCTAAACAGTCGGCGACGCGTTCGGCCGCGCTACTTGCCGTCCTTCAGCAATGCCTTGAGATTGGCAAAGGGAGAATGAGTCGCAGGGCTGACGGGCTGGGTCGTATCGGTGTAGCCCCGGGCGGCTTCGATCTGCTTCTGGTGCTCGTTGTCATGGCAGTAGAGACAAAGCAGTTCCCAGTTGCTGCCATCCGAGGGATTGTTGTCGTGATTGTGGTCGCGATGATGGACGGTCAACTCGCGGAGATTGGCGTGGGTGAATTCTCGGCCACAACGACCGCAAATCCAGGGATACAGTTTCAGGGCACGTTCCCGATAGCCCTTTTCGCGCTCGTCGCGAGCCTTTCTGGCTTCGAGAACGACCCGGTCCAGGCGAGCGTGATCGATCGAGGTCATGGTTTCATCTCCGCCTTGGCAGCGCATGAAAGTGGGACAGGAACCCCCATTGTATTCCTCGGGTTGCGCTGAACATACCGATCAGGCTGGGTCGGTTCCGCAGGGCAGCCTGTCAATCCAAAGCAGAGATGTCCGCTTTTCTGCCAAGCACAGATGTCCGGATGGATAGCGTCATGGCTGAGCGGAATTCCGCTCAGCCATGACGCGGGTGACGGCGGCGGGGGAGAAGGGCTGGCG